>Ga0335074_10013779_pt1 | contig 11360 bp, 10 predicted proteins | sample Lox_Sample_23_FD_206715 | JGI IMG/M metagenome (GOLD analysis project Ga0335074, IMG submission 206715) | Soil microbial communities from Loxahatchee National Wildlife Refuge, Florida, United States - Lox_Sample_2.3 | ecosystem: Environmental > Terrestrial > Soil > Wetlands | place: USA...
GCTGCGAGCGCTGGATTTCTCCCGCGGGCTGGCCAGCGTCCGACTGGAGAACGCGACCGCCGAGGCCATCGACGGGCTGACCACCGGACATGTCCGCGATATGGCCGTCACGCTGTTCGCGGCCGAGGCGGCCGGCATCGCCGCCTGGTGCTCGGCCACCGCCGCGGCATACGCGAAGGCGCGCAGGCAGTTCGGCAAGCTGATCGGAGAATTCCAGGCGGTCCGGCACCTGTGCGCGTGGATGCACTGCCGCGCCGAGCGGGCGGGCGCACTCGCCTGGGACGCCGCCCGTGCCGCCGACGAGGAGCCTGGCCGGCACCCGCGGGCCGCCATCGAAGCCGCGGCCAAGGTGCTGGACGACGCGGTCGAGAACGCCAAGGACTGCATCCAGGTGCTCGGCGGCATCGGCTTCACCTGGGAACACGACGCGCACTTGTACCTGCGCAGAGCCCTCGCGCTGCGGGCTCTGCTGAGCCCGCAGGTGCCGCCCCCCGCCATGGGGGCCGAGGGGGAACCTGGGGGGATGCCATCCCCCCAGACGCAGGGGGTCCCGGGGGGTCGCCCCCCCGAGTCACATCGCCCCCCCGAGTCGTCCGGCGATCTGGGCATCGGCACCTGGGCGATCCCGGCGATCAAGCGGCACGGCACCGAGGAGCAGCAAGCCAGGTTCATCGGCCCCACCATGAACCGGGAGATCGTCTGGTGTCAGCTGTTCAGCGAACCGGAGGCGGGATCGGACCTCGCGGGACTGCGGACCAGGGCTATCAGGACCGAAGGCGGCTGGCGGCTCACCGGCCAGAAGGTGTGGACGTCCCTGGCCCACCAGGCCGACTGGGCCATCTGCCTGGCCCGCACCGACCCCGACGTGCCCAAGCGTGAGGGGCTGTCCTACTTCGCCGTCGACATGCACGCCGACGGCATCGAGATCCGGCCGCTGCGGGAGATCACCGGGCGTTCGCTGTTCAACGAGGTGTTCCTTGACGACGTGTTCGTTCCCGACGACTGCCTGATCGGCGCGCCCGGTGACGGCTGGAAGGTCGCGATGTCCACGCTGGCCGTCGAGCGCGAGACAATCGGCGGCGGTGACGTGCTCGCCGAGCGTGGCGTGCATCCCGCCGTGCGCAAGCTGCTAGGCGTCGAAGCAAGGCAAGCCGAAGCCGAGCAAGCCCTCACAGCGCTGGGGCCGGCCGGTGCCGTTGAAAGCCCGGAGGCGGAAGAATTCCTGCTCACCAGGTGCCTGAGCATCGCCGGCGGCACCACTCAGATCCTGCTCAACCAGGTGGCCGAACGCGTCCTGGGCCTTCCCAAGGACCCGCGCTGATGGACTTCGAGCCGACCGAGGCGCAGCGGGCGATCGCGGGCCTGGCCGCCGAGGTGCTCTGCGGCGAGGACCCCTGGAAGGAACTCGCCCGGTCCGGGCTGCTGTCCCTGGCCGTGCCCGCCCGCCTGGGCGGTGAGGGGTACGGCGTGCTGGAGGTCGCGACGCTGCTCACCGAGATCGGCCGCCGCGGAGCGTACCTGCCCGCGCTCGGCACGCTGGCCGGCGGCATCCTGCCGGTCGCCTGCTGGGGCGACCAGGCACTCCAGCAGGAGTTGCTGCCGGCCGCCGCGGCCGGCGAACTGATCCTCGCCCCCGCCATCCGCGAACCTGGCGGCACGCGGAACACCGTGATGCGCGACGGCGCGGTCACCGGGACCAAGGTCGGCGTGCCGTACGCCGCGACGGCCGGCCGCATCCTGGTGGCCACGACAACCGCGGTGGCTCTGGTCGACCCGCGCGAAGCCGGCGTCACGCTGACCCGCACGCCGACGGTCAGCGGTGAGCCCGAGTACACCGTGCGGCTCGACCATGCTCCGGTCACCGCCGTGCTGGACGTTACCGATGCTCTCGACATGCACCGGCTGGTCACCGCCGGGGCGTGCGCGCTGGCGGACGGGGCGCTGGCCGGGGCTTTGCGGCTGACCAGGGACCACGTCGCGACACGACGGCAGTTCGGCCGTCCGCTGGCCGAGTTCCAGGCGGTGTCCCAGCAGGTAGCCGACGTCTACATCGCGTCCCGGACGCTGCACCTGATCACGCTATCCGCATGCTGGCAGCTTGATAACAGCAAGAATAGGGTGGACGAGGACCTGGCCGCGGCGACGTGGTGGATGACGGAGGAAGCACCACGGTCAGTTCTTACCTGTCATCACCTGCATGGCGGGATCGGGGTCGATGTCAGCTACCCCTTGCACAGGTTTTCCTCGCTGATCGCCGACCTGGCGCGGAGCCTGGGCGGTGCCAGTGTTCATTGACCTGACGCCGGAACAGCACGCGCTGCGCGATGAGCTGCGGGCCTACTTCGCCGGGCTGATGACGGCTCGGGACCGCGCCGTGATGCGGACGGACCGGCACGGCAGCGTGTACCGCAACGTGGTGCGGAAGATGGGGCGTGACCGCTGGCTCGGCGTCGGCTGGCCCGTCGAGTACGGCGGCCGCGGGTTCGGTCAGCTTGAGCAGCAGATCTTCGCCAGCGAGGCGCTGCGCGCGGACATCCCGCTGCCGCTGGTCACGCTGCATACCGTCGGGCCGACGCTGTTCGAGCATGGGACGAAGGAACAAAAGGACTTCTTCCTCCCGCGGATCCTGGCAGGCGAGGTGCACTTCGCGATCGGATACACCGAGCCGGAGGCCGGCACCGACCTCGCGTCGCTGCGCACCATGGCCGTGCGCGACGCGGACTCGTACGTGGTGAACGGCCAGAAGGTCTTCACCACGGGCGCGCACGAGGCTGACTACATCTGGCTTGCCTGCCGGACCGACCCCGCGGCACCGCGGCACAAAGGGATCTCGATCCTGATCGTCGACACCCGCGACCCCGGATTCTCCTGGACGCCGATCCTCACCCACGATGGCGCGCACCACGTCAACGCCACCTACTATTCCGACGTGCGGGTGCCGGTCTCGATGCGGGTAGGGGAGGAAAACGCGGGCTGGCGGCTTATCACCACTCAGCTCAACCATGAGCGGGTCATGCTCGGGCCGGCCGGCCGGCTCGCCGCCATGTACGAGCGGGTGCGCGACTGGGCGGTTTCGCGTGCCCTCGACCGCGAATCCGATGTCGCGCGGGCGCTCACCCGGTCAAGGGCCGTGCTGCGCGTGAATGAGCTGCTGAACTGGCAGGTCGCTTCCGCTGTCACGGTGAACGTGGCGGACGCGTCGGTAACCAAGGTGTTCGGCTCCGATCAGCTGATGCGTATCGGGCCGCTGCTGGCCGACGTGGTCGGCAGGTACGGGGATTACGCGGACCCCGAGACCGGGGACCTGGCCGAGTGGCTGGACACGCAGATAAAGAGGAATACGGTGCTGACGTTTGGTGGCGGGGTGAACGAGATCCAGCGAGAGCTGATCTGCACGGCCGGCCTGGGCCTGCCCAGGGCGCCCCGATGAGCCCGGAGGGCGAGGCCGAGGGCCGCTCAGCGGCGGCCCTCGCGCGAGCTCACCTGATGGATACAGCGGCCAGGATCAAGGCGCTGGGGGACAGCGCGCCGCGGGCCGCCCGTGACCCGGTCAACCTGCCGGCGATCCGCACCTGGCTGGAGGCGATCGGCGGCGCGGCGCCGGCCGATGATGTGCTTGCCGGCGATGTGGCGCCGCCGGCGATGATCCAGGTCTGGACGATGCCAGGGCTGCACCCCGATCGCAGCGCGTACGACCCGCTCTGGACCATGATCCAGGCGCTGGACGAGGCCGGGTATACCTCAATCGTCGCCACCAATTGCGACCAGGAGTACCTGCGCTACCTGAAGGTGGGCGAAGAGCTGACCGTGCGCGCTCGCCTGCTGGACGTGGCAGGTCCTAAGCACACCGCGCTCGGCGAGGGATACTTCGTCACCACCCGCAGCACCTGGTATTCCGGCGACGAACCCGTCGCCACCATGGACTTCCGTGTCCTCAAGTTCGCACCCGCGCAGTCGCCGCCCGCGCAGTCGCCGCCCGCGAGCCCGAACACGAGCGAGAGCGCGCGGCAGAGCGCAGTCATGCGCCCGCAGATGTCGCCGGACACAGAGTTCTTCTGGGCGGGCACGCGAGCGGGAGAGCTGCGCATCCAGCGCTGCGAGTCGTGCGGTGCGCTGCGGCATCCGCCGGGGCCGATGTGCCCGTCCTGCGCCGAGCCGGCCGCCGGCGGCTACGTGAAGGCGGCGGGGACCGGCGAGGTGTACAGCTACGTCGTGCACCATCATCCGCCGGTGCCAGGCAAGACGCCGCCGTTCGTGGTCGCGCTGGTCCAGCTGCCCGAAGGCGTCCGGATGACGGGCGAGCTGCTCGGGGTCCCTGGCGACCAGGTCGAGATCGGCATGCCGGTCCGCGTGTCGTTCGAGCGGGTGGACGACGAGCTGACCATGCCGGCCTGGCGGTCCGCCTCGCCGGATAACCTGCCGCCGCTCACCCTTGACGTGACGACCACGTTCGTGATCTCCACGGCGCTGGCCACCCGCGACTTCCAGGACGTGCATCACGACCGCGACGCGGCGGTAAGGCGCGGCTCCAAGGACATCTTCCTCAACATTCTCACCAGCACCGGCCTGGTGCAGCGGTACGTGTCCGACTGGGCCGGCCCTGCCGCGCTCATCCGCGGCCTGAAGGTCAAGCTGGGCGTCCCCTGCTACGCCGGCGACACGCTCACGTTCACCGGCCGGGTGGGTGACGACGGTGACATAACAGTCACCGGTCGCTGCTCCCTCGGCGACCATGTCACCGCGAGCGTCCGCATGGAGCGCCCATGAAAGCGGCCATCGTCGGCATCGGCGCCACCGAGTTCTCCAAGAACTCCGGCCGCAGCGAGTTGCGCCTGGCCGCCGAGGCGGTCCGCGCCGCCCTCGATGACGCCGCGATACCGCCGGCCGAGGTCAATGGCCTGGTCACGTTCACCATGGACGGCAACGCCGAAGTGGCGGTCGCGCGTGAGCTGGGCCTCGGGGAGCTGACGTTCTTCAGCCAGATCGGGTACGGCGGCGGCGCGGCGTGCGCCACCGTGCACCAGGCGGCGATGGCGGTCGCGACCGGTGCCGCCGACGTGGTGGTCTGCTACCGGGCGCTGAACGAACGCTCCGGCCGGCGCTTCGGCCGGGTGGCGGCGGGCTTGGTGTCCGTGCCAACCAGCAGCGGCATCGATGCCGGCTGGCACTATCCGGTGGGCTTGGCCACGCCGGCCGCCATGGTGGCCATGCCGGCCCGGCGGTATATGCACGAGACGGGCGCGACCAGCGAGGACTTCGGCCGGGTGGCGGTCGCCGACAGGAAGCATGCCGCGACGAACCCGGACGCCTGGTTCCACGGCAAGCCGATCACGCTCGCCGAGCACCAGCAGTCCCGCTGGATCGCCGAACCGCTCCGCCTGCTCGACTGCTGCCAGGAAAGCGATGGCGCCGTGGCCCTGGTCGTCACCAGTCTCGATAGAGCGCATGACCTGCCGCATCGCCCGGCGGTGGTCGAGGCCGCGGCGCAGGGCGCCGGGCCCGGTCAGTTCACGATGACCAGCTACTACCGTGACGACATGGGCTCCCTGCCTGAGATGGGAGTCGTCGCGAAGCAACTGTGGCGCCAGGCAGCCGTAAACCCGGCCGACATCCGTACCGCGATCCTTTACGACCACTTCACCCCGTACGTGCTGATGCAACTCGAGGAACTCGGCTTCTGCGGCCGGGGCGAGGCGAGGCATTTCATCGCCGACGGCGCGCTCGAACTCGGCGGCCGGCTCCCGCTCAACCCGCACGGCGGCCAGCTCGGCGAGGCGTACATCCACGGCATGAACGGCATCGCCGAGGCGGTCCGCCAGATCCGCGGCACGTCGGTCAACCAGGTCCCCGGCGACGGCCCGGTCCTGGTCACCGCCGGCACCGGCGTCCCCACTAGCGGCCTCATCCTCGGCCAGTAAGGGCCGGGGTGCGTGCACTCCGTGGCCGGCCGGCTTGCGGTAGGTGCGCAGACCGCCTGATTCAACCACATTTGCGGATCGAAACTAACACTGGTCTAACGTCGGCGTGTCGCTGCGTGCCTTGAGAGCGAAAGTTCGTTATGGTCCGGTTTGCTGTCCCCATAAGCGGATAGAGGGGGTCCCATGGACAGTCCAGATGTCGTTCTTAAAGAAGAGCAGCTCGACGCCCGCTTGGCCGAGTTGCTGCGGATCATGCGGCGTCAGCACCTAGCCATGCAAGAGGTGAAGCCGGGCTCATGAGCCGGGAAGGCCAGCCATGTCACGCGCCGCGAGGTAGCCGAATGTCATGGCCGGCCCGATCGTCGCGCCCGCGCCCGCGTAGCTGCGGCCCATGACGGCGGCGCTCACGTTGCCCGCGGCGTAGAGGCCATCGATCACCGAGCCGTCCTCGCGCAGTACGCGGGCATGCGGGTCGGTCACCAGCCCGCCCTTGGTGCCTAGGTCGCCCGGCACGATCTTGACCGCGTAGAACGGGGGCTTGACCAGCGCCGCGAGGTTCGGGTTCGGCCTGACCCTGGGATCGCCGTAGTACCTGTCGTAGGCCGAGTCGCCGCGGCGGAAGTCCTCGTCCACGCCGGTTCTGGCGAAGTCGTTGAACCGGGCGGCGGTCTTGGCCAGGCCTTCGCCGTCGATCCCGGCTTGCGCCGCGAGTTCGGCCAGCGACGGCGCCTGGAACACTGCGCCCGCCGCGTACCAGCGCCGGGAGAAACGCGCGCGCGGAGCCCGGCTGATGAACGCGTACGTGTCCCGGTAGCGCTGGTCGAAGATCAGCCAGGACGGGACGTACGGGATTCCGGGCTCGTACATCGCGTGCACCGCGTCCACGTACGGCGCGCACTCGTTCACGAACCGCTGGCCGGCCGAGTTGACCATCATGCTGCCGGGCAGGTTGCGCTCGCCCAGGCAGAAGTACGGGCCGCCGGGCAGGGGAATTGTCGGGCCCCACCACGCGTCGTCCATCAGCGCCAGCGCCGCGCCGGCCGCGACGCCGGCGATGATGCCGTCGCCGGTGTTCCCCGGCGAGCCGGTCGTCCACTCGGCGCCGATCGGCTCACGCTGATACAGCTTGCGCATCTCCTCGTTGTGCTCGAAGCCGCCGCAGGCGAGCAGCACGCCCAGCCGTGCCTTGACGGTGGCGGGGGAACCATCGCGGGTCACTTCGACGCCGGTAACCCGGCCGTGCTCGGTGACGAGCCCGGTCATCGGCGTGTCCAGCCACACCGGGATTCCGCTGCTCACCAGTCCGGCGCGCAGCCCGGCCGCCAGCGCCTGCCCGAGGCTGAGCATCCGCTGCCCCAGTACCCGGCGCCTGGCCAGCCGCGCGGCAACCTTCGCGGTGGCGAGCATGGCGCGCGGATGCCGCGGCCCGAGGATCAGCCAGCGGTAGTCGCGCTGCATGATCGCCATACCATCGGGCACAGGCAGGTACGGCTTGTTCAGCCGGGCGAGTTCACCGCCTAGCCGGTTGCCGTTGAACGGGACCGGTTCGACGCTGCGCCCCGAGGCGGCACCGCCGGCCGCCTCGGGATAGTAGTCGGCGTAGCCGGGCACCCAGGTGAGCTTCAGCGGGGTGCGGGCGAGCACCAGGTCGAGCATGTCCGAGCAGTTCTCCAGGTACGCGTCGCGCCGCTCCCGCGGTACGTCGTCCCCGGTGACGAACGCCAGGTACTCACTCGCCCTGGCTGGGGTGTCACGAACCCCCGCCTTGCGCAGCACTGTGTTGCCCGGGGCCCAGATCCCGCCACCGGAGCGTGCGGTGGAGCCGCCGAAGTACCCGGTCTTCTCCAGCACGACGGCTGTCCGGCCAAGCTGCGCCGCGGTCAGTGCGGCGGTCATCCCGGCAGCTCCGCTGCCCACGATGACGATGTCATACTCGTGCTGCTGCTGCGCCGTCATGCCCCAATACTAGAACACGTTCCAGTTTCGGGCGTGGCCCGATCCCTCGGTGCCCTGCCGGGGATTCAACGGGGTGTCGATTCTGGCGTAGCCCGGGATTCAATGGGGTGTCGATTCTGGCGTCCTGGGCCCATCCATGGCGTCGGTGGCGTCGAATGTGGCGTGTGGACCAAACTGACCCGGATTTCCATGGGCTGGCCTCCGTGCCCGGAGAGACAGGCGGGACGGGGCGGGACGAGCGCGATCTCGGCCGGCTGCTCCGCCGCGTGGCCCGAGGCGATCAGGCCGCTTTCGAGCGGGTGTACGACCAGCTCGCCCGGCCGGCCTACGGCGTGATCCGCCGCGTCCTGCGTGACCCGGCCCAGTCGGAGGAAGTCACCCAGGAAGTGCTGCTCGAGGTGTGGCGAACCGCGTCCCGGTTCGATCCCGACCAGGGCAGCGCCGCCACCTGGGTGCTGATGATCGCGCATCGCCGTGCCATCGACCGGGTTCGCTCGGCCGCCGCGGCCGCCGAGCGGGAGCAGAAGACAGCCGGCGTGCCCTCCCCGCACGACGAGGTGGTCGACGCGGTGGAGGAGCGGCTGGACCGCGAGCGTGTGCAACGCTGCCTGGGCGGCCTGACCGAGGTCCAGCGCGAGTCGATCACCCTCGCCTACTACGGGGGGTACACGTACCGGCAGGTCGCCGCCCTGCTCGGCGTGACGCTCGCCGCGATCAAGACCCGCATCCGGGACGGCCTGATCCGGATGCGGGATTGCCTGGGGGTGAGCTAGACATGGCGCTGTTCACCCATGACCTGCACGTGCTGACCGGCGCGTACGCGCTCGACGCGCTCGACGGCTCCGAGCAGCAGCGGTTTGAGAGGCACTTGCTTCGCTGTCCGGCGTGCACCAGTGAGGTGCGCGGCCTGCGCGAGGTCGCGACCTCGCTGGCGTTCGCCGCCTCGGCCGAAACGCCGGCCGGGCTGCGTGAGCGAGTGCTGCTGCTCGCGTCGCAAGCCAGGCAGCTTCCGCCGGAGCTGACCAGGCACGCGCGGCGGCGGTGGAGCCTGCGTGCCTGGCTGTCCCGCATCCCGTGGCTGATCTGGATGCCCAGGCTCGTCGCGGTCACCGCCGTGGCCGCGGTCGTCGCGGCCGTGGTGCTCGGCATCACGCTGTCCGGAGCCGAGCAGCAGCTGAACAACGAGCGCGCACAGAGCGCGCAGATCGCGGCGGTCCTCGCGGCGCCCGACGCCAGGACCGTTACCGGGACGGTCAAGACCGGCGGCACCACGACCGTCGTCTTGTCCACGGCGCTGCACGAGATCGTCGTCAGCTCGTCCGGCTTGGCCCGGCTTCCCTCCGGAAAGGTGTACGAGCTGTGGCTGATCAGCCCGACGGCCGCCCGCCGGGCTGGCCTGCTGCCCGCCGCCGTCTTCGGGCGGACCGCGCCGCTGCTGGCCACCGGGTTTGTCCCCGGGGATGTTCTGGGCATGACCGTCGAACCCGCTGGCGGCACGAACCAGCCCACCACGGCGGTAATCCTGGAGCTCAAGCTGCCGGTGACCGCGTGAGCCGGTACCGACCGCCAGGCCCCCTCGACCTAGCGGGCGGCTCCGGCCCACGGTGCCCGTCCGGGGTTATCCGGGCCAGTGGCAGCTGGTCACGCTGCCGCCGGCGATCGTGGTGGTCAGGACTGGCCGGCCGTCCCCGGCCCGGTCAGCGGGGTGCCAGATCGTGTACTCGCCGGCGGGCAAGCCGGGGTACACGGCGGCATGGCGCGTTCCCGTGCTCGTCTCGCGCGGACGGACCCGCGAGTGCGTCCGCGCGTGGCCGGGACAGCTGATCTCGATCTCCTCGCCGTCAAGGGCGGCGGGGGTGTGCAGGACAAGCGCGCCGATGCCGGCGCCGAGGTCGAGGACCACGGTGCCGGCACCGGAGGCGCCCATGACTGGTTCGCTCATGACGGGTTGTCGAATCCGCTGTAGGGAGTGCCTAGGTAGGGGAACTCGCTCAGAGTGGGAGAGCTGACGTCGGCCGGGGTGAGGCCGTCGGTCAGTTTGGCCGCCGCCGCGTCCGGGGTGAACGTCTTGTCGACGAGCGGATAGGTGACGCCTGCCAGCGCCCGCAGTTCGATCGCCACGACGTCGTCGGCGACACGCCGGCCGTTGGGGAAGCCGGCCGGGTCGCCGCCGAGCAGCCCGTAGATGTTCTGCTTGTCCGGCGGCGTGGCCGCGATGGAGGTGTTGAGCCTGAGCATGTCGGCCAGGATGTCGCCGGTGAAGTTCTCGAAGCCGGGGATGATCCCGGCCGGGATGCCGGTGAGCAGGATCGCCTGCAGGTCGGCGCGCGGGGTCGCGGCCTTGGTCAGCGCGGCCAGGTTGGGGAACACGCCGGGGTAGAGGGCGGGCAGCAGCCCGGCCAGGCCCGGCTGGGTCACGTAGCCGGCGAACATCTTGTCGTCGGCCGGCGGCAGGGAGTTCCACAGGTCCTTCTTGCCGAGCGGGATCAGCACCTCGTTGACCAGCGGGTTGCCGAGCCGGGATACCTGGCGGAACGGCCCGCTGGACAGCGTCGTCCCGGTGTCGGCGTCCCACAGGCTGACCCGCTGACGGCTGGCCGTGGTCCACACGCCGATGGACGGGTGACCGCTCCTGGTGATCGAGCTGACCGGTACCTGGATCGCGATCGAGTGCACGTTCAGGTGGTTGGTCGCGTTGACCCCGGCGGCTGGGCCGGTGAAGACGTTCAGGCCGTACTGGGCGTGCAGGTTCTCGAACGGGCGCAGGTCGCCGAGGTCGAAGATCGCGCCGAGGTCCACGTAGAACGCTTCGGCGCGCTGGCCGGCGAACACCGATAGGCCGCCACCCAGGTTGTGCACGGCGGCGGCGGCCAGGCGGGCGTAGTCCGGGGTGGACAGCGGCCCGATGTTGCAGGGCGGGCAGGCGAGGTGGCTGGCCTTGGTGACGCCGTTGACGCTGACCGAGTAGGACTGGCGGCGGTTCCAGTTCTGGCTGGCCAGCGACTCGATCGGGCCGGTGTTGTAGAGGAACGTGCCGGGGTCGAGTACCTGGGTAGCGAAGCGGAACTGGTAGCTGATGTCGGGCTGGCCGTCGCCGTTGTTGTCAATGTGGATCTCGTAGAGGACGTTGTCGCCGAACTCGTAGAAGTTCGGACCGCCGGCCGGACCCTGCAGCGGGATGTAGTTGGCGATCAGCGTGACCGTGCCCGGCTTATCCGGGCTGACGAACGCGTACACGTCGGTGCTGTCGGCGACCGGGTCCTTGGAGATCTCCGGTGCCTCACGGTGTGATGACATACGTGCTTCCCCCTCTGGGCTCGTTAGCTGATCGCCCGCGAGATGCGCGCGGCCAGGGCGCGGTCGCGAACCCGGGTCTGACTGGTGCCGGAGAACACCTCGATGTCGCCGGTATTGATGTCGCGTACGTGCACGACGAGTGGCGTGGCGGCGGTAGCGCTCGGGACGGTGCCGGAAGCGCTGCCGGTG
>Ga0335074_10013780_pt1 | contig 11360 bp, 16 predicted proteins | sample Lox_Sample_23_FD_206715 | JGI IMG/M metagenome (GOLD analysis project Ga0335074, IMG submission 206715) | Soil microbial communities from Loxahatchee National Wildlife Refuge, Florida, United States - Lox_Sample_2.3 | ecosystem: Environmental > Terrestrial > Soil > Wetlands | place: USA...
CTGTTTGATATTTATGGATTCATTGGACTTGATATTCCCGGGATGAAAGGACCAGTGGGTCCAGCAGGCGGGTTCCAGGGGAGGGACCGGCGTACCGCTGCGATCCATGAAAGACGGGATGACGGGGCTTCTCAACAGCTTCCCAAGCAAGGCAGGATCTGTCTTAATCTTATCGTCTGATGTCAAATCATGTGATGGTTACAGAAAATGTGGCCTCAATATGATTCAGATGTGATGTAGATATTGACTCACAATATTTGGGCCTGCTTCAGTGGCCAGTTTCGAGATACTCACTCATACTTGGCCTTGACCCTGCGCTCGGTGGAAACTTTCTCTCAGCTTTGACGCAGCAAAACAGGAATACAGGTCACCGAGGATGTGAAGCGACAACGACGTGGCACCACAACTCGCCTCCGGTCAAGTCACGTGTTGTGCCTAGCAGGAGCAAATCGGATCAAAGTGACGCGTGGAGGCCTTTGCCGAAGTAGAAAGAAAAAGGCTGCTATGGGGGAATAGGATTTAAGTTCTGAAAGCTGGACTTCCCAGAAGATGAACAGTGCAGACGCATGGACTGAGACCATACTCAAGAAAGGACTCTATATCAGGACGTCGGGACTTGTGGGCTAACTAAGGGTGCTGCAATTTACCGATCATAAGCAAAGAATTTGGTAAATTACCTATTCAATTGGCACGATCTACAATTCCAATCACCAGGATCCAAATCCAAATCTAAAGCTGTTCTCTACATGGGGGGGCAAAGCGTGCGTGACTGCCAAGAAATGGTGTTCAACCTGCAGCAGGAGCACCTGCAGGGATTAGGGCCATAATTAGGTCGTTTCTATCGTTTCGTTTCCTGTTGTTATAGCACTTGCTGTTGAGAGTAAGGGAGCTCTGTTTAAAGTCACTGCTACCGCACAGTCTGGTATATAAGCCCCCCTTACACTATAAGACCAGTTCTTTTGTTGGATTTCGTGGCCAAGGGTACCTATAAGATCTAAGATTAACAGTAGTGTTTTGGGTTGGGGGGAAATTGAGTAAATATGGAGTATTTTGCGTGCGGCGGAGGTCGGTAAAATATATCAATTCTGCACCTAAATGCCCACTTTAGTGTATCATTTGCCGGATGGAGGGCGGTAGTGGTACTATTCTGGTTATAAGGCCCCTATTTTATAAGACCAGTCTCAAACCTGCTGAAAAGTCAAAGCTCGGACCAAAACGAGGATCTTAACTCATATCTCCCACATTATTACCACGAGGCAGTCTACCTTATATCAAGCAGTAGAGGGTTGGTGTCTTGGAATTTAGCTCTCGTTCTTGAGACTTGTTTGCTACCGTGCCTGACGAAGTCTTACATCAACACTTAAATGTCTATCTCAAGCAGGTGCCTCTGGTTACTTACTCTTTGCAAATGAATCATCCTCTCTCCTAAGGCTGCTACTGTACGCTCATGCGGATCTTATAACCAAAACTGACCCCTTACTCTCCTGCTTTCAGCAGCACTCCTAAAGATACCTCCTTTCGCCGTCCGGTGACCCTCTCTCACAAGCCCTATCAAAATCTGAACGCCAACGCCAACGCCATCGATCACCTGAGTTGTCGCGTCCTTTGTCCCAACAACCTCTTCGCACCGGATCTTCATCTCTGTCATCCCTGCACATCCCAAAGTAACACAATCCGCACCCCTCTCCTCCACCAACCTCCTCGCTGCCTCCGAGACAAGCCCCAGAACTTTCTCCTTTGGTTCAGTCTTTAATTCCAAAACCCCCAAATTAGTAGACTCACAGCCTACTGAGAAGGCTTCAAGTCCATAATAACGAATAGCATCCTCATGCATGATCTTGCTCCTCCCTCCCGTAGCTACAATCCCAAGCCGCCCGCCCAGCATCCGCGCAGAATAAAGAGCGGCTTCCATGATGCCAATCACGGGGCCCGAGACTTCTTCTCGGAGGGCAGAGATGAGGGGATGTGCGGAGAAACAGGCTACGAGAAAGGCATCGTAGTGAGTTGCTATAGGTGCAACTGCGCGGATTGCGGCGGCTGCCGAGAGGACACCGTCTAGGTGACCTTCAATAGCTGAAGGGGTAGGGTAGGGAGATGTGAACCCTGTGACGGTGCAGTGGGGTGGTAATGTAGTCTCTAGTGAGTGAAGGCATGCATCTGTCATTGAGGATGTGCCATTTGGATTTATGAGGAGGATATTGATGGCTTTTGTTGAGGATCCCGTGACTGAAGGGAGAGGTGGAGACATGATAAGAGATATGCAATATACTGAAAGAGACTTTTTGCAAGGAGAGTTCAACAATTCAGAATGAGATGTAGATGCGGAAGATTGATAGAGAACTATTTACTACTGTATTTTCCTATTCAGGACAGCATGATAATGAGACTAAATGGAAGTCTTAACCTGGCAGTGCCAGGCCAGTACTTGATAATCGACGGGCGTCATTGGCCGTCCCAGGTTATTGACTTTCGGATATGGTGCCGAATAGCACTGCATCGGTCTACTCATGTGAGAGACTACTCCGCAGGGAGTAATCTTGGGGAAAGCAGAGAAGACATTCCTTCACAATTGATTCGACAGTCTTAGCAATCTTAGTTGACTATATCGGCTGAGTGAGAGCAAAAGAAGAAATTCATTGCGTTTCTCAATCCATCCACAGTGCGTCGCAATCACTTTACCTCCAGTACGGAGGCTGAAGCTCGGGCCAGCGATAACGATAAAGTCCCCAGACATGGACTCGTTTGATCAGGCTGGCCTATCTCCCTCGACTTTTTTTAATGGCTTAGGCCTTTCTCCACAACCTGTCCTGCAGCTCGGTCCTAGGAAATACAAGTCTAGGAAGGAACGGCCTTGTGATTTCTGCAGGAGGAGACAGGTTTCGTGCAAGATTGATGTTGCGCCGCCATGTCAGCTTTGTCAGAATCATGGGCGCGATTGCACCTTCGTAGAGAGACCCAAGAAGAAGAGGAGACCTAATAATTCGGTGGGAGATGGCAGGAATGTGACACTTCTTGGTGAGTTCTGGCTTAGACTAGGAAATCTTTTTTTGGGGTGGTTCTCTGCGTCCTTTTTGAATTTATACTCTATAAGAGAAAGTCCCTCATGCTAATATAATTTCGGCTCCATCAGATCCCGCTCTTACTCTCGATCACTCGAATGGTCATACGAATAATGGGTTTATGCCTCAGTATGATGAAAGTCTATTTGATGGATCATTAGGACACGAGCACTACCTTCAACAACAATCGCCAACTCAAATTGGACAACAAGGTCTCGATCAAGATATCTCACCAGAATTCAGTAGCAGATCCTCAAATATTTCCAATGGCTTGAATGGGGAAAGACCACTTGATTCGCGGTCATCCCGCTCGGCTCGATTTATAGGGGAGACTGGGGAGTCAAACCCATACCTCCTACGGCACTACCACTATGACGAATTTGACGAATGCACAGTATCAAAACTAACATATCGTCGCATTAAACGTATCTCACAGCTAGCGGACGACCCTTCTAGAAATAAAGGAGAGCCCCCCGTGGTTTTTATGCTGGCAGATGACAGCCTCGCTCAAAAAGGAGAGCCTAGGATCGAAGAGGATGTTCTAGCAAAGGCTAGGCATGATATAGCTTCTATGTTTACTGAGGAAGAAGCCATTCGCCTAATTGGACTCTATTTCCGCTTTGTCAACCCCTATTTTCCTATAGTGTCCAGATCTGAATTGTCACTATGCGGAGAACCGGTGCCTATCGAGGCTATAAACGCGATACCGCTATCCTTACTATCAGCGCTATATGCTACTGCTTTACCATTTATGTTGTACGACGACTTGCTTGCAACAACGTTAGTACATTCTCCACCTCCGCCTCATCAACTTTATCGTATGTCTTGGCTTGCAGTTACGCAAGAATTACACACTCCTCGTTTGGCTACCCTGCAAGCATGTCTTCTGCTACTACAAAGGGCTCCTACGAATAGATATACCACTGATACGCCATGGAAGACAAGCCTGGTCGGTTGGACGGTGAGTCTAGCACAGATACTAGGCCTGACGAGGGAATGTGGAGACTGGATTAGCATTCCAAGCTGGGAAATATCCCTTCGGAAACGGCTTTGGTATGGGGTTTATATCATGGACAAATGGGCATCTCTAGGTGCTGGTATGCCCAGCCACATCAGAAATGAAGATTTTGATGTCCTCCTATTGACGCCATCGGACTGCGAGACGTCCAACGACATCCACGATCACAACTCATCTTCAATGGGTCTACCAGGGCCATTCGACGCTGATTCGCACTTTCGTCTCCTTGCAGAACTGACTATAATCCTAAATGATATCATGGATGCCTACTATTCTGTTAAGGCCAGCCAGCGCACCTCGAAAGATTTCGGTTTATCACTCGAGTTAGCGCGACCTCTAAGATCCCGCCTAAAATCATGGAACGACTCGCTGCCCCCAGAGCTATCCCTCCGGAATCCAGAGCGTGTAGATGCAAGAGGGATGACGAGGCTTAGTGGGAATCCGTCCCTATCGCTGGCTTATATTGTGGCGACTATGACTTTATTCAGAGCATTGCTACGGCCTTTGGAGAACCTCACCACTATTGAAGAAGAGGACCATGGTATCGTTGGAAGTCGTCTTGCAGTGAGGGCAGGTGCGAAGGAGTGTGCCAAAGAAGTTGTTGAGTTCGCTGAAAATCTGGGAAGAGGAGCATTAGATGCGTTCTGGCACAGCTGTCCGTATTTTTTACTAATTCCTCCAAGTCATTACTGACAAATCTCAGGGTCTCGAGCCAATTTTGCCATCGCATCATCATTTTTGATGCAACTACTTCTCACCTCAGAAACGGCAGCCGAGTCGGCGGAGATTAATGACCTTGTGGCTCGTTGGAGATGGGCTATGAGGATTGGAAGTGGGAGTGCGGGAAGTGGTCTCATGAGCTTGGGACTTTTGAGGCTCGATGGTCTGCTCTTGGAAAATGGGAATTCACAGCAGCCAGGGGACCAGGCGAGAAGGGCGGGGACGTCAATATCTACGTAGTTGAATATAGGTATCTTATAATTTTGTATATCTGAATCATTCTATACTAATAGGTTTACGAAGCTAATAGCTCGGTCCAATTGCAGAATTGGAAGGCGCGAGAAATCGAACTCATAAGCCCCTACAGGCGGAATGGAGAAAGTTTGCTGCGATGTATGAGGAGAGACTTGTCCTTAGTGTGTATTTCGTCTTCATTACGCTTAAATCAAGCTCCAGCAAGCAAACATTCAAGGCTATGGTCCGAACAGCAGACATACTATGCTGCTTGGATCTACAGACTTTGTACCCGAGCTTGCGGGGGAATGAAATCTCACGACAAGAACAGGTGTGACGACGAAAGCAAAGTGTTGTCAACTTATTACAGCGAAGATTGAGCATTCGGGGGAGGTAAATGACTAGACTAAGGGCTCGAGGCAAGATCCCATCGAGTTGAATCGATCTTGTGTAGGAGCAGTTTGTATATCCTACTATATTATCTAAGATTATAATGCACTTAACTTGCCCTATGCAGAATTTTGAATTGAGGACAAATGTAGGATAAAAGAGGGCCAATCTAGAAATACCTAATTCTCACAACAATTTCGGTTCCACAACACCTGTCTGCTCTGTAATCAGCCCATACTGCTCCACCCTCCTATGCTGCTCAAAATTAAACACCTTCTCCTTCCCCTGCCTGCAATCTTCCAGATCAATTTCCGCAACGACAAGCTCGTCTCCTTTCCCCTTCGCCTCCGCAATGACATGCCCCTCCGGATCCGTGATGCAACTCCCAGCAATGAGGTCGTGCTTCCCGTCTTCCAAGCCCGCTTTCGCAGCGCTGATCGAGAAACAGCTGTTCATATAGCTGTTCGCTTGCATCACTAGCTTGTGGTGAAAGAGTGCTTCCTTTTCAGCCTCTTCGCGCGTCATGGGCTTCCGTGTCCCCCATAAGTCGGGCGCCCAGCCTACCGTGTTATAGCCACAGAGGATTAGCTCGACGCCTTGGAGACCGTAACAACGCCAGGCTTCGGGCCAGCGGCGGTCATTGCAGATAATCATGCCCATGATGGGATCGCCTCTGCCCTCTGTGTTACTATCCCCTGCCGCCCCCTTTTTGGCTGTTGAGGAAAGTAAATCCGGTCCTCTGAAGGCTTTGAATCCAAGGTTTCCAGGATTGAAATACCGCTTTTCGAGTTGGTTGACGGCATCTGGGTTAGGAAACGGTTCTTTGGTGCCCGGGAGGTGGACCTTGCGGTACTTGGAGATTATTTTTCCCTCTTTGGCGGAGTAATATATGGAGGTGTTGTAGCCTTTGCCATCGGCTGCTCGCTCTGCATACCCCACGGAAATGTCAACGCCTAGCTCCATTGCCTTCTCAAATAGGAGCTTGGTGTTAGGAGAATGGGGCAAGTCATTGTCGTGCTCGAAGAATGAGTCTAGCTCTTTTTGGTCTGCGATCAGGTGCCGTGGAAAGAAAGTTACGAATGCTACTTCGGGGAAGAGAAGGATTTGAACTCCCTGTGCGGCTGCGGATTCTAGCAGGGCGATCATCCGTTGCACGGTTTCTTCACGCCTGGAAGTGAGATGGACGGGGCCAAGCTGAGCAGCGGCTACTCTCAGAATACGTCCCATGCTGAGCGATACCTTGGGAACGTGACTATACTTTCTAGGAGGGGAAATTTGAAAACTACAAGAGACAGGAGTCAACTCGTTGAAGTTGAAGTGCACCTACATGTATCACAGCCCTAGATGCGTGGCATATCATTTGGGCATTTCTTACGCTTTGAATCATAGTCTTTGGACTAAGCAGATACCACCAAGGGATCTTCTCGCCCACGTTGTCGTTATCAGAGGTGCTTGATCCTTTGTTGCGCGACGGGCGAATAAAATACCGACAACGAGTGCTCATGCGATACTGAGATACGAATTATGACATCCCTGACTGTAACAATATAATCGTTGGTGACCCTTTTCCTCCATTGGACTTCATGATTTGTCTTTTCTTATTCTCTTCCACTGCATAGAGTCTGCCAATGCCATGTCTACTTTGCAGTGGCTTTAGTTGATCGTGGTGTTCGATCTCATTCTGACGAACGGTTTGATTGTGAGTTTCTTCAGGATTCTATTCTTTTGAGCTATGCTGCTTAGATAAGCGGATGAAACTTCTTTAGCATTAAATTAAGTCTATTGAAACATTGATGGTAGTTATGTGAAATTGTCGCGCAAAGAGGTGGGCATGAATGATATAGTGTCATCTTCAAACCCGATTTGAAAGAGCTCTATGTTATATGTAGAACTACTCCTGTTAAATTTCCCTTTTTTTATTACATTCATCGTCTTTAACACCTCATCAGGTAACCGCAGTCGAAGTCCTTCCGCTCGGTGTTGAAATGGGGTCAAAGATGGCAAGATTTCATGTCTTGGAATCTCCTTGAGGGGACGTTCTAAGTAGCATATATCACACCTGGCGGCGTCGACTCGCATGTATACTTTGCCTAGGCTAATAGTCCAACCGGTGATAACTAGGAAACTAGTTCTCGATCAGCGATAGCTAGAAGGAACACCACAGTTATAGCCTTTGCCAATCAGGAGAAACACCATCCGTCTGTGCTCCCCATTATCGAGGAATACCATAAGCTCTCCCAGGACCAGTCTTACTGCGACTGTGACTACCATTTGATCCTCACGAGCTCCACTCCAACTATTCGGCAGGACGAGATGCACAAGTTGATTGAGATGGGAATCACCTCGGTCAAGCTTTACGTAACCTGTGATCCCATGAAACTCGGTGATTACGACCTTCTATTTGTCATGATGTCTGATCACTGGCTTTACGATCATGGTATGTTGATTTGTATCGCCCAATTCTATCTTCCCTGCATCAAATAAGTACGCAAATAAAATACGAAGGAAACATAAAGACCTTATTACTTGATACAGAGCTAATCTTGAGAGTCATGAGAAAATTAAGCATTTCTGACATCCAACAGGTCCACGCCGAAAACAGCAACATAATAAACCTCATCACCACCCGCCTTGCAGCTGCCGGCCACAACACCCCTTTCTTCCACTCCATCTCCCGTCCACAGATTGCTGAAAGCGGAGCCACCTACCGCATCATCTCCCTCGCCACCCTAATCGATGCATCCATCCTGATTGTGCACATGTCCTCTGGCATCACCGCCGAAAGGCCCAAACCCGGTTGCTCCCCATCCACGCCGAGACTTGCTCACAATACCTCTTCCTCCTCTCAGAAAGCATGAAAGACTCTCCCCATGACGAGTTCGAAGGGGCGAAATGCGTCTACAGCCCCCCGTTAAGACATGACGCGTAGGACCTGGAAGCTATCTGGCGAGACGTGGCCAATGGGACCTTCATGACGTTCTCGAGCGACCATGCGCTGAGCATGTACGACCCCGGCGGAAAGAAACTAGGGCTCATGGCAGATGGGAGGATGAGCTATAAGCACATCCCTAACGGCTTGCCAGGGGTGGAGACAAGGCTGCCATTGCTGTTCAGTTTGGCGGGCGAAGACAAGGACTCCAAGTTGTCCCTTGCCCGGTTCGTCCAGCTGACGAGCACGAACCCTGTGAAGTTGTATGGCTTAGGCGGTGTTAAGGGAAGTGTGGCGCCGGGGTATGATGCTGAATTTGTGGTCTGATATCCGGAAGGAATGGGGGAGACGGTGATTACTCAAAGGGAGCTACATCATGGGGTTGATTATATACCTTATGAGGGGATGAGAGTTAGGAATTGGCCTAGGTATACAATTTCGAGGGGGAAAGTGGATGGCGGGGGAGTGATTGGTGCGATAGGGGATAGGGTGGGGTGTTTTTGAAGAGGGGCTTGGGGAGGATTGTGGTTGGGGAAACGGGCGGGGAGTTGAATGGCATGTTTCCGGGCGAGAGAAGCTTTTGGATATAAATCGTAGCTTCTGTTTTTCTTCCATACCTGCAGGTTCTCAAACCTGTCTCTTTGGAGCCTTGTCGACCGCTGGTCTTTACCGCTAGGAAAAGGGAACATCATATTTATAGGAAAAAGGAAATACATCCTGGAAAAGTCCAGACCGGCCAATCTTATGAGATGCAAGGATTAAGTCTAGAATATAAGTATAAGTGAGATGATGCTTTGACAAGGAGACAGACTCCTAGCGTATCATTAAAGGTTAGTAACCAGTAGTCTTGTACCACTGCCATTCGGGTGGCCCTGGCTCTTCCAGGCACACTCTTTGGCAGCCAGACAGGCTCGATGACGACTGACATATCTTTAGTTTACCCCTGAGTGGTTTGTTTGTTTGCGCTGCCTTTATTGCATGTGATATTCACCTTGACAACACCATCCATTCATACGTGGTACACGTGCTTTGAGATTCTATTCGGAGCATATGTCCCACTCTATATTGATGATCGGAACAAAAGTTTGATTACAGTGAATGCCCTGGAGCATTATTCATGCCGCCTAATTTCCGGCCGATCAAGCCTGTAAGGATGAGGTTGGCCGTTAGGGTAGATAAAAGTTGGCCGTCTTTTGGCAATCGTCGGCTAGAGTTGCCATGTTATCTGATAGGGCAGGGAGCGGATCTCCACATCAAAACGCTGACGTTCATCATTCTTGGGAACGCTCTACGATGAGGACAAGAAGCATAGACCGACCGGAAGAACTACATAATTTACAAGATGCATCTGACGGGCGAGTTGGGGCCGGGCCGAGTGGCATCGCAACCCGCTACCTGCTTCGCCACAGAAGCAGTCTTTTGTCCGAGGAGCATCATGCTGTGGCAGTTTTCAGGCTAGGTCCAAAAGCTCTATATACTACTTCTGTTGACATGGGCATAATCATACCATAGAAGAAGTCTCGTTTCCACTACTGTTAAAGCTTCTTTATGCCCTTTTCTGAGCATATCTCCTCTCAATAATGGCTGCTTTTCCCATTGAAACTTCCCCAGTTGAGCCAACTTCGGTGAAACATATTCCTATTTGCTCGGATCCTTCTGTCGTTCCTCTGGATGGAGCTTCGAAGGCGAACAAGACGCTGTGGTGGTTACACGGCCATCCACATTCCAAGCGGTACGCGAATCCCTCTCTCGTTAGCCTTACCGCACTTGTTAGGCATGATGGCCTGACCTATCGAGGCCAGTCTGGATTTTTATACCCAGTTGGACCAGAGGGCGTATATGAAGCTATGACATGGGATGATTTTGACAGTATAACGGAGAACCTTGCGGCCCTGTATGCCCAGAATCTTCGTGAGGAACTAAAGGATGCCAATAGGACTCAGAGGCAGCCAACAGTGGCATTGCTGGGTGGAGGAAACTCAGTGGAGTATTTCTGTACACAGCTTGGTCTTATCAAGCTCGGAATCAGAGTTTTGCTTTTGGCAGAGTCAAACCCTATAAACGCTCTGCACCATCTTCTGGACAGCTGTGACGTGTCTGTAGTAATTACAGACACGAAGAACGCCGAAATTGAACTGCAGCAAGTGCGTAAGATAAAAATGGTCGAATCTCTACCTAGAGAATTCATTGTCAGTTCAGCGGAGGTAGATTATATTCGGTTCCAAGATTTTGGGGACGTTTGGGAGCGTCATACATTTATCATTCATTCGAGCGGCTCAACAGGCCTACCTAAACCTATAATACATACCAATCGGAGTATGATGCTCATTGCAAGGATGTACCGACTATTTCAAGACTTTGAGGTCAAGAATTGGTTTCTTTTATTTCCTTTGTAGGTTCTTCACTTTCTAAAATGCCCTGAATCTACTTCTAATACTTCCAGATATCATATTGCAGGCATTTCTATAGCTTTGTCTGGTCTCCCTAATGGTCAAATTCTTTCATTTCCTCCGCGATCTTGGCCTCCATCGTCTTCGGCCATTTTCACAGCATTCAGGGCTTTATCCAAGATGGGGTTTCCCGTTGATATTATTCATTGCGCTCCTACCCTAATTGAGAACATGTACCAGTACATTTTTGAAAATGGAAAAGATTTCACGCCACTGTCATCACTTAAAGCTGTTCAGCCTGGTGGTGCAGAATTGTCTTCACATATAATTCGAGCTCTAGTTGCCAATAACGTCAACGTTAAGACAACCTATGGATCTACCGAGATTGGCCCTCCCTTTCGAACGATTCCTCACACAAGAGATAATTCAAAATGCTACTCCTTCCGGAATTTGTATCCAGATAATCAGAAGCTCAAGATGGAGGAAGTCGGTGACGGTCTCTACGAATGCATTGTATATAAAGGATTCGAGCTGGCCGCAGAACTTTGGGATGGGAAGCCAGATAATGAGCCATACCGCACTAATGATCTCTTTATTCAGGATCCTCCAGGAAGCGGCTT
>Ga0335074_10013783_pt1 | contig 11359 bp, 6 predicted proteins | sample Lox_Sample_23_FD_206715 | JGI IMG/M metagenome (GOLD analysis project Ga0335074, IMG submission 206715) | Soil microbial communities from Loxahatchee National Wildlife Refuge, Florida, United States - Lox_Sample_2.3 | ecosystem: Environmental > Terrestrial > Soil > Wetlands | place: USA: Florida...
GCCTACGTCCAGAGTGCGACCGCACAAGCGTCCCCCGCCAAGCCGCTTCTGCCCGATGCTCCGCAAGCAAGCCTCGTTGCTGCCGCCGGAGTTCCATCGAATGTGCAGGCGATGCAAAGCGCCGCCGGCGGCTCATCGCCCGCGACGTCAGATCAACAATCCCCTGATCAGCACCCTTCTTTGACGCGCTCTGAGGCAGAGCAGATGGCGATCAAGAACAACCCGCGGATCAGCGTTGGCCGCCTGCTGGCTCTGGCACAGCATCAGGTAGTCCGTGAGGCAAGAGCGGCAGAATTACCCACGTTCAATTCCAGCATCACGGCTGAGGACGCAGAAGATGCAAGTCGTATTTCTGCTGGGTCGCTCACAGCGTCGCGCCTCTTCGAGCATGCGGGTGCCGGAGGAGGTTTGACGCAGTTGATTACCGATTTCGGAAGAACAGGAAACTTAGTTGCTTCCGCCAAGCTTCAGGAGAAAGCGCAAAACGCGAATGCTCTGGCCACCGTTGAAGATATTGTGCTGGCAACGGACCAGGCCTTTTATAACGCGCTGCAGGCTCAGGCCATGCTGAAGGTGGCTCAGCAAAATGTGGACACGCGTCAAACTACACAAATGCAGGTCGCCCAGCTCACAAAGAACAAGCTCAAATCCACTCTCGACTTGAGTTTTGCGGACGTGAATCTTTCTCAAGGCAAGTTGCTTCTTTTGGATGCTCAAAACAATAGGGATTCAACCATGGCTGCCCTTGACGCCGTACTCGGGCTAGATCGGGAAGTGACGTATGACCTGGTCGAGGTAAATGCGCAATTGCAGCCGCCTCCGTCAGATGCTGATCAACTTGTACAGTTGGGTTTGCAACAGAGGCCGGATCTGCAGGCGCTGAATTACGACGCGCAAGCGTCCCTCAAGTTCAGCCACGCGCAGCGCGATCAGATGCTGCCGACTATCAGTGCAGCGGGCACAGTGGGGAGCGTACCAATTCGTCCGGCGCAGTACTATGTGACGAATTGGTGGGGCGGCGTTGGCGTGAATATGAACATTCCCGTTTTCAATGGATTTCTTTACTCGGCACAGGCCAAAGAAGCATCGATTCGCGCACAGGCTGCGTCGGAGCAAAGCCGTGACCTGCGAGATCGAATTGTCCGCGATGTCCGCACCTCGTGGCTGGCGGCGAATACGGCGTACCAACGGGTTGCCGTTACCACCGAGCTTCTGAAGCAGGCAAATCTGGCGCTTACTCTGGCGCAGACACGCTATCAAATGGGGCTCAGCTCAATTGTCGAGCTGAGCCAGGCGCAGTACCAGCAGACTGACGCCGCAATCAGCAACACGAACGCGCAGTATCAATACAAGCTCGCACTGGCGACGCTCAACTATCAGATCGGAGCGACCCCATGATAGAAAACTTTAAGCTGAAAGTGTTCCGTGTGGTCGCGGACTCCATGAGCTTTCGCCGGGCGGCGGACGAGCTTCATCTGACCCAGCCCGCTATCACCGCGCAGATTAAGTCTCTTGAAGAGAGCCTTGGCATCGCCCTCTTTGACCGCATAGGCCGGGATGTTGGGCTGACGCCCGCGGGCAACACCCTGCTTGAATATGTACGGAAGATTGAGAGCATCAGCAATGACGCTCTTGCAGCGCTCGCTCCCTTTGGCGGCCAGGAGGGAATTGAGCTGGCTATCGGTGCCTCGCACACCATCGCGGTCTACCTTCTTCCAAATCTTCTTGCCCATTTGATCGACGAGTGGCCGAAATTGCGTATCCATGTGATGAGCGGGAGCACAAACGAGGTCCTGCACGCTCTTACAACGCACCAGGTCTCCGTCGGGTTAATTGAGGCACCGGCTTTTCGTCCAGACCTGAAGATAGAGACATTCGGCGAAGATGAGCTCACGCTCATCGTGCATCCGGCACATCGCTGGGCTAATAAATCCGTTCTCAGAGCAGCCGAGCTCGTCCAGGAATCGATTTTGCTGCGCGAGGTGGGGTCTGGCATGCGGCGCTTTGTGGAGGAGTACCTCGAGCAGAATGGAGTGTTGAGGCAGCAGCTTCGGACATCCATCGACATGAATTCTACGGAGGGCATCCTTTCGGCGGTGGAAGCCGGACTGGGGGTCGGATTTGTTCCTTGCCTGGCACTGGAGAAACCGCTGAAAGTCGGCAGCGTGAAGAATCTCCCCCTGGAGAACGGTCCGATCGTGCGTCGACTCAGCAGCGCACTGCTCAATGGACCTGAGCCAAAGGGGCCTGTTGGACAACTATTGCAACTTCTCCGCCAGAATCGATCCGCGATGCTGACGAGGCCTGCGTCGACCATGAGGCGAACGCAGCAGAGGGAACAAATTGTCACCAGCAACGGAAAGACTATCAGACACAAGCAGCGTCCTCCCGAATGATCGTTCGTGTGTTCGTAGACGGGCGGGTCGTCTCTGTCACCGGCTTTAGAGTTGCTATGGAGAACTGTTTAACTTGCCAGCAACCGATAAGATACCTTCCTTGAACATCAATGCAGTTGTTTATGCAACCGACTTTTCTCTCGGCTCCCAGAATGCGGGACTCTATGCAAGATTTCTGGCCGAACACTTCTCGGCAAAGTTGGTCGTAGCCCACGCATTCACGCTGTCTCAGGCGGCTATGGAGGTCGAAGTTGACCAGAAGCTGGCCAGTCAGCAGAGAAAAGATCTGAAACTTCTCCTAGCTGGGAAGGCCGCGCTCCTTGAATTCAACTCACTCGAGATCATTACCGAGCTTCAGGACAGTGATCCGAGAGACGCGATCCCTAGGTTGGCGAATGCATATGCGCCGTCGTTGATCGCTCTGGGCACACATGGAGGAAGCCGGATTGAGCGAAGTCTGATTGGGTCCGTGGCTGAGCACATACTGCGTTCGACGCGGTGGCCTTCCCTGACGGTTGGACCTCAGGTGCCATCTGCGCTTGCTGTTGCGGTGCCGTTCACGCGGATTCTTTATGCCACGGATTTCACTCCAGCTGCCGCGGGTGCCGCCGGATTTGCGATCTCTTTTGCCGAGTCGTTCGGAGCAGAGCTCGACGTACTGAATGTTGTCCCCAGTGACGCCATCGATCATCCGGGAAGGTTCTCAGAGATCAGGAATCGCTTTTATGGCGCACTGGACCGTGTTGTCTCGCGCGAGTCGAGCAGTTTCCACGACTCAAGGTCATTCGTAGAAGTTGGAAAGGCGCACGTGCAAATTCTCGATCACATTCGGGAACGCTCCATCGATCTTCTCGTGCTGGGCATCCGTAAGACCTCTCATCTCGGATTACAAATGCGTACCTCAGCTGCCTTTCAGCTCATTGTCGATGCGCCGTGTCCGGTTTTAACCATAACTGGATAGGCGGCAGCCATTGACCAGAACCGCAGGTCTATGAAAAGGAGGAAGCAGCCCGAGAAAGTACCAATTCCACGCCAGCAGCGGTTGCCGTGGCCGCAGTGGTTCCGCGGGAGCCATACAGGCCGCCGAGGTAATCTATAGCAACATGCGGGATTCAGAATTTCCTGGCGCTCACGATATTCCCCCTGGCGCGCGCATATGGCATCTATCTGCGCGGGGAGCATTTCGTTTGTCGTTGCTCTGTTTTTCCTTGAGAATCTGGGAAAGCAATCAAGGGCCATCGCATTCCGCTCAGTGGTTCCGTGGTTGCCCATCGTTGGCCTTACCATGGTCGCGACTGCAATTCACATCCCGGTTTATCTGGTTATTCTCGGCTCCGCCCTCTACAGCCCCTGGGCGTACTTCAGGACGCGCGCAGTCCGTTAGGTCAGAACGGAAATTCCTGTGTCTGTGCATTTAATATCGTGATCTGCAACCTGGTTCGATAATCCGGATAGTGAGGACTGATCAAATGACGATGGATGCATTAAACAGGCGGTCATTCTTGAAGACGATAAGTGGGGCGGGGATGATGTCGGCGTTGCCGGGGGCAGCATTCGGGCTGCACATGATGGAGACAGATCACATTATCCACGAGGTGGCGGAGCCGGGACAGGACGCAAATGCCATGCCGAAGGACTCGATCAGATTCTCAGTCTGCGGAATGAGCCACGACCATATCTATGGCATGGTAGGGGCGATCCTCCGCGGTGGAGGCGTTCTGGTCGCTGCATATGGGGCTGAGCCCGACAAGGCGTCCGCTTTCGCCAAGGCATTTCCGCAGGCGAAGATGGTGAGTTCGGAAGAAGAGGTTCTGGACGATCCGTCAACCCAATTGGTGCTGAGTTCGACGATTCCGAACCAGCGTGCACCGCTGGGCGTGAGGGTGATGAAGCGCGGCAAGGACTACCTGAGCGACAAGCCTGGAGTTACGACTCTCGGGCAGCTGGCCGAGGTGCGCAAGACAATCGCGGAGACTAAGCGCATCTACGCGATCATGTACAGCGAACTGCTCGAAGTTAAGGGTGCGGTCAAGGCCGGAGAATTGGTGCGGGCAGGCGCGATCGGACGCGTCATTCAGACCATCAATATTGCTCCGCATCAGATTTTCCAGCCAGTGAAGAATGGGTCCGACGCCCATGCCGGCGGCGCGTCCCCACGCCCGTATTGGTTCTGGGAGCCGGAATTATACGGAGGGATTCTGTGCGACATCGGTTCGCATCAGGTCGATCAGTTCCTGTATTACACAGGATCGACCGAGGCGGAGGTGGTTGCTTCACAGATCGCGAATGTGAATCACCCGGAGCATCCGAAGTTCCAGGATTTTGGCGATATGATGCTACGTGGCGATCGCGGATTCGGCTACGTAAGACTCGACTGGTTTACCCCGGATGCGCTTGGGACGTGGGGCGATGGGAGGCTGTTCATCCTCGGCACCGAGGGCTATATCGAAGTGCGCAAGTACATCAACGTGGCTGTCAGCAAGAGCGGAAACAATCTGTTCATGGTGAATAAGAACGAGCAGCGATATATAGATTGCAACAATGTTGTGCTGCCCTTCGGCCCGCAGTTCGTTTCGGATGTCGTGCACCGCACGCACACCGCGCAGGACCAGGCGCAGTGCCTGCTCGCGGCGGAGCTGGTCATCAAAGCGCAGATGAAGGCTCAGCTTGTCCACTTGACGAGCTGACATCGCAGCGTGGAGCGAGTGGAACGCTCTCAGGCGTTAAGCCGGAAGACTGTGATCGATAGCTACCGGCTTGCCTTCGCCTGCCGACTGGTAAATGGCACTGACCAGTTGCATGGCACGCCAACCATGGCGCCACGAAACGCGAGGAGGACGGCCTGTACGGCAGGCTTCTCCGAAGTCGAGGAACTGACGTTCGAAAGGCAGCGTGGAGATGGCCATCGGATCGGAGGCGCCTGAGGCCCCCTCACCCGCGAGCGGAGGCGGGTCGCCGGTGTCTTCGCGCACGTTCCAGGTCGTTAAGCAATCACCGGTGACAACGGCAGTCCCCTTGGTTCCGTGAAATTCAAGCCGCTCTGCAGATCCCGGCCAAAAAGCAGTCGAGGCCTGTATGACTCCCGTGGCGCCCGAGGCGTAGCGCAAGACTACGCTGATGACGTCCTCAGATTGGATCGAGTGCAGAGCACCCTTTTGCCAATAAGCGAAGACTTCTCTCACGGCACCTGCCAGTTGCAACAACAGGTCGACCTGATGGATGGCCTGAGTAATAAGCGCTCCGCCGCCTTCGACGTCCCAGGTGCCTTTCCCGGGCCGCGCATAATATTCCGGCGGGCGATACCACTTGACGTAGGCGTCGGCCTGAAGAATCCTGCCGAGACGGTCTCCAGCAAGAGCGTCGTTGAGAAAGAGGATCGAGTCATCAAAGCGGTGCTGGCTCACAACACCGAGCTGTATGCCGGCCGCGTTTGCGACCTCAATCATCCGCGCGGCGGTAGCCAGACTGGTCGCCATGGGTTTTTGCACGAGGATGTGCTTCTTCGCCTCTGCGCAGGACTCGACAGCTTGCAGGCGATAATCGGGCAGCGTGCAAACATCGACGAAGTCCACGCGCGGATGATGACAGAGTTGCTCGCTGGCGGCGACGAACTCGGCGCCGGTAGCCTTGGCGAATTCGATTCCTGCAGTGCGGCTGCGATTGGTGCAGGCTGCGATCTCGTAGCCGATCCTCTGATACGCCTCAGCATGCTTCCGGGCGATAGCGCCGGTACCGATGATGCCAACTCGCATAATCTCCTTCCGCGACTCCATTGCAAAGAAAAGGCAAATTGGTCCGGGGTGAAATCCGCCATAAGCCCACACAACGGTTGCTCCGATTTCCGCGAAGCTTGCCCGGATCATTTTACGCAAAGAGCGCCAGGGCCACAGGGCTGCGACAGAAACCCGAAGAGAAATGAAGATGTTCTGGAAAATCAGCAAAAAATGCAGTCGTCGCTGCACAGAAGTGGGTGGCTGGCGTGAAGATCGATTTCGTTCTTCGCAACGATCAGGAGGGGTTCAGAGGATGCCACGATGTCGCGAAGCTAGCCGCCGAAGATCATCTCATAGTGGATTTTCAGGTGCCACGCAGCCAATTCGGAGCGCTCGTTGACAATCGTGGACGAGTGAGCAGGGCAGGCGCGAACACGGGCGATTTGCAGACACCGGCTACGGCACTTCTTATAGAGGCGGATTCGAAACGAGTTTTACCTGGTCGTCTGGGTTGGCCGTTGGAGTGAGAAACGCGTCACCCAGCGTGGACCTGTTGGATGGTTTCCAACAATTTCCTCATAGGAGAACCTTTAAGCATGAAAGCCCTTGCCCCAGCTGCAAGAGCACGCTGCTGATCGGTGTCGGAATCAAAAGTAGTCAGAATGATGATGCGTGCTTCCGGGAACTCTGTCCGAATCGCAATGGCGGCGTCGATGCCGCTCATGTCCGGGAGCCTTAGATCCATGAGGGTGACATCGGGCTCGTGTTCTCGAAAACGTTCGATTGCCTCGCGTCCGCTTGCGGCTTGCGCCACCATCATCATATTTGGCTGGGAATTGATGACCAGGGCAATACCTTCACGCATGCGAGGATGATCATCGACACTGAGAATACGTATTCGATTCGTTCATAATTGCCAGAGGTACCAGGTAATCCTTGGTCAAGGAATCGATCTTCCGTCCTCACACCACTATCTGGTTTCAGGGCCTTTCGCCGTTCGAGGCCTAGCTGTTCACTCAGACGATTTTGCGTATGCCAGAGATGCAGGAATCGTCAGTTCGATCTCCGTACCGGAATCGAGTTTACTCCGGACCGTCAATTTGCCTCCGGCAAGTTTGGCGCGCTCCTGCATTCCGGGCAGGCCGTAGTGGCCTTCGCGAGCGCCGCTATCCAGAACCTTCGGATCAATTCCTTTTCCGTCGTCCAGCACGCGCACTCGAAGCTGCCGGTCGTCATAGCAGATCTCGACTGCAATCCGCCGCGCGCCGGAGTGCCGGAAGGCGTTGCGCATGGCCTCGCCCGCGATGCGGTACGCTTCGTCCCTCAGGATGGGGTGCAAATCTCGCGACTTTCCCTCAACCACAACACGGAAGTCGACGGGCCTTTGGGAATCCTGTTCGGACGCAAGCCTCCCCCCGACCGTTGAGAGGGCATTGGCAAGGTCGTTTGTGATGACTGTCGATAATCGCATCCCCCGCACCGCATCTCGACCTTCATTGATAGCCTGTTGGCCCTCCTCCAGGAGGCCGTCCAGCTTCTCGCGTGCTTCGATCGGCCGGTCCAGCACGTAGGTTAAGGTATAAAGCTTCATCATCAAGCCCTGAAAACTCTGCAACAGCGTGTCGTGCAATTCACGCGCTATGCGTTCTCGTTCCGCCAGCCGCTCTGCGAGTCGCGATTGCATTTCATGCATGATGCTGCGGATGCGGAGACGGATTAGCCACCACAAGAGCAGAACGGCGGCGAAACCGCACAAGGCTGCAAACCACCACGTCTGGTAGTAGGCTGGCGCGATCGCGAAGCCCAGACTCGCACCGGACTCGTTCCATAGACCGTCGTCATTGCACGCGATCACCTGAAAGCGATAGTGCCCTGGAGGCAGGCTGGTGTAGAAGGCCTGCCGTCGCGTGCCCGCATCCTGCCATTCGCGATCGACCCCGTCGAGCTTGTAACGAAATAACACGCGCTCGGGAATGGCAAGGCTCAGGGCGGTGTAATCGATCTCCAGCTTCTCTGTATGCGGAGGAAGAGTAGTCTCGTTCGAAGGCGCGTACGTCTTTCCTTTCGCAAAAATTGCGGAGATCATTACCGGAGGTGGAATGCGGTTGCGATTTGCCTGGAGCTTCGCCGGATCGAGCCAGGCGATGCCCTTGGCCGTCGCAAACCAGAGTCGGCCCTCGCGCGAATCAATGACCGACGGCTCTGGAATCCGCTCTGCTGAGTACCCAGGAAGTCCGTCCAGTGCACCGAGATGTTCAGCGGAAATCGTGGAGGTTGGATCGTGGAGCCATCTCGCCAACTCGTCAGCCGAGACATGAGTAATGCCGGAGGATCCGTTCGCCCAAAGCTCACCAGTCTCAGTCTGCACTACGCCGGATACTCTCCCCGGCAGATCCGGATCTTTGCAGCGGAGAAGATAAAAATGACCCTGTGTGAACAATTCGATTCCGCCTGATCCTCCCAGCCAGACATGGTCTCCCCGGACCGACATCGTGCTCTCCGAGACACCTCGCGCGCCGTTCGGGAATGAGAATCTCTGATAAGCACTTCCGTCCCACTTCACCAGATTGTTCGAGAAGCCAAACCAGACGTTTCCCGCGTCATCACCCGCCATGGCGCCGAGGATGCCGGGCTTCTTACCGAGAGTTTTGTTCTGTATGCTCCACACGCCCTGGCTGAAATGGTATGTTCCGCCAATCGCTGTAGTGATCCACGGGTCACCGTTCCGATCGACTGCGAGAGAAATGACCGGACCCACTTTCTCTTCGGGGTACTTGAGCGGTATCAACCCAGTCGCGGAGTACTTCCAGAGTTGGGAGTCGCCTCCGCCAGCCGACCAGATCGTTCCAATACGGTCACGCCGAAGACAAACGGTGCCATGAGTCTCAGGGAAGCTTGTTATGCTGCCGTCGGCAGCCACGCGGGTCAGGGGCATACTCCTGTTTCCGGTCCATACTGAGCCTCCATCGCCAGCTGCGACGCTGAAGTCGTGCTCCTCAGTCTGCGGAAACGCTAATGCGGTAAGGGTGGTGCGTCGAAGCTGGTCGAGGCCGGCATTCGTTCCCACCCATACGCTGCCCTCCCGATCGATCAACACCTTCCATGCGGCATTGGAACTGAGTCCTTGCTCGGCGGTGAAGCTCTCCCCAGGAGAATCCTCCATCGCTCTGGGCGTTTGCCACCGCTCCACGTGGTCGAATCGCCGCATTCCCCTGTCGGATGCTGCCCAAAGAGAACCGTCCGCCGCGAAAGTGAAGTCTCCGAATTGAATATTTTCCTTGCCTCCCTTGTCCGGCGGGGATGTGGCGACAGGAGCACCCGCTGAGTTTGCCACGCGGCGAAGCCCATAATCGTCCGACAGCCAGATTGCGCCATCAGGTGCCTCATTCAGAAAGGCGTTATGCGTAGGCGCGGCCAGAACGAAAGCGGCGGAGAGGGCACCGGCAGAATATTGAAGGCGTTGGAACCGGGACTGACCCCGAAGCAGAAAGAGAAGATCGCCGCCAAGCGTCCTCACCCAGACGGTTCCCCGATGGTCAACCAGGATAGCTGCTGGGAAACCACCGGGGTATCCGTGTTCCGCTCCAACCTGCTCACATACCGAGCCTCGCATGTGGAAGAGTCCACCCGACCCCTGGATCCATAAAGCCCCGTCATGGTCCTCGGCCAGCCCTTCCATTTGCAAAGCCGGAGTGCAGCGCCTGTCGTTAAATACGGTCAGGCGACCATCTTTCCAGAAGAGAAGTCCGGCAGCCCGCGTCTTTAGCCAGACGCCTCCGGAAGATGACAGGAAAGCCGAGTGAATCTGGCTATTTTCTACCGCCCCATTCGTTACTTCTTCCACGGATTGGAACCGGACTCCGTCGAAGCGGAAGACCCCAGTCGATGTCGTGAGCCATAGATATCCATCAGCGGCTTGCTGGATATCAAAGACTGCACCGAGGCCGGTATCCGAGGCCCACATCGTATGATGGAACGCGGTCACTTGACGGGCAGACGCCCAAACCGCCGGTTCGCATACACCGGCGACAAACCGCAGTATCAGGACGGCGCCCGCCAGCCAACCCGCCTCCGGTAAGAATCTCCGCATAGACCACCTTGGCGCTCGATACCTGCCAGGCCCAATCGTGCGTTCACGGCACGAATATCTCGCGAGAAGCTGGCCCCAAACTGGTGGCCGTCCGCAGCCGGTTGTATCTTCTACTTCGTGGCTACTTAGCTGCCCTTCTTCGCTCCATCCACGAAGCCTGGTTGGCCAACTCCAGCTGGGTCAATCGAAAGTCCAGAAATGAACGTTTATTCGGAGTGCTTGGCGAAACTGAAAATACGTAGAAAATTCTAGACTACAAGAGGTCACACTGATCCTGATGTTGTTCCAATCGGCGCCAATCGTTTTGCCTGTTCGTGCCTGAGGTTGACCGTTAACGTCATCACTCCTGACCGGGACGGACTTCCTCGTCTCCGATGCCGCCGGTCATGAAGCGGAGTAAACTTTGTCGCTAATGCGGGATGCCGATAAGCGATGCGGATGCTCTCGACGACTTTGTTGGAATCTGGGCAGGACGTCGATATCGTGAGGGAGGAATCCGACGGTGTTGACTTGCAGGTCGTCTCACTTAACAAGACAGACCCGTTCGGCGAGATAGTACATAGAAGACAATTCAGAAACAGGTAGGGGCAGTCACATACAGGGTCATTCACTTTGGACGTATACGGGCGCAACCCTGACCTCGAGCACAGCAACGAAGCGGCAAGAGTGGCAGGGGCAGAGATCGCGTCGGCGGTCGAAACTCTCAAGTCAGTTGCAACGATGTACAGCTTAATTACAGCGCATGAGGCGGCAAAGGGGAAAGGCTCAGCCGGAGGTACCTCCGACAACGACTGCTACTTTGCCTTCGAGACTGAGAGGTGAGTGGCGGGGCGAGGAGCTCATAGCATTCCTTTTATTTTTTTAGGCCGAGAAAGACGGGAGCGATGTGGCGAACGTAGAGATTCTCGGTGACGTTCTTTGCGATTACGGCCTCGTTGGCTTCGAGGAGGTCGAGGTAACGGCGAGCCATCTTGGAGGCGATTTTGAAGCCGACGTGCAGCAACTGACGAAAGCTGGGATTGTAGGCGGGGAGGCTCGGATGGTTGCGCAGGGCAGAGGTATATTGCTCGGAGGACCAGCCGCTGACCCTGGTTGGTGAAGGGAGCTTCGCCGGGTCGATGTCGATCACGGTCGCGTAAGGCGCGCACAGCTCGTCACGG
>Ga0335074_10013784_pt1 | contig 11359 bp, 12 predicted proteins | sample Lox_Sample_23_FD_206715 | JGI IMG/M metagenome (GOLD analysis project Ga0335074, IMG submission 206715) | Soil microbial communities from Loxahatchee National Wildlife Refuge, Florida, United States - Lox_Sample_2.3 | ecosystem: Environmental > Terrestrial > Soil > Wetlands | place: USA...
CTATGATTATAGTAGGCAGTGTGCACTCTGCTGGTGTGGTTGTTGCTGTATCTGGCTGGGTGGGCGCGTCTGGCAGCGCGTCTGGCATCGCGTCGTCGCGGTCGCAATCGCTGCCACTAGCGCTGCGCTGGCTACTACCCAGCGAGCCACTGGCTTTAGAAGCTAGGGGCATAATGTGAGAGATATTTGGGTGATTTCAAAGTAAGTTTTGTGTTGTGTGCGTTTTCTTTCAGTACCTCTTTGTAAGTCTATAGTATAATTAATACAGTTACATCTTGTAAATTTACAAAGTAAATATATATTTTATTAATAGTTTAAAAAGATGCAGAATGTTGATTTTGTAGGTAAATTCGCATATTTTTAACGCTTACTAAAACGCCTGTATTTTTATATTGTGGAGGGATAGAATGGGTGTGCCGTCAAAGTGCACGATCGTCAGGGCAATGGGTAGGTCAGCGTATAGACTCAAGGCCAAAACACACAAAAGAAACAACTGTATTCTGTCTCCGTAAGGAAATCTCTGTCCAAAGATCCGTATATCACCCGTAAACTCAGTCTATGCCCGCAAACCTCCCGTAAAGCATCCGTAAAAACCTATCCTGCCCGTAAAGACAACTGTAAAGGAATGAATGATCGTGCCTTTTAGGACGAGGTCCTCGGGCTAGCTAAATACATCAATACCCTAGTGCGGGCCCAGATCATGTGATTGTGTAGGGGACCACGGAACCCCACCACAATATTTTTATATTTCAAATTACAAAACAGTTATCTAACATAATATCTTTTCGAATATCAAATTGCAGAGCAATTAGCCCTAAGGTGGTTGAGCTATGCGTTGTTGAAAAGTGCGTGTTTTCAGCCATTCTGGTTGGTCGTTGAACCGAGGTGGTCGCTGAGGCGGGATTTCGGTTACGGCGCAAAGACTGCAATTACGCCACTGCGCGCTAAATTGCGCTTTGGACACCTAATCTGGATAACATAGAGTAGGGCGTGCAGTGTTGAATCATTCAATAGCATGTTTGTGGGTACCTGAGTTTGGCCAGAAAGCAGGGCTTCTTTTTCAGCATCCGAGAGCGAAGCAAGTAAACGTTCTTTTCGAAGCATCTATCTCATCCAGGGATGGAAGGAATTGTTCAACTTCTGAAAGATGGCGGTAAGCAGGGTGGTTATCCCAAAATGCCCCAGATGTCAACCCAAATATGTGAGCATGAATAACGTTGATTGCGAAGATCCTGATAACAATGTCTCGGAAAGACCCTCGCAAATCTGCATGTGCAGGATTAGGGCCATGAGATTTTCCTGCAACTAAGGATCTCTAAAGGACCTCCCGAGCGATGTCTATTGAAAGAAAGGCAAGGCAGAAGGCCAGCTCTAGAGCGTGCAGACTAGGCCAGGTCTCCATTTGCATATCCTGCAAAGCTTACTCACGCGTAAAGCAGCATCGCCTACGCAGGTTTTTGCAAACATTGCGGCCCTGGATTCCATCCCAGGCTCCGCCATTTTTAGATGGAAGGGTGGACCGCTTCCCTTCTTCTCCCCTCCACCTCCACTTGACCAAATTTCCATCATCTGTCGATAATGGCTTCCAGCAGACCTGATCCTCTCTCCATACCACCTGAGCTAATGCCTCCTAAATCCATCTTGGATCTCGTCGAAGTCATCAAGGAGAATGCGCTCGCGTTAGACAAACAGTTGATCATCAACGGCCTCCCCCGGCCTTGCTTTGATGCCCACGAGACCGCCACTTTCCCTTCTCTCTACAGTCCTCAGGAGGTTCAAGATGCACGGGCCGCCTTGCTCACCGCGACGCGAACTCTTCAGGATCTTGTTCTGGGACCGGCTGCATTGTTAGAAGATATTCATGTAAGGATCATTACTAGACGGGCAGTGAGGATCCGGACTGAACGTTTGGCAGCCCAATTATGTTGTCTCCATGCAAGCAATTCATCGATTCCGGATTGCCTCTTGCTTTCATTTCACAGAAACTATTTCCTTTGAAGAGCTGTCGGACCGATGTGGCTTGAACGTGGTCGATTTGAAACGACTTTTGCGATTGGCCATGACCAGACATATCTTTACTGAACCTCGACCTGATTATGTTTCGCACACCGCCTCATCACGACTATTGGCGGAGAATAAACATGTTCGTGACTTTTCCGGCATCATCTGTGAAGAACGCTTCCCTGCCTCAGCTAAAGTAAGTTCTCCAATACCTGTGCTGCCGCATCCTTCGCAAAAAGAAGTGATTTAATTATGTTTCTGCTTGCTGGGACAGACAGTAGATGCGCTCGTCAAATATGGACAATCACGAGATCCAAATCAGTCTGTAAGCCGGCCTCCAAGGACTTTTATGTGACTCTAGGGATTGACCGGTTTGCGCAGGGCTTTTCACTTGCCAACAATACCAACCTAGGGCTCTACGAAGAATTGAAAAGGTGGCCAGAGCGTCAAGATCGATGGAACTCCGCCATGAGCGCGATGGCTCTCCAGATCGACTTTGAATTTATTGTGCAGAGTCTCCCTTGGACCTCATATCCTCCGGGAACGATCGTAGCTGATGTGGGCGGAGGCAATGGCACCGTGAGCATCGGTCTCGCTGAGCGCCTTCCCAATCTTCAATTTATCGTGCAGGATACTTCTGAGACCGTATCCGGGGTTCAAGCGCCAGAGACATTGCGCGGTCGCATTCGATTTCAAGCTCACGATTTCTTTACGGAGCAAACCCTCGCCGGTGCACAGGTTTACTACTTCCGAAATGTCTTCCACAACTGGCCTGATAAGCAATGCATTCACATCTTCCGTAACCATGTTCCCGTCATGCGTCACACCACGAAGTTGCTCATCGATGACTTTGCTCTTCACCATCCACTGACGGTATCACCATTTGAGGAATTTCGAAAGAGGTGAGATTGCTCCCCATGTTCTTTCGGCTTACTCTACTGACGCCATTCTTTTAGGAATATGGATATCACCATGTTGATATACTTTGGCTCCCGCGAACGTACCATCATTGAATGGAAAGAGCTTCTATATAAGGCAGATCCCCGATATGAGTTGCAAACTGTGAATGCAGACCCGAAGAAGCCGAATACCCTCATTGAGGTTGGCTGGAACGGCCATTGAGCTACACAACGATTGATAATTATGAATCTTTCCCCCCTATTATATAAATTAATTGAGCATATGAACGCCTCCTTGCTGCCTGATTTATTCTACTAAGGACGTCGCTCTTGACTTTCCTGCCACTGCACTGTGCTCTCTTCATAGCTGATCCGCGGTTAATCGCCCGACTGGCCCCCACGGCAATGCTGCTGATCAGATTTGGGTCTTCAGAACGTTCAATTGGTCAATTTGCACTTAGTCCTCAATATGCTCTTCGTTCCCTACGTAGCAGGGAGCAGCCGCCCTCTGCCTAGGCTACACCGAACTCTTCAACACCATCATATTTTCTCATGCCTGTGACTCTGCGGATATCCTATATATCGCCGGGTCGAGGATCTCAGCCATCAGGGGGCGACAGTATGTTAAAGACAGATGATGGCATGTGGTTCTTCTAGGCTGAATTTCATCCCGTAGCGTACCTCATTTTTAATGATCACCCTTTAAAAGACTCCACGCATAGGCCATTCCTGATATTCTGCGCTTGTATTCAATGTCGGCTCCTCATCGCCTGCAAAAGTAGGGTTAAGGGCCATCTCGGATTGACAGTGGTCGTTATTTAATTTAGCACTTTGGCGAACATCAAAATTGCTAAATAACTAGCAATCCATAATTCCACAACAACATCAACAACATAGAATTAGCTTAAATTTATAATTTGAAATGAGATTTACTTAATCAATCCAAATTATTAATTTCGCAAAAAATTCGTAAATGCGTTATGTCTTAAGATAGTTGTAATTGTTAGCTAGTTTTTCGCTTCTTCGTGTTAAAATACTTTTTACCGCCGCCTTCGTACGGTGTGGCTCTTATGCGATCAGTGAAGGTGATGCTTGTAGGTGTGCTTTGATGTAGGATCGCCATTTTGTGTGTTAGGCAGTAATAGAAGTTCTTCACGAGGTGATCGACACATGGTTGATTCCAATGTGCAGATCCTGGGCCGCCTCCTTGAACACTTTAAAGTTTTAATCGGAAGCACGTCGAGAGGCAGACAGAAATTATACCTGATAAGGTTAGAGATGAAGTGGGATAAACTCTAGATATCTCTGCCTTTGGAGCCTGTCGAATCTAGTCTCTAGTGCAAGCCACGAAACGCCAAAACTCTTGGCGTTCCATGACTTGTGATAGTATTCGATTGGACCGTGCATTTTGGACCAGTCAGATTTTTCACATTCCAGAATTTATACTGAATTAAGGTGGAATCGTGCACGGCCCACTCGCATACTTCTCGCACCCAACTGTACAGAGCATGGACTAAGGACCTGACTTTTGGGAGGCAATTGGATTGAATTGAGTCTGGAGGGTAGCTATTTACATAGAAAGTACTATATAGGGGTTCGGAAATTAATGTGGTCTGGAGTGATTCCTGTTGCCACAGTGACTTCTGTCCATACGGCAGCTTCGTAGACGCGTCAAGACGTGCAAGGAGATACTTGCCTATCATTGGCCACACCAAAGATCTTCCTCCGACTCCGCGCTCACGAAATCGTGTACGATAAGCTATCCTGTTTGAGAAGGAATTTTACCAATTAATGTCTAACTACGACTCATCCCAGGGGTCAGTGGCAAAAAACCCATCGGACCCGAAATAGTACGGTAGAAAAGTAGAAGAGGCCAAAACCGGAGGTGAGAGTAGAGGCCAGTGAACTTGTTATTGTTCCGCTCCCCTGCCTTAATAAAGACGAAAACGCACCTTGAATAACTGCAAGAACTGTCTGAGACACACGTGCAATTTACGGACGAGAGTTTTGTTTGCTTCATTTTAGGGTACCGCCTTATGCGACTTAATATGGACGATATTCTAACACGCCCGCACGCGGCATTGACAAGGTCGGACTGGATGTCACTCCAGGAGGCTCTTAGCGCACTGAAACCAATCTCACTGGATGGACACTCCTTGACTATCTTAGAAGTGATAGCAGTTTGCCTGTAAGGGAGCTCATTGTAGTCCAAAAACTGTAATTGGACATTTCTCTTTCCGAATATGGGCTGATTATAATATGTTGAAGATACAGCGCTAAGTCGACACTAACAAACGACCCCAAGATCATCGATCAAGTCCAACAGAGCGTCGACCTGCTTGACTATGAGCTCCAGTTAGGTCGCACCATCTATGGCGTCAATACAGGTTTTAGAGGCAACGCAGACACCCGCATAGAGGACTTTGAGCGCCTCCAGATTGCACTGCAGTAGCACTTGAATACTAGCATCCTGCTGCCATCAGATAAGGGAATTAACACTCCATTAAGCTGGAAAGTAACAAGTGAACTGCTTCGCGGCTATGCCTTGCTAGTCCCTGTTGTTAAGGCGATAATGCTAATCCGATGCAACTCGCTCCTAAGAGGCCCTTTAGGGGTGCGGATCACTGCCATTCAAGCTATCCTAAAGCTCTTATCTGAGAATATGACACCTGTTGTTCTACTACGAGGGAGCATTTCAGCATCTGGCGATCTGTTGTCGCTCTTATATATTGCTAGTGCGATCGAGGGAAATCCTAACATGTTCATACAAGTCGGTAACAATAGTAATAACGATAGTAGTGTAACTTCTATCTATATTCCAGCCCACGAAGCCCTAAAACGAGCGGGCCTACAGCCAATTCGTCTCTAAGCTAAGGAAGGCTTAGGAATTACAAATGGAACTGCAACAAGTTGTGCGTATGCCTGCATCACTATCTATCAGGCTCAGCAGCTAGCCGTACTCACTTAGTTGCTTACTGCTATGGAAATAAAGGCCCTACTAGGAACTGCCTGCAACTATGATCCGTTTATCTCTGCGACCCAGCTGCATCCCAGCTAGATTGAGGCGGCCGCCAACATCTATGCCTTTCTGTTTAGATCTTAGCTGTCTCCTAATAAAGGTCCTAAGACGCTAGGGTTGGCTTAGGATTGGTATGCGCTACAAACTGCACCTCAATGGATTAGGCCCTAGCTTAAGGATCTCCTTTTAGCGCAGCGTTAGATTTCGTTTAAAGTTAATTCGACGACTAACAACCTGCTAATTGATGTGGCAGGCTACTGCATCTACTATAGCGGCAATTTCCAAGCTGCATCTATCACCTTAGCTATAGAGAAGACCATGACGGCTCTGCAGAATCTAGGAGGTTAATGTTCGCTTAGAGCTTAGAACTAATTAACAATCTGCTAAATAAGGGATTGCTGCTAAACCTAAGTGCAGACGACTCTAGTCTCTCCTTCACCTTTAAGGGCTTTAACGTTAACATAGCTGCGTACATGTCCGAGCTGGCGTATCTGGCCTATCCTGTTAGCACGCATAAACAGATCGCAGAGATAAGTAATTAGTCGGTGAATTTGTTAGCACTGTTAACAGCTTAATACGCGCTCAAAGCTGTTGAGGTGCTATTACTAATAGCAGCAACCTTTATTTACACCTTGTGTTAAGCCCTAGATCTCTGTTGTTTGCACTTCAAATTTGTTAAGCAGGCAGAGCCAGCTATCTATAGGATTATCAGTCAGGTTTTTTATCTAATTGTAGTAGGGGATAAGGAAGCTTTGAAAGCTCTTAGATTAAAGGCATAGGAGGCTTTACTAGAGAAATAGGTGAATCTCTCCCACTATGACCTTGTTAGTTGTAGACAGATTGCTGCTAGGGAATTAGTCGGAGAATTTTTAGAGGCTCTTATGTCTTATTAAAATCATCAAAATGCTTCCCCTTCAAATATCGATTTACTAGGTTATATGTAAGAGTATTAGAGGATGGCAGGATCCATGTTGAGTGAAGTATATGACTGCGCCTGTAAGGCGTTCTTCCTGCACCAGACGACACCGCAATATATCAGCACGGCATCCAAGATCCTCTACAACTACGTTCGAGCAGACCTAAAAGTCCTAATGCATCAAGGCGTCATCGACCACCCTACCCTTATAGGTGAAGAACTCCGTTGCAGTAGTGTCAACGGTGATATCGATGGCGCTTTTACTTACAAACACAGAAAAGTACAAAGCTTGCGGGGTAAGATCCTAGGAACAATGGCTAGCGAGATATACCTGGCTGTCAGAAACGGTCAATTGCATGCTCGTGTCATAGAAGCGTGAGATAAAGTTCAGACGGACGGTAGCTAGTTAGCCGCTATAGAACGTTTGCGTCTGAGATAGAGATAATAGATCAATAAACTCGCAGTAGTATATTGTCGAAAGACGAAATGTTTTTATTTGAGAAGAATATTCTAAAATCGGATTCGTCGATGAAAAGGCGATTACAAGAGCCATTGCTCATGACGATGTCTTTGTGGTATGCAGAGAAGAGGTTTTCCACCTGTTTTAGAATTTAAGGAGTGACTTGATGATCTTTTGCGTACTCGATTTGGCTCTTTGTAACCCTGATTACTTCTCGGATTCTAGAATGCGGAGACTTGAACTTAAGAGCTGTTCGGATTGCAATCCGACCACCCTTTGACGTAGCTGGAGCATACTCCTTAGATAACGGCCAAGAATTTTGAGAGTCTTGCGAATCCAGAATCTCCAAAGGTGGTCGTGCTGGGTTAGGTCTAAAAATTTGAGGATCTTAGGAATTTTGAATCTCTGAAAATAAGCTGAATGAATAAAGCTATGGACATTCAAGGAATTGGCGGAAAGAATAAGGCTTAGCGTCTGAAATAGACTTAGAAGATTGAGACATTGTAGATAGTTGGAGCAGTACGAGTACAATATGCGCACCTCACAGGCACTCTGAATAGCTTCAAATATTCTATCGGACTTATCTAAGTTATAATAGGAGCCTAGCCACCTTAGTATTCGCCTTTTTGCCTAATTTAATCCTATGTTAGAACTTTCAAAGCGTTGGTCAGTGTGGGAGCTATTATTAGATCACGATGGAAATTTATTGACTCTTTGATGCCTGAGTTCGTTTAGCCTCATATTTCAGAAGTTTTTGAACTGCACAGACGACTTTGCACTCTGGTAGGAGTGGAGTGAGTGATCCTACATGAAACAATCAGAAAACTAGCTTGTATTGACTGCTAAGTATCAAGAGAAGGAAGAAGAAAATCCGGACACAAAAGAATGAAAGGTAGCTTCTTCAAAAGTAGGAAAAATGACCAAGCTAAGACAATGCTTTCTAGACGTCAGAATAAACTCTGGCCTTTTTTTTTTTTTAAAAAAAAAAAAAAAGAAAAAAGAGAGAGAGGGAGAGAGACTCCAGCCACTCGATATCCTTCCCCCCTGCACCGCATTTCTACCCTGAAGACTCCTTACAGGACACACTGTCTGCTTTAGGCTAATTGTCGTGTCCTCCACAAGTGTAACAACCAGCCTGAGGATAATTATTGTTGTAGCATACGCGCAGAAATCCGTCCCAGGATCCGCCGTTGGTCATCTCATAGCAGGACTGCTCGTAATTATTATAATAGGAATTAGACAACGCGGTGTAGACATCAACGGACGTTTGGTCCTTGGTAAGAACTGTAGCAGCATGCCCAGCGGCGGCCCAGTAATGGACATGAATCTGCCAATAACACCGTATGGCTTGTCGACTAGTAATGGGAACGGCAGTACTGTTATCGTCGTGAATAAGCTTCACTGAGAACGAATATCCGTCTTCAGCTAAGTCCATCCCAGTGAGAGCTACATTGGAAGAGTTCACAACTGGGATCTTGAAGCTGTTTGCAGCGTGGGAAGTTGATGCATGGTAAGCATGGAGCTCACCCCAAGTGATTGTACTTCGTTTGGTATCTGATTGGCCTCCAGCGGTAGATGCGTCTTGAACCTGGCTGCTAATCCAACCTGAAACTGTATTTGAGATCTGGGTGAAAACCGTGGGAACGAGCGGGATTATAATCGCGCAGTAACCCAAAACGAAATTGTTAAGGCAGAGGTGATTGCTTGCTGTCTCGTAGACGAGGGTTGCATAAGGGCTATTGCATACGCTGGAACGTTCGTTCAGGTCACTGTTGATGAGCGTATCGATGCTGGTCTGATGTGTTGCTAGGGAGGCGGCGGTGGACGACGTACTCCACAAGGATAACCCTAAAAGCCCGTATCCGAAGAACAACATTGTAACTAGTAGAGCTATCGGTGACGATTTTTTCGAAGCGGCAGAATATCAGGGAGATGACAAAAATGCTAGTTGAAAGAGTTACGATGATAGGTTGGAGAGTCTTGCTAGGTCAGCTTCGCGTTTCTGTTCAATTTCTCGACGAACTTACTCACCTGGGCGATATATCTGAGAACCGCTGTTAACAGCCATTGAAATGTGGTGGAAATCCACATCTTCTTATGTAGCAGTATTCGACACTCAGTTGCAACACGACAAGAGTTTTTTGTAAAATATAATACCCACGATTACGTAAACCAACTATACGTACGTAAACTAACTATACTAACTACTACACATAGTATTACAAGCAACATTGCATGCAGCATTGTACACAGCATTTCACCCAACGGTATTAGATCTAATAGCACTGCCTCCAACATTTAGTGTTTTATCCAACAGCATTACATCCAACATTGATCGCAGCATTTTGTCCAACATTTCATGTAGCATTTCATCTAACACTGCACGGAGCATTGCATATATCATTGTACACAGCAATTTCCCTTGGGTCTTGCGTATGTGCAGTCCCCACTGAAGCTCTAACTAAAGCTAAATTCCTAGGATCCTAATGTTCGCTTTTGGTTAATCTAGCAGTCTCTAATTTGCTTTCATGCTATATCTGATTCTTCTTTCTTTCGTCTTTCCTTTACCTCTAGCTAGGTGGATTTTGCGCTTATTCTTCATTTCGAAACAACAATAAGAATAGATCCACATGACACTTCTCAAAGATAGTCTTATCCCGCACACTCTCGGAGACCTCGCTTGTCACTCCCTTCACCCGAAAACTGCGCACTTTCTGTGTCACGGAGATCTGCAGGCTTCCTCCCGTTCTTGTGTTTTCCAGCGCCTTCTTGCATAGTATCACGGAGGTCTGCAGGCTTCCGCCCAACGTCTTCTTGCATAGTATCACGGATAGCAGTACAGAGTGTTTTGAATTCTAGTTCTTTGAGCTTCTCTACTCCCTGTCCCTTTATCCCACCGTACGTGTTTAGCCAGGAGCTCTTGCCTAGAGGGAGCTCCCTTTCTTTTGTAGCTTAGTCTATTTCTTCACTATTCGGCCCTGCGATATCCCTCGTTCCTCATTCAGGGCATCAGGGCTCCTATGGTCCATAGCCTAGCCTCAGGGCTGAGATCGCAGCCCCATATCCAGCACCCCTTCTCGGGGAAGTAGCTTTGCCTCATCCACCACAGGATCAACACCCTCCTAGAAGACTATAAATCCTAAGGGGTGCGGTTCCACGACATTTTGAGCTTCTTCGCTTTTCCCCATCTCTTCATCAATATTGTCACCCTTTCCCCTCCGCATTAGCCGATCCGGAATTGATGACATGAAGCTCCAAACATGCAAGCTCAAACTTTGCGAACTTCTAAAGTCCCTTCTCAATTTTCTGTAGAGTGATACCACTTGATTTACTTCAAATGCAAACACGACAAACGGCATAATCACAGCCGCTGAGATCGAAACTGTAAGAATAAGTATAATAGAAAAGCATTAGGACATGTAACCGTGCTTACGTATGTATTTCACGACGTATCTTAAGTGTAGTTCGCCATCCGAGTCTCTTTGAAACTCAGCAATATTGATAGCAAAGAAGGCCGCCATAAACGACATTGGCAGCTGCGGCGCTAGTCAGTATATACTGCTATGTGCTATGTGCAGAATTGCTCACAAAGATGACAGTGACGATTGTAAAAATTATAATTGCATTTCCCTGTTTTCGTGATTCCCGCGCTTCTGAAACGTTGGCTTGCTTTTGTTTGAGATCGACGAGGTCTTTGAGCTGAAAGATGCAATTAGTACCATTGCAGAATGGTGGTGAAACACCTACCGCTAAGTAAGTTTCCTCAGCCCGTTTTCCCATGTCCGTAACTCTGCCTTGATATCGCTCAACTATCACACTAGAGTCGTGTGATGGTTCTTGCCGTTCCCCCTGCTGAGATTCTTCCTTCAGCTCTTCCATCTCTTGCAGAACTTTGTGTTGTTCACCCAAAATCACTGAGATAATATCGAGCTCAGCACGAATGTCTTTAATCTCTCTAAGCAGTTGAATCTCATCTTCGATGTCGAAAAGGTCTACTTTGTTATTTGGGGTTACGCCATCTGCAAAGTGCTTGAAACATTCTGCCTCTTTATTTGCCTTACAAA
>Ga0335074_10013785_pt1 | contig 11358 bp, 9 predicted proteins | sample Lox_Sample_23_FD_206715 | JGI IMG/M metagenome (GOLD analysis project Ga0335074, IMG submission 206715) | Soil microbial communities from Loxahatchee National Wildlife Refuge, Florida, United States - Lox_Sample_2.3 | ecosystem: Environmental > Terrestrial > Soil > Wetlands | place: USA: Florida...
TCTCGGCCAGCTGCGCCGCCTCGATCAGGGCGGCCAGGTCGATCCCGGTGTCGATGCCCTCGCCTTGCAGGAAATGGACGAGGTCCTCGGTGGGGATCATCTTGGTCGCGCGGCCGTTGCCGCAGTAGGGGCAGCCGCCCATGCCGCCGATGGCGGAATCAATGATCAGCTTGTGCCGCTGATCCAGCTCGCACAGCGCCGCGTAGGCGGAGGGCAGCGCCGCGCCGCGGCCGTCATGCAGGTGCAGGTGGATGGTGTGCACCGCTGGCCATCGGCGGATGATCTCGCGGACCTGTGATCGCACCGCGCGCGGCGTGTTCCAGCTCATCGGATCGCCCAGGTAGACCCCGGTCGTGGGGATGCCCGCCGCGGCCCAGGCGTCCATTTGCCACTCGATGCACTCGGTACGCTGCTGCTCGGTGAACTCGCCGAGCCAGTTCGACCCCCAGGCGGCGTTGACCGCGACGATGGCCTCGGTGACTCCCTTGCCGGCCGCGTCCGCGACGATCTTCGGCAGCGCCGCGCGTTCGTCGGCGATCGTGCGCGCGGTGTTGCGCTGGACGAACACATCGCACAGGTGCACCATCGACCGGCCGTATCCGTCGGGCGGCGCCAGCGGCGGGCTGAACGCGGCGCGCCGCTCCACGCCCTTGGCGTTCAGCACGAGCGCGGTGTAGGTGACGTCCGGATTGGGGGTGAACGTGGCGAGGATTTCCTCGATGGCCGCCATCTGCGGCACCCACCGGGGGCTGACGAACGATCCGACCACGATGTGGCGCAAGCCGGTCGCCGACAGCGCGTCGAGGAGCTCGACCTTGGCGGCGACGCTGATGCCGGCGCTTTCGATCTGCATGCCTTCGCGCATGCCTTCCTCAATGATCTCCACGTCGGGACGTGCGGGCGATGTCATGGGATGCTCCGTGGTCAGTACGACTTGGGCAGGCCGAGCGTGCCGTGCGCGATCTGCGCCAGCACGAGGTTGTTGCTGATCGGGGCGATGGACGGCAGCCGCGCCTCGCGGAACCGCCGCTCGATGCCGTACTCCTCGGCCACGCCGTACCCGCCGAAGGTGTCCATCGCCGCGTTCGCGGCGGCCCACAGCGCCTGCGAGGCGAGCAGCTTGCAGGCGTTCACTTCGAAGGCGGGGTTCTGGCCCTCCTCGAACAGCTTCGCGGCCTGCCAGCGCATCAGGCTGGCGGCCTGCAGGTTCGCGTACGCCTGGGCTAGCGGGAACTGGATGCCCTGGTTCTGTCCGATCGGCCGGCCGAAGACTTCCCGCTCCCTGGCGTACGCGGTGGCGCGGTCGATGAAGTACAGCCCGGCGCCGATGTACTCGGACGAGACGAGGATCCGCTCGGCGTTCATGCCGGACAGGATGTACCTGAAGCCCTTGCCCTCCTCGCCGATCAGGTTCTGCGCGGGCACCACTAGGTCGCGAATGGTCAGCTCATTAGTCTCGTGGTTGACCATGGTGCGGATGGGACGCGCCTCGATCTGGCCGGAGTCGATCGCCGCCCGCAAGTCGACGAGCAGCACGCTCATGCCGTCGTGCTTGCGCGCGACGTCCTCGTACCTGGTGGTCCGGCACAGCAGCAGCATCAGGTCGGAGTGCTGCACCCGCGACGTGAAGATCTTGCTGCCGTTGACCACGTAGTGGTCGCCCTGCTGCCGGGCGAAGGTCCGGATCCTGGTGGTGTCGCTGCCGGCGTCGGGCTCCGTGACGCCGAACGACTGCAGGCGCAGCTTGCCCGCCGCGATGTCCGGCAAGTACTGGCTCTTCTGCTCGTCGCTACCGTGCCGGAGCACCGTGCCCATCGTGTACATCTGCGCGTGCGCGGCTCCGGTGGCGCATCCGGCGCGCTCGAGCGTCTCCATGATCACCGCGGCGTCGCCGATCGTTCCGCCGCCGCCGCCGTACTCTTCCGGAATGAGCACCGCCAGCCAGCCCGCGTCCGTCAGCGCCCTGACAAACTCGTCGGGATAGCGCTGCGCGGCGTCGACTTCTGTCCAGTACGCCTGGTCGAACTGCTCAGCGATGCCGGATAGGGCATCGGCCAGCGCCTGGTGGTGCTCAGGCAGGTTGCTGTTCATTGTGGGGCTTTCGGTCGGGATGGGCTAGGGATGCGGCCGCGGCCACCGCCGCGCGCCGGTCGTGCGGCCTGGCCGGCTCCACGGTCACGTCGACCAGTAGCGGCTCGGAACGGGAGGCGAGTGCCGGGATCACGTCGTCAAGCACTGTGGCCAGCTCACCGCAGGTCTGGACGCGCACAGACGGGCAGCCGAACGAGCTGGCGAGCCGTCCGATGTCGACGTCGCTGAACGACGGCCACGGCGGCTGCCCGCCAGCCTCGGCGGCCAGCCTGTCCATGATCGCGTAGCCGCCGTTGGACAGGACCACGTACAGCACCCCGGCTTGGTACCGCTGTGCCGACCACAGGCTCTGGCACGCGTACAGCGAGGAGCCGTCACCGACCACGGCCACCACCGGCCGCCGGGGGCAGGCCAGCTTGAGGCCCATGGCGGCAGGCATGGCGAAGCCCAGGCCGCCCATGGCCGCGCTCAGGAAGCCAAGCGGTGCCCTGGCGGGCACCATGTCCTGCAGTTGCGGGCGGCTGGACGGCGATTCCTCCACGAGCACGGCATCGGCGGGGAGCCTGCTGCGCAGCGCGGTGAACACGTCCTCGGCGCGGAGCCCACGGCCCGGCGGCTGGCGCCAGTCAGGGCCGCCGGGCTGGTGCCCGTTGCCGCGCTGCCCGTTCGATACCTGCCTGCCGGCCTGCGCCTGTTCGGGCCTCGTTCCCGCGCGGCGGGCGACCAGCCGGGTCAGCAGCTCGCAGAAGCCGGGCAGCGGAGTCAGGACGGCCAGGTCGGCGACGCTGCGGGCGGCCTCGGCGAGGTCGTCGGTGACGACGACTATCTTGGTGCCTGCCGCGAACAGCGGGCCCGGCTCGTAGCCGTACTGGCGCAGCGCGGCGGCGCCGGCCACGAGGACGACATCGTGGGCTCCGAGCGCTTGCCTGAGGGCCGCCCGGCCGGCCGGCAGGTGCCCGGCGAAGCGCCCGGAATCCTGCGGGAACCCGGCCCGCGCCCCGAACGGCTCTTGCCAGACCGGGCAGCGGAGCAGCTCGGCCAGCTCAGCCAGCGCCGCCCAGGTCCGCGGGTGATCGGCGCCTGCGCCGGCCACGATGGCCGGGGCGCGCGCGGCCAGCAGCGACCTGGCGACCTCTGAGCAGAGCCGACGGTCGACGCCGACCCCGACCTCCAGCTGCCGCGGCGCTGCCGCCTGCATCGGCTCCTCGTACGGCTCAGCCCAGTCGTCCATCGGCACGATGACGACAGCGGGGCCGCGCGCGGTGACCGCATGGTGCCTGGCCTGGCTGATCAGCGCGGGCACGTCCGCCGCGCGGGCCGGGGTCGCGGTCCACACTGGATAGCGGCCGGCCAGCCCTTCCAGCTCGCCGGCCAGGAACGGTTCGTACGCCAGGTGCCGCCGGTCCTGCTGACCCACGACAATGACCAGCGGGGCGCGGTTCACCCTCGCGGTGGCGATCGCCCCGACGGCGTTGCCCAAGCCCGCCGTGGTGTGCAGCAGCGCCAGCGCCGGCCGCTGCTTGCCGAGCGACCAGCCCGTAGCCGCGCCGACGACGGACGCCTCGTGCAGGCAGAGCACGAACGTGAAGTCGGCGGGGAATTCCGCGAGCAGCGGGATCTCGGTCGATCCCGGGTTGGAGAACATGGTGGTCATACCGTGATGGCGCAGCGTGCGGAAGAACTCGTCGCGAACGGTAGTCATACCCACAGCCACCTGCGTGTTGCCAAGACCCAAACACCCAATACAGTCGCGTATATGCGGAATCCTCCGGCGGACCAGGACGGCAGATCGGTGCTGCGCCGTGGCCTGTCGGTACTTGAATGCTTCGCCGACGGGCCGACAGAGAAGACCGTCGCGGAGCTGTGTGCGCGCACCGGGCTGCCGCCGGCCACCGTGCACCGGCTGCTCGCCGTGCTCGTTGACTGGGGCGGCGTGGAACGGGTCGCGCGCGGGAGGTACCGGCTGGCCGTCCGCGTATGGCGGCTCGGCGCGCATGCTCCGCAAGCCAGGACGCTGCGCGACGTCGCCCTGCCGTACTTGGAAGACCTGTACGAGGCGACCCACGCCCTGGTGCACCTGACCATCCTCGACGGCCTCGAGGTGCTGTACATCGAGAAGATCTCGGGCCGCCAGGCGGTCCCGGTCACCTCTAGCGTCGGGGGGCGCCTTCCGCTGCACGCCTCGGGCCCCGGCAAGGTGCTGGTCGCCTTCGGCCCGCCGGAGCTGCTCGACCAGGTTCTCGCGGCGGGCCTGAAGCCACGAACGAAGCAGACCATCTGCGACGAGGCAACCTTCCGGCGCGCGCTGTCCGAGATCCGGAAGACCGGCTTCGCCGTGTCTCGCGAGGAGATGTCGCCGGGCATCGCGTCCATCGCCGCGCCGATCTTCGCCGGGCCCCGGGCCATCGCCACCGTCTCGGTGGTAACCACGCCGGACCGGCTCAACGTCACCGTGCTCGCGCCGCTGACCACCACGATCGCGAGGGGCATCAGCCGGGCCCTGGCGCGCGCCCAGGAGCGGTCATCCGGGCCCGGGTACGGGCGGGTTACCTCGTGACCGCGGCCCTCAGGGGTTCTGGTCATGGCTCAGACCGGTTTCAGGCCGGCGATGATCCCGGCGCGGGTGGCCTGGCCGGCGATCCATGACCTGGCGTGGTCGGCTAGCGTGCCGCCGTCAACCGGGATCAGCACGCCGTTGACGTAGGACGCGTCCTCGCTGAGCAGGAACGCCACCACCGCCGCGGTCTCGTGGACCGACGCCGCCCGCCGCAGCGGCACAGTCAGCGTCATGACCTCTTTGGCTCGCTGGCTATCGCTCGTCCGCGAAGTGCTGTGCTCGGTCATCGGCGTCAGCGTCATGCCTGGCGCGACCCCGTTCACCCGGACGCCGAACTGCCCCCCGTCGACGGCCGCCGTCTGCACGATCCCGGCGACGCCGTGCTTGGCCGCCACGTAGGGCCCGACGCTCTCCCCGCCGACGATGCCCGCGACGGACGAGGTCAGCACCACCGCGCCGCCATGGCCCTGGTCGCGCAGCGCCCTGAGCGCGTGCAACGCGCCAAGGTAGGCGCCGCGCAGGTCGACGGCGATGACCCGGTCGAAGTCCTCGGCGTCACCGTCGGTGAACCTGGCGGCCTTGCCAGCGATACCCGCGTTCAGGTGGAACAGGTCGAGCCGGCCGAAGGCCTCGACGGCGGCGCGCTGGTAGGCCAGCACGCCCTCTTCCCGCGAGACATCGGCGGCGACCCCGATGGCGTCGCCTGGCAGCGCGGCGGCGGTCGCGACCGCCCCCTCGCCGTCCACGTCCACGACGACGACCCGGCAGCCCTCCTCAGACAAGCGCCGGGCGACCGCCCCGCCGATGCCGCCGGCGCCGCCGGTGACGATGGCCGTCTTCCCCGTCAGGCCCCGCATCCAGATTCCTCTCGTGCTGACCGGCCGCGCGCTGGGACGTGGACCGTCATCCGACCAGCGCTACCGGGTTGATCGGCGAGCCGGTGCCGCCCTTGATACGCAGCGGCAGCGCGACGAACAGGAACTCGCGCGCGTCTTGCTGGCTCAGTTCCCGCAGGTCGAGCATCTCGAAGATGAAGACACCCGCCTTGGGGATCAGCTCGGCGTGCACCTGCATCGGCTCCGCGCCTGGTGCCGCCTCGTACGGCATCGTGTCCGAGCCGGTCGCGACGACGCCGGCCCGTACCAGCTCGCGCGCCGTGTCCGGGTCCGGTCCTGGACAAGGCATCCGGAGGTACTCGTCGGGATCTCGGTACACGAGGTCGTAGCCCATCCGGAACAGGACCACATCGCCGGCGCCGTACGTGATGCCCTGACTGGCCGCGCAGGCGGCCAGCTCGGCAGGAGTGATGACATAGTCGTTGCGCACCCGGTCGACGCCGAGGTAGCGGGCGAAATCAAGGAGCACGCCGCGGGCGACGATGGGCCGGAAATTCTCCGCCAGCGTGTCCATCACGATGCCGTGGAAGTAGTCCTGGACGCCTTGACCGGCGGTCTTGGTCCCGTCGAACAGCTGGCCGTTGTACGACACGTGGGCAAGGCTGTCCATGTGCGTGCCCGTGTGGCAGCCGAGCGAGATCATGTCGCTGACACCGCGAATGTCGGGCGATTGCCCGGGGACCACGCCAATCGACTCGCCAAAGCCGTTGGTTAGCGCGTGGCTGTACGGCGGCGCGGTGCCGTTCCTTGTCTGGCCCGGCTGCAGCTCATGCCCCAGTTGCACGACGCGCGACCCGGCGGCCGCGGCGATGAGCGTGCCGGGAGCGGGCGAGCCAGCGGGGGTCGGTGCGTTCACAGAGTGCCTCCGTTCTGTGCCGCCTGCGGCGTGGCGGCGCCTGAGATGGCGGTCGCGGACGCGCCATCGTGACCGTGGTTGGTGTCCTGGCCGCCGGCGAAGTAGGCGTGCCTGACGTCATCAGGGCGAGCGAGCAGGTCCTTGCAGGGCCCCTCGAGAACGATGCTCCCGACGCTGAGCACGTACGCGTGGGCGCCGATGCTGAGCGCCAGGGCCGCGAACTGCTCGACGAGGAGCACCGCGATCCCGCTGCGAGCGGCTGTCTGGACGAACGGGATCATGCGTTTCACGATGACCGGGGCGAGCCCCTGGGACATCTCGTCAATGAGCAGCACGCGCGGCTGGCTGACGATGGCACGGGCCAGGACTAGCATCTGCTGCTCGCCGCCGGACAGCATCTGGGCGGTGACCTGCTTACGGGCCTCCAGCTCGGGGAACAGCTCGTACGCCCTGGCAGTGTTCCGCGCCCCGTGGGAGGCGACCGCCAGGTTCTCCTGGACAGTCAGCCCGGCGAACACCGTCCGGCCCTGCTCGACGTAGGCCAGGCCGCGCTTGGCCCGGCGGTCGCGGGCCAGCCGCTGGATTTGCTGGCCGTCGAGGGCGATCGTGCCGCGCTCGACGGGGATGACGCCCGCGATCCCGTCCATGAGCGTCGTCTTGCCCGCCCCGTTGGCGCCCAGCAGGACAGTGACCTGTCCCTCCGGGCAGGCAATGGTCACATCGCGCACGATGGGCAGTTCACCCCGCTTGATCGTGACGTTGTCGATGGCGAGTTCAGCGCCGCCCATGTGACTCTCCTGCCTGACTGGCGGGGACGTCCGCCGACGCGATCCCGCCCGGCGTTTCCCCGACGGCTGCCTCCTCGACGGCCGTCTCCTCGAGCACGGTTTCGGCGGCCACGTCGTCGCCCAGGTAGGCGGCCGCGACGTCCGCTCTCGCTAGCACGTCCGCCGTCGGACCCGACGCGATGACCTTGCCGAAGTCCAGTACCACCAGCGACGTGCACACCAGCCGGACCAGTTCCATGTCGTGCTCGATCACGAGCAGGCCGCAGCCGAACCGCCCGGGAATCTCGGTCAGCCGCGCGGCTAGGTCGATCGACTCCTCGGCGGACAGGCCGGCCGCGGGCTCGTCGACCAGGACCGCTTTCGGGCGGCCGGTCAGGCACGCGCCGATCATCAGCAGACGGCGCAGCCGCACGTCCAGGCTGTGCAGCGGCGTCGCGGTGTTACCGCAGCCGACGAATTCGAGGATCTCCTGGATCTGGCTGGCGGTTGTGCCCGAAGCGGCAGCGAGGCGCAGGTAGCCCTCCGCGGTCAGCTCACCGATGGTGCGGTCCTGCTGGAAGGTGCGCCGCACCACGCGAGCGCGCCGGTGGGCAGGCAGCGCGTCGATCTCGGCCCCATCCACCCGGACGATGCCCGAGTAGGCGGCCAGGAAGCCCGTGGTCGCGTCGACCAGGGTCGATTTCCCTGCGCCGTTGGGTCCCACCAGCCCGACTACTTCTCCGTACGGGACGGTGAGGGACACGTCGTCCAGGGCGCGGACGGCACCGAAGTTCACGGTCAGGCCGCTGATCGCCAGCGCGGGCGCGCTGCCGGGATCGCCGGCCGGCCGGCCGACGGCGGCTTCCGTTAGCACCGGGCTGAACGTGCGCAGCGCGGGCGCCTCGTCGGCAACCGCGCGGCGGCGCCGCGATGACAGCCTCGCGACCTGCCGCCGGATCATCACGGAGAAGGCGGCGTCCGGCTTTCCCAGCACCGTGATCGCGCCGATCGCGAAGAGCGCGGTGCCCAGGTCGGGGGTGAGCCCCCACTGCTGCAGCAGCGCCGACGAGATGGCGTTGAACAGGCCAAGGGCGAGGGCGCCTTCCCAGTAGCCGGCCCCCATCATGACCGCCAGCGCGAACAGGGTGAGGACGGTTACCGGGTCAAAGTTCGACGGGTCCGCGGACCCGAAGCTCGCGACCAGCAGCCCGCCCGCCCAGGCGGCGAGGAAGGCCGCCACGGCGAAGGCCGTCAGTTTCGCCCGCGCGACGCTGACGCCCATGGCGGCGGCGGCGCGCTCGCTGCGGGCGATGGCCAGCCAGGCCAGCCCCCAGCGGGATCCCCGCAGCACGATCGTGATCCCGGCGAGCAGCGTGAAGCTCAGCCAGCAGAGCAGGTAGAGCCCCATGTAGCCGGCCAGGTTCCAGGTGGGCGCCTTCACGTAGGCCGACTCCTGGCTGCCGGCTACCTGTCCGGCCTGCGCCACCGTGTAGATCACGATGACGAAGCCGAGCGTGACGATGGCCAGGTTGACCCGGCGGAGCCGGAGTGCGGGCATTCCCGCGGCGACCCCGATCGGGATGGCGATGACCGCCCCGATGACCAGGGACCAGGGCAGTGACACCCAGAACTTCTCCCCGGAGAGGTAGGCCACCGTCCAGGCGCCGATGGCGCCGATCGCGGGCTGGCACAGCGACAGCATCCCGGACTGGCCGTAGACGAGCCCGATGCTGAGGCCGAAGATCGCGTAGATCGCGCCGACGGCTCCCACGTATTGCCAGTACGAGCTCAGGGCGAACCCGGCGGCGATTACGACGACGACCACAGTCACCATGGCCGTCAGCGGCGTTGCGCTAGCGCGCTTCAGACCAAACATCCCTGCGCCTCCACCACACCATGACGAACACGATCACTACGAACGGGACGGCATCGGTGTACCGCCCGATGCCCGATGGCTGGACGATCGACTCCAGCATGCCGATGAGGACTCCCCCGACCGCCGCGACGACCATGTTGCGCATGAGTCCGAGCAGCGCGGCGCCGAGCGCGTACACCACGAGGTACGCCAGGGGAGGGAAGGACGTGGTGCTGGTGGGCAGCACGACCATGACCGCTATCGTCGCGATGACGCCGGCGAAGGCCCACACCGCCACGGTTAGCGTCCGCACGCGGATGCCAAGCAGCCCGGCCGTGATCGGGCGCTCTGACATCGCGCGCAGCTGCGCGCCTAGATGCGTGGTGCGCAGGAACACCTGCACACCGACCGCCAGCAGGATGGCGACCACCACTTCGATCAGGCTGCCGATGGGCACGCCGGTCCCGAATATCTCGACGCTGGGCCCGGAGAACAGGTTGGGGAAGTTGTACGTAGCGCCGTTCAGGATCCGGTCACCCACCGCGATGAGGCCGACCAGCATCGCGATCGTCACCGTCGTGCGCAGTTCGACGCTCGCCTCGAGGAAGTACCGGACCATCAGCAGGCCCAGTATCACGCCGATCAGCGCCCCGCACAGCACGGCCAGCACCGTGGATGGCCCGGGTGACAGCCCGAGCCATCGCACGGACAGCAGGCTCATGCAGGCAGCGAGGGCCCCCATGGCGCTCAGGGCTAGGTTGACCACGCCGAGCATCTGGTACATCAGCACGATGCAGACGGCAAGCGCGGCGTAGACTCCGCCGGGCACCAGCCCGGCGAGTATCTCAGCGACCATGAGGGCCTCCTTTCCGCAGTTACGCCGAGATGGTCAGGACGAGCTGGCAGCCGGCAACGTGCCGTCGACGGTCTCGAAGCTGCCGTCGTTCTGGCCGGGCGCGACCACCCACGTGCCGTTCTTGATCATCAGCATCTGCGATCCGCGGTTGCCCGGGTGGCTGCTGCCGCTGCCGAAGTCCAGGTTGGTAGCCGCGAATCCCGAGTTGTAGGGAGTCATGTTCTGCAGGGCCTGGAGGACGCCCTTGGCCGTCGTGATGTCGTAGTGCGACGCGCCCTCCTTGAGGGCATCCACGAACGTGGCCGCGCTGACCCAGCCGATCTCGGACCAGAAGTCAGCCTGGACGCCGTCGGCCTTGAAGGTCTTCGCCATCAGCTGCACCTGGGGGTTGGCGGAGTTGACGGCCGCGAGCTCGGCACCGACGAACACGCCTTTATCGTTGGGCCCGAGCGCACCCGGGTCGCCGAGCGAGCCGAGCGTGCCAGGGACAGAGGTGTCGTACGCGCTGCCGAGCGTGATGAACGTCGCGTCCAGCCCGACGGACTTCGCTGCCTTGATGAAGGCCACCATGTTCGGGGCCACCGTGGACAGCTCCACGAGGTCACAGCCCAGGGCCTTGGCGTGAGCCACGGCCGGCGTCGGGTTCTGCGTGGCGTCGTTCGTGTAAGTGATCTCGGTGAACTTCGCGGCGACGCCCGGGTTCTGGGACTCGAACCAGCTACGCAGCTGGTTGTAGTACGGGATGGACGTCGGGTCGTTCTGCTCGATCTCGCAGACGTGAGTCGGCTTGAGCACGTCGAAGGTGTACTGCCACTGCACGACCTTGCCGTAGTAGGGACCGGCGTTGACCGGGTCCCAGTTCGCCTGGGTGAAGCACGCGGGCTCGGGGGCGCCCCCGACGACGGCGATGCTATTCGCGCTGTAGAAGTTCGCGTTCGTGTTGCAGTCGGCCAGGCTGGTGTTGCCTACCATCCCCACGACGTGGTCCTGCAGGACGTAGAGGCGGGCCAGTTCTCCCGCCTGCGACGCCGTGCCCTTGTCGTCGCCGTAGAGGAACTGGATCTGGTGTCCGTCAACCCCGCCCTCCGAGTTGATCAGCTTGAAGTACGCCTGGGTGCCGGGAACCACGTCGCCGAACGGGTAACCGCCGGAGAGCGTGGAGATCTGCGCGACCTTGATCGGCGCATTGGAGCCGCCGGACGACGAGCTCCCGCCGGACGCTCCGCTCGATGAAGAAGAGGCGCACGCGGCAGCGGCTAGCACCACCGCGGCGGCGCCGGTCACGGCCAGGGAACGCATGATCGTGCGTCTCGGTCTAGTGAATAGGGACATTGGAACCTCCAGTGCGGAGCGATTGACTGCGTTGAATTTTCTTTTCTTTTGTTGACGCCGGAGATTGCGGTACGCGCCGGGGATTACCTGGCGAATTCCCATTGCCTGAGCCAGGCGTCGCGGCCGGCGGTATCGCACAGCTCGAGAC
>Ga0335074_10013787_pt1 | contig 11357 bp, 11 predicted proteins | sample Lox_Sample_23_FD_206715 | JGI IMG/M metagenome (GOLD analysis project Ga0335074, IMG submission 206715) | Soil microbial communities from Loxahatchee National Wildlife Refuge, Florida, United States - Lox_Sample_2.3 | ecosystem: Environmental > Terrestrial > Soil > Wetlands | place: USA...
TTAACGCTGACGCCCGGGCCCGAGGTCGCCGACCTACTTCGGGGGCCGGGGCGGTTCGGACGGCCGGTTCGCCGACTTTCCCTTGGGCAGCGGCGGGAGGTCGGACGGGGGGGCCGCGGTCGGGGACCCCGGCGCCGGCGCGGTCCCGCCCCCGCGGTAGTCGGAGAGCGGCAGCGGGGAGGTCGGCAGCCCCTCCGCGGCCCGGACCGGCGGCGACCACTCCGCGGTCGGTTCCGGCCGCCGCGCGCGGAACGCGCGCCCGGCCGCGATCGGTGCGACGATCGTCGTCACCAACCCGACCGTCGCCACGATCGTGAAGATCTTCGACGAGAAGATGCCGTCGGAGAGGAGGATCACCGCCATCGCGAGCTCCACGGCCCCGCGGCTGCTGACCATGTGGCCGATCGCCCGGGCGTCGACGTCCGACCAGCCGAACGCCCGCGCGACCGTGTAGCCGGTCCCGACCTTCGTGACGAGCGCCACGGCGATCAGGCCGCCCAGGATGGCGAGCGTGACGACGTTGTCGACCTCGTGGAGGTTCATCTGGATCCCGACGAACGCGAAGAACAACGGGACGAACAGGCCCCACGTGATCGCGTCGAAGATCCCGCTGATCCGCTGGTGCGCGCGCGTGCCGGCGCTCTCGCGCGTCACCAGGATGCCGGCGTAGAACGCCCCGACCACGAACGTGAGTCCGATGTACTGGCTGAACAGCGAAGCGCCGACGATGCAGATCATCAGGATGGCGATGCCGGCCTCCTTCGTCCGGAGACTCCGGGCGGCCCGCTGCCGGGCCCCGTCCCACCACGACGTCCGCCCGAGCGCGATCAGCGCGCGGTGGATGCTCAGCATCGTGCCGATGAACACGCCGACGCTCAGCGCGGCGATCGCGACGGCGGTGTAGCTGTCGGTCCCACCGGCCTGCAGGCGGAGCAGGACCGCGAAGACGCTGACGGCGAGCAGCTCGTTAATCAGCGCCGCGTTCATCAGCAGGCGGCCGATCCGGCTCTCGAGGACCCCGAACTCGGCGAGCATGATCCCCATGACGGGGAGCGCGGTGATCGACAGGGTGAGACCGAGGAACAGCGGGAGCACCCCGCTGGGGCCCGGGAAGAGGAGCTTCGCGACGGCGCTCGTGAGCGCGAACGGGATCACGAAGATCGCGACGCCCAGGAGGGCGTTCGACCAGCCCATCCGTCCGACGTCCTCCGGCACGATGTACAGGCCGGCCATGAACAGGATGAACACCGTGCCGAGGAACTGGATCGCACTCAGCTCGGGCGACAGCGTGGCGAGTCCCAGGTAGGGGCCGAGCAGGCTCGGGCCGAGGATCACCCCGACCAGCAGCTGGCCCACGAGCGCCGCCTGGCCGAGCCGGTTCGCGATCTCGCCCGCGACGACGGCGCACGTCAGCAGGATGAACAGGTCGACGAAGAAGGTCGTGGTCGCCGACATCCGACGAACGCTCCGCCGCGACCTTCCCCACCGGGCACGGGGGGGATAAACCCCCTATTCGCACGGCGGCCCCATCGGGGCCGACGGGCGCTCGGGCGCCGGGCCGACCCGGCGGCGTTTTCCCCCACACCGGAGTCCGGGGGTCGCCATGGGGCGACCGGTTCCGGCGATCGTGCTGACGTTCGTGGGCGGACTGTTCGTGATCCTCGGCGGCGTCTTCGTGGCGGCGCTCGGGACCGTCTTAGCGCTCCTCGGTCACTCCAGCATCATCTTCTACCTCGGTCTCCTCGACGGCCTCCTCCTGCTCGCCGTGGCGGGTCTGATGGCCGCGGTGCCGCGGGCGCACGTCGTCTGGGGGGTGCTCGCGATCGTCCTCAGCGTGGCGAGCCTGGTCGTCGCGCTCGGGGGATTCGTCGTCGGGTTCCTCCTCGCGCTGATCGGGGGGCTGCTCGCGATCGCGTGGCGGCCCTCGAAGGCGGCGTTCGTCACCGTCGGGGCCCGGGTCGTGCCCCCGCCGCCCCCGACGTAGTCCTCCGGACGCGTGTCCCGCCGTCGGGCCCCGATGGGGGGATGTACCATTGAGCGGTACTCCGGGCGTGACCGCGCGGCAGAAGCGGGACCGGCGACCGAACGCCCTGACGGCCCCGTCCGAGCCGGTGCGCCGCGGGCTCGTGCGGATCTTTGGTCGACTCCCCGGGGGCTCGTCCGAGTTCCTGCCGTCGACCGACCGGCCGCGGTCGGAGGAGACCGACCGGCCTCGCCCCAAGCGACCCGCTCCGTAGGGGGGGTCGTGCGCGGCGTGCGCCGGCACCGCTAAGTCGGGGGCGTTCGGTTCCGGGAGCGATGGACGACGCCTCCCTCGCGGCGTTGAACGAGGCGATCCGCGATCAGGACGCGCAGTGGGAGGCGGAGCAGAAGAACCCGCAGTTGCGGAAGGAACGGCTGCGTCGCGAGTACGTCGACGACCAGCTGCGGTGGGGGGTGTGGCTGGCGGTCGCGTGGGCGGCCGGTCTGCTGCTCGGATCGAGCGATGCCTGGGCACCCCAACTCGTGTCCCGGCTGGGGGGCGCCGGGGTGTTCTTCGTCCTGCAGTTCCTGATCGGGGGACTGCTGTTCTTCCTCACGATCGGAGTCGCCGTCGCGCTCGTCCGGCGGCGGACCGAGTACCGGACGATGCTCGCCAGCCCGCCGCCGTCGTCGGGCGCACCGGCCGTTCGACCTCGGCCGACGCTACCGAATCCGCCGCCCGATCTCCGGCGGGGGCCGCCACCCCCGGACCTGTGAGTTCCGCCGCGAGAGCTTGCGAAGTCGGCTCCGACATCGGGCCCGTTCCGTCGCCGGTCGCGGTTCTCTCACCACGGGGTGGGGCCGGCCGATCGGGACGCCGTCAATCGGCTTCGGGTCGAGCCGCTCGGGTGCTCGGCCCGTCGCTCCGAGGAGCGGCCAAGCTCCCGGCGCGCGCGTCGGGGAGGGGACCCGGGGCGGTTCTCCGGTCGGCGGCCGCGGGGGTCGCGCGCGCCACCGGAGGGGCCGGTGCGGCGCCCCGCCGGCCGTCCGAGCTCGGTCGACGGACGACAGGGATAAGTAGGGAGTCCGGCGTCGAGAAGTCGGCGGAGGCGTCCGCCCGCCGGTTCGCCGGCAAACCGCCCACCGGGCCAATGACGCCTACTCCCGGAACACGGAGTGGGCAACGGTGGATTGGGTCGCGCAGGTCGTCAGCGTCATCCAAGCGGCCACCGTGCTCCTGCTCGCACCACTGATCGCGGGGATCTCGGCCCGCGCGAAGGCGTGGACCGAGTCGCGGGTCGGCCCGTCGATCGTCCAGCCGTACCGCGACCTGCGCAAGTACCTCCGCAAGGAGACGCTGCTGCCCCACGGGGCGTCGTGGGTGTTCCGGGCGGCGCCCCTCGTCGCGTTCGGGGCGTACCTCCTGATCGCCGTCGTCGTCCCCATCATCACGCCGTACCCGATCCCGTTCGCCCCGACCGTCGACTTCCTGGGCGGCGGGCTGCTGTTCGGCCTCGCGGGGACGCTCACGCTGCTCGCGGCGATCGATTCGGGGAGCAACTACGCGGTGCTGGGGGCGAGCCGGACCGTCTCGTTCGCCGCCTTCGCCGAGCCGACGCTGATCATCGTGTTCTTCGCGGTCGCCGTGATCACCGGGACGAACAACCCGTACGTCACGAACAACCTGCTCGCCGCGTCGATGCCCGCCTACCTCTCCCCGACCCACCTGCTCGTCACCGCCGCCTTCTTCCTCCTGCTGCTCGCCGAGACGGGCAAGCTGCCGGTCGAGAGCTCCGGGCTGATGGAGTTCGGGATGCTCGAGGACGGGCGGATCTACGAACACTCGGGCCCGGTGCTCGGGATCCTGCGGTGGAACGGCTGGATGAAGCAGTTCCTCCTCTACGCCGTCTTCCTGAACGTCTTCCTGCTCCCGTGGGGGATGTTCGCCGCGCCGACGCTCGCCGCGGCGGTCGCGAACATCGGGATCCTCCTTGCGAAGCTCCTGCTGCTCGTCGGCGTCGTCGTGCTGCTCGAGGCGACGCTCGCCAAGGTGCGGCTGTTCAAGATCCGCGACTTCCTCGCGCTCGCCTTCTCCCTCGCGATCCTCTCGATCTTCGCGTTCGTCGTGCTGGGGGTGCCGTAGGTGGATTCCTCGGCCGAGCTCACCGCGCTCGTTGGCGTGGGGATCCTGCTGACCGCACTGTTCCTGCAGTCGGAGTCGTTCGTCGGCCCCCTCGTGCGGGGGATCGCATTGCAGTCGCTCCTGCTCGGCGTCCTGCTCGGCTGGCTCGCCTGGACGCAGCAGAGCGTCGACCTCGCCCTCCTCGCCGTCCTGGCGGTGGCGGTCCGCGCCGGCTTCATCCCGTGGGTCCTGGGTCGCCAGATCCGCGCGTTCCGCTGGCGCCTCCGCGAGGTGCACGCGGCCCAGCGCGTCACCGGCCACGCCCTCGCAGCGGTCGCGCTCGCGATCGTCGCCTGGTTCGTCTTCCAGGAGACCCTCGCGTCGATCTTCCCGCAACCGGGCGGCGCCCTGCCGTTCGTCCTCCTGGTCGAAGGCCTCCTGATGCTCGCGACCCGCACCAACACGATCGTGCAGGTGATCGGCTACCTCGAGGAGGAGAACGCGGTCGTCTACGCCGGCGCGCTGTTCGCCCCGCACTTCCCGCTGTTCGTCGAGGTCGTCGTCTTCCTGGACGTGCTCGGGGTCGTCCTGGTCGGCGTGATCCTGTCGATCCAGCGTGACGTCACCGGCACGCCGGAGGGCTCGGCCCTGGAGGAGCTCGCCGGATGATCGTGACCGGCCCGCCGCTCGCCCTCTACCTCCTGCTCGCCGCCCCGGCCGCCGGCGCGACGCTCTCCCTCGTGCCCGTCGCCGGGGTCGCGCGGGTCGCCTCGCGCCTCGCCGCGCTGGTCGCGGTCGCCGCGGCGCTGGGGCTCCTCGTCACGGCGGCGGCCGGCCGGTGGGGACCGTACCTCGGGGTCGACGCGCTGAGCGACCTGTTCCTGTTCACGGTCACGGCGATCTACGCGACGTCGGTCTGGTACTCCGACCGGTACCTCCGCGCGGTCGACCGGCCGTTCCTCACGCCGCAGGTCTACTACGCGCTGCTCAGCGCGTTCGCGTTCACGATGATCTCGGCGCTCCTCGTGACCGACCTCGGCCTCATGTGGATCGGCATCGAGGCGACGACCGTCTCGAGCGCGCTGCTCGTCGTCCTCGAGCGGCGGCCGACCAGCGTCGAGGCGGCGTGGCGCTACACCCTGATCGCGTCGGCCGGTCTCACGATCGCCCTGTTCGCGCTGCTGCTCCTGTACACCGACACGGGCACCCTCGACGCCGTGCGGCTCGCGGCGATGCCGCCGGCGACGACGCTGCCGGTCCTGATGGCGGTCGCCCTCGCCCTGGTCGGCTACGGCACCAAGGTCGGGCTGTTCCCGATGCACACCTGGCTCCCCGACGCCCACTCGGAGGCGCCGAGCCCGATCTCCGCGATGTTCTCGGGCGTCCTGTTGCCGACGGCGCTCTACGCCTTCCTCCGCGTCTACCGCGTCCTCGGCACGGCGCCGCCGACGTCGATCCGCGACCTCCTCCTCGCCTTCGGGCTCACCACGGCGGTCGTCGGGGCGTTCCTCCTCCAGGGTCAGCGGTCGTACAAGCGGATGTTCGCCTACTCGAGCATGGAGGTGATGGGCCTCACGCTGACCGGGGTCGCGATCGGCGGGATCGCGCTCTACGGCGCGCTCCTCCTGATCGTCGCCCACGCGTTCGTGAAGTCGGCGGCGTTCTACTGCTCGGGGAACGTCCTGCGCGCCACCGGCACGACGCGCATCGAGGAGGTGCGGGACCTTCGTGCCCGCCTGCCCTGGACCGGCGGCGCCTGGGTGCTCGCGTCGCTCGGGGTCACGGGCGCCCCGCCGTTCGGCACGTTCCTCGGCGAGCTCCTGATCGTGGTCGGCGCCGTCGCCGTCGGCGAGATCTGGGTCGCGGTCGTCGTCGTGGCGGCGATCCTGCTCGCGTTCGTCGGCGTCAACGGCCAGGTCGGCCGGATGGTGTTCGGCGAGTCCGCGACCCCGACCGTCCGCGCCCCGCGGGGCGCGGACGGCGGGGCGGCGATCCCGTACCTGAACGTCGCGGTCGCCCTGGCGCTCGGGGTCGCGAGCCTGCCGTACCTGACGCCGATCGTGCGGTCCGCGGCCGTGCTGCTCGGCGGGAGCGTTCCGTGACGCCGGCGCCGCGGACCGAGATCGCCGCGGCGGCGTTCGCCCTCTCGCCCGACCGGGCGCCGGCGTATGCGGCCGCCGACGGCGCGTTCGCGCTGTACAACGACTACCGCGACGGACGGGCCGTCCTCGTCCGGGGACCGGGCCGGTTCCCGCCGGAGGACGTCGTGGCCGTCTGGCAGGACCGGCCGGCCGGGGTGCGACCGCTCGCCCCCCGCACGGCGGTCGAGGGGTACGGCGTGTTCACCTTCCCGTACGGACCGATCTCGATGGGCGTCCCCGAGGCGGGGCGGTTCGACGTGGCGACGTACGGCGAGCGGGTCCTCGCGTTGACCCCGCTCGGGGGCTACAAGTCCCGCCGGGTGCTCGCCGGGGTCGTCGGGGCGTCGGTCGCCGACGCCGCCCTGCGGGTCGAGCGGACGGCCGGGAACTTCGCGGCCGCCCACGTCGCCGCCTTCCTCGGGGCCGTGGAGGTCGCCGAGCAGCGGTCGGTGGCGGCCGTCGACCTCTTTGCCCGCGCCACCGCCCAGGAGCTGCAGCGCGTCTACAACCACGTCCACGTCCTGGCCCGGATCGCGGAGGCGGCCTCGCAGAACGTCGGCGCCGCGCAGTCGCACGCGCTGGCGGAGGAGATGCTCCGGCTCCAGGGCCGCGTCTTCGGGCACCGATGGCTGTTCGGCGCGCTGTTGCCCGGCGGACCGCCGGCCCGCCTCGACCCGGACGGGCGTCGGGAGTTTGCCGCGGCGCTCCCCCGTCGCGCGGCGGAGTTCGAGGAGCTCGAAGAGCTGTTCCTCGGGTCGCGGACGTTCGTCGATCGGGTGCAGGGCACGTGCCCGGTCCCGCGCGCGCTCGCGGTGCGCTGGGGCGCCGTCGGCCCGGTGCTGCGGGCGTGCGGGGTGCACTGGGACGACCGCCTGCGGGCGCCGACCCCCCCGTACGACGACCTGTTCCTGCCGTTGCCCGACGAGAAGGACGGGGACGCGCTGGCGCGCCTGCTCGTCCGGCTCCAGGAGGTCCGCGCGAGCTTCCTGCTGCTCGAGCAGCTGGTCGACCGCTGGCCGGGGGCGGGGCGCGTCGTGGCCCCGGCCGAGCCCCCGGTCGCCCCCCACCGCGGGGTCGGACGGGTCGAGGGTCCGAGCGGCGACCTCGTCTACGACGTCGCCGTCGAGGACGGACGGATCCGGTCGATCGGGGTGCGCACCGCGAGCGACGCGAACTGGCCGCTGTTCGCGGCGGGGATGCGCCAGGGTGTGTTCACCGACTTCCACTTCGCGCTCGAGAGCTTCGGCCTCGTCTTCGCCGACACGGACCGGTGACCCGATGACGAGCTGGATCGAGCAGGCCGTTCACCGCGGTATCCTCACGAGCGCGTACCCCCGACGGCCGGCGACCGAGGACGAACTGCCGGTGACCGGGCGCCCCCCGGTCGCCGCCCGCGACGGGCGCCCGGCGGACGCCGGGGTCGACCGATGCCCGGTCGGGGCGATCGCGCCGGGAACGGTCGACCAGGGGCGGTGCATCCGGTGCGCCCGCTGTCTCGCGGACGGCTTCCGCTTCGCGGGTCCGGTCGAGGCCGCGCGCACCCGCCGCGACGCGCTCGTCGGACCGACCGTGGCGGACCCGGGGTCGCCCCCGGCCCTCGCCCCCCTCGGTCGGTCGCTGCACGTCTTCCTGGTCGACGTCGGCAGCTGCCGGGCGTGCAACCTCGAGGTGCTCGGGCTCGCCGCGCCGCAGTACGACCTGCAGCGGCTCGGTCTGTTCTTCACGAACTCGCCCCGGCACGCCGACGTCCTCCTGGTCGTCGGCGTCCCGACGGAGGAGATGGTCGAGCCGCTGCGACGGGCCTACGAGGCGCTGCCCGCCCCGAAGGCGGTCGTCGCCGTCGGCGCCTGCGCGATCAGCGGCGGCGTCTTCCGGGGCACCGCGGGCCTCCGCGGCGCGGTCGAGGAGATCGTGCCGGTCGACCTCTTCGTCCCCGGCTGTCCGCCCGCGCCGATCCAGGTGCTTGACGGCCTCCTGCGGCTGATCGGTCGGAACCGCCCGGGAGCGAGCGGCCCATGACCGGGGCCGGGGACGTCCTGACCGCGGCGCTGCTCGGCTACGTCCTCGCCGCCGGGCTCGCCGCCGTGCGGCCCCGGCTCGGCTACGCCACCTGCCTCGCGGCGTCGGTCCTCCTCGGAGCGGTCGCGGTCGCGGTGCTGCTCGGGGTGCCGGCGCACGGCGCGGCGTGGACGGGGCCGCTCGGCGACCCCGAGTCGGTCGCCCTGGACGGGCTCTCGGCGTTCTTCGTGCTGATCGCCGCCGTCGTCTGGGCGGCGATCTCCGCGTACTCGATCGCCTACGACGACCGCACGTCGCCGCGGCTCGCCGTCTGCTTCGCGGTCACGGTCGGCGCGATCGCCCTGCTGATCTCGGCGACCAGCTTCCTGCTCCTCCTGCTCGGCTGGGAGACGATGACGATCGCCTCCTACGGGATGATCCTCGAGGCCCGCGGGCGCGCCGACCGGGTCTTCTCGGCCGCCTTCGTCTTCCTCGTCTTCGGCGAGGCGAGCACCCTGCTGGTCGTCCTCGCCGTCGTCGGGCTCCGGGTCGCGACGGGCACGTTCGCGGAGGGGCCGTACTCCGTCGTCGGCCCGCTCGCGACCCTCGTGTTCGTGAGCGCGCTGCTCGGCTTCGCGCTGAAGATGGGCGTCGCCCCGTTCCACATGAGCGAGTGGCTCCCGATCGCGCACTCGTCCGCGCCGTCGAACGCCTCCGCGGTCCTGAGCTCGACGCTGACGCTCGCCGGGGTGTACGGCCTGTTCCGCGTCCTGAGCCTCCTCGGCTCGCCGCCGCTCTGGTGGGGCGGCGTCACGCTCGCGATCGGGGCGATCTCCGCCCTCCTCGGGGCGCTGTTCGCGGCGGTCAGCGAGCACACGAAGGGGCTGCCCGCCTACAGCACGATCGAGAACAACGGCCTCGTGCTGGTCGCGCTCGGGATCGCCCTCCTCGCCCGGGCCGAGGGGCTGACCGGGTTGTTCGTCTTCGCGCTGTTCGCCGCCCTGTTCCAGGCGTTCGCCCACGCGACCGCCAAGACGGTCCTGTTCCTCGCGGCCGGGTGGATCGAGCACGCGGCCCGGACGTTCGACCTGACGAAGGTCGCCGGCGGCGTGAAGAACACCGACCGCGCTGCCGTCGGCGGCACCCTGGCGGCGACCCTCAGCCTCGCGGCGGCGCCGCCGCTCGCCGGGTTCGTCGCCGAGTGGATGATCCTGGAGTCGCTGTTCCAGTCCTACCAGTTCTCCCCGGCCTGGGTGCAGTTCCTCGGGCTGATCGCCGGCGCGGCGGTCGCCCTCGCCGCGGGGCTGATCGTCATTGCGATGGTGAAGTTCGTCGGCTTCGGCGTCCTCTGGAACCCCGCCGGCCGGGCCGACGGAACTCCCGCCCGCGGGCTCGCCGCGCCGATCGGCGTCGTCGGAGGGGTCGTGGTCGCCCTCGGCGTCGGGGCCCCGTGGATCCTGCGGTTCCTCGCGCCGGCCGCCGCCCAGTTCGCCGGAGCGGCCGTCGCGGCGCCGGTCGGCGGGCTCCTCAGCGTACCGACCGGCTGGTCGATCCTCTCCGGGTCGCCGTTCGGGATCCTCTCGCCGCCCCTGATCCCGCTCGCGCTCGCGGCCGGCTCGGCGGTCGCGCTCGGCTACCTCGCGCTCGGGCGGCATCGCGGAGGGATCCGGCGCGCGCCGCCGTGGATGGCGGGGAGCCCCGCCGGTCGACCCGGCGAGGTCTACACGTCGTTCGGGTTCAGCACCGGACTCCGCCTCATGATGGGGAGCGTGCTCGGCACCCGCGAGATTCGCGCCGGTTCGGAGGGCGTCGTGGCCGCGGGGGTCGCCACCCCGGAGCCGTACAACGTCGATCTCGAGGTGCTCGACGTCTTCAAGCTGTTCTACGACGCGCTGGTGCACGGCGCCACGGCGATCTCGGACGCGTTCAAGACCGGCATCATGAGCGGTCGGCTGGGGCGCTACCTCGCCTACATCCTCGTGGTCGCGCTCGCCGTCGTCATCTACGTCGCCGCGACCGCCGGCTGAGCCCGCGCGCTACGGCACGACGGTCACCGGGACGGGCGCGACCGCGACGAGCCGCGCCGACACCGACCCGAGGATCAGCCGCGCGGCCCCCCCGAGCCCGCGCGTCCCCACCACGATCCCGACGGCCGACCGCTCCCGCGCGATGCGGAGCAGCACCTCCGCCGGCGCCCCCTCCTCCGAGATCGTCTCCGCCGAGAGCCCGGCGGCGTCGGCCTCCCGCACGAGGGTCCGCATCGCCTGGGCGACGGCGCGCGCCGGCGAGTCGACCTCCTCCTCCGTCCGCGGCTCGGCGAGTCGCGCGTTCGCGTGGTGGGCGAAGACCAGGCAGAGCCGGCCGCGGACGGGGCGGGCGAGCTCGATCGCCCACCGCACGGCCCGGGCCGACGCCGCCGAGCCATCGAAGCCGACGACCAACAGTCCCCCGGTCGGGGGGCTCGCGCCGACGGCGGCGTCGGGACGAGCGCCGGCCGTCATCCGCGCTCCGGGGGAAGGTAGCGGTGGGTGGCGGCCTCCGCTTCCGGGTCGGGTGGGGGCGCGGCCGCTCCCTCGACCGAGGCTCGGGTCCGCAGCATCGCTTCGAGCGCGCGCACGCGACGGGCGAGCAGCCGGTTCTCGCGGAAGTACTCCGCGGCCTGGAAGTGGGTGCGCGCCCGGTCCGTCGCGCACTCGGCGAGCGCGAGCGCGAGCGCGGCCAGACGGTCGGCGGGAAGGTCCCGGGACTCGTCGCGGTCGACCGCCCGCGACTCCGGGCTCGGCCGGGGGACGAGCGGAAGGATCGCGAGGATCCACGACCTCAATCCCAGGGGACCGACCTCCGTGAGGTCGATCCACGGACGCAGCGCGCGGCGGAGCTCGTCGTCGAGCACGAGCGGTGCCGCGACCGGTCGACCGACCGGATCGTCGGGGTCGGGGACGGAAGGGGTCGGCGGTCGCGCGCTGGGCGGTGCTCCCCTGGGCATCTGCTCTCCCCAGGGGTCATTGGCAGCCGGGCTGCGTTTCTCGGCGCCCCGAACGAGGGCCGACGGCTGACCCCACAGCCACTGCGCCGCACGACGTCCGCGTATATCTGCCCTGCACCCGACGGGCAGCCGGCGACCCGAAGGGTGA
>Ga0335074_10013789_pt1 | contig 11356 bp, 8 predicted proteins | sample Lox_Sample_23_FD_206715 | JGI IMG/M metagenome (GOLD analysis project Ga0335074, IMG submission 206715) | Soil microbial communities from Loxahatchee National Wildlife Refuge, Florida, United States - Lox_Sample_2.3 | ecosystem: Environmental > Terrestrial > Soil > Wetlands | place: USA: Florida...
AGGCCTCACGGTCCATCAAGATCCGCGCAGCAACAACAGGGTTCCATCTGCACCGAGTTGTGCGAACACATCCACCTCGTTGTTGGGTTTCTGCGCCTTGCCCATGAACCCCAAAGGGGCGGCCTCGCTTCTGGGAATCGTTGGAGTTACGAGCAGGCCAGAAAGGACCATACAACGAGTCGTCAAGTTCTCTCGCTGCGCCTTCTCGGAGCGCAGGTCGCGTGGTCGGAATGCGCCTACGGCCCTGACTGAGCGGCCAAAAATGAGAGCACTCTACCCGGCTTGGGTGCGTTTTGAATCGAAGTGACAGAGCCAAAGGAATCCGATTGTGAAAGGAGAAAAATGCGCTTACGAGACTTTTGTCACGAGTTGTTGCTCGATCGCATTGGCGCGCCAAAACTGCCAGCGATTCGGAACAGAAGAAAAATGTGAGTACGAGGCTTTTGTCACAAATCCCGGCCCGCAATCTGAGTCCGCAAAGCTTCGAACATCGAAATGAGCCGTCGCTTTGGTTCGCGGAAACACCGACTTCGAAAGGTTTGCGCAATTCCCACTTTCCATGTCTATTCGGCGGTCTTGGCGCAACTTACTCTCACCATGCGCGAGTTGCTGCTCGCGACAATCGAGAACAGGGCGGCTACGAGTCGTGTGGCGCGCGCGGCCAGCTTTCGATGGAGAACTTTAATCAGGAGCGATGCAAAAGGCGAGCCAGGAGGTCGACAAACGGCTTCAGTTTTTTCCAATTGGTGACAAGGAAAAGGAAGACGGCGAGAGCTCCCAAAAAAGTTGCTTTGGCGAACTGAAACCGGCCCTCGAGGAATTCAAAACTCCGTTTGGCATCTTCTTCGAGACCATCGAGATGGAAGGACTTGGAGACCCGCTCGATGAGAACACGTGACTCGTCGCTCTGGATTGGAAGCCCTCTCATCAAAAGCGACTGAGTCTGGAGAAGACGATCCCGCCTTTGCTCAATTCCCACGAAACGTGGTCGAAGACGGTAAGTCTTCGCAATCGAATTATTCCGGTTCACGTAAGTTCGGAGCGCCCTGCGCCCGAGAATTGCCAGCTCGTAGACCTGAGCCAGCCGCCACATACTCAATTCGTACAGCTCTTCATCAAGCTTGGCGTATACCGCGAGACCGTCTGTCCAACGCGCAAGAAAGCACTCGTAGTCACGATCGCTCAGGTTGGATCGAACATACGATTGCAGAATACTCTCCGGTTGATGCTCACGACCGCCTGTGAAAACTGCCCCGAGCGCCGCTGCATCGGAACTTACGATTTGTTCGATTGACGTTGAGGTACTCATCAGGGCGACGAACGGGTAGAGTCGCTCGAGCTCGGTCATGTGCGAGGCGAGCGCTTCTATCTGACTTTGATATTCACGCGGAAGGAACAGGTCGAGGCTCCACTTGAGTTGAAGTGGATCGTGGTTTCCGTCAACCCTAGACCAATAGACGAAGCTCCCGATGCCGAGATCAGCGCACACGGAAACGAGCGCGCCCATCGGGCGCCCCGGCACCTCATCTACATGGTCTGGAGCTTTCAGTCCGATGCGGCGGAAGCCAGGAAGTGCGGGACTGCCTCCCTTAGCGGCTTCTTCAAGAGACGAGAGTCCAGCAAGAGGTCTGTAAAAAAGCCAATCGAAGCTCGTGGAGGAACGCGCAACTGCCTGATTGAGATGACTGGGAACCGACGCGAGTAACTTACGAAGCGCAGCGCCGTCGAGGTCAAGCTCGAAATCGAAGATGCAGATGAGATCGATGCGTTCAAGATCCATCAAATTGCCCGGCGGAAGGATTAGCTGACGGCAAGAATCATAAAGGATCCGGCAAGATCACAGTTGGCACAACCGAGTTTTGGGCCTGATCAGCTTGTCCATTTCAGCAGGATGTGGCTGCACCCCGTAATACCCTTTTACGCCGCTCTCATTCACTGTAGTTGCCCAGCCTACGCAAGTGAGCTTTACCAATGTTTTTCCGACACCGATGCACCAATATCGATGCACGGTAAGCAATTTAACTGATTTTTTAACTTTTGGGCAAATATTCTCTTGCATTCAGAGGAACGCTTTCGCTACGCTTCACTCGAACACGTCGAATCGAACGTGACACCCGAATCCGGTATTGCCGGAGCAAACTCCACCTTACGCCTCTCCCCGATTGCCTCAGAAATGCGTGTGAAGTCGTGGCCTTTGGCTAGGCAACGGCTTCAGTTGCGTTGATGTGTGGAATTTCAACGTACCAGGTAAGTCGCTGAGGATTCGGCGGGAGCGCGAAATGGAGTTGAGAAGTCCTATCGACAATATACAGATGGGTCTCTAACAATTCCTTTCATCTCTTGCACCTTCTCTCGGCTGGGGAGGCAAAGTGTCTACTCAGAGCCCTCGTATGAGTATTGGTATTCAGCCGACTGGCTGGACCAATGATGATTTCCCGGAGATTGGCAACGATACTCCCTACCAGGTCATTCTCGATCAAACAATACAGACCGGTTATGAGGGTGGGAGCACAGGGCATAACTATCCAACGCATTTGCCCTCGTTGCTCTATTCTCTTCATCGCCGCGACCTGCAGATTGTCAGCACCTGGTTCGGTACTACCTTTACCACCGGTCTCGACTTTGAAGCGGCCCTCACGGCCTTTCAACAACAACTGGACTTTCTCCAATCGGTCAATGCCAAGGACGTGGTGGTGGCGGAGCTGGCCAACGCCGTCAACCAGGTGCGTTCGGTACCAGTTCTCACGGCAAGGCCCGAACTCAACACGGCGCAGTGGTATCTGCTGACGACGTCGCTGGATACCGCTGGCAAGCTTGCCAAGGACAGAGGGATGCAGCTCTCATACCATCCTCATGTCGGTACAGGTGTGATGAAGGTAGACGAAACGGAGCGCCTGCTGGGCTCCACAAACCCTGACTATGTTGGGCTCTGCCTGGATACAGCCCATCTTTGCTATGGGGGTGCCAGTCAGGCGGACCTCGTGAGCCTGACAAAGAAGTACGTGAGGCGCATCACGCACGTCCATCTCAAGAATGTTCGCAAGAGCGTTCGCGAGAGAGCAGTCAAAGAGCAATACAGCTTCTATCAGGCGATTCAGGAAGGGATCTTCACGGTTCCGGCGGATGCGGCGTCCGCACCAAAGGACGCTCCAAAGGATCTGATAGGCGAGTTGGATCTTGACCCGATCATGGAAACGCTGCTCTCGGTTGGCTACGACCGCTGGCTGGTTGTGGAAGCGGAGCAAAACCCTCTCCATGCCGACCCGCTCATCTGTGCGCAAACAGCGCGGGCCTACATAAAAAGCCGGCTGGGCTACTGAATTCAGACACGATCGGTAGCCTCGGCAATTCCTTTTGTTCTTCAAACCGCACTTGGTTCAGAAAGACTTTCCTTGGGCCCTTGTTTCTGAAAGCTGCCTGGCAAGAGGTCGAGATCAACCCTCACACGCGTCAACGAATCAAAGGCGAACGCGTGGCGTTCTTTCCTGGATGGTGAGTAGATGAGCGTTTTGAATCGCGATATATTGATCAGTTTTTTCATGTTTACCACGAACCTCGAGCCGGGCAACGCGGGCTATGCGAGCACCATTGTGGCTCATATGAAGGAACTGCGAAAGATCGGCTATGACGGATTCGATCTGCCCATTGCGCCACCCGCCGGAGCACTCGATCGCGATGGCGATCTCAGGCTTTATGAGGAACTGCGAAAGGCGCTCGACAAGGCCGAGTTGAAGAAGCTGCGCCTGACCACCAACGTGTATGCGACGCCGGCCTTCGATCCTTCGTCTTCATCTGCCGCACAGCGAAAGAACGCACTCGAGTATTTAAAGTCTCGTGTGGATATCACGAAGGCACTCGGCGGAGATGTGCTTGCTGGCCCGATCGTGCTGCCTTATGGAGTCTTTCCTACGGACTGGAATGTGCCGCTTTGGAGCGATGCCTTGCAGGACTGGTTGGTTGGGCGTTATGAGAACGCGAAGCCGGTGTTGGAGAAGTTGGGTGACCATGCAGCCAGACAAGGCGTGAAGATAGCGATCGAACCGGTGGGACACTGGGAGACGCCAGCTCCCAATCTTCTTTCCGATCTGCAGCTTTTTCTCAAAGACGTGCCCAATATTCAATTGGGAGGCTGCGTGGACACGGCCCAGGTTGTGATTGGCAGTGACAATGTGGAGACCCACACCCGCGGGATAAGGCAGCTCTTCGACGAGAAACGGCTCCATTACGTGCATCTCTCGGCTCCCGATCGCGGCGCGTTGAAGGATAGTTGGATACCGTGGCGCCAGTTCCTGGCTCCTGTATTTAAAGGCTTCGAAGGTCCATATCTGGTCGAAGTCTTCAATGCGATTCCAGCTTTTTTGAACGGGTTGCGCATCACCCGGAGGAAGTTCTGGATTTCTGGAGAAGATGTCCCTGTCGCGGGCGTTCCGGATGCTTACACGGTCGCGCGAGAGGCGTTGGAGGAGGTGCGCCGCCAATTCGATAACTTGAGTGCGGCACACAACGAATAGGCGAATGCAACATGCGGTCTCGGTGACATCTCAGACGTATTCGAATGGCTCTGGGATCATCGCACTTTGTTGCGACGCGAGATTTTGCGAATAAGACAGAAGGGAACCGTATGAACGAGCTAATGACTCAAATCTGCTCCATGAACCAACAACTTCTGAATGAGTTTGGGGCTGGTAATGCAGCGGCCCTCGTGTCCTCCTATTACGATGAAGACGCTTCTCTGGTGACACCGGATGGGAATGTTCTCAACGGCCTGACGAGCATTACGAATTTCTTTGGTGTCCTGGTACAGAACAGCCAAAACCGCATCGACGTCAGGCCCCTCTTTGATTCAGAGCCTGCACAGCCGGGCGCTAACCCGGTTGCGGGCGCATCTGGCGACCTCGTTTGTGTTCTCGGAGAGTACGTCTTTGCGTTGGGACAGGAAGTTGAAACTCTGCCATTGGCAAATGCTGCCGGCAGGAGAGTGGTGGTTTTTCGCCGGCATGCCAACGGACTGAAGGCTGTGATCGACATATTTGGATGATTGCGGTGATTCACATTTTTCGCCAAAGGTGGAAGGAAAAATGGCACTCCTGCTTCAAAATAATTCTGCTTCAGGCGGTCCGGGCGTTTCGCCGACCTGGTCGCGCTCCGACAAGGACGGCGTGGGCACCGCACTCTCTGGTTCAAGTCAGTTGTGGTACACGCTTGCCGGCGGCATTGTAACGGAAGTCTACTACCCTGACGTCGATACGCCACAGATACGCGACCTGCAACTGCTGATCACCGATGGCGTCAATTTCTTTCATGACGGCACCCGCAACTATAGGTACACCTGCGAACCGATTGATCCGGACGCGCTCGCGCTGCGCCTGACCATGACCGCGATCGGTCAACCCTACTCGCTGACGCAGGACATCATTTCCGAGCCCGGATCCTCAGTACTGCTGATTCGCACCACGATCAACTGCACTCCGGCATTCCTGCAGAATTTACATGTGTACGTGTTGGCAGCTCCGCATCTCGAAGGCTTCGGCGAATTTAACAGTGGTTACGTCGCCCGGACGGCGAAGGGCACAAGACTGGTCGCGCATCGCGGCAACACCTGGCTGGCCCTGGGAGCCGATTGCGATTACAGGAGCACAGGGTGCGGCTTCGTCGGTGTCAACGATGGGTGGACGGACATTATCCAGAACCGCCGGTTGCAGCAGTGGACCTTCGACTCCGCGCTCAATGGCAATATCGCGCTGACCGGAGAACTTAACCTCAATGGCCGTTCGGAGTTTGTGCTCGCGCTGGCCTTTGGCCAGGGCGATGACAAGACCCCGAACAGCGCCCTTGTCGCGCTGGCAGAGGCGCTGAGCTACCCGTTCGAGGCGCCGGCGGGCCGCTATAGTCACTTGGCGGCGTTTCTCAGCGGATGGAAAAACGCCGCTGCTACGCGGTTTACTCCCGCGCCGAATGCCACGTTCGATCAGGCGAAGCTGTTCAACTACAGCCGCAATGTGCTGTTGGCTCATGAAGACAAGATGTACGATGGAGCGCTGGTTGCCTCGCTCAGCATTCCCTGGGGGCAGATAGCGGGAGACCAGAATGGCGGATATCACCTGGTCTGGCCCCGCGATATGTCGCAAAGCGCAACGGCGCTACTGGCCGCGGGGGAGTTGGACATGCCTCTGCGTGGGCTGATCTATCTGGCGGAGTCACAGTCACCTGACGGCAGCTTCCATCAGAAGTTCATGATCGATGGGCAGGTTCCGCCAAATGTCTACGACGCTCAGCAGTTGGACGAATACTCGTTTCCCGTCATTCTCGCGTACCGGCTCAGCGCTGCAAAGGCACTACAGCAGTTCGATCCGCGGCCCATGGTATTGGCCGCGGCCGGAGCTCTGATCTCGCATGGTCCTATGACCGAACAGGAACGTTGGGAAGAAAACCAGGGCTACTCCCCGTCGACACTCGCTGCGAATATCGCCTCACTGGTATGCGCTGCGTACTTCGCCGCACAAGACCTGCAAGACCAGGCAACGGCAAAGTTCCTGCTGGAATATGCAGACTTCCTGGAATCACATGTCGAAGCCTGGACGGTCACAACTCAAGGCACATTGGTCCCCGAAATTCCACGCCACTTCATTCGATTGCTTCCCACGACAGTCAAGGGAGGCGGCGGGAATCCCAGTGCTCCAGAAGACCCTAACACGGCCAAGATTACGATTGGCAATCGCGGCGGACTCACGCTGTTCGCCAAAGAGGTCGTCGACGGGGGCTTTCTGGAGCTTGTTCGCTACGGCATTCGCAAGGCGGGCGATCCGTTGTTCGAAGACTCGCTCAGGGTGGTGGATTCCTCAATCAAGAAGGACTTGCCGCAGGGCCCATGCTGGCACCGCTACACCAACGACGGTTATGGACAGAACAACGATGGAAGTCCGTTCACAGGTATTGGCGTAGGCCGGCCATGGCCGCTGCTCGCCGGTGAGCGCGCCCATTACGAGCTTGCAAAACATGCTGATGTTTCGAATTATTTGAAGGCGATGGAAGGCTTCGCGGGTATGCGAGGCCTGCTCGCGGAACAACTTTGGGACGCGCCGGACGTACCTTCTTCGCCACCGATGATTTTCGGTCAGCCGACCGGCTCCGCGATGCCCCTCGCCTGGGCGCATGCGGAATACATCCGGCTGGTTCGCTCGGTGTCTGATGGTGCAGTCTTCGACCGAGTCGACATCGTTGCCGACCGCTATCTCACATCGCCCAACACCCTCGAGCCCAATCTGCTGCAACCCTACACTCCAAGCAATCTTGAGGTCTGGAACTTCGATCGGCAGATTCCTGCGATCCCGCGCGGAAAGCGGCTGCGCATCCCGCTGGGCGGCGACTTCAACCTACGCTGGTCCTCAGACGGATGGAATACCACCCAGAGCACACCGGCTACCGCGACCTCTGTCGGCATTTTTTATGCGGATATTCCCACGGACGCCGGAACGGCCGGCCCGCTGGTGTTTACCTTCCAGTGGATCCCGAGCGGAAGCTGGCAGGGTAATAATTTTCAGGTCAACCTGACTTAGCCAGGACAGAGTGATTCAGCTGTCCTTCACACGGGAACGACGAGACAACTTATGTTTACTCTCGAGCAGAAGCAGAAACTCGAACATACAGTCAACCCGGAAGAAGCATCGCGATTCGCCTACGATGCAGTCATTGTCGGCTCAGGAGTCTCTGGGGCAATCATGGCGCACGAGCTGGCCCGTGCTGGCTACTCCGTGTTGATCCTCGAAGCCGGCCCGGGCGGCGACCTCTCCAAGGATGGATTCGAGCAGTATCTATACAACTTCTATTCCAATCCAGTGAAGGACAACAACTCTCCTTTCCTTCGAAACAAGAACGCCGAGATGCCGCGCGGCCCGGACGTCGGAAAACCCGATGCCTACCTCGTGCAAAATGGACCTTTCATCAGCGACACGGTTTACAGCCGGGTACTGGGCGGCACGACACTGCACTGGGAAGGCAAAACCATTCGCATGTTGCGCGAAGATTTCTGCACACGCACCAAGTACGGCGTAGGTTTGGACTGGCCAAAGGGCATCGAAACCCTCGATATTCTCATGCCCTATTATCGTCGCGCGGAACATGAACTTGGCGTCTCCGGAGATGTCGAGTCTCAGAAGCGGCTGGGAGTGGAGTTTGAATCCGACTATGTCTATCCCATGGTTGAACTGAAGGCGAGCTTCCTCGATCAGATCGTGGCCGAGGGTATAGAAGGCATGTCCGAAGAACTGGGCGGCACGAGCTTTCCGGTCTTCCTTAGCACATTTCCTCAGGCAAAGAACGCCGACCCGAACCCCGACTATGACAAGTGGAACGAGCAGGACGACTTCAAAGTGTTCCAGCCGCGCGGCGCGATCAGCTCCCACCAGACCAACATTGGAGAACGCTGCCAGGGTAATACGAACTGCGTCCCGCAATGCCCGGTGCAAGCGAAGTACGATGCCCGCAAGACTCTGGTCCAGGCGAAACTCAACGGACACGTCGATCTGCTTTCCCAGGCCGTCGCAAGCTGCGTGCATTTCAATCGAGAGACTGGGGAGATCGAGGAGATCGAAGTGAAGATCTACGAAAACCGCGAGTCTACTCGACACGCAACCAAGCGCTTCCGAGGACGGCTGTTCATTCTTGCAGCCAACGCGGTCGAGAATGCCCGCTTGATGCTCGCTTCCTCCAAGTTAACCGGTCATCCGGTGAACAGCTTGATTGGCCGGCATCTGATGGACCACCCATATCTGCTTTCCTGGGCTCAGCTGCGAGAAAATGCGGGCGTCGGCCGCGGGCCAGTCTGTACGTCCGGTATCTGCGGATTTCGGCGCGGAGATTTCCGCAAGGAGATGGCATCGTTCGCCGGCGACATTCACAACGATGGCTGGGGCTGGGCAACCGGTTCTCCGAGCACGGACCTGAACGATGCTGTCGACCAAAACCTCTTCGGCCGCGAGTTGCGGGAGTTCCTGATTCAACGCATTTCCAGACAATTGCTCCTGGCCTACATGATCGAGCTTCCCGCTGATCCCAACAATCAAGTGACGGTCGATCCCAGGCACAAAGACCAGCTCGATAACATGAAGCCAATCTTTACCCTCAGCCTGCCCGATTACAGCATGAAGACGGCAGTGTATGTACGGCAGCTCTCCCGCAGGATATTTGACCGGCTTGCCGTGGAGAAGGACTTCACGCATTACGATCCGACCGACTATGGCTATGTCACGTACAACGGCGACGGCTATGCCATTCGAGGTGGCAATCATCTCTCCGGCACGCACGTCATGGGGAAGGACTCCAGCGATTCTGTGGTGGATGAAAACCAGAGGTCGTGGGATCACCGCAATCTCTACCTGGTAGGCCCCGGGAGCATGTGCTCGATCGGTTCATCTAATACGACTCTCACCACAGCAGCCCTGGCCTTCAAAGCTGCCGCCGATGCTGCCGATCAATTGAAAACGCTGCCTCCCGTCGTTCGAAGGAAAGCATAGCCATGACTCCATCTACGCCGATCGAAACAATCGACCAACTGAAAGAGTATCTCCAGGTCGCGATGCAACTGGAGCACGCTACGATCCCGCCTTACCTCACCGCGGCTTACACGGCGAAGCTAGAAGGAAACAAGCCTAAAAACAAGGATGCGCGTGATGCCATCCTCGCCGTGGCCAGGGAAGAGATGCTGCATCTGACCCTGGCGGGAAACATGCTCAACGCGATTGGGGGCACTCCGAACCTGCTGCGGGACGGGTTTGTACCGACTTACCCTTGTCATCTTCCGGACGGCGAGACCGATTTCGAGGTAAGCATCGCGAGTTTCTCCGCGACTACAATCGACAACTTCCTGCACATCGAGCGTCCCAATCCTCCGAATGAGTCTCGTAAAGCGGCGGCTGTCGTCACAGAAGAAGGCAAGGTTCGAGGCGTGGAGCCGGCCGCCTTAGCAGCGGAGGCGCCCGAGGCGAACTCTCTGCTCAGTGAGGACGGCAAGATCAAGTACATCGAGAAAAAGGATCTGCGGCACGAAACGCGCGGACAGGGCCGGGGCCTTCTGCCGGCCGTCACCGTTGAGAGCCCTGCGGGCGTCCTTCTGGAACTTCACTACTGGTGCATTGGCGAGTTTTACAACGCGATCCGCAATGGCTTCGTGCATCTGGCCGCCAAGCCGGAGCCTCTATTTACCGGGGATAAAAGCAGGCAGATCCCTCCGCCCCGCTATTTTTCAGCGGGTGGCAAACTCACCAAAGTCACCGATCTCCCCACCGCGCTGGCTGCGATTGATCTGATCTCATCGCAGGGCGAAGGCTACACAGATGAGATTAACGATATCGGCAAGGAGCTTGCCCACTACTACCGATTTGAAGAGATTCAGAAGGGCCGTTATTACCTGAAGAGCGATCGGCCGCATCATCCCCGCGGCGGGCCTCTCACCGTTGACTTTGAGGCTGTCTATCCGATCAAGCGAGACGGCAAAGTGGCCGACTACAAAAATGACCCGATTGTCCAGCAGAATGCGCGTATGTTCAACGGTCTTTATCGGGGTTTTCTGGGCACGTTGAACGACGCATTCAATGGACACCCTGACTTTTTCGAGGGCTCCTACGCGGGCATGTTCCAAATCAGGGACGCGATGGACTATCTGGTTCGCAACGAGATTGCAGGCACGGGAGAGAATGCCGCGCCAACGTTCGAAATGAACGAATGCATCGACCCGCCGGCCAATTGGCCAAAGGAGAACTGATTCATGGACTCGGATCTTTTTCTCAAGATGTCAGAAGAACTCTGCTGTATTCCCGCGTTTTATCTGAAGGGAACAGGCTATGCGTCCGTCTACCACGACAAGGCCGAGAAGATCGTCGGCAAAGACCTCCTCGATCGATTGTCGGCGGTGTATGCAGGGCTTCCCAACTGCTGTCACAGGGCACGCAAGGACGCGATACTGGCCAAACTTCTGAATGATCCTGAGTTTGGCCCGGTCGTCCGCAACGTGATGAAGATCTTCTTTCTTGGAGTATGGAATAAGCTACCACCGCAATGGCACCAGAGCTACAAGGCCTTTGATGATGACGAGACGTGTATTCCGGATCCCAATGCTTACGTCCAATCGCTCCTAGGACCGGCAGTAGGCGCTCATCCGGCCGGGGCAAAACCGACGGGACATCAGTCCTGGGCAGATCCGCCCACCATCTATCTCCCCTTTGCAGAGGAAACCGCGCCGTTGGAATGTGCGCACCCTGAGCGACATTAGAGATCGCTGCGTGAAGCATGCGCTTCACGAAACCATCCTGCTCGTACCAGGTTCACTTGATTGACGCTGTTGGAAAGGAATCCACATCAT
>Ga0335074_10013790_pt1 | contig 11356 bp, 9 predicted proteins | sample Lox_Sample_23_FD_206715 | JGI IMG/M metagenome (GOLD analysis project Ga0335074, IMG submission 206715) | Soil microbial communities from Loxahatchee National Wildlife Refuge, Florida, United States - Lox_Sample_2.3 | ecosystem: Environmental > Terrestrial > Soil > Wetlands | place: USA: Florida...
TCGAAGTGAAATCGACCAACGGGGACACCCACCTGGGCGGTGACAACATCGACCAGCGCATCGTCGATTGGCTGATTGAAGAGTTCAAGAAAGACGAGGGTCTCGATCTCAGCTCCAAGGGTAACGAGATGGCACTCCAGCGGCTGAAGGATGCCGCCGAGCGCGCCAAAATCGAGCTCTCGAGCGCGATGGAGACCGAGATCAATCTGCCCTTCGTGACGGCGGACGCGAGTGGCCCCAAGCACTTGGTGAAGAAGTTGACGCGTGCCAAACTGGAGCAGCTGGTCGAGGACATTATTCAGCGTTCGGTTGAGCCCTGCAAAAAGGCGATGGCCGATGCCGGCGTCGACGCGAGCAAGATCGACGAGGTGGTGCTGGTCGGCGGCCAGACGAGAATGCCGCGGATCCAGCAGGTCGTGAAAGACCTCTTCGGGAAGGAGCCTCACAAGGGCGTAAATCCCGACGAGGTGGTTGCAGTGGGCGCTGCCGTTCAGGCGGGCGTGCTGGCGGGCGAGGTCAAGGATCTGCTTCTGCTCGACGTGACACCGCTGACGCTGGCAATCGAAACGTTGGGCGCAGTGGCTACGCCTATGATTCCGCGCAACACGACAATCCCGACGAAAAAGACCGAAACCTTCTCGACGGCGGCCGACAGCCAGACCGAGGTTGAAGTGCACGTCCTACAGGGCGAGCGACCATTGGCATCGCAGAACCGTACGCTGGCCAAGTTCAAACTGGCCGGAATTCCGCCGGCTCCCCGCGGCATCCCGCAGATCGAAGTGACCTTCGACATCGATGCCAACGGCATTTTGAATGTCACTGCAAAGGACACGGCCACCGGCAAGGACCAGAAGGTAACGATCACGTCATCTTCGGGTCTAAGCAAGGAAGAAGTGGAGCGGATGGCGAAAGAGGCCGAAGCTCACTCGGCGGAAGACAAGACGAAGCGCGAAGAGATCGAGGCCCGAAATCATCTGGACAGCCTGGTCTACAACATCGAGAAGATGCTCAAGGAGAACGGTGACAAAGTCTCCGGAGCCGAGAAGCTCGAGGTCGAGACAGCACTGGCCGATGCGAAGAAGACCCTCGAGGGACAATCCGGTGCAGCCGAGCTGAACGCGGCGCGGGAGAAACTGACCGCGGCATCGCATAAGTTGGCCGAGGCTATGTACAAGGCCAATGCATCGAGCCCGGCCGGTGCTCCGACCGATGGTGCCACGGCTGCCTCCGGAGCCGAGGAGAAGAAAGACGAGGGAGTCATTGACGCCGAATACGTCGACGTTGATGAGAAACGGTAACCGCTAAGCAGAAACGACGCGGCTTCGGCCGCGCTCTGAGTGAGGGGCGTCTCGATACGAGGTGCCCCTCAACTTTCAGAGTTGAAGGACTGGAATGACGAATACATTGTGGAAATGCGAGCAACTGCGGGCCGGGGTGGTCTGCAACAAAATCATGTTCGACACGCGAGAAGAGGCGGAGAAGTTTGTTGCGCAAATGCGCAAGGTTGAGCCCGATCTCTTCTGGACGATGGAACCGGTCGAAGCAAGGATGGTTTGGAACTAATCCATGCCTGAGGGGAACGAGATCCACAGGTTCGCGGAACGGCATGCGACGGCATTCGCCGGCAAGCGCGTACATGTGGACTCGCCCAATGGCGGCTTCCCCGATGCGCAAATACTGAATGGAAGAATGTTGCGATCGGTGGAGGCAGTAGGTAAGCATCTCGGTTACGTTTTCGGACGTGACCTTATCCTGCACATTCATCTCGGGATGTATGGAGATTTCTGGGAGGGCAAGATGCCGCTGCCTCTGGAGAAGGGTGCGCTGCGGCTGCGGATTTATACCAAATCTGAGTGGATTGAATTGCGCGGCGGAATGGATACCACGATCTTCGACGCCGAGAAATGGCAGTCGCTGTTGGCGCGCCTTGGACCTGACCCGCTGCGAGAAGAATCTCACCCGGAACATGCTTTTGGTGTGATCGGCAATCGCAATACGCCGATAGGACTGCTGTTGATGGATCAATCGGTGATTGCCGGCATTGGAAACATTTTTCGCGCCGAGCTGCTGTACCGGGCGCGCACTAATCCCTTCCGGCCCGGCAAGCAGGTTACCGCAAAGTCACTGGGGAGCGTCTGGAAGGACGCCCGAATGCTAATGCGCGCGGCGATGGACGACCGACGCATCGTGACCACGCGAGCAAAGGACCGGCCGACCCGGCGCGGACCTGCACTGGATGAGGAAGTCCACTATGTTTACCGCCGGCACGGCAAACCGTGCTATGTATGCGGTGCGACAATTGACAGAGCGGTCATGGGCGGACGCACGGTTTACTGGTGCCCGGTCTGCCAGAAGGACTGAAGAAGCTTAACGAACCATGCCACCAACCCAGAGCAAAGACTATTACGCCATCCTCGGCGTCAAGAAAAAAGCCACACCGGACGAGATCCGCAAGGCATTCAGGAAGCTTGCGCGCAAATATCACCCGGACGTAAATCCCGGCGACAAGAAGGCCGAGGAGAAGTTCAAGGAAATCTCAGAAGCGAACGACATTCTGAGCGACGAGAAGAAACGCAAGATTTACGACCAGTTCGGCTTTTACTCCGACCAGATCGACCCCGCGGCAGCCGAAGCGGCCGCCCGAGGCGGTTACGGCTATGCGGGACCGAGGCCGGCAAGCGGCGGAACCCAGGAAGTCCCTTTTGATTTCGAGGGCTTCGACTTTTCCAATTTCAGCGGCGGAGCCGGCTCCGGCGCACCAAGCGGGCAGACAAGCAGCGGAAGCTGGAGCAGCTTCGGAGATCTGTTCTCCGGAATTTTCAATCGCGGCGGCCGAGCACAGCAGCAGGGGCCGGAGCCGGGGACCGATCTCGAATATCAGGTCAATGTCGATTTCTGGACCGCAATTCGTGGCGGCACGGCGCGGCTCCAGATTCAGCGTCAGGACATCTGCCCCACCTGCAAAGGCAAGGCCTCGACAGGCGGATCGCAGACATGTTCGGAGTGCAATGGCACCGGCCAGGTGACACAGATGGGTGGCCGGATGAAGTTCAACATCCAGTGCCCGCGCTGTGGAGGATCCGGCAAGGTGCACAATGCCTGTCCGACCTGCCATGGCACAGGCACAGTGATGCGTACCGAACAGATCGACTTCCGGATCAAGCCCGGCACCCGGGATGGCCAGCGCATCCGGCTGGGTGGCAAAGGTAATGCGGGCATCCATGGAGGCCCCTCCGGAGATCTCTACCTGATCATCCGCACCGGGTCACATCCGGTGTTCACACGCGAAGGCGACGACATTTATGTGACCGTTCCGGTGACAGTTACAGAAGCCGCATTGGGATCGAAGATCGAGGTACCGACCATCGATGGGCGCGCACAGCTGAAGATTCCGCCCGGAACGCAAAGCGGCCAGAAGCTGAGGATGCGGGACCGCGGGGTTCCATCGGCGAGCGTTGAAGGCAAGCGGGGAAACGAGATCGTAACCGTCGAAATCGTGGTTCCCAAGATGCAGGACGAGCGCTCCAAGGAGATTCTGCGCGAGTTAGCTAAGCTGAATCCGGAGGACCCGCGGCAGCAGCTCTGGGCTACCGTCTAGTGGTCAGGTCGATCGAGCCCATCCGGATCGAGACCGACCGGCTGGTGCTGCGTCCACTGACGGTTGCGGACCAGCTTTCGCTTGCGGCAGTCTTGAGCGACCGGGAGACGATGAGCTGGTATCCGCGACCTTACACCGCAGAAGAAGTTCGGCAGTGGATTGAGCGCCAGATCGCACGCTATCCCAAGGGCTCCGGTCTGCTCGCGATGGTCGAACAAAAGACGGGCAGGCTGATTGGCGATTGCGGGGCGGTATGGCAGGAGGTCGACGGCATCACGGAGCTGGAGATTGGCTATCACGTGAACCGCGAACGCTGGAAGCATGGATTCGCGACCGAGGCGGCCAGGGCGGTAATGGATTACGCGTTTCGGCGATTTGATGTGAACCGCCTCATATCAATGATTCGACCCGAGAATACTCCTTCGCGACGGGTGGCGGAGAAGAACGGGCTGACGTTGGACCGGATGGTTTTCTGGCGTGATTACGACCATTGTGTCTATCAGATAGCGAGATGTGCCACCCGATGACGAACGAGGAGCGATTCCGCGAGGAGCAGATCCACCAAGACGCGAACGATGTGCTGAACGCGAGCGTGGCCTATGCGAAGCGGATGCTGAGGCGATACGGGGAGTTCGGCCCGTTTGGTTTTGCGATGAATCTCGAAGGTGACGTGAAGTTCGAGGCGATTGCCCAGCACGACATGCCTCCGGATCCGGCCATGCTCCTTGATCTGCTGCAGCAGCAGCTTTCGGAGCGTGCTAAAAGAGGCAGACTCCGCGCTGCGGCAACCGCCTCGAATGTGACCATGGGCAAGCCGTCAGGCGAAGGATACACAGATGCGATCATGGTTGATATCGAACACGAGAGCGGTTACTGTGTGAAGGCATTCGTTCCCTACAGGATCACCGGGGGGCAGTTGTTCGGCCTCCTTCCCCGGATCGTACGATTCGGAGCCATTCGCACGCAGGAAGGAAAAGCGCGGCTTTTTGCGCGATGAGTGAGTCTCTATGCCGACGAAACGCAAATCCAAAGGTGCATACATGATCTCGGCGGTCGCCGAGATGTACGGGATACATCCGCAGACGCTTCGGCTTTATGAGCGAGAGGGGTTACTGAAGCCCTCGCGGACCGAAGGCAATACACGGCTTTATACCGACGAAGATCTGGAGCGCCTCGAGTTCATCCTGAACCTGGCCCGCGATCTGGGGGTGAACATTGCCGGTATCGCAATCATTCTGCAGATGCGGGAGCGGATGGAAGAGATGAACCGCCAGATGCAGGGCTTCGTCAACTACGTACGGAGCGAGATGTTCAACCGGATGCAGGGCTTCCAGCAAGGCGCGGCGATCGTGCCTCTGCGGCGTCCCGTAATAACCCCGCAGGGAAATAGACAGAAGCACTGACCGTCGATCCCTTGACTGCCGGATTACAGGTGCAAGCAACTTTGTCCGCGCTGCGATAATCTAGGTGGTGAGTGAGTGGCACCCCCGCCGCCCGGTTCGCAGCGGGTCTCTACGAAATTTCATGGCCAAGATTCTGTTAGCTGCGGGCCTTATCGGCCTGTTCACCTCCTCAGTCTTCACCAGCCTGGTCCTCATCGCACTGCGACGCTTCATGGCGCGCTGGGGGGCAGCAAGACCGGTGTTCCTTCCTCCGGTCTCTCTGTTTAAACCCGTACACGGAATCGAGCCCAATCTTGAAGAGCACCTGGAGACATTCTTCCAGCAGGATTATCCGGAATACGAAATCATCTTCGGAGCGCGTGTCTCGTCAGATCCCGGCATGGAAGCTGCGCGGCGGGTAGCCGCGCGCCACCCTGAAGTTCCCGTGAAGTTTGTCCTGACAGGGGAACCTTGGCATGTAAATGCAAAGGTCAGCACGCTTGAGATGATGGAGTCTTCGGCTTCCTACGACATTTTTGTCGTGAGCGACAGCGACGTACGTGTAGGGTCGGAGTATCTGCGGGAAGTGGTGGCCCCGTTCGTCGACAAATGCGTCGGCGCTGTCACCTGCCTGTACAGAGGGGTAGCCGGCAGTGGCCTTTGGTCCAAGCTCGAGGCGGCCGGGATGTCCATCGAGATGAGCGCGGGCGTGCTCGTGGCCGACCTGATGGAAGGCATGCAGTTTGCGCTCGGACCCACCATGGCCGTGCGGCGCAAATGCGTCCGGGAGATCGGCGGATTCGGCATGCTTGGAGCCTATTGCGCGGACGACTTCGTGCTCGGCAACGCCATCGCCGCCAAGGGATACACCGTCGTGCTGTCAACGCACGTAATCGATCACATGGTGTTGAACACCGGCTTCGCCGATTCCCAGAAACATCAGATCCGCTGGATGAAGTCCACGCGGTTTTCGAGACCCAAGGGCCACTTCGGCACTTGCCTCACTTTCAGCGTGCCCTTCGGACTCATCTCGGCCTGTGGGGCGGCGGCGCTGCGGCATCCCCTCCTGGCGTTGGGACTGCTCGGGTACGGCGTGCTAAGCCGGGTATTCATGGCCCTGTTAGTCGGAGGAATGGTGGTCCGCGACCGCCGCCTGCTGCGCACCGCTCTTTTGTACCCGCTGCGCGACTTGCTGGGCTTCGTTTACTGGGCGGCAAGTTACATAAATAGGGAAATTGTCTGGCGCAATCAGATATATCGGCTGGCCCCCGGAGGCCTGATGATTGCCCCGATCGCCCCTGCTGAATCCCTTGATCGCGAACCCGTCCTGACTGCCTGAAGAACTGCTCCAAAGTCAGGTCCTAACCCCCTTCTCAGCCAACCTGTATATACTGGTGGACAACCCGACTTTCGGGACTATCATCACCTTCAAGGCTTTCATTTCATGGCTTTCACCGTAACCGACTGGCTCGTCATCGCCGGCTACCTGCTCTTTAATCTGTTAATCGGCTTCTACTACAGGAGCAAGGCCGGCAATTCGACCGAAGACTTCTTCATCTCGGGCCGGGATGTCTCCTGGTGGTTGGCCGGCACCTCGATGGTCGCAACAACATTCGCCGCGGATACTCCTCTGCTGGTTTGCGGACTGGTCGCGACCCAGGGCATCTCCGGTAATTGGATCTGGTGGAGCTTCTGTCTCTCCGGGATGACCACCGTCTTTTTCTTCGCGCGCTACTGGCGCCGGGCGGAGATTTTGACAGATGTGGAGTTGGTTGAAATCCGGTACGGCGGCAAGCCGGCGGCATTCCTGCGCGGATTCAAAGCCATCTATCTCGGCCTGCTGATGAATTGCTTCATCCTCGGATGGGTGACGCGCGCGATGGTCGACATCATCGCCGTGGTTCTGGGACCGATGATTGCCGCCGGACGCGAGCTGGCTCTGTCGGTTGGATCCCACACCATCTTTCACTACACCTTGGGCGACCCGCACCACACGGCCCTTGCTATCTGCATTTTCATCCTTGTTCCCTTTACGGGCCTGTATACGTTCATCGGGGGCCTCTGGGGCGTTCTGGTAACGGACCTTTTCCAGTTTGCGCTGAAAATGGCGATGATCATCGTTCTGGCTTGGCTGGCGGTTGCGCGAGTGGGCGGAATGCACGCGCTCAAAGTGCAGCTTTCCGCTGTGGACACAGCCACGCGACAAGCTGGCCTACCGACCTCGAATGTGCTTTCTTTCCTGCCTGATTTCCACACCGGTTTGACCACGGCAAACCTTTGGACCCTCCCGCTGTTGACCTTCTTCATGTATCTCGGCGTGCAGTGGTGGGCGTCGTGGTATCCGGGCGCGGAGCCGGGAGGTGGCGGCTACATCGCGCAGCGCATGTTCAGCGCCAAAAATGAGAAGCACTCCCTGGGCGCGACCTTGTGGTTCAATATAGCGCACTACGCTCTGCGTCCTTGGCCGTGGATCCTCACCGGCCTGGTCGCACTGGCCGTCTACTCCCCGCACGGTGGCCTGCACCCTAACGCAGCCTTCGCCGCCAATCCGCAGCAGGGTTACGTGATGATCCTGCGCGACTATCTGCCGCCTGCTCTTCGCGGCCTGATGGTGGCGGCGTTCCTTGCGGCATACATGTCGACCATCGGTACGCAATTGAATTGGGGCACCTCCTATCTCGTGAACGATTTCTACCGTCGCTTTCTGGTAAGGCAGGCGCGCGAGCACCATTATGTGCTGGTGAGCAAGATCATCACCGTAATTCTGGTTCTCGCCAGTGGATACGTGGCCAGTCAGCTCACGTCCATCAGTCAGGGATGGGAGCTGGTTCTGAATCTGGGCGCGGGAACGGGCGCGGTGTACATTTTGCGGTGGTTCTGGTGGCGCGTAAACGCGTGGAGCGAGATCACAGCGATGCTGGTTGCCGCCGCGGTAGCAATTATCCTTTCTCGGGCCCACTTTGTCGGCAATGACGCAGTTGTCTTTGCCAAGAGCACGCTGATTACTGCAGGAATCACGACGATTGCATGGATCGCGGCTACATTTTTAACCAAACCGGAGCCGGATTCCACTCTTCTTGCCTTTTATCGCCGCGTTCATCCAACTGTGCACGGGTGGCATCGCATCGCGGCACTCGCGCCGGAAATGCACCAGGTGCGCGATATGGCTGCCAATGCGTTCGACTGCGTAATGGGCTGCGTGCTCGTCTACGGATCGCTCTTTGGCATCGGCAAGCTCATCTTTGGCGCCTGGATTACTGGCAGCCTGCTCCTCATTGCGGCGGCTGTGGCCGGCTGGCTGATCTGGCGTCACCTCGAGCGTCGCGGCTGGGAGACGCTCTCGGGCGGCGTTTCGAAGTCCGAGCTACGACAAACTGTGGAACAGTGATTGAATAATCCGAGCTGACCACACGCAATCTGCTTGCCCCAAAGTGCCACAATGCCAGAAGATAGCCTTTATGCAATTTATTGACTTTCTCACCGGCGCTTTCCCGGCGCCGGCAAATTTGTGCCGCGCGCACCACTTTTTGCCAGGCAATAGGTGCCATTCCACTGGAGTTCCGGAGTGAGTCCAGGTAAGACCGCCGTAATTATCGGCGCCGGTCCAGCTGGCCTCACTGCAGCGCTCGAGTTTCTCCGCCGCAGCGATATCCGCCCAATCATTCTCGAGGCAACGGAGCGCATTGGAGGGATCTCTTGCACGATCGAGTACAAGGGCAACCGGATGGACATCGGCGGACACCGCTTCTTTTCGAAGGCGGACCGCGTAATGAACTGGTGGACCGAATTGATGCCGGTGTCGTCCGCGGACAGCAACCATACGATCCAATACCAGAACAGGCTGCGGAGCGTAGCTTCGAGCGGCGCAGCGGCGGACTCGGATTTGGTCATGCTTGTGCGCCCGCGCAAAAGCCGGATTTATTTTTTGCGCAGCTTCTTCGACTATCCATTGGCACTGAACGCAAAAACCCTGGGACAACTTGGGTTGTGGAGAACACTGAAGATCAGCCTAAGCTATATCCACACTAAGTTCTTTCCTCGCAAAGACGAGAAGACGCTCGAGGATTTCCTGATCAATCGCTTCGGGCGCGAACTTTATTACACCTTCTTCAAGTCATATACGGAAAAAGTGTGGGGCGTTCCCTGCGACAAGATCAGCGCCGAGTGGGGCGCACAGCGAATCAAAGGACTGTCTCTGCGAACGGCAGTCGCTCACTTTCTGCGCCAGACCTTCGGACGCTCGGGCCGAAGTGACATCGCGCAGAAGAAAACGGAGACTTCGCTAATCGAGAAGTTCCTTTATCCGAAATATGGGCCCGGGCAGCTTTGGGAACATGTCGCACGATTAGTAACAGAGAAGGGCGGTGATGTACGTAGATGCTGGCGGGTAGACCGACTCCGCGTCGAGGGAAACAGAGTAGTTTCGGTCGAGGCAACCGACTGTGCAGGACGACGCGAGAGCATTCGTGCCGACTACGTCTTCTCCACGATGCCGGTCCGGGACCTGGTCCGAAGCCTTGACGTTCCCGTTCCAACGGAGATCACTGAGATAGCTGAGGGGCTCATCTATCGCGATTTCATCACTGTGGGGCTGCTCGTTGACAGGCTCGCCGTCACGGAGCCCGATGGATCGATGCTTAAAGACACTTGGATCTACATCCAGGAACCGGATGTGCTCGTTGGGCGGCTGCAGATCTTCAACAACTGGAGCCCATACATGGTGGCAGATCCCGACAAGGTTTGGATTGGGCTCGAATACTTTTGCTACGAGAGCGACGATCTTTGGAAGATGCCCGACGAAGAAATCGCCAGCTTCGCGATCGCCGAGGTCGAGAAGATTGGCATCCTGCACGCGAGCGACGTGCGGGACTCGCATGTGGTGCGCGTGCCAAAGACCTATCCGGCCTACTTCGGAACCTATGATCGCTTCGATGAAATAGTGAAATACGTAAGTGGGTTCGAGAATCTCTTTCTGGTAGGTCGCAACGGCATGCACAAGTACAACAACCAGGACCACTCGATGCTCACAGCAATGACTGCGGTCGATAACATTATTGCCGGCTCGTCAGACAAATCTTCTCTATGGCAGATCAATACCGAGCAGGAATATCACGAAGAGAAAAAATAACGCTTCGTCAGCAGAACGACTTTTCCCGATACGGAGGCTGGCTTTTGCGAACTACTTCGTGGATTCCATTTGTAATTCTCGCTGGTTTTGTTCTCTTTTGGACACTGTTCACAGGCGCCACTACACCGAATTTCGGCGGCACTGACGTCTTTATTTTCCGGGATGCAGGCTGCAACTGCGCTGCCCACCTCGGCTTCGTCTCCCAGTCTTCGCCCATAACTCCCGCAAGTGTTCCTCCCGTCTTATTTGCCGATTACACTCCTGGCACTCCTCTTCTCTTTGCTCCGGCAGCACGCATCTTCGGGTGTACAGCCTACACTGACACCTACTTCGATCTGATATTGCTGGTGATTATCGCTGCAGTGTTAATCCTGTACTTGCCCCGCGAAGATCGGGTTATCGTTGCCGTTTTGCTTGGCATTACGCTTCCCGTCGGGATTTTCCTCACGCAAGGAGATCGGCCGGAAAACCCGGCCCTCGCTCTTTTCTTAATATTCCTGCTGGCCTGGAAGAGAACGCAGCGCGTGTGGCTGAAATGCCTTTTAGCTGGACTTGCCGGGTGTCTGTTCCTGATACATCCTTACGTTGGCATAACCTCATTCATGCTGTTCATACTGTTGCTGGCAGTTGACCGAAACGTGAACGGGCGGTTGACTATTCTCACCGGCTCAAGCGCGATCGCCGCCATCGGCATACTCGCATGGCTTGCCGCGCTGCATTTCGCCGATCCCTCTGCCATACACCGCTTCATGGAGCATGCCTTCGGAGCCCATAGCGGCGCAGGCCGGGTTCTCAAGCAGGGCGCCGTAACGGGAACTCATGTCGGCTTCATCGAGGGCCATCTTCGCGTATTGACGATGTACCTCGACAAATCCAACCGTCTGCGTGTTATCGGTCTCGTTGCTTTGCTCTGCTACTTTCTCGTTTTCGTTGTGGCCCTACTGCGACTCGGTTCAGCACAGCGCAGGCCGGCGTTGATAGTCTTGTTCGCTCTGGTCTGCATTCTTTTCATCTTCCCATTGCTGGTGTTCCCTGGGCAGGTATCCTACTTTTCTGCTTCCGGGGCGATGCTGTTCGCGGTGGCAGCAGCCGGCGGAAATGCTTTTTCAGATGGAGTAGGAAAGAGCCGGGCGCTGTTGATCGTCCTGATTGCCGGGGCAGTATTATCCTTCCCCAATCTGGCCATCAAACTACTTCAGTCCAGCGAGTCGAAGGTTTCTTACCGGCACGCCGAGGCACAGGCCTTAC
>Ga0335074_10013791_pt1 | contig 11355 bp, 10 predicted proteins | sample Lox_Sample_23_FD_206715 | JGI IMG/M metagenome (GOLD analysis project Ga0335074, IMG submission 206715) | Soil microbial communities from Loxahatchee National Wildlife Refuge, Florida, United States - Lox_Sample_2.3 | ecosystem: Environmental > Terrestrial > Soil > Wetlands | place: USA...
TTGGGCCGCTCTTCTACGCGGCGCCCATCGCGGCCTTCGGCGCCGAACATTTCACGCTGACGTCCGGCATGGTGTCGATGGTGCCGCCGTGGATTCCCGGTCACGAGTTTTGGGTGTACTTCGTAGGCGCTGCTTTATCGCGGCGGGGCTAAGCCTGGTGACGGGGATCGAGGCGCGTCTGGCGGCGAGCCTGCTGGCCCTGACGTTTTTCCTCTTCGTAGCGCTGATGGACGCTCCGGCGTGGGCCGAAGATCCGCGCGACCGGTTTCGAACGGCGCTCATGCTGCGGGAACTGGCGTTCAGCGGCGGACCGCTGGCGCTGGCAGCCAGCCTTACCGGGCCCGAGCACAAGCGCCGCGCGCACGTTCTTGTGACGATTGCGCGATACTTCATCGCGATTCCAATCCTCTATTACAGCCTCGAGCAGTTCCTGCACGCCGACCATGTTCCCGGCATTCCGCTCGAAGCGGTAACTCCCGCGTGGATCATTGGACACTCGATTTGGACGTACCTGACGGCCGTGGTTTACGCCGTGGCGGGTCCGCTGCTCGTGGCCGGAATAAAAACCCGCGCCGCCGCAACGTGGATCGGTGTGGTTGTCCTGGCGGGCATTCTGGCGGTGTACGTGCCGATCGCGATCGCGGAACGCGCCAGCCTGGACAAGGGCCTGAATTACCTGGGGGACACTCTCATGTTCGGCGGCGATGTGCTGCTGCTCGCCGGCGCCATGCCGCGCTCCAAGGGACAAGCCGCATAGTCCATGCGAGTGGTCGGGGGAACTCTCTATGTCGCAAACAAAGTCTATGTCGCAAAGAAAGATTTCCAGCGGTGTGGTACACGAAGTGCCCGCGGATTTAAAGAGAGCGCTTATGTCCGATCCGGAAGCGTTAACAGCATGGGAGGAGATTACGCCGCTGGCACGCAACGAATGGATCTGTTGGATTGAGTCAGCTAAGAAAGCAGAAACCAGAAGCCGCCGGATCGAGTGGGGCTGTTCAAGCCTTAGGGATGGGAAACGACGCCCGTGTTGTTGGCCCGGATGCGTCCACCGTTAATTCCGAGATGGTCAAACGGGACATTGCGATGGCGGACTTCCGGCGCTAGGTAAGCCTATATTTCAAGCGAGATCTTTTCAAGCGAGATCTTTTCAAGTGAGATCTTTCGCGTTCCTCTTGAGCCGGGTCTGGTGTTTGCGGCCCCAATCACACATGGCTTCGAGCACCGGCGCCAGCGTCATGCCGTAGGGCGAAATCGAATAGCAGACCTGCGGCGGAGCGCTCGTTTTCTCATGCCTGAGCAGTATTCCATCCGCCACCATTTCGTGCAGATGGCGGATCAGCATGCGCTCCGTCATCTCTGGGATGCTTCGCCGCAGCTCGCTGGTGCGCATGGGCCCATTGAGCAGCCGCCAGAGGATTGTTCCCTTCCAGCGTCCATCGATGACAGACAGCATCGAATCGATCGGGCAAGGTGAGACCTCTTTCTTGGATGCCGGCATGCGCTTCTCATTATCCCGCTCAAACTGACAAATTAGTCAGTACAAACTCTTGGGTCACCGCTCGCTTCGCGTGAGTCAATTAGCCAGGAGTGGAAGATGCACCTTCTAGACACAATCACGGTCAGCCTTGCGGGTTTGATGGTGGGCACCGAATTGGCCGTGGCGGCCTTCTTCAATCCCGCCGCCCGGCGGCTGAAGAGCACCCCACAAGCGCAGGCATTGTCTGTTCTGGCGAGTTCCCTGGGGAGGGTGATGCCTATTTGGTATGGACTGTGTTTCGCACTTCTGGGCCTGGAGACGTTCCTGCATCGCCGTCAGGCCGCTTTTATCCCACTACTCGCGGCAACGCTGATTTGGGCGGCCCTTATCATTTTTTCGATCAGTGTACTGGTGCCCATTAACAACCGCATCGTGTCGTTGAATAAGTCGGCGCCGAACACAGCGACGAACACGTTGGCGCCGGCATCCGGCTGGCAGCAAGACCACAAGAAGTGGGACTCCCTTCATCGAGTCCGAGTTGTGTTGCTAGTGGTGGCGCTTCTTACTCTCATCTATGCGTTGGTCGCTTGAGTTCAAGCGATTACGCTTGGGAAACCACGGGCAGTTTCGCGGCGTCCCAGGCGGCCAGTCCGCCGGCCATCTCGATCAGATTGGTGATCCCATATTGATGCAGAATGCCGGCCGCGATGGACGAGCGGTAACCGCCCGCGCAATGCACGGCGATGCGGCGGTCGCGCGGAATTTCCGCGATGCGCTCCCGCAGATGGTTGAGCGGGACGTTCACGCTGCCCTCGATATGTTTCGCCGCCCACTCGCGCGGATTTCTGATATCCAGCAACAGCGGGCGACCCGCGCTCGCCAATTCTTCGGCCAGCATCGGAGCGCTGGCGCGTTCGGTCGGCCACACCAGGTCAGGGCGCAAGGCAAGCGCTTCCATGCCTCCACGCATGCAGCCTTTGACGTGATCGAAACCGATGCGGCCCAGACGCATGGCGGCTTCCTGTTCGCGTCCAGGCTCAGCAATGATCACGATCGGCTTGGCGCGGTCGAGGACGGTGCCCGCCCAGGTGGCATATTGGCCGCCGAGCCCGATGTTAACGCTTCCAGCCAAATGACCCTTGGCATACTCGGCGGGATCGCGCACGTCGAGAATCTGAGCGCCCGCATCCCCCATGCGGAGAACTTCGTCCAGCTCGATGGGACGGAGAACCTGTTCGAGATTGTGGTCCAGAGTGGCGCGCTCGCGAGTGTTGAGAATGGCGTCGTAGGTGAAGTAGGGGGGCGCGTCGGGTTGGTCTGCGGTGACCAGGCGAATAAATTCTTCCTTCGACATGGGCTGCAGGGCGTAATTCAATCGCCGTTGATCGCCGAGGGAAGAGACCGTGTCGGAAGAGAGATTCTTCCCACAGAGCGACCCGGCGCCATGAGCCGGATAAACCAGCGTCTCATCAGGAAGCGGCAGCAGTTTGACATGCAGCGAGTCATAAAGATGCGCGCCGAGGTCGTGGGCGGTCCACCCCAGCGAGGCGCGCAGGTCCGGGCGGCCGACGTCGCCGATGAAGAGTGTATCGCCCGTGAGGACGGCGTGCGGTTGGGCCGGGTCTTTGTGAAGATCGAAAACAAGAATCGAGATCGATTCGATGGTGTGGCCGGGGGTCGCAAGCACTTTGAGGCGCATGCCCGGAAAATCGAGCGTATCGCCGTCCTGCATGGCGATGAAGGCGTATTCGGCTTGAGCGCGGGAGCCGAGATGGATGGTTGCGCCGCATCGGTCACGGAGTTCGAGATGGCCGGCGACAAAATCGGCATGAAAATGGGTGAGAAAGACGTGGCGGATCTCGAGTCCCAATTTTCCGGCGTCGGTCAGGTACTGCTGAATATCGCGCTGCGGGTCGACGATGATCGCGGTGGAACTGGTCTCATCCCCGAGCAGATAGGAGGCGTGAGCGAGGCAGCCCAGATAATACTGTTTCAGAACCATGGAGGCTCCTAGAGTCTAGCGCGACGACCACGCGGACGTGTATCCGAAGGGCATCCATTTCACCATGCCTTCGATACGCGAAATGGCTCCGTTGTCGATCTTGATCAGTTGCGGAACCATGTAGGTGGAGGGCACCAGTTGGGGCGCGGGCAAGTTGGCTGGGCCTGTGCCCGGATTATCGATCATGGCAACCGCCAATACGACTCCGCGCTGGGCGTCGGAAACCAGGATGCGGCGGTCACGGACCGCGGTGGTATGGGTGTACAGGCCGTTGGGCGAGGCGCCCTGGCCGTCCATCTGAGCGGCGCAGCCAAGACTTTCTTCGACCGCGTTATCGCGGCGGGTGCATGTACGGGCGAATTTCACGCCCTTGCTGGAGTGCCGTCCGAGGCCGTCGAAGTAGGAAGTGATCAGAGCCTGCGGAATCGGGGCGACATTCGGTCTTTCAAACGCCGGATCGAGCGAGCCGAGGGAAGCGGGGTTAAATTCCACCGCGAGCGGCGGGCGCATGAGCGTCATGGTGCCGCCGCGCGGACCGCGCGATTCTTCCCGCACATCGACCGCCTCGATCTCATGGATTTTTCCGCCGCTCACCTTGATTCGAAGCGCCAGCACGCCGGGAGTGCCATGTTCGTTGGTGGCGCCCCAGTAAGCAGCGGTTCCGGTGGCAGGATCGGCGAAGAACGCGGCGTAATCGCTCGCGGCATTATGACCCACTGCATGATCACCTGGGCGCGGCATCGCTATCATGCCCGCGGTGCCCCACAGGCCGTCGCCAATGGCGATGAATTGCCCGTTTTCGGAATAGCGCGCGCCGCTCGACAGCGGCAGGCCGGAAGGATCATGCGCCAACATGGCCTGGAGCACCTGGCCCACCAGGCCGTCGAGGCAGGCGCGATCGCAAGGGTTCGGCGCGGTTCGGTTGTTTCCGGCTGAGGTCAGATTCACAGGAGGGCCGGCGTGGAAGGCCGAGCTCATGCCATAGGGAACCTCGGTGAGAGTCATCTCGATGCGGAACAGTTTGTCGCCGCGCAGGCGGAATGCTTCGCTCGCGTGCAAAGTGCGCGGCACATCGAAATAGGCGGGGATGGGCGAGGACTTCCCGTTCACCGAAGGCAAGGTCCGGACTGTGCCGTTGTGATCAAAGGTGGTGACGGCGAAGACGGCCTGCCTCTCCTCATCCACCAGGTAACGGCGCTCACGAATCTTGGTGACGAAGCCGAGGAAGCCGGTCTGGAATTGCGCTTCGCATCCAAGGGAAGCGAACGCGGTGTCGTTCGAGTGGCCGTAGGCGTCCCCCGTCTTCACATTGGTGGTCTGGAGCGCGTCTTCCAGGCGGTTGCAGTCCTTGTCGAAGAACGAATAATCGCCTTTGGGATTGTTGCGCTCCATGCCGCTGTAATATTTGTTGGCTTGGGCGATCAGCACGGCGCGCGAAACGCGCTGAGCGGGCGGCACGGCCTCCAGCCATACGTGTTCCGGCTGGCCCATCTTTTCGTAGCGGGCCGCGCCCAGCGGGTCGCGCGAGATCTGCGTCTCAATCTCGCTGATCTTGCCATGTTCTACTTTCAGGCGAGCAACATAAATGAGACGCGTGCCGTGTTCGCTGATGGTGGTAATGGCGGCGACCTGGCCGGACTTGGGATCGGCGAACATGTGGCGATATCGGCCCGGCGGCCCGGCGACTTGCCACTCCCCCGCGCCAAGCGGCAAGGGCTGATCGTTTTCGGCGTACTTCACGCCCGGCGCAACCGGAATACGACCGGGATCGTGCGCGGCGAGTGCCGTCAAATAGGCCGACATCATCCCTTCTAAACAAGTGCGATCGCACGGTCCGTTCCGGGCCTGCGCGGAACCCAGCGCCACGATCGACCATGCGGCGGTGAAGGCAATTCTAAACTTTACGTCCATACTTCATTCCCACTAAAGATTACAGTGCGCGCGCAGTGTTGCGCCAGCCTGTCGGCATCCCGTAATCCGTCGCTAAGATCTAGAAAGCTGACTTGTGGGCTCGTGCCGCGATGATGCGCCGAGCTGAAAGGACTGTGTGGCGCACGCTCTTATTAGCGTGCCGTGTTCGCTCTCGAGCAACGCACCAAGACGCTGCGTCGCCAAGAGTGCGTGCACCACAATATGCGTGAGCTTATGGACGATTACGGGCATCCCAATTCCCCGCGCGACCGGTCTATCATAAATGAGACATGCGATAGGAGAAATCGATGAAAAGAATGAATACAACTGTGATGACGCTATCGGCCGCGCTGCTCGCTGCGAGCGCCGCGCTTGCCCAAGTGACGCTGGACGCAGTGAGAGTCGGCGCGAAAGATTCAGTTGCGCTGGCGAAGTTCTATGAGTCCGCGTTCGGCATGCAGGAATTCAATCGTATTAAGGCGCCCTCGGGGCCGGAAGTGTTCGTCAACTTCGGCGCCACAGCCGATGCCGCCAAGGCCGACAAGAGCGCACCGATTGTGATCATGCATCGCGATTCCGATGATCTGAAGGACCCGGTTCCACACGTGATCCTGGATGTGAAGGATATGTCGTCGACCGTCGCCGCCATCAAGGCCACCGGTGGGTCCATGGCCGGCGAGCCACGTCCGTTCGGGAAAACCGGCCTGGTGATAGGCATCGCCATCGATCCGGCCGGCAATCGGATTGAGCTGATTCAACGGCCATAAGCCTGGCGGGAGGAGACAGGTATGACGCGAAAAATCGTGTTTGGTGTTGTGGCGTTGTCGGCGCTATTTGGCTTGCCGGCCGTCGCGGCGGACAACGCGGTGGAACGGGAGGTTCGCGATCGCGCTCAAATCGAAAAGTTAATGTGGCAGTACGTTCGCGCCCTTGATACCGGAAATGCCGACGCCTATGCCGCGGCGTACACACCGGATGGGCAGTTCGGCAGCGGAGCCAACGCAGTGAAGGGGCGGGAGGCGCTCAAGAAAATGATCAACGGGTTTCGGCAACGCGCCGCGGAAAGTGAATCCAAAAGCGGGCAGAAGCGGCCGGCCATGTACCACGTGATCGCCAACAGCTATCTGGAATTTCTGGACAAGGATCACGCGCGTATGGAGGCTTATTGGATGACGGTATTCGCTGGCAGCGGCGAGAAGACGCCCGCGCGCGTGGCAGCGGCCGGCCGCGAAGTGGATGAACTGGTGCGTTTAAACGGCGAGTGGTTGATCAAGTCGCGCGACGTTGCGCCGACGGACTAGGCGTCGAGCAGGCCGGCGGCATTATTCGATTCGTAGCGCGGTCATCGGTTCGATGCCCGCCGCGCGCCAGGCGGGAATCACCGATGCCAGAAGCGCCGCCGAACCGAGCAGCAATGTGGCAACGGCCAGCATGACTGGATCCCATGGCTTTACACCGAAGAGCTGAGTAGTCATCAGCCTGCCGGCCCCGATGGCGGCGGGAATGCCAAGCGCCAGGCCCACGCCTACTTGCCAGAACGCGCCGGCGAGCACCATTCCGATGACGCGGCCGCGATCCGCACCCAGCGCCATGCGCACACCGATTTCGCTGGTGCGCCGCTCCACCATGTACGCCAGCACTCCGTACAATCCAACCGCGGCCAGCACGAGGCCCAACGCGCCAAAGAGCATGGTGAGGGTGGCGATCATGTTTTCCTGCTGGAAATCCGCGCTCACCACCTGGCTGTAGGGGTCAACTGAGTAGAGCACCAGGTTTGGATCGACACTCGCGAGCGCCTTCCGTACGCGTTCTTCGATATTCGGCTGATTTCCCGGCGCCCAAATCACGATGTTGTAGAGAAAGTGCGACCAGATTTCGCCGCTCTGGAAAGCGGGATCGTCGTATTGCACGGTTTGCGCTTCGGGAACCCAAAACATGGGCTGCACCGGTTTCCTATATTCGTAGGTGAGATATCGGATGTTGTTCGTCACCCCGACGATTTCGTAGGTCGCCGAATACTTGATTCTGTCGATCCCGAAGTGCTGGCCGATCGGATTCTGATCCTTGAAGAATCTCCGCACGAACGCTTGATTGACCACCGCGACCTTGCGCGTCGCCGCGGTATCCGTGTCGGCGATGGGCCGGCCCAGCAAAATCTTCGCGCCGATGGTCTCGAAGAAACCGGGCATCACGCGCGCCCAGGAAGAGCCGGTGTCTGCTTTGGCGGGCGGCTCCGGGCGGCCCTCAATGCGAATCGCCTCATTCCAACTATCGCCGGTCATGGGCGCATAGAGCGCGGGCGCCACCATGCGCGTACCGGGAATCTGGAGCAGGTTTTCGTCAATTTGGCGAAACATCGGTTCCATTTGCTCCGGCTTGTAGTTGCCGAGCATCGGATTGATCCAAGCAATATATCGGCCGCGCGCCTCAAATCCGAAATTCTGGTGCTCCAGGTTTCGCAGGCTCCGGCCCAATAGCGCCGCGGCGGAGAGCAAGACCAGCGACACCGCCACCTGCGAGATCACCAGCGATTTTTGCACCCAGGATCTTCCGGCGCCAACAGAACGGCTGGCTGCACGCAGCGCCTCCGCCGGATCGGCGTGCGAAGTCATCCACGCCGGAACGATCCCAAAGAAAACTCCGGTCGCGATCGATACGGCCAGCGTGAACAGAAGCACCGGCCAGGATGGCGCCGCGTCGATCGGGACATAGTTCTGCGGGCCACCGGTGCGGAAGGCCAGGGACAGAATGAGCCGGGTCCCGGCGTACGCGACGCCGATGCCCAAAACTCCTCCAATGATCGCGAGCAGCATGGATTCGACCAGCACCTTACGCACCAGGCGCCATCGCGAGGCGCCCAGCGCGACGCGCAGGGATATTTGCGAACGCTCCTTGAACCCGCGCGCGAGCATCAGATTCGCCAGGTTCGCGCAGGCCACCAGCAGCACACAGGCTGCCGCGATCAGCAGCAGTTCGAGCCCATCCTGATACTCCTCCCGCATCGATGCCACGCCCGCGCCGCCTGGAATCAGGTGCAGGGTCTGCTGGCGCCAGAGTTGTTTCTCGCTCGGTTCCATATCGGGAACATGGCTGGCCAGCCAGTCATGCAGTTCCACTTTCAGTTTTGCCTCGAGCGACTGGGGATTAGTTCCCGGACGGATTCTTCCGATTATGTCCAGGAAATTGCCGTTCGGCCTTTTCAGCCGCGAGGTGTCTCCATCGATCAATAGTTCCGCCGTCAGCGGCAGCCAGATATCCGGCATGCCCCAGCCCGCCAACTTGGCCCCATAAAAGCCCGGCGGCGCAACACCGATTAGGGTGAAGGGATGCCCGTTGATCTGATAAGTAGCGCCCACCACGGAAGGGTCAGAGGCGTACTTCTCTTGCCAGACGTGATAGCTCATTACCGCGACGGGCGGCGCGCCTTCGCGATCGTCCGCATCGGTCATCAGCCGGCCGATCCAGGGCTGGACGCCGAGAGTGCGGAAGAAATTGCCGGACACGTACTCGCCATTGCGCGTATCGGCCTGCGCTTCGGATCCCGCTTTCCGGACGCCGAGGGGCGCATTGCCGGCCTGGAGCGCCGCCAAGTCCAGAAACTCAGGTGTCTGCGCGCGAAAGTCCTTGTATGCCTCCCACGAGAAGAGCGAAAAATCGGCGTCGTCACCCTGGGTGTAGCCTCCCCAGTTACAACAGCGGACTTTGTCTCCGATCCTCCACAACTCGGCGGGCTTGGTCACCGGCAGCGACTTGAGCAGCACCTGGTGCACGAGCGTAAAGATGGCCGTGGTGGCTCCGATTCCCAGCGCCAGCGTGATCACCGCTGTCACTGTGACCCCCGGTTCCTTGCGCAGTTGCCGCAGCGCCTCCCGCAAATCAGGCAGCATCAGTCCCCCAATTCCGAATGTGGCATGTGAGCGCGGCAACCTCCTACGAACGTAATACGCACGGCGTCGAAATTCGTTTGCAGAATTTTCGAGGGTGAAGGGCAGTGTCCGGACCCACTTCACGATCCAGGTTCGATGGGGCCTTTGGTCGCGATGCCCATGAGGTGGGCGCTTGCTCCGATTAGAGTGGCTTCGTGCTCCAGCGCCCGGACCGTCGCCATTAATCGATCCTGGTGCTCGGCGGTTGCCGATTCCGGCACGGTCCAGAGCGGGCCCTCGATCGCACACAACTTCGGGTCCGGAAATCCGCCTGCGATCAGCTCCAGCCTCAATTCGTCGGGATGGTGAAAGAAGGCGGTGGTGAAATAATCGGGATTCCCGGTTGGGTTGCGGTGCTGGCCGGTGGTCAGATCCTGTTCCACGATGCGGACAAAATCCGGATCGCGGATCAATCCACGGCCGATGCCGTCGAGCGCTGAGGCGAAACGCGAGATGGCCACCGCGAGTAGAACGCCACCGGCGCGCAAAACGCGGCGCGCTTCGCGAATGGCCTGGAGACGGTCGCCCGAATCAGTCAGGTGGTAGAGCGGCCCGAAGAAGAGCACGGCATCGGCTGAGGCGTCGTCACAGGGAATGGCGCGGGCATCGCCGACTTGAAAGCTTCGCGGTACGCGCCGTCCCGTAGTGGCTCCTTGTTTCGCTCGCTGTTTCGCCTGCTCGATATGCAAAGGAACGGGATCGACGAGATCCACGACGTACCCGGCTTCCGCCAATGGAAAAGCGTACGCGCCGGCGCCGCCGCCGACATCGAGAATCAGCGCGGGCGCGGGCGGAAGAAAGCGACTCAAGAGATCCAAAGTCCGAACTTTTTCCCAACGAAAGAACGGAGTCTCCAACCGCTCGGCTTCCTGGCCGGTTTCGTAGTAGCGGAGAATCTGCTGTTCCAGCGAAGAACGTGGCGCGGGCATGCCTCTATTTTGTATCGCCAGTCCCAAACGGCGAGGGCTCGTGACAGACTTGTTGGTATGCGACTGTGTTTTGCGGCACTTCTTGCTTTCGCTCTGTGCGGACGCGCGCAGACTCCGCCGGCCGTGCCGGATAACCTCAAGCCTCCCGTGAACCAGACTCTGGCCTTCCATGCGCGAGCCACCGGCGATCAGGTCTACACCTGCGACGGGTCAAGCTGGGTGCTCTCCAGACCGGATGCGAAGCTTTTCGATGAATCCGGCAAGCAAGTTGGTTCGCACTTCGCGGGGCCGACGTGGGAGTGGTCGGACGGCAGCCGCGTGCGCGGGAAAGCCGTGGCGAATGCAACGCCCGATCCGGATTCTGTCCCCTGGCTTTTGGTGACGGCGACCGAGCACCAGGGCGAGGGCGTTATGAAGAACGTATCGAGCATCCAGCGGCTTTCGACCAAGGGCGGCAAAGCACCTGGCAGCGGCTGCGACGCGGCGCATAAAGGCGCGGAGGCGCGTTCGCATTACACCGCGGTTTATTACTTCTATAGGCGGCGATAAGGCCTGATGAAAGAAACGTACTCGCCCGGCTATTCCGATCCCGTGATCGCCTTCATGCGCCGCCGGACCGCGGCCACTCACGCCGCGTTCTTTACCCCGTTGCTAGCCTCGGGGATGACAGTTCTCGATTGCGGGTGCGGCCCCGGAAGCATTACCGTGGGCCTCGCTCGCATTGTCGCACCGGGTCACGTTATCGGAATTGACCAAGAGCCGACGCAATTCGCGCCCGCTATCGAGCAGGCTAGCCAGGAAAGGCTGAACGTTTCTTTCAAGCAGGGCAACGTTTCCGAATTGCCGTTCGATTCGCAGAGTTTCGATGCAGCGTTCGTCCACGGTCTCATTTCGCATCTTAAGGAGCCTATGCGTGGCCTCTCTGAGATCCGAAGAGTCTTAAAGCCGGATTCACCCGTTGGGCTGCGGGACGCTGACTGGGGTGGCGCGCTCAGCTACCCGCCGGATCCAGTAATAGAGTCCGGCGTGGCTCAACTTCGCCAGATGGTGCGCGCAGGGGGAGGCGATCCGGAAATAGGCCGAAGGCTCGGCGGGATGTTGCGCGACGCC
>Ga0335074_10013792_pt1 | contig 11355 bp, 8 predicted proteins | sample Lox_Sample_23_FD_206715 | JGI IMG/M metagenome (GOLD analysis project Ga0335074, IMG submission 206715) | Soil microbial communities from Loxahatchee National Wildlife Refuge, Florida, United States - Lox_Sample_2.3 | ecosystem: Environmental > Terrestrial > Soil > Wetlands | place: USA: Florida...
GATCGGGATCGTCAGCGCGTGCAGGCCCTGCCGCTTGGCCAGGTCCTCGGCGTCGCTGACCGAGTGCTCGGAGGAGTACCGGCTGGGCATCAGCACCACGTGCACGTTCCCGGGCCCGATCGCGTCCGCGGCGATCGTCGCGGTCAGCGCCGAGTCGATCCCGCCGGACAGCGCCAGGATGGCCGAGCGGAACCCGTTCTTGCGCACGTAGTCTCCGGTCCCGGTGACCAGCGCCGCGTAGACCTCGGCCGGGTCCGACAGCCGCGGCCAGAACGTCCCGTCGGTGATCTCCGCCGGATCCAGGAACGGAGCGTCCTTCGACGCAGGCAGCGCTACGCGCTGGATCGTGATCGTCGTGCCGTCTTCGGCGTCCACCGGCTGGTCACCAGGCAGCAGCCCCGGACCGGCCGCGGGCAGGTCCAGGTCGGCGACCACGAGCGCCTCCTCGAATTGGGGTCCGCGGGCCAGCAAAGTCCCGTCCGCGGCCACCAGGATCGAGTCGCCGTCGAAGACCAGCTCGTCCTGCCCGCCGACCAGGTTGGCGTAGGCGAGCGCGGCCCTCGCCTCGCGGGCCCGCCGGACGACCAGGTCCAGCCGCACGTCGTCCTTGCCCCGCTCGTAGGGTGAGGCGTTCGGTACCAGCAGCAGGCTCGCCCCCGCCCGCGCGCACACCGCCACCGGCCCGCCGTCCTGCCACAGGTCCTCGCAGATCGCGGTCGCGATGTCGACGTGTTCGCCGTCCTCGGTCGGCAACCGGAACACCGGAAGCGTGTCGCCCGGCACGAAGTAGCGGAACTCGTCGAACACCCCGTAGTTCGGCAGGTGGTGCTTGGCCGAGGTGATGACGACGCGCCCGCCGTACAGCAGCGCCGCGGCGTCCAGCGGCGCGCCCGCCGGCAGCCCGGTCCGCGGCGCCAGGTCGGTCCTGCGGTCCAGGTAACCGGTCACCACCGCGACCCCGCCGAGCCCTTCGGCCCCGAGCCGCGCCGCCACCGCGTGCAGCGTGGCGATCGACGCCTCGACGAAGGAGGCCCGCAGCGCGAGGTCCTCCACCGGGTACCCGGTCAGCATCATCTCGGGGAACACCACGACCCGCGCCCCCCGCGCGTCCGCCCGCCGGGTCCACTCCACGATCAGCTCGGCGTTCCCGTCCAGGTCCCCCACCGTGGCGTTGACCTGGGCCAGCGCAATCCTCAGCGTCGTCACGCCTCCAGCCTACGTAACCACGCGGAAACACCAGACGGCTAAGGTGATAGCCGTGGACAGGCAGGAAGAGTTCGTGCTGCGCACGCTGGAGGAGCGGGACATCAGGTTCGTCCGGCTCTGGTTCACCGACGTCCTCGGCACGCTGAAATCGATAGCGGTCGCCCCTGCGGAGCTCGAGGGCGCCTTCGCCGACGGGATCGGGTTCGACGGCTCCGCGATCGAGGGCTTCGCCCGGGTCTACGAGGCAGACATGATCCTGCGCCCGGACCCGGCGACGTTCCAGCTGCTGCCGTGGCGCGGTGAGTACCCGGGGGTCGCCCGGATGTTCTGCGACATCCTGCTGCCGGACGGGTCGCCGTCGTACGCGGACCCGCGCTGGGTGCTCAAGCGGAACCTCGGCCGCGCCTCCGAGCTCGGCTTCACCTTCTACGCGCACCCGGAGATCGAGTTCTTCCTGCTCCGCGAGCGGCCCGAGCCGGGCGGCAAGCCGCGGCCGATCGACGCTGGGGGCTACTACGACCACACGCCGCACAGCATCGCCCACGACTTCCGCCGCAGCTCGATCACCATGCTGGAGTCGATGGGCATCTCGGTGGAGTACAGCCACCACGAGGGCGCACCCGGCCAGCAGGAGATCGACCTGCGGTACGCCGACGCGCTGACCACCGCGGACAACATCATGGCGTTCCGGCTGGTGATGAAGGAGGTGGCGATCGAGCAGGGCGTGTACGCGACGTTCATGCCGAAGCCGTTCACCGACCACCCGGGCTCGGGGATGCACACCCACGTGTCGCTGTTCGAGGGCGACAAGAACGCGTTCTACGAGGCCGGCGCCGAGTTCCAGCTGTCCAAGACCGCCCGGGCCTTCATCGCGGGCCTGCTGCAGCACGCCGCGGAGATCACCGCAGTCTGCAACCAGTGGGTCAACTCCTACAAGCGGCTGTGGGGGGCGGCCGAACGCACGGCCGGCGCGGGCGGTGAGGCGCCCGCGTACGTGTGCTGGGGGCACAACAACCGCTCGGCCCTGATCCGCGTGCCGATGTACAAGCCGCAGAAGGGCAACTCGACCCGGGTCGAGTTCCGCTCGCTGGACGCCGCCTGCAACCCGTACCTGGCGTTCGCCGTGATCCTGGCGGCCGGCCTGAAGGGCATCGAGGGCGACTACGAGCTGCCGCCGGGCGCCGAGGACGATGTGTGGGCGCTCACCTCCGCCGAACGCCGCGCGCTGGGCATCCGCCCGCTGCCGCAGGACCTGGACCAGGCCATCAGGGCCATGCAGGAAAGCGAGCTCGTCGCGGAGACGCTGGGCGAGCACGTCTTCGACTTCTTCCTGCGCAACAAGCGCGAGGAATGGCAGGAATACCGCCGCCAGGTCACCGAGTACGAGCTGGACCGCTACCTGCCGACGCTCTAGTTGCCGATGCTCTGGCCTGCGCCGCCCGGGCCGGACGCGCCGAGGTAGGTGACCAGGATGGCGCCGACGTCGGCCGTGGCCCTGATGGTGTGCGGCGCCGAAGGATCTTGCGGGATGCGGACGGTGGCCTGGCCGAAGCTGGCGTTCGCGATCACCAGGTAGGACGCGGCCTTCGGCACCCGCAGGGTGATGGCCCCGATCCGGGTGACGGCCACGATGGTGACGGGCGCCCCGGCGAAGTCGGCGGTGATGGCGCCCACGTCGGTGGTCAGGCTGACGGACGCACCGGCTAGGCCGGTGGCCGTGATGAGCCCGGCGTCGGCCTTGGCGGTCACCTGGCCGGCCAGGCCGGCCAGCGCGATCCGGCCCGCGTTGGCCGTGACCTGGACGGCCGCGGTGCGCGGCACCCGGATGTGGTAGACCACGGCGCAGACGAGCTCGACCGGGCAGTTATAGCCGACGGTGAGCGTCCCGCCGCTGACCGAACGGGTGGTCACCGGGGGCTTGCTGGTGTAGGTGATCTCCTCGGTGACCGACGCGGTGGATCCGCCCGCGCCGGTCACGGTGACGTTGCCCACCCGGCTCGTGACCACGAGCGCGGTGACCGGCGACGCGATCGCGTATACGGCGGTCGCCCGGTGCGTGCCCGGGATCGACACGCCGGGGCTAGCACTCGCCCCTGGGGCTGCGGTCCCGGAAGACCCGGTGGAAGCAGAACTGCTGGCCGAGCCGAGGCTGCACCCGCTCAGGGCCAGCCCGGCGATCAGCGCGAGCCCGCAGAGCCGGGCGGCGTGCGGTGTCCGGTCCATGCCTGACTGGTACCGCATCACGGCCTGGTTACTCCTCGAACCGGCCGCCCAGGTACCTGGCCAGGAAGCGCTCGGCCGCGGCGTAGAACTTCAGCCTGTTCTGCGGCTTGGCGAAGCCGTGCCCCTCGTCGGGGAACAGCATGTACTCGTGCTCGATCCCGGCCTCCTTCAGGGCGGCCACGATCTGCTCCGACTCGGCCTGCTTGACCCGCGGGTCGTTGGCGCCCTGGGCGATCAGCAGCGGGATCCTGATGTCCCGCGCCCGGGACAGCGGTGAGCGCGACCACAGGAACTCCTGATCCGTTTCGGGGTTCCCGGCCCGCTTGTACAGCTGCATCTTCATCGGCGCCCAGTACGGCGGGATCGACTCGAGCAGCGTCTGGAGGTTCGACGGGCCGACGACGTCCACCGCGCAGCAGAACACGTCGGGCGTGAACGCCGCGCCGACCAGCGCCGCGTAGCCGCCGTAGGAACCGCCGTAGATGGCCACCTTGTCCCGGTCGGCCCAGCCCCGGTCGACCACGTACGCCACGGCGTCCAGCAGGTCGTCGTGCATCTTGCCGCCCCACTCGCGGTCGCCGGCCGAGACGAACGCCTTGCCGTAGCCGGTCGAGCCGCGGTAGTTCACCTGGATGCACAGGTAGCCGCGGTTGGCCAGCCACTGCGCCTCGGGGTCGAAGCCCCACACGTCGCGGGCCTGCGGCCCGCCGTGCACGTTGAGCACCGCGGGCAGCCCGGTCCGGCCGGCGCCCGGCGGGAAGGTGACGTACCCGTGCACGGTCAGCCCGTCCCGCGCCGCGAACGAGAACGGCTCCATGTGGGCCAGCTCGTAGTCCGCCAGCTCCGGGCGGGTGGTGAACAGGAAGGTACCGGTCCGGCTGGCCCGGTCGTAGGCGAAGTACTGGGTCGGGCGCGTGTCGTCGGTAAAGGTGACCAGCCAGGTGGCGTCGGCCTCGTCGCGCCCGGCGAAGCCGGGGTCACCGGGGTTGAGCACCCGGATCGCCTGGTAGTCCGGCTCGACCTCCGCGTCGAGCACGTGGTACTCGGCGCGGTCCTTGAGCACCACGCCGATCTGCGGCTCCCGGGTGTCGGGGTGCAGCAGGGCCCCCGTGACGTCGGCCTCGGGGTCTTCGAGCAGCACCTGGGCATCGCCCGACGCCAGGTCGATCCTGGTCAGTCGGCCGGTGTCCACGTCGAGCGAGCTGATGGCCACCAGCGACTTCCCGTCCCCGGTGAACGCCAGGGCGTGGCTGGCCGGGGCGTCATCGGCCGGGATGGTCAGCAGCGTCCGCCAGGCGGCGTCCGAGCCGTCCCGGACGAGCAGGTCGTAGCCGCCGTCGGGCAGCGGGTTGATGGCGCCGCGCACCACCATGTCCTCATCGGCGAGCCAGCCCGCGTACCCGGGGTTCTCGATCTCCTTGACCAGCTCGCCGGTCTTCAGGTCCAGCCGGTAGACGTCGTGCAGCTGCGGGTTGTCCCGGTTGATCCCGACCAGGACCTCGTCGCGGTGGCTCTTGCGGGTGGCGATGAGCCGGACCTGGACACCTTCGAACGGCGTGAGGTCGCGCCGTTCCATCGTCTCGGTGTCGACGTCGTACAGCCGCCAGTTCTCATCCCCGCCCGTGTCCTGGACGTACAGCAGGTGCCTGCCGTCCTTGGCCCAGGTGTAGGCCCGGATGCCGCGGTCACGGTCGTCGGTCACCACGGTGGCGGCGTCCCAGTCGACCCCGGAGCCTTCCGGGGCGCCTGCCGCCCGGATCGGCGCGACCCAGACGTTGAGCACCCCCTCACGCGGTGCTATCCAGGCCATCCGGGTGCCGTCAGGTGAGATGTTCGGGCTGATGCGCTCGGGGTTGCCGAAGAGCACGTTGCGGGGGATGAGTTCGACCATGACCCATGCCTACCACATCGGTTGAAGCATCCAGAACTACCGGGGGTGGCCGGCCCGCAACCAGGCGAGGTAATCGGCGACGGCGGATTGCGTGTCGTAGGCCGGCTGGTAGCCGGCGGCGACTTTGTAGGTCCGGTGGCTCAGCCGCGGCGCGAGCTGCAGTAGCGCGATGGCCCTGGCGCAGTCCTTCACGTAGCACATGTCGAATCCGTCGTCCGCGTAGGCGCGCGAGCGCAGCGCGGAGAAGTCGGGCGCGGTGCCGTAGACCCCGATCGTGGAGGCGATCGCGACCCGCGGCACCTGCCAGGCCTGGGCCGGTCCGGGAGGCCCGCGCCGGGGTCGAGCGGCGCGCCACCGCCACCCTGGATCCCGCCGAGCTTGACCGCCTCCGCTCGGCCCTGGAAAAGGTCATCGCCCAGCTCCGGGACGGTCCGACAGGTGGCTGATGCCACGGGCCGGAATTTGATCCGGACCTATTTTCGGAAAAGATCTTGGAAGATCGGTGCTGGGCGGAATTTTAGGCGCCGTATATGACGCCTTTTCCTCCGTCTGGCACGGATCCTCCGCGGTATTCTCGGGTCGGCGACCCAAGACGGGGCGCTAGGGCACCCCGCGCCCCAACGCGTTTCACCTCCAGTACCCGGCGTGGCCGCCGCACGCGATCATCGACCTGGTGCACAGCTACGGGCGGCACTACGACCCGCTGCTGATGGCCCGGCCCGCCTTCTGGAAGATGACGATCTGGATCGACGTGCTCTGGAACGGCCCGTTCTCCGTGGCGGCCATCTACGCCATAACGGGCCGAGCAGGTCCCACCGGTTGCCGGCAATGTCGCGGAACACCGCGACCCGCCCGTAGGGCTCGGCACGCGGCGGCGTCTCGAACTCCACGCCCGCGGCGGTCATCCGCTCGTACATGGCGCCGAAGTCGTCCACCTGGAGGAAGAACCCGACCCGGCCCGCCGCCTGCGTCCCGACCACGGCGGCCTGGTCCGGCCCGTCCGCCCGGGCCAGCAGCAGCCCCGTCGCCGCGCCGGGCGGCCGGACCACGACCCAGCGCTTGGGGCGCCCGTCGTTCGTCGTTAGGGCCGGAGAATCCTCGACCAGGTCGAAGCCCAGCACGCGGACGAAGAAGTCGATCGCCGGGTCGTACTCGTCGACCACGACGGCGATGAGGCTCAGATGCACGGCGCCAGCATAGGTAGTCCGGGCCCGGTCGGTAGCGTAGCCCTGGAACTCATCCCACCTCGGACGGCAGCTGACCCATGGACATCGCCGACTTCAGCCTCGACCTGTTCTCCCTGGCCGGGCGCAACGCCATCGTCACCGGCGGCAATACCGGCCTGGGCCGGGCCTTCTCCCTCGCCCTGGCCAAGGCCGGCGCGGACGTGTTCGCGGTCGGCCTGGCGCAGGACGACGGGACCACCCGCCGGCTCATCGAGGGCGCCGGGCGGCGGCTGGAGTTCACCGTGGCCGACATCACGCAGCCGGGCGTGCCTCGGGCCGTCATACAGAGCTGCGCCGAGAGGCTGGGCTCGGTCGACATCCTGGTCAACAGCGCGGGCATCGCCCTGCTGGCGGGCGTGGAGGACTTCGGCCGCGACCTGTGGGACCCCATGGTGTCGGTCAACCTGACCGCGGCCTTCGAGCTGTCCTACGAGGCCAGCAAGTTCATGATCACGCAGGGATCCGGCAAGATCATCAATATCGCCTCGCTGTTCTCCTTCCTCGGCGGCCTGCGTTCACCCGCCTACGCCGCCACCAAGGCCGGGCTCGTGGGCTTCACCAAGGCCTACTGCGACGAGCTGGCGGCCCACAACATCCAGGTCAACGCCATCGCGCCGGGGTACTTCACGACCGCGATCACCGAGGCGACCCGGGCCGATCCGGCCGCCGACCGCCGCATCGTCGAGCACATCCCCGCGGGCCGCTGGGGGGAGATCGCCGACCTGATGGGGGCCACCGTCTTCCTGGCCAGCCGGGCCGCCGACTACGTCAACGGCCACGTCCTGGTGGTCGACGGCGGGTACCTGGTCCGCTGACCCGCCGAGTACGAGAGGGAGCACAACCGATCATGGCCCCATCCCGATCTCCCCTGGACCGCCAGTCGATCGTCAAGGCGATGACCCACCTGCTCGGGCCCGGTGCCGTCGAGACCGGCGACGAGCAGCTGAAGGAGGCCAGCGTCGACCGGTTCAAGAAGTACACCGCCGTTCACGGCATCTACGACGGGCCGATCCCGGCCGCGATCGTCTACCCCTCCTCGACTCACCAGGTGGCGGCCGTCCTGCGCTTCGCCGACGACCACCTCGTCAGCGTCGTCCCCCGCACCGGGCGGACCGCCACCGAGGGCGGGCTGGAGACCGTGGTCGAGGACAGCCTGGTGGTCGACGGGTCGCGGATGAACGCGATCCTGTCCGTCGACCCGGTCGACATGATGGCCACCGGGCAGTGCGGCGTCCGCCTGCAGGCGCTGGAGGACACCGTGCGGGCCCAGGGCCTGACCACCGGGCACTCCCCGCAGTCCAAGCCGCTCGCGCAGCTGGGCGGCCTGGTCGCCACCCGGTCGATCGGCCAGTTCTCCACCCTGTACGGCGGGATCGAGGACATGGTCGTGGGCCTGGAAGCCGTCTTCCCCGGCGGGCAGGTCACCCGGATCAAGAACGTGCCCCGCCGGGCCGCGGGCCCGGACATCCGCCACGTCGTGATCGGCAGCGAGGGCGCGCTGTGCTTCATCACCGAGGTGACGGTCAAGCTCTTCCGGTACCAGCCGGAGCACAACCGGTACTTCGGCTTCCTGGTCGACGACTTCGCCGGCGGGATCGACGCCATCCGTGAGCTGATCACCGCGGGGTACCGGCCCTCGGTGTGCCGGGTCTACTCGCCGGAGGACGCCCGGCAGCACTTCGCCGACTTCTACCAGGGGAAGAACGTCGTCGTGCTCGTCGCGGAGGGCCCGGAGGGCCTGGCCGACGCCACCGCGCGGGCGATCGAGGACCTGTTCGCCGAACGCCCCCACGAGCGGGTCGACCCCGGCCGGATCCGGAACTGGTTCGAGAACCTCAACTGGGGCCAGGACAAGATCGACGCCGAGAAGGCCGCGATGCTCCGGGATCACCACCTCGGGTACACCACCGAGGTGTCGGTCGACTGGTCGCGGGTCAGCGAGCTGTTCGATGCCGTCATGGGCCGGATCCGGGGCGAGTTCCCCCGCGTGGCCGACCTGACCATGCTCGGCGCGCACTCCTCGCACAGCTACCAGACCGGGACGAACCTCTACTTCGTCTACGACTACACGATCAACACCACCCCCCGCGAGGAGATCGAGGTCTACCACAAGCCGCTGAACGCGATCATCGTCGAGGAAGCCCTGCGGCTGGGCGGGTCGATGGTCCACCACCACGGGGTCGGCAAGTACCGCACGGCCTGGGTGGAGCAGGAGCACGGCAGCGCCTACTACCTGCTGTCCACCCTCAAGCACGCGTTCGACCCCCGGGGCGTGATGAACGCGGGCACGATCTTCCCGCTTGAGCCATGACCCCCTACCTGCTGGCCATCGACAACGGGTCGCAGAGCACCAAGGTGACGATCTTCGACCTGACCGGCCGCCCGCTCGCGCAGGCCCGTCGGCCTCTCAAGCCCTACGACACCTCGGTGCCCGGCCACGCCGTCCACCCCGGCGACGACCTCTGGGACTCCATCCGGGAGGCCTGCCGCGCGGTGATGGGCCAGTTCGCAGGGAACCCGGCCGACATCGCGGCCGTCGGCCTGTGCACGATCCGGTACTGCCGGGCCTACCTGGCCGCCGGCGGCACCCTGACCGAGCCGGTGCTGAGCTGGATGGACGAAAGGGTCTCCCGCTCGTACGAGCCGGGGCCGGGCAACCCCGCGACCCGGTACATCACCACCTCCTCCGGGTACATCACCCACCGCCTGACCGGCCAGTTCGTCGACACCGCGGCCAACTACCAGGGCGTCTGGCCCATCGACCAGGACACGGCGACCTGGTCGGGCGACCCCGCGGCCTACGCCGCGACCGGCATGCCGCGCGACATGCTCTTCGACCTGGTCCCGCCGGGCGGCCTGCTCGGCGAGGTGACCCGGGAGGCGGCGCAGGCCACCAGGATCCCGGCCGGCCTGCCCGTGTACGCGACGGCCAACGACAAGGCGGTCGAGGCGCTGGGGTGCGGCCTGGACGACGACGGCACCGTCCTGCTGTCGCTGGGCACCTACATCGCGGCGATGACCATCGGCTCCTCCTCGCGGAGCACGGACGACAGCTACTGGGTCAACTTCGCGGCGCAGCCCGGGAAGTATCTCTACGAGAGCACCGGGATCCGCCGCGGCATGTGGACGGTCAGCTGGTACCAGACTCTGCTGGAGGGCCCGCCAGACGATGAGCGGTTTTCCCGAACGCCGCGCCTCCAGGACACGCTCAACGCCGAGGCCAGCGAGCTGGCCCCCGGCTCCAACGGGCTCCTGACGGTGCATGACTGGCTCGCCCCCAGCGACGCGACCTGGCGGCGCGGCGCGCTGCTCGGGTTCGACGGCAGCCAGGGCCGCGCCCACATCTACCGGTCCATCCTGGAGGGCATCGCGCTGACGATGGCCAACCACACCGCCGCGATGGAGCGGGCCCTGGGCCGCCGGTCGCCGTCGATCCTGGTGTCCGGCGGCGGATCGAGCTCGGACCTGATGATGCAGATCGCCGCCGCCGCCTTCGGCCGCCCCGCGCGCCGCACCACGGTCAACGATGCCGCCGGCGTCGGGGCCGCCATCTGCGCCGCCGTCGGGCACGGCCTGTTCCCGGACTGGGCGCAGGCCACGGCCGCGATGGTCACCGCCGGGGGCGAGTTCGCCCCCGACGCGCGCGCGGCCGACGCCTACCGGAAGATCAACCAGGTGTACGCGGGCCTGACCGCCTACACCGACCCGCTGTTCCGCGCGATGGCCGAGGGCCTGGGCGGCCTCGAACGCGCGTGATCTCCCAGGACGGTCAACCCGAGAACCAGCGCGCGGGCGCCGGGCTGGTGTTCTGGTAGATGTGCTTCTTCTCCTGGTACTCGTCCAGCCCGGAGGGGCCCAGCTCGCGCCCGAAGCCTGACCGGCCGAACCCGCCCCATTCGGCCTGCGGCAGGTACGGGTGGTAGTCGTTGATCCACACGGTGCCGTGGCGCAGCGCGCCCGCGACCCGCTCGGCCCGGCCCGCGTCGGTGGTCCACACGGCGCCCGCCAGGCCGTAGGCGGTGTCGTTGCCGAGCAGGATCGCCTCGTCCTCGGTCCGGAACCGCTCGACGGTCACCACCGGCCCGAACACCTCGTCCTGCACCACCGCCATGTCCCGCCGGCACCCGGCGAACACCGTCGGCCGCAGGAAGAACCCTCCGGCCAGGGCGGGTTCGGTCGGCCGGGCCCCGCCCGCCAGGAGTTCGGCGCCCTCGGTCAGCCCCAGCGCGATGTACCGCTCCACCTTGGCCCGGTGCGCGGCGGAGATCAGCGGGCCGCACTCGGTCTCCGGGTCCAGGCCGCTGCCGAGCCGGATCCGGTCGGCGCGGGCCGCGAGCTCGGCGACCAGGCTGTCGTGCAGGCTGTCCTCGACGATCAGCCGTGCACCCGCCGAGCACACCTGCCCGGAGTGCAGGAACGCGGCGGTCAGCGCGTTGTCGACGACCGTGTCGAAGTCGGTGTCGGCGAAGACGATGTTCGGGTTCTTCCCGCCGAGCTCGAGCGCGACGCGGCGCACCCCGCGGGCCGCCGCGGCCATGATCCGCTCGCCGGTGGCGAGCCCGCCGGTGAACGAGATCAGGTCGACCCCGGGGTGCGCGACCAGCGCCTGGCCGACCGTCCCGCCCTGGCCGAGCAGCAGGTTCACCGCGCCGGACGGCACGCCGGCCTCCTCGGCCAGCGCCACGAGCGCGATCGTGGACAGCGGCGTCAGCTCGCTGGGCTTGAGCACCGTGGTGTTGCCCGCCGCCAGTGCGGGTGCCAGCTTCCACGAGATCTGCAGCAGCGGGTAGTTCCACGGGGCGATGAGGG
>Ga0335074_10013793_pt1 | contig 11355 bp, 11 predicted proteins | sample Lox_Sample_23_FD_206715 | JGI IMG/M metagenome (GOLD analysis project Ga0335074, IMG submission 206715) | Soil microbial communities from Loxahatchee National Wildlife Refuge, Florida, United States - Lox_Sample_2.3 | ecosystem: Environmental > Terrestrial > Soil > Wetlands | place: USA...
CTCCGGTGAGTTGATGTATTTTGCGCCGGCCTTGTCGCCCGTCTCCAGCGTTCGCGCGGTGAACGCGATCACGCGCCCGCCCTCGTTGCAGATGGGAAACATTACGCGCTTGCGGAAGCGGTCATAGATCGGCCCCTGCGAGCCGTCGCCTTGCTCCTTTGAGCTGAACAGACCGCTCGCCCGCAGCGTTTCCTGGTCTGCCATGCCGCTCAGCCGGTCGCGCAACGCGTTAAAGCTGTCGGGCGAATAGCCGACTCTAAACTTTTTGATCCCCTCGTCCGAAAGTCCGCGGCCTGCAAGATATTCCCGCGCCAGTGCACCCTCCGGTCCGCGAAGCTGCTCCTCAAACCACGCAGCGGCGATTTCATGCAGGTCGAGCAGCTTCGTCCTAAGCCGCGCTTCGGCCGCCTGCTCCGGCGACGAAAACTCGCGTTTGGGCAGGGGAATGCCGCACTTCTGCGCGACGATGCGTACCGCCTCGGGAAAGCCCACGTTCTCGATCTTGCCGACAAACGAAAACACGTCACCGGAAACGCCGCACCCAAAGCAGTGGTAGAACTGCCGCACCGCGTGCACGCTGAACGACGGCGTCTTCTCCTTGTGAAATGGGCACAACCCCGAATAATTCTGCGCCCCCGCTTTGCGCAGGCGGATGTAGCTCTCAATCACCTTGACGATGTCGGCTTGTTGCTTTACGGTTTGGGCAAAATCCTGCACGATTTCTTCTCGATGGGCTCATCATGAGCATAAGCCCCGTAAGGACCTCCATTGATGTGGAAGCCGTGGATCGCAAAGCAACTTCCCGGTCAGCGAGCCTCATCAAATCAAATCAGCAAGATGCCGGTACTCGCGGGTCCATTCGCTGTCACATTCGTTAGGCATTGCGATTCCCGTAGACCACGACAAAGCTGGCCCTCCACCCCCCATTGCAAGGCCAGGGTTGGCGTGTTCAGAAACCACGGCGTCCCAGTCGACGCGGCCACCAGGGAGCGGCGACGTTGCAATGAATCAGGTTGTGACTGATCGACTCTGCCTTGCCGAAAAGAATTCCCTGGAGGTTGCTCCTTATGTGCTCGACAATTTTGCGGTTTGCTCGTTCTTTGGTGGGCGCCGCGCTCGTTATATTGTTCCTCGTCCCGCAAACTGCGGTAGCTCAGGACTCGCAACACATCGTGAGTCCATCGGATCTTGAAAAAGCCGCGGTCGACGCCTCGCAGGCCCGGCAGAAGAATCTCGACACACTGAACAACTTCCTCTCCACTGACAAGGCCAGGCAGGCGCTCGAGAAGCCGTTGCCGGCCTCAGCGACGAAGAGCTGGCTCAACTGGCGGCGCGCGCTCAAAAGGCTCAGAACGACTTCGCCGCCGGTTACATCGGCGATCGCGATCTGCTCGTCATCCTGGTTGCCATTGCTGTCCTCATTCTCATCATTGTCGCGTTGCGCTGAGCATAATCCATGACGCTGAGCAAATCTGTTACCGCTGCCGCGCTGATCACCGCGGTTTTGTCTGTCTGCGCCGCCGCAGTTTCCGCGGAGACCTCCGGCCTGTGGCTCAACGTCCCCTTCGTCGCGCAGACCAAGTACGGATGTGGCGCAGCAAGCATCGCCATGGTGATGCAATATTGGGAATTGCAGCAGGGGCAGCGGAAACGATTGAAAGCCGAGCCCGCTGAGATTCTTCATGCGCTGTACTCCGAGTCAGCGCACGGAATCTACGCGTCGGCCATGGCGCGCTACTTCGAGTCCAACGGCTTTCGCGTCTTTGCCTTTACGGCAGACCCGATCGATATCGAGCGGCAACTGCACTACGGACGTCCGCTCATCGTTGCCCTCAAGCCAAAATCCGGGCCCTCGCTCCACTACGTCGTCGTGGCCGGCGTTGAAGAGCAACTGCATCTCGTGCTAGTCAACGACCCTGCCCAGCGAAAACTGCTCAAAGAAAACCAATCCCAATTCGAGCGGGAATGGAAGGCCGCCGGCAACTGGGCTCTGCTCGCCGTTCCCCAGGCGAGCGCGAATTGAGCGCACTGCGGCGCTGGGTGGCGGGCACGGCTCTGCTTTGCGGCTCCATGCATCTGCGCGCGCAACCTGCTGCACCGCGGTCGCCCACCGAGGCGCAGCTGCAACAACTTGCCGCCGGTCGGAAGTGGAGCGAGATTGTCGCCCTGGTTGAGCCGGTCTCCTCACGCTCGGCTGCCGTGGACTACTATCTGGGGATCGCCCAGGCGCAGCTTGGCCGCCTCGACCAAGCACAATTCGCCCTTGAAGCCGGCCGTAACCTCGCGCCAGCCGATCCGCGGTTTCCTATCGAGCTTGCCGGCATTGCCTTCAAACGGAAAAACCACCCGCTCGCCATTCGCCTATTACGCGAAGCGCTGCGTCTCGTGCCCGGCGATGCCTACGCCAACGACTTTCTCGCCACACTCTATTTTCTCGACGGCAATCTCCAAGCCGCGCTCAAATACTGGAACCGCATCGGCAAACCGCAGATCTCGATCGTGCGCGCCGACCCTGTTCCGCGCGTTTCACCCGCTTTGCTCGACCAAGCCTTCGCCTTTTCGCCCGCCGCCACACTCACGCTGCCGCAACTGCTCAATTCTGAAGCGCGCCTGCGCGGCCTCGGCATCTTTCCGCAATTTCACTTCGACCTGAATGCGCGTGCCGACGGCAACTTCGAGGTTGTCTTCCGCGGCAGCGAACTCGACGGCTTCGGCGACAGCAAGCTCGAATCGCTGATTCTCCTCTTTCAAGGCCTGCCGTTTCAGGAAGTCAATCCCGGCTACTACAACCTGCACCGCCAGGCCATAAACCTGACCTCGATGTTTCGCTGGGACGCGCAGAAGCGCCGCGTCTCGGCCGATTTTTCCGGGCCCTTCGAAGGCAGCGCCAAGATTCGCTGGCTGGTCGGAACGGATCTGCGCAACGAAAACTGGGCCATTCGCAACAGCTTTACCGGCTACGCACCGGTTCTTGCCAGCTTCAACCTGCGCGACGAAAAGCTCGCGTTCGATCTGGCTTCTCACGCGAGCGAACGTCTCAACTGGTCGGCCGGAGCCGAGATTTCGCATCGCAACTTCCGCAGTGTCGATTCGGGAACCGCGCCGGCCCCTGCGGCCGGCCCCTTGCTCACGCCGCAAATGCTTGCCGCAGGCTACGGGCTTAGGCAGCAGGCACAGATCACGACCGATCTCTGGCGCATCCCGGAGCGGCGACTCAATGTCAGCGCAGCCGCCGCATCCGATGCCGGCCGCCTCTGGTCGCCGTCTTCTGAAGTGTTCGAGAAACTCACCGGTTCAGTCGGCTGGCACTGGTTCCCACAGAGCAAAGGCGACGACTACGAAACCTCGCAGCAATTCCGCGCCGGTTACACTTTCGGCCAGGTCCCATTCGATGAGCTCTTCATCCTTGGCCTCGAGCGCGACAACGATCTGCCGCTCCGCGCCCACATCGGCACACGCGACGGCCGCAAAGGCAGCGCTCCGCTCGGCCGTAATTACCTGCTTGAAAACTGGGAAGCCAACAAGAATCTTTACTCCAACGAAATCTTCAAAGTCCAGCTCGGCCCGGTCTTCGACATCGGCAAAATCACCGACCCCGGCACGGCTCTTGGCTCGCGCCAGTGGCTCTTCGATACCGGCGCGCAAGCCAAGCTCCGCGTCTTCGGCGTGGGTTTGGTCTTCAGCTACGGGAGGGATCTCCGCACCGGCAACAATGCCTTCTACGTCTCACAGCTTGAGTAGCGGGCGGCAAAAGCTACGGGAAAAATCGGGCCCACAATTCCGGGCTACTGCGGAGGCCCGCCCTTGGGCAAGGTGAGGAACGCGACGACCAGCATGCCAACCGCGATCAGTGCCGGCACACACCACGCCACGGCACGCACTCCATCCGTTGGCCTGGACCCTTCGAGCCGCCGTCCAGCCGGCCGCAACCCCCACGACGCAATCGTGAATCCAGCAAGAACCAGCGGGCCCATCCAGCCTCCCGCGCCGTCGCCCGCCAGCAGGTGCGAAGCTGCCGCGCCTGCATAGTTGAAGAACGCCCCCGCGCAGGCCCATTCTTTCAGCCGTGGAAAGCGTGGTGCGAGCAGGACGAAGGCGCAGGGAATTCTGGGAACGCCGATGATGTAAAGCAGATAGAGCGGATAGCCCAGATGGGTCAGGACAACGCGCACATACTCGATCTTCAAAAGATCCCATACACCACCAGCGGCCATTTCGAAGGCCACGGGAATCGTAAACACCCAGTAAGCAATAATGCGAGCCCACGCCAAGCCGGTTCGCGGCGCAGAATTTTCAGCTTCCAGCCGGCTTGCGAAGATGCCCGCGCCGGCTGCAATGGCGGCAAAAGCGATCAAGATCGCTGCTTCCATTCGAATCCCTCCTGTCTTGTCACACAAAGTGGCTTTCGTTCGTCACTCCCATGACGGACCGCCCTGGCGGGATGTGACCGCGGGTATCGGCAATCCAGATCCGTAATCCAGTCCGGAATTCAGGAGAGAAAATCAATCATGGACCAGCAGCAGTGGCTTGCCGAACAGTTCGAGCAGAATCGCGGTCATCTCCGCGGCGTTGCTTATCGCATGTTGGGCTCGGTTGCCGAGGCCGACGACGCCGTCCAGGAAGCCTGGCTGCGCCTCAGCCGCTCCGATGCTGGCGCCATCGGCAACCTGGGCGGCTGGCTCACCACCGTCGTCGCCCGTGTGAGTCTCGATATGCTGCGTTCGCGCCAGTCGCGCCGCGAGGAGTCGCTCGACGCCTCAGAGACCCACAAGCCAGCTCCCGCGTCTGCGGTCGACCCCGAACAGGAAGCGCTCATGGCCGATTCGGTTGGTCTCGCGCTGCTGGTTGTGCTCAACAAACTCACGCCCGCCGAGCGGCTCGCATTTGTTTTGCACGATACTTTCGACCTTCCCTTTGACGAAATTGCAGCCATCGTCGGCAGGTCTCCCGATGCTGCGCGGCAACTTGCCAGCCGCGCCCGCCGTCGCGTGCGCGGAGCCGCCGCAGGCTCGCGAATCGATCTCGCGCAGCAGAGAAAAACCGTCGAGGCTTTTCTCGCCGCTCTCCGGGCTCGAGATTTCGCGTCGCTGGTCGCCGTGCTCGACCCGGATCTGGCGGTCCACACTGATGCTGTTGCAGTCCCGCCGGGAGCCCCGTCCGAGATTCACGGTGCCGAGGCAGCCGCCCGCGCCGCCATTCAGTTTGCGCGCGGCGCCGCCTTTGCACGCGTGGCCATGGTCGACGGCTCTGTCGGCGTCGTGATCGCTCCCCGCGGAAGGCTCTTCCGGGCCCTCAAATTCGCTTTCGCCGGCGGCCGGATCGCTGAAATCGACATCGTGGCCAATCCCACGCGACTCCACGCGCTCGACCTCGCGGTTCCGGCCGGCGAGTGATTCCGCTTCCCCTTGCTGCGAAAGAAGTTAGCGCGCTTTAATCCGGTCCTTCCAACGGTCACTGCCCCGTATGTCAACCTTCCCGTCCCCACGAAGCCCACTCTCAGCCTTAGCTCCGCAAAATACTTGTTGCAACAAATATCAGCCTCGGGCATCCAAGGTTTAAAGGAGCTAAACCCCATGACCCCAGCCACCACCGCCTCAACCACCGCGACCTCCACCTGGAACATCGACCCCGCCCACTCGGCGGCCGAGTTCAAGGTCAAGCACATGATGATCTCCAACGTGAAAGGCAAGTTCAGTGGAATCAGCGGCGTATTGAACCGTTTCGAGGCCGACCACACTCGCTCCACTCTGGATGTCACCATCGACGTCAGCACCATCAACACCCATGACCCGCAGCGGGACGGCCATCTCAAGAGCGCCGAATTCTTCGACGTGGAAAAGTTCCCCACCATGGCTTTCAAATCGGCGCACATCGAGAAAAAGGGCGACGGCTTTGCCGTTACCGGCGACCTGACCATCCACGGCGTTACCAGGCCGGTGACTCTGAACGTTGAGGAAGTCAGCGAGCCGGCCAAGGATCCCTGGGGCAACACGCGCATTGGTCTCTCTGCCACGGCTAAGATCAACCGCAAGGACTTCGGGCTCACTTGGAATGCGGCTCTCGAAACCGGGGGCGTGATGGTGGGCGAGGAGGTCCATATTACCCTCGACGTCGAGTTCATCAAGGCCGCGTAAGATAGCCGCGCTCGCCTTGCAATCGAGGGTCGGGAGCAGCGCAGAAGGTTCTTCTGATCCCTGGCCCCTGGCCCCTGACCCCTGATCCCTGACCCCTGATCCCTGACCCCTGACCCCTGACCCCTTGACCCCTGATCCCTTGACCCCTGATCCCTGAATTACCTGTTGCAACGAATATCTCCCCCGCGCATCCAATAACTGCAAGCACCAGGCAGAATCAGGGCAGGTCTGCTGAGGGCACAGCGCAGCGGGCTGGCAATTCCTCAAGGAAAGCGCCATGCTGAAAACTGCCGCGCCGTCCCCTGCGTTCCGCCCCGGAGGTCCACCATGTCACTCAGAGCCGTAAAAGAGATTTACCAAACCAAACCCACCATCGAGGGAGCGGGCGTCAAGCTGCAGCGTGCCTTCGGCTTCGGCAAAACGCACGAATTCGACCCGTTTCTTCTGCTCGATGACTTCCGCAACGAAAACCCGGCCGACTATCTCGCTGGCTTCCCATGGCATCCGCACCGCGGCATTGAGACCATCACCTACGTCCTTGCCGGCGAAGTGGCGCACGGCGACTCGCTCGGCAACAAGGGCCGCATGACCGCCGGCGACGTGCAATGGATGACCGCGGGCAGCGGCATTCTGCACCAGGAGATGCCCAAGGGCGACGCGCAGGGCCGTATGCACGGTTTCCAGCTTTGGGCCAACCTGCCTGCATCGCTCAAGATGACCGATCCGCGCTACCAGGACATTCCGTCCACCGCCATCCCCGAAGTCACTGAAGACGACGGCACCAGGGCGCGCATCATCTGCGGCGAGTTCTGGGGCAAGACCGGTCCGGTCGAAGGCGTAGCTGCCGGGCAATACTCGGTCGACGCGCGTTACGTCGATATCTCCGTGCCGCCATTTAAACGCAAAGTCATCAAGGTCGAAACCACGCGCAACGCATTCGCTTACGTCTTCGCCGGCGCGGGAACCTTCCGCGATGCGTCAGCGCCGCGGGCGGTGCTTACGGAGTCGGCGATCGATCCCAACGCGCAGCCGGTTTACGACGCGAAAAACCATTCGCTCGTGCTCTTCGATCGCGGCGACGAGATCGTGGTGCAGGCCGGACCGGAAGGCATCCGCTTCCTGCTCGTCTCGGGCAAGCCGCTTGAGGAGCCGGTTGCATGGTACGGTCCCATCGTGATGAACACGCAGGCCGAGCTGCGCCAGGCCATGAGCGAACTGCAGGACGGCAGCTTCATCCATCACCGCTAAGTGGTTCTGTCCGCGCAATATTGTGAAAACCGCCGTTCGCATTCGAATAGAATGCGAGCGAATCGGTTTGCACGGCGGAGATCTCATTGAAAGCGCTGGTTAAAAGCAAAGCGGAGCGCGGCCTTTGGCTTGAAGACGTTCCCGAGCCCGAGTACGGCATCAACGATGTGCTCATTCGTGTGCGTTACACCGGCATCTGCGGCACCGACGTTCACATCCACAATTGGGACGAATGGGCGCAGAAGACCATCAAGGTACCCATGGTCATCGGGCACGAGTTTGTCGGCGAGATTGTCGCCGTGGGCGCGAACGTGAACGACTTCTTCGACGGAGACATCGTCAGCGGCGAAGGGCACGTGGTCTGCGGCCGTTGCCGCAACTGCCTGGCCGGCCGCAGGCATCTCTGCGCTACATCCAAAGGCGTCGGCGTCAACCGCCCCGGCGCCTTTGCCGAGTTCATTTCGCTGCCCATGACCAATATCTGGCGCCACAATCCGGGCATCGACCAGGAAGTGGCGGCGATTTTTGATCCCTTCGGCAACGCCGTTCACACCGCGCTGTCGTTTCCGGTTCTGGGCGAGGATGTCCTCATCACCGGAGCCGGTCCCATTGGCATCATGGCCATCCCGGTGGTGCAGCACGCCGGTGCGCGGCACGTCGTCATCACCGACTTCAATCCGTTCCGCCTCGAGCTGGCGCGCAAAATGGGCGCCACGCTGGCCGTCAATCCCAACCAGACGCCGCTCGCCGCAGTGCAGAAACAGCTCAAGATGAGCGAGGGCTTCGACGTGGGCCTTGAGATGTCAGGCAGCCCGCAGGCGCTCCATGACATGGTCGGCAACATGAGCCACGGCGGCAAAATCGCGCTCCTCGGCATCCCGGCCGGCAGCTCGCCTATGGACTGGCGTCCGGTCATCTTCGACATGCTCACCATCAAAGGCATCTATGGACGCGAAATGTACGAGACCTGGTACAAAATGTCGGTGCTGCTCGAATCCGGCGTCGATATTTCGCCCGTCATCACCCACCGATTCCCATATGACGAATTCCAGCGCGGATTTGACGCCATGATCTCGGGCGCGGCTGGCAAAGTCGTCCTCGACTGGACCAACGTATCCTGACTGCCGGTTGAAAGGTAGGAGATAATAGAGAGTGAGCGAAGCACAACAACCGCTGCTTCTGACCGAGCGCTTCACCAGCGCCGTCGATTATGCGCGCCGCCTGCACCCTGAGTTCCGCAAGGGAACCCACATTCCCTTCATGGCGCATCTGCTTGGCGTTGCCTCTCTCGTGATGGGCGAAGCCGGCGGTCCCGTTCCCGTCACCGAAGACATGGTCATCGCCGCGCTGCTTCATGACGCCGTCGAAGATCACGGCGGCACGCCGCAACTCCGCCAGATCGAAGCGCATTTTGGCAAAGACGTGGCGCGGATGGTCGCCGGCCTTTCCGACACCTTTGCCGAGGACCACGACAAGAAGGAAGGCTGGGAGGAGCGTAAAACCACCTACATTGCCCGCCTGCGGGATGAGGACGACGATGTGCTGCTGATCTCCATCGCCGACAAGATCTACAACGCCAAGAGCATCCTCGATGATTATCGCCAGATCGGCGCCAGGGTCTGGGAGCGCTTCAAGCGCGGCCCGGAACAGCAATTCTGGTACTTCGATCAGTTGTTGGCAGTCTTCAGGCAGCGCAACATTGGCCGCATTGTGGGTGAATTCGAGCGCGTCGTCGCCCAACTCAAGGAGCTCACCGGCGCCGCCAGATCGTAAGCCGGCGCATGTTTCCATCAGCCCGCGTTCGCTGCTGCGGCGACCGCATACTCGACCGGCTTCTGGCGCGCCAGCGGCAGCGCGACCGTGATCTCTGCCCCGCTCCCTTCACGATTCCTCACTGCCACGCTTCCACCGTGGGCGCGCGCCACTGCATCCACAAACGCCAGCCCCAGCCCGTGCCCGTTCGATTCGCGCCCCTTGACTCTGCGCTCACATACATGCTCCAGCACTTCGTCGTCGAAGCCCGGCCCGTTGTCCTGCAAGGTCAACCAGGCGCTGTCCTCTTGCGCCTTCACTTCCACCGTGACCGCACACGAATTCGGCAGGTGCTTCAGCTCGTTGTCGAGCAGATTTGCGATCATGCGATGCAGCAGTGAAGCGTCAGCAAAAACCTTCACCTCGCCGGCTGCATGCAGCCTGATCTGCAGTCCCTTTTCCGACATGGAAGGCTCGTAGAGATCGATCATCGTGCGCAGCAACTCGCCCAATTCCACCTCGCTGCGCGTCAATCGCAGGGCATCCGCGCGCGCCTCCGCCACGTCGAGCGACTTGTTGAGGAAGTCAGTCAACCGGTCCAGCTCTTCAATCGCCGAAACAATCGGCTCGGCGTGTTGCTCATCGCCAACCGTAGGCAGCGACATCTCCAGCTTGCCGCGGATCGCCGTCAGCGGGCTGCGCAAATCGTGAGCCAGCGAGTCGGTAATCGTGTGCAGCTGGTGCATCGAGCTCTCGATACGGTCGAGCATTCGGTTCAGCGTCAGCGCCAGGTGGCTCACTTCATCGTGGCGATTTGTGGTCGGCACTCGTGCCCGCACGTCGGAGTGGCCAATGCGCGAAGCCGCCTCGGTAATCTCGCGCACGTGGCTCAGCGTGCGCCGCGACGTGAAAAACACAATCCCGAATCCCAGCAGCACCAGCAGCAGCCACAGCAGGAAGAATCGCAGGCGCAGCTTATTCAGCACGCGGAGTTCGTCTTTTTCTGAAAGTCCCAGATAAATCTCGCTCCCGTCCGCGATCCGCAGCGAAGCCACGCGAAACGCAACGGAAAACCCCTGCACGCGCACATCCGTCGGACGGTCGGCGGGAATCTTTGCCGCCTGAATCGCCCTCAGGTTCGCTTGCCCGTCGCCCGCGCCCACCCACAACTTCATTGAGCCATCTTCGCCAGTCTGCAGAAAGAAGACCGAGTTGTTGGTGCTGCCTCCGCTCGCCTGCCGGTTGGGAACCTCGCGCGCTGCGAGCTCTGCAATCTCACGCACCACGCGACCGTAAAGTGCATTCCGCGGAGTCCGTCCCGCTACGTCTCCAAGAACTCCCACCTCGCCTGAGAGCCACGCATCGCTACGCCGCTGAATGTCGCTGGCAACAAACCTGTGCAGGAAGACGAAGACAAACAGGGTTCCACAGGCAAAGGCGACCGTGGCCCAGCCCGAGATACGCCACGCCGCGCTGCGCATGGGCAATTTACCGGTCCTTGAGGACATAGCCCACCCCTCGCATCGTCCTGATCAGCGGCTGCTGCCCGGCACCGTCGACTTTTCCGCGCAGCCGGTAGATATGCACGTCCACCACATTGGTGTCCGGTTGGATGCGCATCCCCCATACCTGGTCCAGGATCATTGAACGCGTCACCACGCGCCCCGCATTCCTGCACAGATACTCCAGCAGCACAAATTCCTGTTGCGTCAGTTGCAGCGTCTGCCCGCCGCGCGTGGCTTCTCTGCGCAGCAGATCCAGTTCCAGGTCGAGCACGCGCAGCCGCGTCGCTTCGCTCGCCTGCGGGCTGTTGCGCTTCAGCAGGTTGCGCAGCCGGGCCAGCAGCTCGGCAAGCGCGAATGGTTTGGTCAGGTAATCGTCGCCGCCTTGCTCCAGCCCGCGCACCCGATCGTCCACCGATCGGCGCGCCGAAAGAATCAGCACCGGCGCACGAACGCCCAGTTGCCGCAGTCGCAAAATCAAGCTGATTCCGTCGCGGTCCGGCAATCCAAGATCGACAATCAGAATTTCAAACTGGCTTTCGGTCGCAAGCCGTTCGGCGGTTTTCGCGTCCGGCGCAACCTCCACTTCGTATCCCGCTTCCTGAAGCGAGCGCCGCAGGAAACCTTGTATATCGGCTTCGTCTTCCACCAGCAGGAGGCGCATGAGGGAATCTTAGTGCATCACCATTGCACCGTTACAGACACTGGCAATTCAAATC
>Ga0335074_10013795_pt1 | contig 11354 bp, 11 predicted proteins | sample Lox_Sample_23_FD_206715 | JGI IMG/M metagenome (GOLD analysis project Ga0335074, IMG submission 206715) | Soil microbial communities from Loxahatchee National Wildlife Refuge, Florida, United States - Lox_Sample_2.3 | ecosystem: Environmental > Terrestrial > Soil > Wetlands | place: USA...
CGCGGCAAGATAAAACCGTGGCGGGAAGAGGTTTCAAAAACTCCCGATTTTTTCGAAATTACGAGCCGTAATAGTTCGCGACCAGTTCCGCAATCCGTCCGATCGCGTCTTCGAGATAGGTCCCCACGCCATAATGCTGCCCCGTAAATACGCACAAAACAATATTTCTCTTGGGACTTTCCAGAATTCCCACATCATTTCCGACATATGGCAGAAAATCCCCGGTTTTATGCGCCACGCGAAATCCGGTGACATATTTCGGCAGCCGCGTGGTATACACCTGCCCGCGCAGCATTCGCAGCATCTGCTCGCTCGCGGCCGGACTCACCGCTTCGCCGCGCTTGATTTTTTCGAGCAGCATCCCCATTTCCCGCGGCGACGATAATCCGAACGGAGTCTTTCCCTGCCGGTAAAACTCCTCCGCCGACGGCGCCGCCGCGAGCGCCGCGAACCATTCCTTGCCCGTCCGCTGCGCGCGAATGGTCTTGAATCCCAGGCGGTCCATCTCGCCATTCACCGCCGCCGGCCCGCCGATTTTTCCGTACATCAGATCCGTCGCCGTGTTGTCGCTGACAATAATCATCAACGTGAGCAAATCCTTGATGGTCAGGTTCGCGCCCGCGTCGAGCGACCGGATGACGCCCGTCCCGGGGCGTTTATCCGCGTCCGTAATGGTCACCCGATCGGTCAGGTTAAATTTGCCTTCGCCGATCTGCCGGAAAGGCCTCCACCATCAGCGGGATTTTGATGACGCTCATCGTCTCCATCGGCTCGTCCGCGTGGATGGCGATTACCTCGCCGGTCTCCAGGCATTTCATGTAAATGCCCCATTTCGCGTTCACCGATCGCGTAAGCCGTTCGATATTCGATTGGAGCCGGGCGAGGGATGCAGGTTGCGCCGCGGCCATCAGCGACGCGCAGAAAAGAGCCGCAATGGTTTTCATCTGTATACCTTAATACGAAAGTACTCGCCTGCGGTAACCGGAAGGGGGACCAAATACCTATGGCAAGCGAGGCCCGAACTTCGTATAAAAAAGTGGGTGCAGACAAGCGGATTGCCAGACTATTACGAGATTCTTCAGCTCAGCCCCACGGCGGAATTGGAGACGGTGCATCGCGTGTACCGCATCCTGGCGCAGCGTTATCATCCGGATAATTCGGAAACCGGCAATGTCGAAATTTTTCGCGTGGTCAGCGAAGCCTACCAGGTGCTGAGCGAACCGGAACGCCGCGCCGCCTACGACGTGCAGCATCGCGAACACCGGCGGCTGGCCTGGAGAATTTTCGACCAGTCCAGCTCCACCCAGGGCGTCGAGGCGGAGCGCCGCAAGCGCCACGGCGTCCTGAGTCTGCTCTACCGCAAACGAATCGTCCAGCCGGATCAGCCCAGCATGACGCTGAAGGATTTCGAGGATCTGCTGGGCGTTCCCAGGGAACACCTGGAATTCACGTTGTGGTACCTCAAAGAAAGCCAATGCGTGCAGCGCACCGACAATGGCCGGTATTTTATCACGCTCAAAGGCGTCGATCTGGCCGAATCGCTCTGTTCGGATCGACGCGATGCGCTGCTACTGCCGTCGCCCACGCGGTTAGCCGGGTAGCGGGCAGTGGGGAGCCGCCATCCACTCCCACTCCTCATTTCACGGCAGACTATATTCCGCTTTGATCCCCGCGACGTCCTTCAAAGCCTGCTGTTGAAACGGACTGCTAATCTCCGCGCAGCGCCGCAGGAACTTCAGCGCGTCCACCGGACGGCTGCGGTTGTTGCCCGCTTCCGCCAGACGGTAATTGGCCATACCCAGGTGGTATAAAGCCGCGGGAAGCCGCGGATCGTTTTCTCCCATGCCGGCGACCGCCGCGCGCAGCATGACGTCCGCACGGGAGTAGTTGTGGTTCAGACTGTTCGAAACGCCGCCCAGGTAATTCGCCAGCGTCAGCAGCGCGGCTTTTCGGCGAGTCCATACGTCTTCGCTCAGCGACGCCGGACGCGGCATCCGCTCCAGGGCCCCAACCGCCCGCGTGGTGTAGGCGATCACCGTCTGGCGCTCATGCGGATCATCCTTGCGAGCGTTAATTTCCGCTAAATACATCAGCATTTCCGCGTTTTGCGGATCTTTTTCCAGGCCTTTTTCGGCCATTTCGATCGATTTCTGCTCGTCGTTGAGCGACTGGTAAATCTCGAAATATTCGGGCGTCAGGGTCGCGGCGTACTTGCTGCCGGGCATATGCTGCTCGAAATTCTGGAGCAGTTCCAGACGCCGCCGCGGGTCCGCGGCGCCGATGGCCGTCGAGTACGCCAGAAACTCGGCATATCCGGCGGTTTGCCGGGCTTCGGCCGAGTTCGCGCCGCCGCGGCCGGCGAGCGTGTTGGCCAGCGGCCACACGCGATCCGCCCAATCCAGAATTCGCGAGGCGTCGTGGCTGGCTTCAGCCGCGCGCAGCGCCAGCTCACCCGCTTGCAGATTTTCCGGCTCCAGGGCCAAGCGCAACTCGCCGATGCGCATCACCTGGTCCCACGATTTCGCGTCGAAATAGGCCGGCTGAAGCTGATCGTAAACCCAGGCGATGGCGGGATGTTTTGGATATTCCGACGCGAATTGCTCCATATAGCCGAGTTTTTGCGCCGGATCGGTTTCCTGCTCGATGTGCTGGATCAGCAGACCGTCCCTGGTCTCCGGATCGTAAACCGGTTTGGCTCTTTGCCCGGACAAGAGAGCCATGGTGAGCGATAGCAGCGGCCAAAGCCTTCTCACCATTTTTAACCTCCCGGATCTGGTGTAAGATGAACTATCCTTTTGATTCGGATGAAGGCGGGAAAAGCTTTAGTGCGTTTCCCGTATGGCAAGACGGCGTTGCGGATATGATTCTTCCTAATACCTATGGGGCCGCCCTGGCGCTGCTGATTATTTCCATGTTTTGTTGGGGGTCCTGGGCCAACACCCAAAAACTATCCGGGAAATGGCGCTTTGAGCTATATTACTACGACTATTCGCTGGGCCTTCTGCTGTGCGCCGTGATCGCCGCTTATACCGCGGGACAGTGGCTGCCTCAGGAATTGACCTTCAGCGACAATCTGCTGATCGCCGGCAAGCGCGAAATGCTGTGGGCCGGTGCGGCCGGCGCCGTCTTCAATCTGGCCAACATGCTGCTGGTAGCGGCCATCGCTGTTTCCGGCATGGCCGTGGCGTTTCCGATCGGCATCGGGCTGGCGCTGGTCGAGGGCGTCGTCTGGAATTACGCGCTCAATCCGCAAGGCAATCCGATCCTGTTGTTTGGCGGCGTGTTTCTGGTGGTGGGGGCCATCATCGTGGACGCGTTCGCCTATAGCGGTTACCTGGATGATCAGGAAGACGCGGCCAAGAAAGCGGCTCTGCAAATCGATCCCCGGGCGAAAAAGCGGCCGCCAAAGCCGACCGGCGCCGCCCGCGGCATCCTATTAAGCATTGTCAGCGGTCTGTTGATGGGCGCGTTTTATCCGATGCTCGAATTGTCGCGGCAGGGCGAGATCGGCCTGGCGCCGTATTCGCTGGCCCTGCTTTTCGGGGTAGGCGTTCTCATATCGAGCCTCTTCTATCTCCCGTTTTTCCTCAATTTCCCGGTGGAGGGCGAGCCCATTCAAACCAAGGATTATCTGAAGGGCACAGTGCGCCAGCACCTGCTGGGCATCGCCGGCGGATTGATCTGGATGGTCGGCGGAATCTGCAACTTCGCGGCCGCGGCCAGTCCGGTGACGGTGCAGGTTGGCCCGGCGGTCAGCTATGCGCTGGGCCAGGGCGCCACCATGGTCAGCGCGTTGTGGGGATTGATCGTCTGGCGCGAATTCAAGGGCGCCCAACCACGCGTCAAAGCCATGATCGGGTTCATGCTGGTTTTATTTATCGCTGGATTAAGTATGGTTTCGATGGCTCCGCTGCACGCTTCGCACTGATGCGGCGTCTAATCTGCTTGAGGATGAACGGGATCCATTTGTGTTGCCTCGCGCTGCTGGCAAGTCCTGTATTTGCCGGAGAATACGTGATTTTGTCGAGCGGCGCGCGAATTCATGTGGAGCGGCACGAAACCGACGGTCAGACGGTTCGCCTGTTTGCCAACAGCGGCGTGACCGAGGTTCCGGCCAGCGCCGTAACCGGTTTTGAAGCCGACGATTACGTTCCTCCTCCGCCCGCGCCGCAGCCGGCTAAACCTGCGCCTCCGCCTCCGCCGCCCGATCCCAAAACCATGGTGAAGGACGCCGCTGCGCGTTACGCTCTGCCGGCCCGGTTTGTCGAAAGTGTGGCGAAAGTCGAATCGGCGATGAACCCGAAGGCGGTTTCTCCCAAAGGCGCGATCGGGGTGATGCAACTGATGCCCTCGACGGCTCGAGCGCTGGCGGCCGATCCGAAGGACCCGGCGCAGAACATCGAAGCCGGCACGCGGCTTCTGCGCGAGCTGCTGATCAAGTACAACGGCGACGCCATCAAGGCGCTGGCCGCTTACAACGCGGGCGAAGGCGCGGTGGAGAAATACAAAGGATTGCCGCCGTATCCGGAGACACAGAACTACGTCGACAAGGTGATCAAGAATTATTTGCAACCGAAGCCGTGAGTTGCGAATAGCGATCTCAAATTGGCCTCTTTTTAGCGGTACGTCATCCGCTCCAGTTCCTCGGGATAGCGGGCGCCTTGAATCGTGATCTTCGATGCGGTGGTGGCGATCTCCCGCAGATCCTCCGCCGTCAATTGGATCTGTGCGGCTCTCAGGGCGAACTACCCGAAGACGCTTCGCGTCGAGGTTCCGCGCAATTGGCGGGTATGGACGTGTCTACGCTGCACCATCATTCCCGGGTGCTCACGTCGATGAGTCCACTGCAATATCAAAAAACAGCTTCGCTTGCACGCGGCGCGGCAGCGGATGCTGACGGCTGGTCTGGACGCGGCGAGCGCGGCTTTTGAGGTCGGGTATGAGAGCGCCAGCCAGTTCAATCGCGAGTACAGCCGCTTCTTCGGCCGGCCTCGGATACGTGATGTTCGTACTCTTCGCTCGCCGGAAGCTCCGCTGCTGGAGTCGGTCAGGGACGTCGACGCGGCAGGCGCTCCAAGAGAGAGCGCATAAAATTCGTGTCAATCCGTGAGTTGACTTCAGCGTCGAAAATCCGGCGCCGCCGAACGCCCTTCACACGGCTACTTCGCCCCGGCGATGGAGGTGACTGCCGTCCACCAAAGCTGGAGGTGCTTGTAGGCCGAATCCTCCAGCAGCCGCTCCTGGTCGCTGTGCACGCCAAACCCCTTGGGACCATCTTCTTCATCGGTCATCGGACCCACACCGTAGCATTGCACGCCCCTGGCGCGCAGTTGCGCCATGTCCGTCGCCCCGGTCTGCATCAGCGGCAAAACCGGCACGTGATAAACCTTCTCGAATGCCGCTTCGAGCTGACGATAAGTCTCCGAAGTGATGCTCGACGGTGGAGGAATGGGGCGCTCGGCGCCAGTGCGCGAGGTGGGCACCACCTGGACCGCCGGATCGTCGATCACCTTGCGCATCATGTCGAAAAACGCCGGCATGTTTTCGTCCGGAAGGGCGCGGATGTCCAGCGTCGCCGTGGCCTCGGACGGAATCACGTTGGACTGAAACCCGCCTTGAATGATATTCGGCGAAATGGAGGTGTGCAGCATCGAATAAAACGTCGGCTGGTGCACCGCGAAATATTCGCGCACCGCGGCCGACTTCTCCGGATCGAACAGGTCGCGGAATCTCTGTGCGTCCTCGGGCGGGCTGATCTGCGCGAGTTTTTCGAAATACGTGCGGGTGGTGTCGTTGAAGCGCATCGGCGGGTCCCACAGAGAAACTTTCGTCACCGCTTCGGAAAGATGCAGGATCGCGTTGGTGCGCATGGGCCGCGACCCATGCCCGGAAATGCCCGTCGCCACCAGCCTGGCCCCGCGCGGCACTTTTTCGGTGGTCTCGATCGCGGCGAACACCGGTGTGCCGTTGCGCCGCACCACCTGTCCGGCTTCCGCCAGGCACGCCTCCGCTTCGATCTCCGGCCAGTGATCGCTCACCAGGTAACCGATGCCGAACCCCGACGCCCCCTCCTCGCCCGACTCGGTCACGAAGATCACGTCGCGGTCGAGCTTCATGCCGGTGCGCTTCAAAAGAATGGTGGTCATCAGCGCCGCAAACAGATCGCTTTTATCGTCGATCACGCCGCGGCCGTAAATGTACCCGTCCACCAGCGCGCCGCTGAACGGTCCCGCGATCTTCCACTTGGCCGCGTCGACTTTTACCGTGTCGCTGTGGCCCATGATGAGCAGCGGCCGCTTGGAGCCGTTCCCTTTGATGCGCGCGATCAAATCGGCGCGCTCCGGGTCCTTCCACACCACCGTGGACGGAATTCCTTCGGCGTCCAGCACTTTCTTGACGTACTGAACCACGCGGATCTCGTGTCCCGTGCTCGAATCGATCTGGACCAAATCCTGAAGATGGCGCAACGCCTCGGCGTTAACCTTATCCCAATCGATCGATTGCGCGGTCGCCGGAAGCACGGCGGCAGCCAGGAGCATCGCAGCAAGTTTTCGCATTCAGCCAGTCTACCCCAAAGTGGAAAATCGGTATGGCATGAATCAGCGAACGAGTTCCAGATTTCAACCAAACGAGAACCAAGCCAGCCGACGCCTGGCTTGGTGAGCTCTTTTTGCGCGTAACTGCTCAAGCGCGCTTGAACCGCGACCCGTTCGCCGACGATGCCGGCCAGCATATCGAGCTTTGACGCCCTAGCCGCGCAGCGGGTCCAGATTGCCACAGAGTCGCGCCGATGCACCGCTACTCGATCCGAGCACCGGGCAGTGCTCGTTTGCGCTTGCGCGAGAGTTTCAAAAATTCCGGAAGTGTTTTAAAATCAAAAGAAGCCCACAAGCCGGGCGCGTAGCTCAGTTGGTTAGAGCGCCTGCTTCACACGCAGGAGGTCCACGGTTCGAGTCCGTGCGCGCCCACCATAATTTTCAATAACTTAGATGTAGTTGGGCGGCAAACAGCCCACCCAACTGCCCACCCAGTTCCCGAGTTGCTACCGGATTTCTTCACTCCTATACTGCGGGCATGGCGAAGAACGCAGCCACGCATCCCCCGGATCCTTCGTCCGCCAGCCATCCTATCGATTCTCGCCCCGCACTTGCTCCGGTCATCGAGATCAATGTTCGCCACATTGGGCGCACGCCGCAACCAGAAAAGCTGACTGGAAGTGAAGCTCCCGAAGGCTGGATCAGGAAGGTCGACCGGCCGCGCGAAGGCAAGGTCTGGGTCGGTTTTTTCCATCTCTACGTCGCGGATCCCTCCGGAAGAACGGTTCGCAGAAAGAAGGAAAAAACGCTGGGCCCTGCCACAATGCCGAAGCACGAGGCGCAGCAGAAGCTTGCTGAGTACATCGAGGAGTACACGGGCAGGCTGATCCGTCAGGGAGACACCATCGAGAGTTTTACCGAACTCTGGAAGGCGTTTTCGGCCGTAAAGGCGGGCTCCTGGAGCAAAAAGATGAGAGAGGACATGAAGTATCTTTTCGAGAAACATGTCATTCCCGTCCTCGGCCAGTACTCACCCCAGGAGATCAAGCTGACGCCTCTTCAACTGCTGGTGAACCGGGTCGCGGACGACGGGTATTCGAAAACGACGGTCCAACGAATTCGCACGTATTTAAAAGCCTGTTTTGAATACGCGATTGATGAGGACCTGATTCCCAGAAACCCAGCCCGGAAACTCGCGATGCCGAACATCCGCAAGAAACCCTGCGAGAGATTCCTGAGTGTCGAAGAGGTGCAGACGCTACTGGCGGCGGCTTCGCCGCGGGAGCACCTCGTGCTGCGAATCTATGCCGTGTGTGGCCTGCGGCCGGCCGAGGCTCTCGCGTTGCGCATTGACGACTTCGAAGGTAATCAGCTTCGCATTGACGAGGCCCTGAAGGAACGACAACTGGGAGAGGATCGCTTCGGCGGAACAAAAACAGCCGAGAGCGATAGCTACGTACCGGTTCCACCTGATCTGAGCCGCGAGATTGCGGAATGGATCGCACTTCATCCGCAAGGCGACAACCGGCGAGCGTTTCTCTTCCTGAATCGCAGGGGAACGGCCTTCAGCGTCGGCAACTATCTGAAGAAACAGCTGAAGCCCTTGGCGAAGCTTGTCGGCATCCCAGATCTGACGCAGCAGGCGTTCCGTCGCACCTCCTCCACACACATCCAAAAGCACGGCACAGTTAAGGATATGCAGCGCCACCTGAGGCATTCTGATCCGCGGACGACACTAAAGCATTACGCGAAGGCTGTTCCCGAGAGCCTACGCGCCGCGGTCGCAGCCCTGGATGCTCAAATAACTGGAAGGCCTGAGGGCCAAAAGGGAGCGAGGGCGACTGCAAAGCCTCCAAAGAGGGCTTCGATGCCGGGACACCCCGTTGCCACGGCGGGCAAATAGGATCTGTTACCTACCCTTGTTTCGCTAACAAAGTAGTTGTCGCGGATGCCCGGTTCATGACGAACTTCAAAATTGTCGAACCGCGCGTCCGTTTGACACAATTCAGCTTCTTCAGTAAATAACAAACATGAAGGAACGGCCAGTGTATGCGAGGCCAATATGCAACGTGTGAATGGCATTGAACAGTCGAAGACTTTACCGGTTGCCATAGCCGAAGTGACGCCGATACGGCAACTCATCAAAGCTGCGGACGTCGCACGGAGGCTTGGGGTGAGCATTTCATGGGTTGTGCAGCACGCCTCCGGTAAGCGGAAGCCGTACCTGCCAGCCGTAAAGATGGGTCCCGGCCGAAGCCCTTTGAGATTCGATCCAGCGGACGTCGAGAAGTTCATCGATGAGTGCCGTCGTGTCGCGGGACAAAGAGCCGAGTACGCAAGGAGATAGGATCGGAAGCCAGGACTGCGCTTTCGACGGGTAGCGAAATGGCCGCGATAGCCCGCCAGAATTGCATTTCCTCCATAACGCTGCAGTTGCGGCAGCACCAGATCGTATCCGGCGGGTGGCCATACTTTGCTTCGAGCCAGGAGAGTATCGAGGCGACCTGCATGTCCATCCTTGGCCTTTCGCCGGAACGCGAACCAGCTAGCGCCGTCGAATTCTTGTTCAACTCTCAACTGGCGAACGGTTCCTGGCCTGCGTTTCGTGGTGACACGGAAGGTAGTTGGACCACATCGCTGGCGCTCTCCACCATCATCGTCACCAACCATACGTCAGAAGCATGTCAGCGCGCACTCAAATGGCTATTGGCCGAAAAGGGCGAGGAAGGTCATTGGCTCTGGCGATGGAAATTCAAAACCGTGGATCGCAATGTTCGTTTTGACCCTGATAAATATGGATGGCCGTGGAATCACGGCGCCGGGAGCTGGGTGATCCCAACGGCGTTCAGCATCATCGCGATCAAGCAGTACACAGTTTGTGCCCGTCGCGAAGCGTCGGAGGCGCGAATCCGTCTCGGAGTGGAGATGCTGTTCGATCGGGCTTGTGTCAATGGAGGTTGGAATTCAGGAAACAGCGTCGTGTACGGTGTCCCGCTTCGGCCACACGTCGAGGCCACCGCCATCGCGTTGCTCGCGCTGCAGGATGAACGACGAAACGAAGTGGTCGACAAGAGCCTCCTATGGCTACGCCAACGGGCGGCGACGGTTGGGTCGGCGTCCAGCCTCGCCTGGACCATTCTCAGCCTGTTCACCTATCGCGAACCCATTCAGCAATTGCAGGATCGGCTCGCCAACATAATCGGCGATGGCGCTGGCATCCGCAACAACGCAACACTGGCCGTAGTGCTCCTCGCCCTCCGCTGCGGAGAAATGATCCATCCGTTCATGGTCTTCAGATGAGTATCAATCGACGCAGAGCTCTGGGTGCCGCAGCCGCGGCGGCGGTAACCGTGGGGATTGAAGCGCGGAGCCTCCGCCCCCAGCACACCGTTGACTACCGCCGAGTGCAGTCACGCGTAGCGGTCTTGAACGCTGAGGCGTATTCGGAGGGGCTGGAAGAGACGGTGCTCCGAGGACTTAGGCTATTTCGGATTGACATCCGAGGCATGCGCGTTCTCCTCAAGCCAAATCTGGTGGAGGATCTGCCGGAGCCTGTAAACACTAACCCGGTTGTAGTCGGCGCTGCGGCTCGATGTTTTCTGCGGCTGGGAGCGCGGCACGTTGTTGTTGGCGAAGGCGCCGGTCATCAACGAGACACGGAACTCGTGATCGACGCAGCGGGCTTGAGACCAATGCTCCGGGAGAAGCGGATCGAGTTCGTCGATCTCAACCGGGACGAACTGCGCAGAGTGAGGCTAAAGGCGAGGTATAGTGGCCTCGGCGAGCTCTGGCTTCCGCGGGAGGTACTCGCTTCCGATTTCGTCGTATCCATGCCCAAAGTGAAAACCCACCACTGGGCAGGCGTCACCCTCAGCCTCAAGAACATGTTCGGCATCGTGCCAGGAATGAAGTACGGTTGGCCGAAGAATCTACTGCACTGGCATGGGATTCACGAGAGCATTCTCGATATCTGCGCGACAGTGCCAATCCATTTCGTGATCGCAGACGGCATCACGGCGATGGAAGGTAACGGCCCACTTCAAGGAACCCCACGCGAGCTTGGGAAAATTGTGCTGGCCGATGACCCGGTCGCCGCGGACGCAACCTGCGCCCGCCTGATGGGCTTTGATCCGCTACAAGTCCGCCACCTGTCAGATGGGTCCCAATTCCTCGGCAACCTGCGCGCTGACCGGATCGCGATGCTGGCCGAACCAGCCGAAAGGCCAATCCGCCCTTTTGCCGTGCTTCCTGAGTTCCAATATCTCGTAGCCCAGTGAACTTGTCCGTGAAAATCGAAAGCGTGCAGCGACGGCTCTTCACCAATCAGCCGGAATGAGTAAAAGTGGGTCCATCGCAGAAAAAAATGATGTGACCGCGCGGGCCGTGCATCAATCGCGAAGAATCGGCACCAGCGGGGGTCGCGGCGCGAAGAGGAATGAGGAAAACTGGGTCCGCATAGAGAAAAGAGGCGCGTCCGGAATCCCGTGGACTGCCCGGCAAGAGGAATGAGCAAAAGTGGGTCCACTGAAAAGACTTCGTGCAGCAGCAAGAAGGTGGTCCAGGCGCAGCGTCGTTTCGCCGGCGCCGTGGAGATGTGGGATGAGCAAAAGTGGGTCCAGCAGATGAGATCGGCGCATCGCGCTCCGGATGCTGAGTGGCAAGATCTTGCAGGAAGAAATTTCGCCCAGGAGATGTCCGAAGGACGGATCTCCGAGAAGGTGACGGGGCGATTTCGCCTTAACATGCCTTCAAGGAGCGCGGGCAGTGTTCTCTTCGATCGAGGAACTTTCCGACAAACTGGAGGCCGCCAATTACATC
>Ga0335074_10013797_pt1 | contig 11354 bp, 4 predicted proteins | sample Lox_Sample_23_FD_206715 | JGI IMG/M metagenome (GOLD analysis project Ga0335074, IMG submission 206715) | Soil microbial communities from Loxahatchee National Wildlife Refuge, Florida, United States - Lox_Sample_2.3 | ecosystem: Environmental > Terrestrial > Soil > Wetlands | place: USA: Florida...
AACAACTCCCCAACCTCTTTTAGCAAATATTAGTAGATAATCTTTATCTTCTTAGTCTGCTAGTAATTCTTATAATACGTAGTAACAAACGCTATTATCTTACAGTCAATAAAAATGTTGCGTAATCCCTTTTGCTTTGTATTGCTATGCTTTATCCCTAACAATTCTATAGCTCGTACGGGTTGTCCCCTTACTATATGCATAATCAATAACAACTTTTCTTAAAATTGCTTGACCTTTTGCTAGTATTCCTATACGGCTTCAGCTTAGTATAAGTGATCCTGTCCTTCTATGTCTTCTTAAAACTACTCCTACTACAATTAAGTCTTATAACTAATCCTTTTCAACAACTACTACTTTCTATCTACAGCAAATTTGTTCTAGACGTCCTTTAAAAACAACTACTCAACCTTTTCCTTACTAGCATTATTATTCAACCTGCCCTAATCGATTTAGGGCAATTATCCTTCTTCAACTTCACCTTTTATATTCATTTTTATTATTAACAACTCTATTAAATCCTAATGTGTCTCTTCTACTAATCTATATAATATTCCCTGCAATTACTCTATATTAAAACGGATTCCTTAATATAAAACCCGATTTCCTTCCTATTTAATGACCCCTTCCACTATAATATTATATCAAATTTTCATTCTATATGTCTAACACTTATAAATCCAATTTATAAGTGTAAGCCTCCCTTTATCTAAAATTAATATTATAAACTTGCATACCTTTCTCCGTACAATATTAAAAATAGGCTCTGTTCTCAATTGGGCTTATACATCATCCTAAAACTGTTAATTCCTCTTATACCTTGCTTCCTACTTTATGTATAACTAATATATTACTAACATTCAAGCCACTTTGATAAATCCCAAATATTTTGTAGTATAATCTTCTACATTCAACTACCCTCTATCATCTTAAAATCCTAATACGACTAATCTACTAATAATAACACTCTCATATTCGTTATCACCTAATTTGTAGTTTAACAATGTTATATACAACTCCAAACATAATTAGTCAATCCTTTTTAATGCTAAGTCCTTTTACTAACTTTCCTAGCTTTTTTAATGTTGCTGACTTTACTAACTTTTTTGACTTTGCCGACTTTCCTAACTTCCCTAACTTTCTTAACTTCCCTAACTTTCCTAACTTTCCTAACTTTCCTAACTTTCCTAACTTCCCTAACTTCCTAGCCGTCCTGCTTCTTCCATCTTATCCGCTATATCATCTACTACTCTTACTAATACACTAAATGCATCTTCTTGTTAATAGGTGAATTAATAACTTGGCTTTGCTTCCTTAAACCGCTTATCCTTCTACATACAATATATGTAACACAACAATTGCTCTTAAACCCTATAGTATTTCTTTAATGTATCCTCGCCTATAAAACTGCTAAACGGCATAGACGGCTTTTAGGTTGCAATCTTTCAATTTACTTTAAATAATATATTAATTCCTACTGTTTTAAGGACAGCAATGCCTTATGCTGTACTAACTGTTCGACTAAAACTCTTAATAATAGCTTGTAATTCAAGTTCTTTGCTAGTATTAAGTGGCTTAATAGCTTCTTATAATCGCTTAAGGTCCTTCTCCTTTAAATGTCGCACTCAACCTACCTGCTTTAACTATAAATTGGGTTCTACATTCTTATCGGCTTCCTTAACTTTTTCCTTAACCTTCTTCTTAATATGCTCCAACCTCTCTACTGTTATTTTTTGTACTTTCACTTATATGTCTAGCTCTAAATCTCTCTTATCAACTGCCTCCTCTCTTATCACCTTAAAAAATCCCTGCTTGAGTCTGTTCTTAAAAAATTGCTGACAATATACTCTAAAAATCTATAGCCATTTTAGTGTTGTTTGCCTTTTTTTGTATAATAGCCGTCCTTTCCCACGCTTATTCTCCTATCTATATACTATACAACAATGCTCTTAAATTAATTGTTAATAGCAAATTACATACTCATACAATTAACACTTTAATCTATTAATCTTTAAGGCATTTAATTTAGGGATTGCTAGGCTGGTTGACTTAGGGAATACAAACGATTCTAACCCTCTTATATCTTAAATTAATCCTTCAATTTGGCTAATTTCTTTAATAACCTGCTCTTACTACTCCTTCTTGTAATTGTAACGCACATCGCTTAAATGACTGTCTATGTAGATAGGTAATACTGCGTACTTACATTGTAGCCCTATACATATAATAACATGATAATCGGACAAATAAATGAATAGATTTATAATTAGAACAATAGCTATTATAATTAAATGATTAGCTAGTAAAATGCTAGCTACAAAACTAATAATTCTTTAACTTATTTTTAACTATATGTGTTGCACTAACACGCTAGCGTTCATACGCGTTTGCGCTTTACAAAATTTGGAATAGTTTTACTAGCTGATGCCTTATAAAATGGGTATGGGTTTTACTAGTCTATAAGTTGCTGTCCGACCCTATCAAAAACCAACCTAACAACAACCCACCTTACTTACCTACCTTCTTATAGTTTTCTAGGCTGGAAATTGCAGGGATTTTACTGGCAAAATTAGGTTTGATATATACTCGACTTACCTACAATTCCAACTGCTCCTTCTATAATTTCTTAATAAATAGATAATACCCCCCCTTAAAAATGGATAATGTATAAGTGCTTTCTCACCGCCTAATTCTACCCCTAACAAAAAAAAATGGATAATACCTATTATCCATTTAGGACTTAGTGTTAGAGCAAAACGCTTCGCTTAAGCTGTATAGTGCGAGCTAGTACCTAATCTCCTCTAGCTTCTTTAAGTCGTCCTTAGCGTCTTTTACTGCAAGCTAGTGCTACTTGTATAAGTCGTATAGCATTAAGTCTGCAAAGCCAATCTAACTAGCAATCTTTATATAAAAGGCTAGCTAGTCCTAGTCGATCTGCCGTGCAAGCAGCTACGCATAGCCAGCTTGCTGCAGCATCTAGCTTATACTTATACTTAGGTGCTGCGCTTACAGCCGCTTTACTTTGTATAAGGCCTATTAGAGACTGAGGGCCTACTTGGGGTCTACGCTGTTAAAAGAGCACTATAGCGCGCGAAGCAGCATTTAAAGCACTATAAAGTAAGCGTACAAGATGCGCCTGCTTTGCTGCTAGTTAAAGAGCTACTTGAATGTAAAGGCGAACTTGTTAATATTATACGCAAGATAAGTAAGGTAGGTCTTACTTAAAAGCTGCTAATATAAGACCTCCTTATTGTTACTCGTACATGCTACAAGCTAATCCTACCTGCCTATTGCATTTAAAGCGCTTTGTATGCAATTAAAGAAGGCTAAGCTGATATAGTACTCCTTGCACACTTTATATAAGAGGTATTCGCCTGTTATAAGCGCTTGCAACAAGCGCTTCTTGCTCTTAAAGTAGCTACCCTCCAACTGCTTCTACGTAGCAAGGACGGCCTTCTTGCACTTTTATAGCATTATATAAACGTTCAAGTTCTAAGTGAGCTTGTCGAGGAAGCTAGCCTAAAAGGGCTTTACTTTAACAGTGTTAAAGACCTCTTTAACTAAGTTGTAGGCCTAGCTGTAAATCTAGCTGTTTGTATGTTACAAGCTTATACGAGCAAACTTAAATGTGGCTTCTAAGCTGTCTCCTAGTATTATTAAAGTGAATCTAGTCACCTTCATCTTCAAACAAGTAGTAGCAGGCTGCTTAAAGCGCATCTAAGTGGCAAGGTGCTTAATGTAGTAGCAGTATTAGAGATAGACTTAGAGTTGCCCTGTACGATTACAAGCAGGGTCTCTTACTGTAAACGCTTAGTTTGTACATGCAACCTCCTTGTCTAAGTCGACTTAGACCCACTCTAAATCGAGGTAGTTGTAATTCAAGTAGTACCTTAAGCCCTACTAGAAGAGATCTTAGGCCCTTACAATCGTATAGTCCTTGTAGAGCAGCTTGGTCCTTTTACTTAAAAAGACTAAGTGCAAGCAAGTAAAAAGCGCGTTTTCTAGCAGCTAACACCTTTATACAACCTCATCTTATATAGCAGCTAGCAGGCGACCTTGCACGAAGTAGTAGAGCGACTAATACAAGAAGTCCTACTTGCTTGTACAAGCTTGCTGCTTATAGTTCCACGCTCTTACTTAGAGTAGAACGAGTATGAGGGATAGAGGTAGGTGCTATGCGACGTTAGACGAGATACAGCTAGTAAGGCTAGGTAGGAGAATAGCGTCTGTCTACTACTCTAATACTTCGTATAAGTGCCTGCTTAGCTTCTTAGGGAAATTTGTAGGCTTCTTAGCGCTCTACTGCGCTAAGAAGAAGATGAACACGCTAATACCTTCCGCCCTAACAACCTGTCCTAAGCGGATGTGAGGCACCTTAAACAGCAAGACGTGCTTTGTACAAGCCTAACTGTTAGAGTGGTTAATAACTAGAAGGGTTAAGTGCATATTTGTATAAAGGTTCTAGTAGAACTAAAGCGTAAAGTTTAAGTATAAGCCTTATTGTGTAAAAGTTAAGCTCTAAGCAAATCTAATAATGCTATTAATATCATATTAGACCTTATTCGTACGAGCAGGCTGCTTGCTACAAGCTAGGCATATAGTAGCTGGCTGGTTGTTGCTGCTGTTAGAGTTTGAGTCTAAAGAGCTCTTATCTGCACTACTATGCTGCTTATACAAACAGCTTTTAAAGAGCTAGGCCTAATTGTACAAACGCTAGCAATATTTGCTGTTGTAAGGTAATATGCTAAGGCTGCTAAGGATATTAAGGAGCTACTAAGTAGACTAGTTTAGATCTTTAAGCAACTAGTAGTTCTCTTCTTCTTGCACGTCTTAGTGCTACTTGTACGAATCTGCGTGGCTGTTGCAGTTAAAGGAGTCTAGTAGGTGTAAGCTGAGTTGTAGTAGTAGGTCGAGCTTGGCGTCCTCGTTTTATTAGAGTTCCTATTATAGCTGCGCTTTTAGACCTAGCTTGAAGGCCTCAAACGGAGTGTCCTCATCCTCTACTTCTTTGTATGAAAACATACTAGCTGCAGGCTTATCGTCTGCTACCCTATACGAATTGTTGCTATTAATAGTAGAGTTTGTGTCCTTGCTGCTATTATACGTATTGCTTTGTAGTTCCCTATCCTTGTCACTTTAAAACAAGCGCTCCGCTTCCACCCTGTCTATATCTATATCTACATCTATGTCTATGTCTATGTCTATAGCTTTATTTTTGTATGCAGCCTTAATATTAGAATCGTTGTCTTTATATTAAAATAGTACATCTTCTACTTCTACTTTGTTGGCTTTGCTAGCTTTATACAAATTGAACAGGCTAGTTGCTACATCCCTTATCTCGCTTGCTTTATATGTAGCCTTAATATTAAAATTGTCTTAAAATAGTACATCTTCTACTTCTACTTCGTCGACTTTGTCGGCTTTGCTAGCTTTACTAGCTTCACTAGCTTCATACGAAGCAGACTGAGCATTTGCTGTATTGTTAGCTTTATACGGACTGTGCTAGGGGCTTATTGTATTATTAGCTTCATACAGATTAGACTGTGAATGAGCTGCTGCGGCTGCTATACTACTAATAGCTGCTTGCAGCTCTACTTGCTAGCTTAAGTTGTACTGCTACTACTACTACTACTACTACTATTAGGCTACTTGTTAATGCTACCTAGCAGTTGCTGCTGTACGAGCAGCAAGTTGGGCCTTAATGCTCTATTTCTACTATAGCATTATAGTAAGAAGTAGTAATATATTAGATTTAGTAGTTTGTTGTACAAATTAATAGTTGGTAGTAGTATTTAGTTTGTAAGAGTTATATGCTGCTATAGCCCTTTAATTGTTAGATTACTAAATAGGAAATAAAGGGGGTTAGTTATATAATGTTTACAGTTACACTTTGCAGCTTAGCGTAGAAGGTCATATGATGTTTACAGTTACACTTTTAGGCTTAACGGCTAAGGCGTACGGGCCCGTACTGCTCTCACTTTGCTACTTTTACTGCTATTTTAACTTGTACCACGTACTACATATACCTCCTTATTGTTACTTGTACGTGCTGCAAGCTGATCCTACCTGCCTATTGCTATTTAAGGCGCTTTGCATGCAATTAAGGAAGGCTAAGCTAATATAGTACTCCTTGTACACTTAATATAAGAGGTGTTTACTTGCTATAAGCGCTTGCAATAAGCGCTTCTTGCTTTTAAGGTAGCTACCCTCTAACTGCTTTTATATAGTAAGGACGGCCTTCTTGTACTTCTATAATATCATACGAACATTTAGGTTCTAAGTGAGCTTATTAAGAAAGCTGGCCTAAAAGGGCTTTACCTTAACAGCATTAAAGACCTCTTTAACTAAGTTGTAAGCCTAACTGTAAATCTAGCTGTTTGTATGCTGCAAGCTCGTACAAGCAAACTTGAATATAGCCTTTAAGCTGTCTCTTAATATTATTAGAGTGAATCTAGTCACCTTCATTTTTAAACGAGTAGTAGCAAGCTGCTTAAAGCGCATCTAAGTGGTAAGGTGCTTAATGTAGTAGTAGCACTAGAGATAGACTTAGGGTTGCCTCGTACAATTGCAAGCAAGGTCTCCTACTACAAACGCTTAGTTTGTATATGCAACCTCCTTGTTTAAGTCGACTTAGACCTACTCTAAATTAAGATGGTTGTAATTCAAGTAGTACTTTAAGCCCTACTAGAAGAGATCTTAAGCTCCTATAATTATATAGTCCTTATAAAACAGCTTAGTCCTTTTACTTAAAAAGACTAAGTGCAAGCAAGCAAAAAGCGCGTTCTCTAGCAGCTAACACCTTTATATAACCTTATCTTATATAGCAGCTAGCAGGCGACCTTGTACGAAGTAGTAGAGCAACTAGTACAAGAAGTCCTACTTGCTTGTACGAGCTTGCTGCTTATAGTTCCACGCTCTTACTTGGAGTAGAGCGAGTATGAGGGATAAAGGTAGGTGCTATACGACGTTAGACGAGATACAGCTAGTAAGGCTAAGTAGGAGAATAGCGTTTGTCTACTACTCTAGCACTTCGTACGAGCGCCCGCCTAGCTTCTTAAAGAAATTTATAGGCTTCTTAGCGTTTTACTATGCTAGGAAGAAGATGAACATGCTAATGCCTTCCGCCCTAACAACCCGTTTTAAGCGGATGTAAGGCACCTTAAACAGTAAGACGTGCTTCGTACAAGCCTAGCTGTTAGAGTGGTTAATAACTAGAAGGGTTAAGTGCATATTTGTATAAAGGTTCTAGTAGAACTAAGGCGCAAAGTTTAAGTATAAGCCTTATTGTGTAAAAGCTAAGCTCTAAGCGAATCTGATAATGCTGTTAATATCGTATTAGACCTTATTCGTACGAGCAAGCTGCTTGCTGCAGGCTAGGCATATAGTAGCTAGCTAGTTGTTGCTGCTGTTAGAGTTTGAGTTTAAGGAGCTCTTATTTGTGCTGTTATACTGCTTATACGAACAGCTTTTAAAGAGCTAGGCCTAATCGTACGAACGCTAGCAATGTTTGCTGTTATAAGGTAGTATGCTAAGGCTGCTAAGGATATTAGGGAGCTGCTAAGTAGACTAGTTTAAATCTTTAAGCGACTAGTAGTTCTCTTCTTCTTACACGTCTTAGTGCTACTTGTATGAATCTGCATAGCTGTTGCAGCTAAAGGAGTCTAGTAGGTGCAAGTCGAGCTGTAATAGCAGGTCGAGCTTGGCGTCCTTGCTCTATTAGAGTTCCTACTATAGCTGCGCTTTTAGACCTAGCTTGGAGGCCTTAAACGGAGTGTCCTCATCCTCTACTTCTTTGTATAAAGACATACTAGCTGCAAGCTTATCGTCTGCTACCCCATATAAATTGTTGTTATTAATAGTAGAGTCTGTGTCCTTACTGCTATTATACGTATTGCTTTGTAGTTCCTTATCCTTGTCACTTTAAAACGAGCGCTCCGCTTTTACCCTGTTTATGTTTATATCTACATCTATGTCTACGTTTATGTTTACAGCTTCATCTTTGTATGCAGCCTTAATATTAGAATCGTCGTCTTTATATTGAAATAGTACATCTTCTACTTCTACTTCGTCGGCTTTGCTAGCTTTATACGGATTAAACAGGCTAGTTGCTGCATCCCTTATCTCGCTTGCTTTATGTGTAGCCTTAATATTAGAATTGTCTTAAAATAGTGCATCTTCTACTTCTACTTCGTCGACTTCGTTGGCTTCGCTGGCTTTGCTAGCTTTACTGGCTTCGTACGAAGCAGACCGGGCATTTGCTGCATTGTTAGCTTCATACGGACCGTGCTAGGGGCTCGTTGTATTATTAGCTTCGTACGGACTAAACTGTAAATAAGCTGCTACGACTACTACACTGCTAATAGCTGCTTGCAGCTCTACTTGCCAGTTTAAGTTGCACTGCTACTACTACTACTACTACTACTACTAGGCTACTTGTTGACGCCACCTAGCAGTTGCTGCTGTACAAGCAGCTAGTTGGGCCTTAATGCTCTATTTCTACTATGGCATTGTAGTAAGAAGTAGTAATATATTAGATTTAGTAGTTTGTTGTACAAATTAATAGTTAGTAGTATTTAGTTGTAAGAGTTACATACTGCTATAACCCTTTAATTGTTAGATTGCTAGATAGGAAATAAAGGGGGTTAGTCATATAATATTTATAGTTACACTTTGCGGCTTAGCGTGAGAGGTTACATGATGTTTACAGTTACACTTTTAGGCTTAGCAGTTAAAGCGCACGGGCCCGTGCCGCCCTTACTTCGCTATGTTTACCGCTAAAATGGGGTCTACCACGTACTACATATACAATGACGTTAGTAAGCAGTTAGATATTTCTTGAGACAGTATGTCTTCTACAAATACACTTCAGCTTTAACGTTTAGTTGTAGCAGATCAAATAGGAGTGCACTATCTAGTAAGGTCGTCTGCTTAGCTAAGTCAAGAAAGGTCTTGTCCTTACTGTAAAACCTCTTATCCATTCTATTAGTCTAGTTTTAGAGTTATATATTATATGCTTTGAGTAGTAGTTGTAGCATATCCTTTGCTATTCCAGATTGCATGTACTATAACTTAGAGTTCTTGTCTGAGATAAAAAGCAATAGATTTGCAAAGCGCGCTTTAAGTGCACCTATTGCTACTGCCTTATTAATCTTGTTACAGATTAGCAGCTATAACAGCTTAAGGTCCCTTTGCTAAATAGTATAGTAGAGAATCTGTGTTTAAGAAGAAAACTTGCATGCAAATCTCTTAGTAGTAGTAGCAGTAGCATCTTAGTCAGCAACTCTCTTAGATGCAGGATAGTACTGCTTCTTGCTGGACGACGCTACTGCTATGTTTAAGCATAAGAGAAGAATGCTATCAAACTACAAATCTTAATCTTAAATACTCAAAAAGGTGTTACTGCTTGAAAGATCATACTTCTTAAGATCTAGAAAGAAGATGAAGATCTGCATGTCATTTATACTCACAATCCAACTAAAGCAATAATAAGGTAGTAGGTGGAGTGTGATAGTAGTTGGGGTTAATTCCTAGTTGGCATCCAGCTAACTTGTAGTAACAGCAAAGTGAATGCTAGCTTTAAGATTTAAAGCGGGATTGGCAGTAGCATTCATACGTATCCTATTCCTAGCTACAGCTAGACTAGTAGGGAAGCAGCAGGTGCTATCAACATCAAAGCTGACTTCAAGCTTCTTGTTAGTAGTGCTAGAGTAGTAGTAGGTGTCAAGGTAGAGGTTTTATAGTAGTATACTTCAGTTGGTAGTCCTATTACTAGTAGAAGTGGCAGTAGCAGTAGCTGCTATATCGGCTATAATGCTAGATATTGAAGGCAAGCTGCTACTATTACTAGATGGGGTTGGCGATGGCGAACGCTCGTGCAGGCTTAGTGACAGTGGAGTGGATGTGTTATTGTTTAAGATGCACCCTTTAAAGATTGCATGGAAGTTGGCGTCTGGTAGTAGCACAGGCGGCATCATCTTAGCGTTCTTAAGCATGTTAGGGAGTAGCGTCGCTTTCAAGGTAAAGGTTCCTTGCAGAATAGAGGTGATGTCAGCGAGCGAGTGGCACTCAGGGTGGATGTAGTGCTAGTAGTAGTAGCAAGCGTGTTCCTATGCTTGCGCTTTATGTTCTACATTGCTGCAGCCTTAGAACTCTTATAGTTGCTGTGCTAGATGCCTAATGATATCTCCTCCTACATCGCTTTCCTCATTATCGCTTCCATCGTCTGTGCTCTCCTCGTCTGTGCGCTCCTTGTCCATGCTTTCCTCGTTTGTGCTCACCCTATCCCTGCTTTCCTCGTCTGTGCTTGCTTCTTCTTGTATACTCCTTCTAGAAATACAACGCGATCGTAAAGGTAGTAGTAGTAGCTCTGCTTCGCTCTCTTGTCCTTCTCCTTCGCTTTCTTCCTTATAGCTCTCTTTATTGGTGCTTGCTTCTTTTTGTACATTCCTTCTGCTAGAAAGATGACGCGATCGTAGTAGTAGTAGTAGTAGCACACTAGCTAAAGGGATTTGCGACGGCATAGACGGATTGAGGACATTGTTACTGTCGTAATCATCGACTTCGACTTCAGCTGGATGAGAGGTAGGAGGTGGATTAGGTGCTACCCGTTGTCTCTTCTTAGCGCTAGAATGGCTACTGCCACTGCTCTTCTAGCTATAGTATGATGACGCTTTATAACAAGGTTGACTCGAAGCCACTGAATCTGCATCGTCAATCTCCGTTAGGATTAAGGTTTTATACCTTTACGCTTCAGCCTCTCTGCTAGCCGCTTGCTCCTTCGCTAGCTGCTCCTACTACTGCTTTTAGACCTCGTCCTCCTCTTCGCGTAAGTGGAAGGCTGGAGGCTGAAGTGGCAGTGGCAGTAGTAAGGGTAGTAGCTGTAGTTGCTCGGTCGCACTAGCAGGACCACTTTTAGTATGATCGCCTTGCAATGTCTAGGCGGTCGGCGTGGTTGGCGCGGTCGGCGCAGTTGATGGCCCCACGTAATTGGAGCGTAGGAGAAGGTTTGGTGGTGTAATAGAAGGTACGTCAGACGGAACAGGCATGTAAGTGATAAATCGGGGCTGGTTCTAGTTCTCAAGCTGACGCTTTCGCTGCTTGTGCTACTGCTTGACTGCACTATGAGCAGCACTAGCTTCTGCTTTAGTTGCATATTTTTTGGGGCGCCCCATGCTGCAAACGTGGTAGTGGCAGTGGCAGTGATAGTAGTAGTAGTAATAATAGTAGTAATAGTAGTAGTATAAGTATATGAAGAAGCTTAGAACAGCTCTTAAAACGTAGTAAAAGGCAAATAGGGGGAAATGAACCTTAAATGTAGTATAGTTAGTTATAGCCTTAAGCATTCTTAGCTTAAA
>Ga0335074_10013799_pt1 | contig 11353 bp, 9 predicted proteins | sample Lox_Sample_23_FD_206715 | JGI IMG/M metagenome (GOLD analysis project Ga0335074, IMG submission 206715) | Soil microbial communities from Loxahatchee National Wildlife Refuge, Florida, United States - Lox_Sample_2.3 | ecosystem: Environmental > Terrestrial > Soil > Wetlands | place: USA: Florida...
TGGCGTGGGCAGTTCAATGTCCACGAGTGCATCTGGGGAAGTAACTGGTTGCGGTGTGTAATACCCGATCGCTTTCATATCGATACTCTTTTTCCTTGCTCGTTCTGGAATTCAACCACCACTTTTCCGAGGGCCCCCGATTCGACCAGCGCGTGCGCGGACGCTATATCAGCCGCCAGGAACCGCTTATCGTTGACCAGCGGCCTGAGCTTGCCTGCATCCACCAGCGCCGCAGCACCGCGAAGAATCTCTCCGTGATGTGCCTGGCCTAGCCCCGTGAGAAGGGGAAGTAGACTGAATACGCCGGAGTAGGTCGCACCGCGAAACGAAAGAGGAGCCAGCGAATGGGTACTCCATCCGAGGCAGCTCACGACATGACCGGTATATCGCTTCACCGCGGCAAACGATGCATCAATGGTGGCGCCGCCCACCGTGTCGTAAATGACGTCGAAACCGTCGCCTCCGGTGTGAAGAGCGACATACTGCTCCGGTGAGAGGGATAGGTAGTCGATCGCGTTTGCCCCGAAGCTCTCGGCGATCATACGCTTGTCCGGCGAGACGGTAGCAAACACGTTGGCCCCTGCCGACCTTGCGATCTGTACCGCAAGGTGTCCCACGCCGCCCGCACCCGCGTGAACCAATACCTTATGGCCTGATCGAACCTTCGCTCGATCGACAAGGCCTTCCCAAGCAGTGATCGTCACCAACGGGAGCGCCGCGGCCTCGCGCATAGACAAGGATTTCGGTTTGGCTGCAAGAAGGGCGGCGTTTGCAACCACGTATTCCGCCAATGTCCCCTGTAGGCCGCCGACGCCGCCCACCATCCCATAGACCTGGTCTCCTGGCCGGAATGAAGAAACGTCAGGCCCGACTTCTTCCACTTCTCCCGCCATATCCAGGCCGAGCACCGCGGGCAGCGGCTGCCCGGCATGGGCCGCCTTACCGGCGCGGATCTTGGTATCCAACGGATTAACACCGCTTGCATGAACACGGATGAGGACTTGGCCGGCTGCCGGTGCGGGACGAGGAAGATCGATGGCGGTGAACGCTCCCCCGGGATGTTCAACCACAAAGGCTTTCATGATGCTGCTCCTTTCGGAAAGAGGTCTCGGTCCATTGTCACGCCACCGTCGAGTGACTCCCCATGTTTCGAAAGCAGATATCGGCCTCCCGAATTAGCGAGGTCATCAGTTCTGCAGCTTTGGTCGATCGAATGAGGCTTGAGCTCTGCCCCGCCCAAAGAGGCATCAACTCGGCCCGCTGCTCGATCGAGGCAGGGTCCGCCACCGTTCGAATCAAGGCGTGCTGGATCGGGTACGGCAGAGGATCTTCCATCGCCAAGGTCATTTCGGACACCAGACGATTGTCGATTGCTCGCGCCATTCGCCCGGTCAGCGCATTTGTGAGACGCGTGTTGCCGGCTGCTTTCGACAGCAGCGCGGCTCTGTACGCTTCGCTTGCGCCCGACTCCGCGCAAGCGAGAAAGGCGGTACCGACAATCACCGCCTCGGCGCCCAGACAGATTGCCGCTGCGATGGCGCGGCCATCGGCGATGCCCCCGGCAGCTATCACGGGAACCTTGACTGAATCGACGACTTGCGGGATTAAAGAGAAGATGCCGGTCAACGAGTCTGCCGCAGAACGCAAGAAGGATCCCCGGTGTCCGCCTGCTTCCATCCCCGAGGCGACGACGAAGTCGAATCCAGCCTGTTCCAGGGCTCGTGCCTCTTCAACGGTTGTGGCGGTGCCGAGCGTCGGAATATCCAGCCTCCTGCATTCATCCATCACTTCGAGCAGCGGAATCCCGAAGGTGAAACTCAGCACGGGCACGCGCGAGTTGATCGCAGCACGAACCTGGCGATCGAAGTCCTGAATGTTGGAATGCAGTCCAACTGGCGACGTCACCCCCAACTCGTCGTAATAGGACGCTAAACAGGAGATCCTTCTGGCGATTTCCTCAGATCTGACCTGTGCCGCACCAGGATCTGACGTCAATACCCAAAGATTAACTGCAAAGGGTCTGCTCGTCTCCTCACGGACTTGGCCGATTGCTTCGCTCAGCGCCGAGCCATCGAGACCGTGAGCTCCGATGCAACCCAAGCCCCCCATGTTCGAAACCAGTGTGGTGAGGCGGTGCGTCGGCACTCCCGCGAATGGGCCCTGGATGATGGGATAAGAGATGCCCAGCTTCCGAGTAACCCTGGTCGATATCCAGGCGGGAGGCGCTTCGCTACCACTTGCCCGCATGCGCCCCTCCGTCCACATGCAGGATCTCGCCATTTACGAACGAAGCCGATTCCAAGTACAGCAGCGCCGCTACGATCTCCGACACTTCGGCGAGGCGGTTCAGCGGGCTTAGATGCTTCAGAAACTCGTGGGCCGCTTTCGGATGCATCGGAGTGTTTACCACGCCGGGAGCGATCGCATTGAAACGGATGCCTTGATTCGCATACTCGATTGCCAGAGCGCGCGTCGCGGACTGCAAGCCTCCTTTGGTCAGGTTAGCCAGGCCCGATGGAACACCCGCAATGGGCTGATCCACCACCGAGGTAGTGATCGTGATCACGTGGCCGGAATTCTGTTTGCGCATCTGGGTCAGCACCAACTGAGTGATATGGAAAAAGCCCGTGAGATTTGTCCTCGTGATAGCGCAGAAGTCGGCGACCGAATACTCCGTGAAGGGTTTGGAAATAAAGATCCCGGCGTTGTTGACCAACAAGTCGATCGATCCAAATCGGTCGATAGCCGTTGTTGTCAACGCTTCGGCCGTGGTTCTGTCGCCGATGTCACCGTCGACTAGCGCGAGATTCTCAGCGACCTTTAGTGTATGGGAATCACTGATGCGGCGGGCATTCGCCACCACACAGTAGCCATGTTCCAGGAGAGCATTCGCGATTCCCAGTCCTATACCGCTGGATGCTCCCGTGACGATTGCAGTCTTCATAAGGTTCGAGCTCTTTAGAATCCCGTCAGGCCGATAGACGCGTTCTCTTGCGGTGAGCCGATCCAGTATTGATACTTTCCGGCCAGATCCAACAGGCGCCGCGCGTCCTCTTCGGTTGGCGGCCCAGCCGGCTCGCCGGGACTGTATGGTTTTCCGAGCTCTCGGAAAAACTCATAGATGTTCGGCGTGGTGGCGAGCAGGATCACGGTCGGGGCCGTTGAGTTATTCCGTATCGCGTGCTTGATCCCGCCAGGCACGGAAATCACGTCGCCAACTCTTGCAGTGAGCCAATGGCTAGCCTCTCCATTCCAATGCAGCACTTCCAGTAGACCTTCCAGCACGAAGAACACTTCCGGGTCGGCGTGACTATGTAAAGGGATGGCGATGGAGGGCGGAACGGTGGCCCGCATAATTCCGAAGACGCCTGAGGTGTCGGACGGCGCGACCAGAAATTGCTGTAGCGGCCCAAAGACGTTAAACAGCGTCGCATCGCTCGAATGTATGATGGTTGTCTCTGTTGGCATGGTTATCCTATTGGACTGTCAATTGACTGGCTAACCGGCTTTCACTGAATAGCCCGTGTTCAAGCTGACAGACTCCCAATCTTCAAGATCCTTGGCGACTTGTACGAGCTTGGTGCGAACACGCGCGATGGCATCTGCACCGAGAATGAGACGCAAAGGTGGATGCGGCGACCGCGTGACCGCAATAATTGCCTTGGCTGCCAAGGCGGGGTCACCAGGTTGCTGCCCATCGCGATCATCGGCGCTGTCTCGAGTTTTCCCGCTCGTTGCCGCGTATGCTTCGATCACGCGGCTCGCGCGCTGCAAGGAATTGCCAGATAAGAAATTCGTACGAAAGTATCCAGGCTCGACGATAGTGACATGAATCCCGAGTGGCTGGAGTTCGGCGGCGAGCGCTTCGGAAAGACCTTCGACAGCGAATTTGCTCGCACTATATAAACCGTAGCCGGGAAATCCGGCGAATCCTCCGATAGAAGAGATATTTATGATATGCCCGCTTCCTTGGGCGCGTAACCGCGGCAAAGCCGATTGAACAACGTTGAGGAGTCCGAAGAAATTCGTCTCGAATACCTGCCGGGCCTGCGATTCTTCGACCTTCTCGACCGCTCCCAACAGGCCGAAGCCGGCGTTGTTGACGACAATGTCGATATGTCCATGGATCTGCCACGCCTTTGCGACCACAGAAGCCACGTCCCGCGGATGGGTCACGTCGAGGGCCAAGACGGTCAATCGCCCTGAGGAACTCTCCTGATCTGATTCCCCGCTGCGAGTAGTGCCGACCACGAAATCACCTTGACCGATGGCGGCCGACGCCAACTCCCGGCCGAAGCCTCGTGATATTCCGGTTATAAACCAAACCTTTGGTCTTCGGTCTTGATTTTCATTCATGTTCCTGACTCCTTTCCTACGCGGGCTTATTTCACAATTTGACGAACGCCGGTCTCTGCAGCCGATTGAATTGCGTCATGCAAAGCGTGACGTTTCGTGGCTTCGACGAAATCGGGTACCAGCCGCGTGCCCTCTCGCAGATCCTTCGCAAACTGCGCGTACAGGTATCCGACGTTGCGTGGCCGGCCTTCGGGCAGATCCGGAGCGAGGGTATGGTATCGCGGAGGAATCGGGATTTCTCTAACGGCGACATCTCCATTTCGCCCGACTTCCAATTTCAAGTCCGCAACCTGCACAATTCCGATATCGGCGGTGAAGACCAGGTCTCCCTTGCTGCCATTGATCTCCCACCGCAGATTCTGGCCGCCGGAAACTCCACCGCGGTAGAACACCGAAGCGACCGCCCCCCCGCGCAAAATGCCGGCGATGGCGACGTGATCCGGTGCAGTGACCGCCTGGGTGGACCCATCCTCGATAATGCGAACCTCATGCCGGCGGATGGCAGTGGACGCCGTGACGCTCTCGAAGTCCCCAATCACAAAGTTCAAGGCATCGAGTGCGTGCAGTACGGGAACACTCAGCAGAGTGGCGCCGTTCGAAGCATCGAACGCATAGGCGTATTGACGTGTTGTCTCCGCGCCCCATAAGTGACCCGAGCCAACCAAGGTTGTCGCCAGCACTTCGCCGATGTAGCCCTCCGCGATGAGATCGCGGGCGTAACGAATGGCAGGCGAGAAACGAGCCTGCAGACCGCATACCGTACGGACACCTGCGGTCACAGCGTGTTGCGAGAGACGTCCCGCATCAGCGAGGTCCTTCCCCAGCGGCCATTCGCAATAGATCATCTTGCCGGCATCCAGAGCTGCAAGAACCATCTGGGCATGCAGTAGCACCTTCACGGTAACCACCACCAGGTCGACGCCGGGATGGGCGATGAGCGCTTCGTGATTGTCGAACGCCGGAATTCCGAATGCGCGCGAGGCCGCGTCCGCCGATTCCCGGCGACTGGTGCTTACCGCAACCAGACGGTAGTCCGGCAGCGCCTTCAATGCAGGGATATGAGCTGATACCGCCCACCCGCCGGCTTCCGGGCTGGCTCCGATAATACCCACTCCGATGGTCGCGCCTGTCATGACGTTCACCGTAAAGGGGCCGCCGCAAATAACACGTTGAGGCCTTCCGCCATCGTGGGGTGGGTAAAGATGGCATCCCGAAGACTGGTGTAGGGTAGCTTTCCCATCATGGCGGTCTGAACAACCGACATCAATTCGCCGGCCTGCTCCCCCAACGCACTGAAGCCGAGAATTTCATCACTCTCACCGATCAGCGCCTTAAGAAATCCCCGCGTTTCCGAGAGGGTTCGCGTGCGCAGCACCGCCGCCATCGCAATTTTGGCAAGCCGATAGCCAATACCCTGCCTGCGCGCCTCCGTTTCGTTCAGTCCGATGCGCGCGAACTCCGGATCGGTGAAGAGGCAGAAGGGAACCATGCGACCCATGGTGGTTCGATTCCCGCCGGTCAGATTGTCCCGCACAACCCGGAAGTCATCGAACGCCACATGAGTGAATTGCGGACTGCCGGCGCACTCTCCCATCGCCCAAATGTCCGGCGCCGTGGTCTGCAGACGCTCGTTTACCCGAATGTACCCTCGGTCGTCCAGTTCGACACCAGTGTGTTGCAGGCCGAGAGTCTGAGTATTCGGGACGCGTCCGGCGGCCACCAGAAGATCCGACCCTTGCACGATCCGCTCACCCTGCGCGTCGATTAAACGCATCTGCACCTGTTGGCCTGAAAGGCCGCGCACTTCCGCGAGGTCGGTATTCAGAAGCACCTCGATGCCATCGTCGCGAAAAATGCGAAGAATCTCGTCGCTCACGTCCGCATCTTCACCACGGGCGACCTGCGGCCCGCGTTCGAGGATAGTCACACTGCTTCCGAATCGGCGCATCGCCTGCGCGAATTCGAGGCCTACGAACCCGCCGCCGAGAATGAAGAGATGCTTGGGCAAACGGTCCAGTTCCAGAGCTTCCACGTGCGTCAGCGGCTTGGCAGCCTCCAGACCCGGAATGTCCGGAAGAGCGGCGTGTGTGCCGACATTCAGAAACACCTGGTCGCCTGTCAGAATCCGGGAGCTCCCGTCTTCTGCTCTCACCTCGACCGCTTTTTCGCCAACAAAGTGCGCCTCGCCCATGATCAACTCCGCGCCGCTGGCCTGGTACTTATCGAGGTGAATACGGACGAGACCATCCACCATCTGGCGCTTCCGTGATCGCACTCCGGCCATGTCGAGTTTCACACTGCCCAAGGTGAGGCCGAACTCCCTTGCCCGATGCACCAAGTCGGCCACCTTGGCGCTGTGAATCACGTTTTTGCTCGGCAGGCAGGCGATATTGGGGCACGATCCGCCGATCAGGCGCCGCTCCACGACTGCCGTGGTCCGGCCGTCTTTTGCCATTGCCCAGGCAAGGGACTTGCCTGCCTCGCCGCTGCCAATGATCAGGATTTCATAATGATCTTTGTCTGGCATGTTAGATCTCACAATTCGGGCCGGTACTCGCCACCGGCGCCGAGAATCCACTCACCGGTAGAAACGGAGGGACTGTCGGGCTTTTCTCCAGTCTGATTCCGAGTTTGCGCATCCTGTAGATCAAAGTCGTTCGCGGCAAACCCAGGCGGGAAGCCGCGCCATTGCGCCCCGCAACGATCCAATTCACTTGCCGAAGCGCCTCCAATATGTGCGCTCGTTCGGCCTCAACCAGAGTCCGCACCGGCTGCGGTGGATCGTCGTGTACCAACCTTTGGAGTTGGACCGGCGGCAAATGCAGTTCCGATCCGGATGACATAATCACGGCGCGCTCCACGACGTTTTGCAATTCCCGAATGTTGCCTGGCCAGTCGTGCTGCCGGAGCATTTCCATAGTTTCTTTTGACACCTGGTAAACCTCACGATTCATGCGGAGGGCGAGCTTTCGAACAAAGTGATTGACCAGAAGCGGGATGTCCTCCGAGCGCGCGCGCAAAGGGGGAAGATCAATCGGGAAGACGTTCAGGCGATAAAACAGATCGGCGCGGAAACGGCGCTCGCGCACCATCTGCGCCAGGTCCTGATTGGTGGCCGCCACGATCCGCACGTCGACACGAGTCGTGCGATTGCTTCCGAGTCTCTCAAATTCCTGTTCCTGGAGAACCCGCAAGAGCTTAGGTTGCAGTTCCAGGGGCAAATCTCCGATCTCGTCGAGAAACAACGTTCCGGTGTGGGCAAGTTGAAATCGGCCGACTGTCTGGTTCAGAGCACCCGTAAAAGCGCCGCGTTCATGGCCGAACAGTTCACTTTCGAGGAGACCGGCGGGTATGGCAGCGCAGTTCACCCGTACGTACGGACCGCGCCGGCGCAAACTCTCCTCGTGGATGGCCTTGGCGACGAGTTCCTTGCCGGTGCCGGTTTCACCGTGGATCAGGACGGCAGAATCCGTCCGAGCCACTATTTGCAGGAGGTTCCAGACGCACCGAAAGGCGCGGCTGGATCCGATCATTTCGCCCTGGGATGTCGATTCCAACGGGATACAGGTTATCGCGGTAGCAGCCATAATTACTCCAATGCCCGACGGCTTGAGATTTGTGCCGGCCCGAGGCGTTTGCCCACGAGGCCTATCGATAACCAATCGTAGGTTGAAACGACAAGTCGCGAAACACCATAATGTGGAACGCCCACCCTATAGTTTTCTAGAGCTGGAAAACTACTTCCTCAGGAAACGCCGGATTCCTCTCGGATTCGATTGCCGGAAAGCAATGTTGTCCGGAACGACGAGCTTAACCTGCGTGCCCGAATCCGGCCCGCCTGAAATGGTGAGGCGGCCGTGCAGCCGCGAGGCGCGTTCGTGCATTCCCGTTACACCGAAATGCCCGCCTTTTCCGCTTGCCGCGAGTTCCGGGTCGATCCCTTTTCCGTTGTCGCACACCTGCAAGACCAGATCGTCGACGTAGCTGAGTTTCACGTTCAACTGACTGCCTTCGGAGTGCGCGCAAGCGTTTCGTATCGCCTCATAGCCAATGCGATACACTTCGTCGCGCACGATCGGATGCATTTCCCGGCTCTCGCCTCGCACCGAGAGCACAAACTCGATGGGGCGTTGGAACTTGCATTCCTCGCCCGCACGCCGCAGCGCTTCTTCCATATCGTTCTGCTCGGTGGTTGAGCTTCGAAGGGAACTGAGCGCCGACCGTCCCTCTTCGACCGCCTGCCCGAGCCACTCCGACAGCCGCTCCATGGCCTGTTGCATCTTGGTCGCGTCGGAATTGTGCTTCAACGCATCGTCGGCGACCATTTTGCTGCCTTGAATGGTTTGCAATAGCGTGTCGTGAAATTCGCGAGCGAGGCGGGTGCGTTCGGCCAGACGCTCGTCGAAACGGACATTCAGCGCCGTAGCTACCTGATGAATGCGCAGCCGATAGGCGCCGGCCAAAAGCAAAACGCCGGCCAGCACGCACAGAGCTTCGAACCAAAAAGTCTGGTAGAACGCGGGGGTGACACTGAAGGACCAGGCTGCGCCGGCTTCGTTCCAAACGCCGTCATTGTTGCAAGCCATCACACGAAACGTGTATTTCCTGGGCGCGAGAGAGCCGTAGTAGGCCTGCCGGCGCGGTCCCACGTTGTGCCACCCGGTATCTTTGCCTTCCAGCTTGAAGCGGAAAAGAACGCGCTCCGGAATCGACAAGCTAAGCGCCGTGTAGTCGATCTCGAGCTCGTTGGTGCGATGGGAAAAGGACACGCCGTTTGAGGGCGCCACCTCTTTGCCATCGATTCTTACCGCTTCGACATGCACTGGTGGAGCCACGGCATTCTTCGGAACCCGCCGCGGATCTACGTAGGCCAGCCCGTTTGAGGTAGCAAACCAGATGCGGCCGTCCGTAGTCCTGGCAACGACCGGCAAGGGAGGCACCTGGCGCGGCTTCCCAGGGAGGCCATCGAATGTATTGAAGGATTCGTAACGAATCCGATAAGCCGGGTTCGCCAAGGCACGATCGAGTTCTCCACCAGGGATGCGCAGGACACCGATATCGGTTGCCAGCCACCAGTAGCCCTGGTCATCCTCAGTTAGTCCGTATATCGATCGCGCAGGAACTCCGTTCTCTGGGGAGAACGAACGGAAATGGCCATTCTCGAACTTGCTCAGTCCGCCGTCGCCGCCGGCCCAGACATTGCCTGCACGGTCCTGGTAGAACGTGAGGACGACACCCGCGGGAACACCATCGCGCGATCCAAAGTCTTGCTGCTTCCCATGCTCGTAGAGCGTGATGCGATCATATTGGCCTAGCCAGACGCGGTCCTGGCGATCGGTATACAAGTCTCCCCATCCGATGGTACGGTCGGGTCGAACTGAGACTCTCGTAATGGCGCCATCGGCAAAGCGGAATAGTCCCTCGGTCGAATCGAACAACCAGATGCCGCCAGCCCGGTCACACGTGATCCGGATCATTGCCTTCAGATGTATGCCCTGCGGCAATCGGACCGCCGCCCAGTGCCCATTCCTCACTTCATCGAGGGAATCCCCTTCGACGAACCAAAGGTTCCCGGTGCCGTCTTCGCACATTGAGCTCACTGCGAGCTCAGACACCGGCTCCTGCTTGCCGTCCGGCCGAATGCGTAAGAATCCCACGCCGCCGACACTGTATGTCCACAGGCTACCGTCCCTAGTTGCGAGCACGCCCCTGGGAAAGTCGGGGTGCGGCACGGCAACCGTTGTGAATGTGCTTTCTCTAAAACGGTCGAGTCCGCGGATAGTTCCGGACCAAATATTTCCTTCGTGGTCTTCCAGCAGGCAGGAGACATAATCCCCGGATAGCCCGTCTTTGGCTGTGAACGGCTCGGCTTCGGGACCGAATTGAGCGATCGCCCGCCCATCGATCCGGTTTGGGTACGCTACGCGCCGGAGGCCGTCGCCAACAGTACCGATCCAGAGGCTTCCATTCCGATCGAAGAGCAGGGAACTGGCGCCAACACGCACCTCCGTAATCGGACCGCGATCGCCCACCTGCGGCAACGTGTGGGCCGACCGGCCGGTGTCCGCAAGCCAAACCGCGCCATCGAGTGCTTGCGCTAAATTACCGCCGCCGCCAAACATATCGCCCGGGTCGACAAACCCTCTTCCCCCGGCAGGATGGTAGATCACCCTGTCTTCCGTGACGACCCAGAGTGTACCCGACTTGTCAAAGTAAACCTGCCTCGCTTCTTTAGCCGGAAACTCCCAGTCTTTCCCGGCGTCCTTCCAGGCGCCGTCCTCAAAGCGCGCGAGGCCTCTGGCGGTACCGGCGATCACCGATCCATCGATGCTCTCCACAAGGGCCAGAACGGGTGGAAGGCCCTCCGGTTCAGAGTAGGAGTTCATGTGGCCATTCAGAAGCCGGACCACGTTGCCAGGCCGGAAGACGACCCATAGAGCTCCATCGCGAGTCGCGAGCAGACTCACGATTCGGGTGCTGGGAAACACTTCTCCGCGTCGTGGCTCAAATCGCGCGAAGCGTACCCCGTCGAAATGAAATAGCCCCCCGGTCGTACCAAGCCACAAATACCCATCGGTAGTCTGTGCCAGTGCTCGAATGTCGGACGGCGCGCCCTCTTTTTCGGTCCAGGCCGTGTGGACGAACTGTGTGATGGCCCTTTGTGGATCCAACGCGAACCCTGGCGTGACTCCAAACCCGACCAGAGCGATTGTTGCCAGCCAGCCGATCCTCGGCATCATGTCACACTTCGAGTATTCCGCGCCGGATCGCGATCGTTACCGCGTGCGTCCGGTCGTTGGCTTGCAGCTTGCTGACGATGTTCTTGATGTGGAAATTCACGGTCGCCTCCGAAATTTTCAGCCGGGCGGCGATCTCTTTATTCTTGGAGCCATCGCGAATCAGCCGAAGCACATCTAATTCGCGGGCCGTGAGTTCATCCTCTCCGATATGTTCGGCAAGACGCGTGGCGACCTCCGCCGGGACTCGGCGCTTGCCG
>Ga0335074_10013801_pt1 | contig 11352 bp, 10 predicted proteins | sample Lox_Sample_23_FD_206715 | JGI IMG/M metagenome (GOLD analysis project Ga0335074, IMG submission 206715) | Soil microbial communities from Loxahatchee National Wildlife Refuge, Florida, United States - Lox_Sample_2.3 | ecosystem: Environmental > Terrestrial > Soil > Wetlands | place: USA...
AGGCCCGCGTCTGCGCGTCCGGCGAAGCGCCAGCACAATCTGCCCGCGTTCCGTTCGCGAAGAACGACGCCTCCAAGCGCGCAGGGCCGATGGGTGCTGGTTGCGCAGCCCGACCGCAGCACGTCCACGTCGCAGACAGAATGGAGCCACACGCTCGCGCTGCAGTTGCTTAACCGCCACGGCATCGTGACTCGCGAAACTGTAACCCAGGAAAATATTCCTGGCGGATTCAGCGCGGTTTATGACGTGCTGAAAGCGCTGGAAGAATCCGGCCGCGCGCGGCGCGGATACTTCGTCGCTGCCCTCGGTGCAGCGCAGTTCGCACTGCCGTCGGCAGTCGATCTCCTGCGTTCACTGCGCAACCGCGAGCAACCGGAGAAGCCGGAGATGGTCGCGATTGCCGCGACCGATCCGGCCAATGTGTACGGATCTACTCTGCGCTGGCCGCAGGTGGCTGACGATTCCGCCGATGCTGCGGCGCGTTCTCTCACGCGCAGCGTGGGCGCATCGGTCATCCTGCGCAACGGCGAATTGATCGCGTACATGCGGCGCAACAATCCGAACTTGCAGGTTTTTCTGCCTGCTGACGAGCCCGACCGTTCGAATGCCGCGCGGGACCTCGCGATGTTCCTCGCAACCAGCGCGCAGGAAACCATGCGCCACGATGAGAGCGGACGCCACAGCGGCCTGCTGCTCTCGACCATCAACGGGACTACGATTCACGAGCACTGGCTTGCGCGTTTCCTTCTCGACGCCGGCTTTCAGCCTGCGCCGACGGGCTTCAACGTGCGGCGCGTGCCTCCGGCAGTTGCTGCTACGCAGGAGGTCCAGTAAAGCTTGCCTGAAGGCGACACGATCTTCCGCGCCGCGCGCGCTCTGAACAAAGCGTTGGCAGGCGCAACCGTCACCGCGTTCGAAACAGGTTACGCGCAGCTTGCCAGTGCACATGACAACGCGCCTGTGACCGGCCGCATCGTCGACAAAGTTGAGGCACGCGGCAAGTGGCTGCTGATCCACTTCTCCGGCGATCTCGTTCTCGTAACGCACATGCTCATGAGCGGGAGCTGGCACATTTATCGTCCGGGCGAACGCTGGAACCGGCCGCGAGCGCAGATGCGGGCGGTGATCCGAACGGCGCAGTACGAGGCCGTAGCGTTCGCTGTGCCCGTTGCGCAGTTCCACACCGCTCGTTCGCTTGAGCGCAACACTGCGATCCCGAAACTTGGCCCGGATTTGCTCAATGAGGGCTTTGCAGAAAACGAAGCGAAGGCGAGAATCCGGGCGCGCACTGATGTAGAAATCGGCAACGTGCTGCTCGATCAGAAGGTGATGGCGGGCATCGGCAATGTCTTCAAGTCTGAGATCTGTTTTGTATGCGGCGTTCATCCGTTTCGTCTGGTCTCTTCGCTTACGGACCGCGAGATTGATTGTCTCGTCGACTCGGCGCGCAAGTTGATGGCCGCCAATATCACCGAAGGCTCGGGCGACCAGATTGTGACCTACACCGGCCTGCGGCGGACGACGGGAAGATCCGATCCGTCAGCCAGAGTCTGGGTCTATCGGCGCAAGGGCGAAGAGTGCCGGCGCTGTGGCACGATCATCGAAACGCGTCGCCAAGGGCCTGGAGCTCGTTCGACCTACTGGTGTCCCCGGTGCCAGCCGTCGGCCCCTCCGATATGAGAGCTGATGGTCGCAAATCGCGTTCATGGCAACGTAATGAGGCGCACAGCCGTCCGATACAATGTCGCTATGCCGCCACTCAACGTATCGCGCAGGCGCCAGAAATCACCGCCCCCGGGTGAGACCGGCCAGGAGGCTCTGTACCTGCGTTTTCTCAGCGAGAAGCAGGTACGTGTCGCTGTAAAGCTGCGCGACGGAGAGGTGGTATCCGGATGGATTGAATACTTCGACGACCGGATGATCCGGCTTACGCGTGAGGGCAAGCCGAATCTGTTCATCTACAAAAACCAGATTCGCACCATTACCGAGCAGGCGCGTCGTGGAGATGAGGTGCGCCGCCGGGCTGCGCGCAAGCCCTCCGAGTCGGGCGGCTTCGGAGCTGAAGATTTACCGGGCGGGGAGCCACGGTGACCGGGACACCCGATCTGCAGATTGCATCTCAGGCGTCTGTTATAGCCCGCGAAGCGGGAGCGCTTCTGCGCGACTACTACGCTCGCGGGGTGGCGACGGAATACAAGGGCGACGTTGACCTGGTGACCGAGGCCGATCGCGCGTCGGAGAAGCTGATCGTCGAGCGGCTGCGCGAGGTCTTTCCTGCGCACGGCGTCTATGGGGAGGAGGGCACACGCTCGAATATCGACCGCGAATATCGCTGGTACATTGACCCGCTGGACGGCACAACGAACTTCGCCCATGGATTTCCCGTCTTCTGCGTCTCGATGGGGCTGGAGCGGCGCGTGCCTTCTGTGGCTGCTGAACAGGACGGGGAGGTCGTTGCCGGCGTGATCTACGATCCGTTGCGCGACGAACTTTTTACCGCGGAGAGGGGAAAGGGTGCGTACCTCAACGGCGCGCCAATTCATGTCTCGCGCATTGCCCACCTGGCCGAGGCGCTGCTGGCTACCGGTTTCCCCAGCCGCAAACGGCACGACAATCCGAACATTCATTTTTATCAGCAATTTACGCTGCGCTCGCACGGGGTGCGCCGGGCCGGCTCGGCTGCTCTCGACCTTGCGTACACGGCCTGCGGACGCGTCGAGGCTTTTTGGGAGTTCAATCTGAATCCCTGGGATACTTCGGCCGGGGCGCTCCTGGTCACCGAGGCGGGCGGGACAATGACCACCTTCGACGGCAGCCCTTTCAGACTTGATAGCAGTGAAGTGCTCGCCACCAACGGCCTGCTGCGCGACGAACTGCTCGGCTTCTTTGCGGAGATGTTTGCCGGCCATGTGCTGGAGCCGATCCCGACTCCCGCGGAGTTTGCCGCGCGTCGCGCCCTGCGCCGGGGCGGTTCTTAATCGTTTTTGACCGGCTCATATCTCGACGGCCTCATGGTCCGGTACAATAATCTTTCTACGCAAAACCAGAGATGCTGTATCTCGAAGCCAGGACTCTCAAGTCGACGCGACCATCAGGAAGCGGCGATCCTGAGCAAAACTGAACAGGACACATCTTCTCTGGTTTTGCCGTAATCACCCTAATGGAAGAGGATCTCCCATGGCATATGTAATTGCAGAACCCTGCATCGGCACAAAGGACATGGCATGCGTGGATGCATGCCCGGTGGACTGTATCCACCCCAAGAAAGACGAAGCCGCAAACGCCGACCAGGAACAGCTTTTTATCGATCCCGTCGAGTGCATCGATTGCGGAGCCTGTGTTCCGGTGTGTCCTGTGTCGGCGATCTTCGCGGCTGACGACCTGCCCGAGAAGTGGGCGAGCTACACGGAGAAGAACGCCACCTACTTTGGCCGCTAGGGCTTTCGTAACAAGATCTCGAACGCGCGGCCTTGTGCTGCGCGTTTGCGTTTTAAAAGCGAGTGCCTTGATTCCGCGCCTGAACTGGAGCGGATCGTAAGGCAAGAGGAAGCAGGATGATCCAGGACTCTCCGACCACGCGCACGCAGGTAATGCGGTTGCCCAAGCGCGGCGACTACTCCGAGGCGACGATCCACAGCATCCTCGACGCCGGCTTCCTTTGCCACGTCGGATTCGTGGTGGACGGACAACCGTTCGTCGTCCCCACCAGCTACGGACGAAGCGGCGACACGCTGTACGTCCACGGCTCGGCCGCCAGTCGCATGCTTCGCACGCTGGCCACCGGAGTTGAGGTGTGCGTGACCGTCACCCTCGTCGATGGTCTGGTGCTGGCCCGTTCCGCCTTCCATCACTCAATGAATTACCGGTCGGTGGTGCTGTTTGGAACCGCGACGCTGCTGGAGTCGGCGGATGAAAAGACAGCGGCCCTGCGCGCCATCTCCGAGCAGATTGTGCCGGGCCGCTGGGACGATGTCCGCTGGCCTACCGAGCAGGAACTGAAGGCTACCAAGGTTCTTGCTCTGCCAATCTCCGAGGCTTCGGCGAAGGTGCGCACCGGGCCGCCGCTCGATGACGAGGAGGATTATGCGCTCAAGGTCTGGGCGGGTATCCTGCCTTTCCGCATGCATCCCCAGGCGCCCTTGCCCGATCCCCGCCTGAACAGCGAATCGCAGGAAGTGCCAACGTATCTGCTGGATTACAACAAGCGGCCGGTTTGAGGCAAGATTGGAGCAACTGGACGTGTCCAGGGGCAGACTTCTAAGATCAAGTGTCGGCTCCCGGCCGACAACCAGCGCTTAACGAGGAAATTTGCGACCATGTTCAAGCAGATAGCAACTCTAGCGGCGGTTCTAGCCTCCGTGTCGTGTGCCGCCGCGCAGACCATCACAATGGTCAACGTCCCTGCGACCCTGGAAAAAACGATCGACGCCAAGAAGGCGAAGGTCGGCGATCCGTTCAATGCCAAGATTACTGCCGCTACGCAACTCAATGACGGCACCAAGGTTCCGGCGGGTTCCGTTCTCGAAGGCCATCTAGACGCGGTGACTCCATCGGAAAAGAAGAGTGACTCGACACTTACGGTGACCATCGACAAGCTTCACATCAAGAACGGGGATGAAGTAAACGTCAAGGCGACGCTGGTCAGCGTGATGAGCACTGCCCCCAACGGAGACGATAAGGCTTACGATCCGAGCAATTATCGGACCGGCACCATGGGTGACAATAAATCAAACGGGCAAAATGGTCAGGAAGCGGGATTCAGCACTACGCCACATCCGATAACGGGGCTTACGCTTACAGGCTCTCCGCAGGAAGCCGCTTCGGGCACCTTCACCCAGGCGAAAGGCAACGTCCATCTCTCCAGCGGTGTGCAATTGGTCATTTCTGTTGCTGCGGCCGCCGCGCCTTCGGGCACAAACCCCCACTGAGAGATCTTTTTTCAGAGCTGGATGCAAAAGCCCCGGACGAATCCGGGGCTTTTCGTTTGAGCTGGTGTTGTTCTAGAACTGGTTCCAGAGGAACTGGTTGTAGACCTCGTGGTGGAACTGCACCTCCGCCGGCTTCACGACTGTGCCCAGCAGGCGCGGGCAGCGATCGGCCGAGGCCTGCTTGAGGTCGGCGTAACGGCCCTTCACGTCCTCGCCCAGCAGCTTCGTCGTCCAGGTCGAGTTGCGGAAGTTCTCGAGCGCTGTGTAGATGTTGTCGGGCAGGAAACGCTCCGCAGAGCGCAGGTTGGGAATCTTTGAGGTTTCGCCATCCAGTCCCGACTTGAAGATGGAATACATCACCAGATAAGGATTGGAGTCCGGAGCAACCGCGCGAACTTCGATACGCGACGACCTTTCGTTGCCGATCGGAATGCGGACCATGGCGCCGCGGTTGACTGCGGAAGCGTTGAGCTGATTCGGGGCTTCGTAGTGCGGATCGAGGCGGCGATAGGCGTTCACGCTTGAATTCAGGAACAGGCAGATGTCATTGCCGTGTGTAAGAATGCGATCGACGAACTCCCAGGCAAACGGCGCCAGCTTTTCCTCGCCCTTCGGCTCCCAGAAGATGTTCTTGCCTTCCTTGCTGACAGAAATATTCGTGTGCATACCGCTGCCGTTCACGCCAACCACAGGCTTGGGCAGGAAGGAGGCGGTCATGCCCAGGCTGGTCGCGACCTGGCGGCAGATCAGCTTGTAAAGCTGGATCTGGTCGGCTGCGGCGACGACCTCGCCGTATCCGTAGTTGATTTCGAACTGCGAGGGTGCGACTTCGGGATGGTCCTTCTCGTTTTCGAAGCCCATCGCGCGCTGCACTTCGGCGGTCGTGTCGATGAACTTGCGCAGCGGATCGCCAGGCAGCGAGTGATAGTAGCCGCCGGTGTTCACATACTCGAAGCGGCCGGTCTCGGGGAAGCGCTTCTCGGCGTCGACGCCTGCAAACAGGAAGCCCTCGATTTCATTGGCCGCGTTCAGCGTATAGCCGTGCTTCTCGTGGAGACCCTGGGCATAGCCCTTAAGCACTCCGCGCATGTCGGCGGTGTACGGTGTTCCGCCCTTGTCAATGACCTCGCCGAAGACCAGCACCTTGCCCGATCCGAAGAAGTCGGACGGCGCAAAGTAAAACGCGCCCCAGTCGATGCCCAGTCGCAGATCGCTCTCCCGCTGCGCAGTAAAGCCGCGAATCGACGAGCCGTCAAAGGTGAGGTTGTCATAGCTCTTGACGATGAACTTCTTGTCGTAGTCGAGCATGTGCAGGCGGCCTTCGAGGTCGCTGAACAATACGGTGACGGCCTTAATGCCCTTCTGATCGGTCAGATACTTCAGGCGCTCTTCCTGAATCTTGTCGGGCGCCACGCGCTTCATGCGCTGCTCTTTGGCCTTCAGATTCAGCTCTTCCAGCTCTGGATACGACAACGACATAAAGTTACGCAGTTCAGTCGACATGGATCTCCTCAAGATGGGTTGAGAACACAGCCACCTCCAGCATCCCGCGTTGGTCCTTTAGGGTTGGCCTGCAGGCTTTTTAGCGTCAAAACGTGAGGGGTTGTTACTCTGAAATCAAGACTAATGGCCCTGCTCAAAAAGGGAAAACGGTATTAAGAAATGTGATTCTGCCGATTGCGATTATTTATACCGCAACCCGCCCGCGATCACGACTCCAACTGACCGGACCTGTTTTGAAGGTGTGAACGACTGCTCCCGCGTCCACTATTCTGAATAACAGTGATCGCCCATCAAGCCGAAGCCCTTGTCCTGCGCACCTGGCCTGTCCATGAGGCGGATCACATTGTCTCGCTCTTCACCCGCGATCAGGGAAAACTCAAGGGAATTGCCAAGTCCTCGGCCAGGTCGCGCAAGCGCTTCGGCGGAGCCCTCGAGCCGATGTCCTACGTCCTCGCCAGCTATGTCGAAAAGCCGCGCCAGGACCTGGTCCGGCTTGATTCTTGCGAAATCCTGATCTCGCCGTTATCGGATCCCATTGATTATGCGCGCGCTGCGGCGCTCGCTTTTTACGCCGAGGTGCTGGAAGAGACGCTTCCCGACCACGATCCGCAGGACCCTGTCTTCCGCTTGGCGCTGGCGGTCCTCGATCACACGCGTGCGGGCCAGATCTGGCTGCCGGTGACGTATTTCGGCCTCTGGATCCTCCGCCTCATGGGGTGGATGCCGGACCTTGCCTATTGCCACGTCTGCGGCAGAGCCTTCGCCAGTGAGGCGGCCTACTTCAATCCGCAGTCCGACGGGCTCGTTTGCAGCGACCACAAGTACGTGGCGAGCCGGGCGATTTCCGCAGCCTCGCTGGCGGTTGCGAGCCGGATATTCCGTGCCCCGATCGCCGACCTGTCGTCCGAAGAATGGCCGCGTAACCGCGCCGCCGATCTCCGCCGCTTCGCCTTGCAGGCGCTGGAGCGCCATCTCGAAAGGCGGCTTCGCTCCGCCGCCGCGCTCGTTAAGCTAGGCGCTGATACTCAGCCGCAGCACAGCCAGTACAACAAGGTGAAGCATTTTCGGAATCAGCGCATCTGCAGGCACATCACACAAGTCGACGCGACCAACAGACCGGGGTCCCCACGAACAGGTCTTCGTTCGTGGGGTGGAGGGAGCGACGACCCCGGAGAATCTTCAATGCGGCACAGCATTCCGAAAATGCCATTAGAATCCTGATAGCGCTAAATTTACGGAAAGCTACTGTGCCTGCAACCATTTCGCCCGTTCCCACCCGCACCGAGCCGCTCACCTTTCAGCAATTGCTTTTCCGGCTGCAGACGTTCTGGGCCGAACGCGGATGCATCCTTCAGCAGCCCTATGACGTTGAGGTTGGCGCCGGCACCATGTCCCCGGACACCTTCCTGCGCGTGCTCGGCCCGAAGCCGATCAACATTGCTTACGCGCAGCCCTCGCGCCGCCCCGCCGATGGCCGCTACGGAGAAAATCCGAACCGGCTCTACAAGCACACGCAGTTCCAGGTCATTCTCAAGCCGCCGCCGGCCGACATTCAGGAGGTCTATCTCGAATCGCTGGCCGCCATTGGGATTAACCTCGCCCAGCACGACATCAAGTTCGAAGAAGACAACTGGGAGTCGCCCACCCTGGGTGCATGGGGCATCGGCTGGCAGGTGATGCTCGACGGCCTGGAAGTCACGCAGTTCACGTACTTCCAGCAATGCGGCGGCATCGACCTCGACCCCATTAGTGGCGAGATCACCTACGGGCTCGAGCGGCTCACGGCTTTTCTCCAGAACGTCGACTCGCTCTACGACATCGTGTGGGCCCGTGACACGAAGACCGGCAAAGCCATCACCTACGGCGATATCCGGCTCCAGGAGGAGATCCAGTTCTCCGTCTACAACTTTGAAGCCGCCGAGGTCGAAAAGCTCTGGGAGCACCTGCGGCTCTATGAAGCCGAATGCCAGGCGCTGCTGGCAAGCTACAACGATACCTTCTCTCCTCCCGCTGAAAAGAAGAACCAGCGACACCAGAAGATCCACGACCGGGTTGTGCACGAGGGAGACGAGAGCGAGCCTGCGACTGTTGCGATTCCGGCCGTCGAAGACTCCATGACTGAAGACCCTAAGGCGCAGCAACGCAGGTTCCCGGTTCTGGGAGCTTACGATCTCTGTCTGCGCTGCTCGCACTTATTCAACCTGCTCGACGCGCGCGGCGCTATCTCGGTCACTGAGCGCGTGGGAGTTATGGCACGCATCCGCGCTTTGGCGGTCGGTGTTGCGAAGGCTTTTGTCGCGCAACAGAGCGCATAGCCGGGCGTGGATTTCGGACACTGACGTACAACGCAAAGCGGCAGGAAATACCGGACAGCTAGAAGCCAGACATGAAATTTCTTTTTGAAGTTGGACTTGAAGAAATCCCCGCCCGCATGATCGCCGCCGCTCAGGCTGAACTTGCGCGGCGCGTTGAAGGGGTCCTGACGCGAGAACGGCTCCTGAGCCCGGGCCACGAGATTCACAGCTGCTCCACTCCGCGGCGGTTGGCCGTGCTGGTGAGCGGCGTTGAAGCGGCCCAGGCCGATGCGCAGGAACAACTCACAGGACCCTCCTGCGCTGTTGCTTTCAAAAACGGAGAGCCCACGCCTGCTGCGCACGCCTTTGCGAAGAAGGCCGGAGTCGAAGTCTCAGCGCTTCAGAAGATCACCACACAAAAGGGTGAATATGTCTCTGCAGTCGTGGAGCGCAAAGGCCGCACGGCGTCGGCCATTCTGGCCGAACAGTTGCCGAAGGAGCTTGCCGCACTCTACTGGCCGAAGAACATGTACTGGCGCGCCGGCAAGCCGGAGCGATTTGTTCGCCCCATCAAGTGGCTGCTGGCGCTGCTCGATCACGCTATCGTGCCTGTCGAGTTCGCCGGCGTCCATGCTTCGAACCTGACCTACGGACATCGCATTCTGCATGGCGACGGTGCGGTGACAATCGAGCATGCCGGAGACTACCTCGGAAAGCTTGAAGCAGCTTTCGTTATCGCCGATGTCGAACTGCGGCGCCACCGCATCCGCAAAGGCCTCGACGCCGCGACTCGGACAGTTCCGGGAGCGCGCTGGCGCGGGGACGAGCCACTGGTCGACACCGTGACGCACCTTACAGAATGGCCCTCAGTCCTGCTGGGCAGCTTCGAGCCGGAATATTTGACGCTGCCGGAGGAAGTGCTGGTCACGGTGATGCGCGATCACCAGAAGTATTTCGCCGTCGAGGACGCGCAGCGCAAGCTCGCGGCTTATTTTCTGACCGTTCTCAACACCCAGCCCGCTGAACAGGCCGCCGAGATTATTCGCCAGGGCAACGAGCGCGTTCTGCGGTCGAGGTTCAACGATGCCAGGTTCTTCTGGACGGTGGACCAGAAGATTCCGCTGGTCGATCGCGTCGAAATGCTGAAGGCCGTGACTTTCCAGAAGGATTTGGGCAGCTATTATGAGAAGACCGAAGCGAATCTTCGCGTCGCCGGTCAGCTCTCTACTTTTGTTCAGCAGCGAGGGACCACGATGGATACCGCTGCTCTTCGCACCGCAACAGAACTCGCCAAGACTGACCTCACTACTGAGCTCGTCAAAGAATTCACCGAACTTCAGGGCATTGTCGGAGGCCTCTACGCTCGTGCTCAAGGACTTGGCGAGGCCGTTGCTCAGGCGATCTATTGGCAATACTCGCCCGCAGCCATCGAGGATCCGATTCCGCAGACCGTCGAAGGCCAGATTCTTGGCATCGCCGACCGTTTTCAGACCATCGAGGCAATGTTCGGCATCGGACTTGAACCGACCGGTTCGAAGGATCCGTTCGGGTTGAGGCGCGCGGCAAACGGCATCGTGAAAGTCCTTGCCGACTCCACGTTGCCTCTCACACTCTCCGACGTGTTCCAAGAGAAGTCTGAGAAGCTGATTACTTTCTTCCGCGAACGCGTTGAGTTTTACCTCCGCGACGTTCGAGGTTTTGCCTACGACGTCGTGAATGCCGTGCTTGCCGCCGGATACGACGACATCCGCGACGCCATCGCCCGCGCCGAGGCGCTCACTGCCGTGCGCGGCTCGGATGATTTCATCGCAATCTCTGCCGCTTTCAAGCGAATGAATAACATAATCCGGCAGGCGTACGAAAAGGAAATATGGAGAGAAGGCTTTCCGGATAAAGTCGTGAAGTCAGCTCTTCTAAACGATCCGGCCGAAGTGGCTCTGACGTCCTACACCGAAAAGCTGATGCTCGAAGTCGAGAGTCTGCGGTCTAAACACAACTATCGGCAAGCTCTCGAGCGGATTGCTACTCTACGTCCTCACGTCGATCTCTTTTTCGATAAGGTCATGGTGATGGTCGATGATGCGCCAGTTCGAGACAATCGGCTGGCACTCATTACGAAAGTTAAGACGAGCTTCTCCTCCATCGCCGACTTTTCGGAGATCGTCACCAGTTAGCGATGCACTTCCTCGAACACGTTCGCCTCGCCCCTTACACAACCTTCCAAATCGGGGGACCCGCGCGCTGGTTTGCCGAGGCTGCGTCCGAAGCCAACATCTTCGAAGCAGTCGAGTTCGCTCGCAGCCGTAGCCTGCCGCTCTTCGTTCTCGGAGGAGGCAGCAACCTCCTTGTTTCCGACGAGGGCTTTCCGGGGCTCGTACTCCATATTGCTTTGAGAGGAATCGAGCAGGCCTATCACTTCTTCCGTGTCGCTGCCGGTGAGAACTGGGACAAATTTGTCACTCACACTGTTGCACAAAATTACGCCGGCATCGAATGCCTTGCCGGAATTCCCGGCACTGTCGGTGGCACGCCGGTGCAGAATGTCGGTGCCTATGGACAGGAGGTCGCGGAGACCATCGTGGCGGTGCGAGCGATTGATTTGAACAGTCTCGAAATAAAAGATCTCT
>Ga0335074_10013802_pt1 | contig 11351 bp, 13 predicted proteins | sample Lox_Sample_23_FD_206715 | JGI IMG/M metagenome (GOLD analysis project Ga0335074, IMG submission 206715) | Soil microbial communities from Loxahatchee National Wildlife Refuge, Florida, United States - Lox_Sample_2.3 | ecosystem: Environmental > Terrestrial > Soil > Wetlands | place: USA...
CGGAGTGGCTTGCCGGGAGATGTCGTTCCAGCGCAGGCCGGAAATTCCGATCAGGATCACCGGCCTTCTGGCCGGCTTCGCCGTAACGGCCAGGCTCGCGCCGTCCGTCAGCGCCGTCAGCACGGTGATCACCGCGAGCCCTGCCACGAGCAAGGCGAGCAGCGCGCCGATCAAGCCGCCGGCCGGGGTCCGCTTCACCCGTCAAAGGTATCGGCCACGAGAGGCCAGCCGGCCACGGATGCCGCCTGCCGCCGCCAAGTCCTGCCGTGGACCCAACCGGTGCATGCAGGCCCCGCGGGCACAGCGCGGCACTAAGCGGCCCTGCGCGGCCAAGCCCGGCCCACACCAAACCCCGGTTTGATGGGGTAGCGCTCCATCGCGACGCGCGACCCGAGGCTCAGTTGTAGCACTCCACCCAGACGATCATGGAGCCGCCGGGAGCTGAGCCATCGGCGTGCACCGAGATCACCCCGAGGGTGGCTTTGACTGGCTTGGTTGAGCCGGGTACCAGGCAAGAAGGCTGTCCGCTGTGATGCCAGGTCCCGTTCTTGGTGCCCTGCCAGGGAAGCGGATCTTGCATCGGGTATTTGACCGTTCCGGTCTGTCCCTTTATTTTGAACGCCAGCTTGGCGCCGTTGCCGCCGATCGGACCGGTCACCTTGGTTACTGTGCCAGCTTCCGACTTGGGGGAAACCGAACTCTGGGGCAGGGCGTAGCCCACAAGCACGCCCACCACGACCAGCACGGCCCCGATGAGCCAGCCGCGGAATCTCTGTGTCATAGCGAGCACCGTGTCATAGCAGCCACCATCACCCAGTTATTGTGCCTTGCCTGACATGACCTTCAAAGCGGACGAGCCGGCATTTCGACGCGTTGTCCCAACCGATACGCGGGGTTGAGCGTCCCACTTCGTAGAAGACCGCTCAAAGGAGTACGACCGATGAAGTTCCCCCACCTCGCATCCCGCCGCCGGCTCACGTTCGCGATCGGCGCCGCCGCGGCGACGTTGATCGCCGGCACGGCAACGCTGGCAGCCGCCGCAGCGTCGGCCGCCCCGGCAAGCCCGGCGATTCCGCAATGTGTCTCCCACAACACGACCGTGTGGACCGGCCTGCCAGGCAACGGCACCGCCGGCAGCGTCTACTACGAACTTGAGATCAGCAACATCGGCAGGCACGCCTGCACGCTTTACGGCTATCCGGGAGTATCCGCGGTCAACGGCACTACCCAGGTGGGCCTGCCGGCCGGGCACAGCGGAGCCAAGTCAGTCGTCACCGTCCCAGCCGGGGGCACCGCGCATGTCGTGCTTCGGGTGACGGACCCCGGCGCGGTCTGCACGCACCCGGTCACCGGACATGAACTGAAGGTCTATGCCCCGGGCCAGTTCCACGCGGAAACGACGCCGTTCACCGTGTCGGTATGCCCGCACAACGTCACGTTGCACGTTGACGCCGTGCACGCGAACGCCGGCATTCCTAACTACTCGAACTCGTAATCGCCTCGCCTCGCCCTGGCTCGCTTCGTGCCGTCACTCAGCGAGCGAGCCAGGGCTCGACGGCACGTCGATCGCGTGCTCGCGCAGCGCATCGAGCGGAACGATGTCAAGCGCGCGCTCATGCGTGGATCTCAGCACCACGTATGCGGCCGCGCCGTCTCGGTGCGCCCGCAGCCAGTTCGCGGCCGTGACGCACCACCGGTCTCCTGGCACCAGACCAGGAAAGCTATACAAGGGCATCGGCGAGATCAGGTCATTTCCGATCCGCCGCTGGTGCTGGAGAAACTCGGCGGTCATCACGGCACAGATGGTGTGACTGCCCAGATCTTCCGGCCCGGTGTTGCAGCAGCCATCACGGTAGAACCCTGTCACTGGATCATCGCCGCACGGTTCAAGTTCACCGCCGAGCACATTTCGCTCGCTCATCACAGCAGTATCGCGCACCAGCGCAGGGCCTCGAACCACATGCGCAGTCGTCGGGACAGGAGGAGTCCAATGGTCGCGAAAGCCTTAGCCAGCCGCAGAGCATGCGGGCGACTGAGTCTCCCCGTCCCTCAGCGACCGCGATCCGGCCGGGGTCGATCGCAGTACGACCTGTATTCATCGTTCATTCATGTATGCGTCGGTTAATCGCCGCCTGTGCCAGATAGCTTGCGCCCGTGCGGGCAAGCGTGCCGCTTGAGGACTGCGGGGGGAGCATATGTCCAGGGCCGACGAGGCAGCGGACGGTAGCGGACGGGCCCCTTTGATCATTGCTCTGGACGAAGCCGCGCTGGGACGGTCTCATCTGCGTGCCGTTATTGCCTCAGGAGTCGGATTCTTTACCGACGCTTACGATCTGTTCGTCATCGGCATCGCCTCGTCGCTGATCGCGAAGGACTGGGATCTCAGCGCAGGTCACCTGGCGGTGCTCAACAGCACGATGCTTGGCGCGGCCTGCCTAGGGGCGTTCCTTCTCGGCCGTTACGCGGACAAGGCCGGCCGCAAGCGTGTGTACTGGCTGGTTGCCGCGATCATGATCGTCGGCGCACTGGGGTCCGCCCTGTCGCAGTCGTTCTGGATGCTGATTATTTTCCGGTTCACGCTGGGATTCGGCGTCGGCGGCGACTACCCGGTGAGCGCCGTAATGGTCAGCGAGTTCGCCAACAAGAAGGATCGCGGCAAGCTGGTTGGCATGGTCTTCGGCACACAGGCACTCGGGCTGATCGTCGGACCGCTGATAGCGCTCGCCTTGCTCGGCTCGGGCGCCAGCGACGACACCGCCTGGCGAGTGCTGCTGGCACTCGGCGCGGTGCCTGCCGCCGCTGTTGTCTACCTGCGCAGCCGGATGCCTGAGTCACCGCGGTTCCAGGCCCAGGTCCTGAGCAAGCCCAGCGACAGCCCGGCCATTGGCAGCCCGCATCAATCCGGGTTCAGGGCATTCCTTACCAGCCGACGGTGGCTCGTCACGCTAGCCGGGACCGCCGGCTGCTGGTTCCTGCTCGACTATGCCTACTACGGCAACACGATCTCTACGCCCCAGATACTCAGCCTGATCTCTCCGGCCGCTTCGACCATGACCAAGATCGCCATTCAGCTCGCGATCTTCGCCGTCGCGGCGGTACCCGGATACCTTCTCGCGATCGCGCGGCTCGACCGTATCGGCCACCGCAAGCTCCAGTTCATCGGCTTCGCGGTCATGGGTCTCTGCTTCCTGATCATCGGCACAGTTCCCGGAATGACTACGTATGTCGTGCCGTTCCTGGTCGTCTACGGCATCAGCTACTTCTTCACGGAATTCGGACCGAACATGACAACGTTCGTGCTGCCGAGCGAGCTGTTCCCGACCGCGATGCGCACGACCGGCCACGGGATCTCCGCCAGCATAGGCAAGCTTGGCGCCTTCGCAGGCGTGTTCCTCTTCCCCGTGCTGCAGACCTCCTTCGGCCTGCGGGGCACGCTGCTGCTCACCGCTGGCATGTCGGCGCTCGGCCTGGCCCTCACGCTCGTGCTGCCCGAGCCGGCGGGGCGGAGCCTGGACGACATCGCCGCCGCGGTCACCCGTCCTGACCGCTCCCCCGCGATGAATACCGATCAGGCGCCGGCGCTGACCTGAGGTGCGCTTAATCACCCGGCCTCGGCCGTCTGGCGCCGCTTCACCGGAGACCCGAACCTGATCAGGTTGTTGTCAAGGTCAACGTGCACAGCCTCTCGGGACCCGTAGGGAGTGTCATATGGGTCGCTGGTGCCTGGAAGGCCGGTGGCGTTCCAGAAGGCTTCGAGCGCGTCGCAGTCCTCGACCGCAAGGTCGGCTGCCGCCGCGGTTCGTGCCGGGTCGTGATCCCGCTTCAGGTACAGGTGCAACTCCGCGGCACCAAACCGTGCCCACGCCCAGTCGGCTCCCTCGTAAAACGGCATGACCTCGAAACCGAGTTGTTGGTAGTGGGCGAGGGCCGCACGCATGTCTTTGACAGGGAAACACGGCGAGAACCCCGTCTTCGGTGCCCGCTCATTCATACGCTTGAACGTACTAGCGCACTCCGCCGCGCTGCGCAACTCTGGCCAAACACCTCACGAACTGCGACTAGCACCTGCTTCGAGCCGTCAATACGGGGGAACAGGTCGTCGCTTGATTACGATCTGTTCATGGCAATTACTGAGAGTGATGAGTCGGCATTGGCTCAGGTGAGTCGGCAGGACCTCCCTGACGCCAGCCAGCCCAGGCAACCGACCAGGCGCGCAGCGCTCGTGGCCGGCATGGTCGCCGGCGGGATGGGCGCCGCAGCGGCCGGGCCTGCCCTCTTTCCCGCTGCCCGTGCCCGCGCAGCCGCCGGGGCGGCCAGACGTGGACCCTTCTCGCTCTTTGACGCTTCAGACCTGAACTTTGAAACACTGCTCGCTCTGGGCACGGCCGGATACGGCACGTCCGAGGTAGGCGAGATCGTCGCAGCAGTCAACGAGGTCAACGCTCGGGGTGCGTCCTACCAGGCATACTTCTCCTCCTTCTCGCAGATGGCACGGCGGCTGACCGCGACCGGCGACAGTGCGCTCGCAGCAGGGCACAAGGTCAGCGCCCGCAGCGCCTACCTGCGTGCGGCCACCTACTTCGATCTGTGCCTGTTCTTCGTTCTCGGTACCAGCGATCGCGCCAGGGAGGCCGCCGTCTATGCAAGCATGCAGCGCAACTGGAATCGCGCCGCACTGATGCTCGATCCGCCGGCGGAATACGTACGCATCCCTTATGGCAATTCCTGGCTCCCCGGATATTTCCTGAGCCCGCCTGGACCACAGGTCCGGCGCCCGACCGTCATCTTGAACAATGGAAGCGACGGACAGAACATCGATATCTACGCCTTCGGAGGAGCCGCAGCAACCGAGCGCGGATACAACGCGCTCATCTTCGAAGGCCCTGGCCAGGGCTCGGTTCTGTTCGAGCGCGAGATCTTCTTCCGGCCTGACTGGGAGCGCGTCATCACTCCCATCGTTGACTGGCTCCTTTGCCGGCCTGATGTCGATGGTCGCCGGATCGCCCTCACGGGCTGGAGCATGTGCGGCGAATCGGTGATCCGCGCCGCTGCCTTCGAGCACCGGCTTGCTGCCGTCGTCGCCGACCCTGGAGTGCGTGACGCCTGGCTTGCTTTCCCCGAAATCCTCCAGAAGCTCTTCGCGGGCGGCGCTGCGAGGAAGCAGGTCAATCATGTCTGGAACACCGAAATCAAGCCTGCGCTCAGTACGGTCGAGCAATTCACTCTCGCTAAGCGCTCAGAACTGTTCGGCAGGCAGTACTTGCTAGCCGGCCGGGCAGGGAAAGCCTTCACCGACCTCTACGACCTCGGCAAGGCGATCATGCAGGTCAACTGCACGTCGACCGCGGGCCGGGTCAGCTCGCCCACGCTGGTGCTCAACTACGCCAAGGAAACGTTCTACCCGGGCCAGGCCAGCGAGATCTTCCGGCTGCTGCCAGCCAGGATCGACAAGCAGTTCCATACCTTCACCGCAGCGGAAGGAGCCGAATATCACGATGCGCCGATGGCGCCCCAGACCAGAAACGAAGTGGTGTTCAACTGGCTGGACAACACCCTTCGGTGAACGCATGCCGGGAGCCGGCCGGGCTAGCTGAAGAAGGTTTGCAGCTGCGCCGCGATGAGTTCTGGCTTGCCGCTGTTGTCGGGGCGGTATGGCCGTGGTCGCGATGCTGTTATCGGCGGCGTGGTAGCTGCGCATCGTGGTTACTGTTCGTGGTACAGGCTGGCCAGCAGGCCGAACGCGTGCTCGAACACCTCGGGGGTGACGAGGCCGGGGGCCAGGTGCTTTTCGATCTGCAGGCCGACGAGCATGGCCTGCCCGATGGCCCAGGCCTGGACGGGCGTGACGCCGGCGGCGGGATCGGCGCTGCCGCCGTTGCCGGCGCCGGCTAGCTCGCGGAGCCGGCGCTCGCGTCTGCTGCCGTAACGACGCAGCGCATCCGGGGCGCGCAGCAGGGCGGCAAAGAACTCCAGGTACATGGCCAGTTCCTGGGTGTCCCCGGCGTCTTCCGCAGCGGCGGCACGGCTGAACTCTGCCAGGCGCTCGCGCAGCGGCCGGGACTGGTCGTTCAGCGTGCTCGTGTAGTCGGGGGCGGGGGCCGCTTCGAGCGCGCTGAGCATGAGGTCTTCCTTGCTGGCGAAATGCCCGTAGATGGCGCCCTTGGTTACCTCTGCCGCCTCCGCGATCTGCTCCAGCGACGTCGCGGCGTAGCCGCGCTCGCGGAACAGGCGCTGCGCCTCGGCCAGCAGCCGCTGCCGCGTGCGCTGCGTGGACTCCGCTCTGGTCACCCTGGCCACACCTTCATTCTGCCACATTGACATACCGGCAGCATTCAGATACCGTCGGAATCCAAAAGTCACTAGTACATGAACTTGCATCGCGGTGGGCGCAGGCGAAGACCTGCCGGGCCCGCTGACTTCGGAGGATGGTTCGCGTGGCTGGTCTTCAGATACGGCAAGCCGGGCGCGGCGACGCCGCCGGGACCGCTCAGGTGCTTGCCCGCGCCTTCCATGACGATCCGGTCTTCGGCTGGATGCTTCCGGCCGAGGGCTCGCGGGACCGGCGGCTGCGGCGTTTTTTCGTGACCGAACTGCGCCATGAATCGCTCCGACACGGCGCAGTGGACGTCGCCTGTGCCGACGGGCGCGTAGCCGGAGCCGCCGTCTGGTTCCCGCCCGGCACCTCACTTGGCACCGAAGCGTCCGCCCTCCCCGGCTACCTGCGAGCCTTCGGCCGCCGTTTCGTCACCGTCGCGCAGTATCAATCCGCCGCAGTCCGCGCCCATCCGCGCGAAGAGCCGCACTGGTACCTGGCCATCATCGGGGTCGATCCTGCCCGGCAAGGACTCGGGATCGGCGCAGCCCTGCTGCGCTCGCGGCTCAGGCGCTGCGACCAGGACGACCTGCCCGCCTACCTCGAATCCTCCAAACCCCAAAACGTACCGCTCTACCAGCACTTCGGCTTCCACGAAACAGGTACCCTCAGCCTGCCCGACGGCGCACCCCCCGTCAGCCCCATGTGGCGGCCGGGCCGACACGGGAAGTGATCTTGAGGCCGACGGCTCGCGCCCGGGCCATGAAGATCACTCGCTTCCTGCGTTTCCGCAGGCAGGAGGGCTGACACTGGTCGACTGAGGGGAGCCGGTGAGCGGGTTCGAACCGCTGACCTGCCGCTTACAAGAAGGTCTGCCCTAGAGGCGGGAACCTTGATCCCGTGACGTTCATCAGCCCCGTCATCTGCGTCGAGACTGATCAGGGGCTTGCGGGTCCATTTTAACAGCTATGCCGCCGTGTGCCGAAGAGTGCAATTCCGTCCGTGTTATTCGCGTGTTAGAGACTTTGCGGACCCGGACTTGTGTTGGATCTGTGAACCACGACCCATGCTCGCGTCAGCATCCAGGCTCAATCGGTCTGCCGTGTCTCGGTCTAAGAATCCGTGAAATGGTGTCCGAGGCGTTTTAGACCTGAGATCCATATGAAGCTGCGAGCGATGAGTACTGCACAGGAGCCGGGGTGTCGTGCACAACCCCGGCACGGAAGCCAGCCGGGGCGGGCATGCGACTTACTAGTGGGCTTGCGCCAGCATCCGCGCGCGACCCGTAGCTGCGTTTCCGTGTGGTGTTCTGCTACTCATGTCATGAGACCGGCCTACTGGTAGATGTCGTGGTATCCGATCGCGAGCCAGGTGAGGATGGGCTCGCCGTCTGTGTCGGGGCCGATGGTGAATAGTGCCCTGCCGTCGGGGCCGGTGAAGCTCCAGGTGAGGGAGTAGACGTCGCCGATTTTGTGGATCCGCAGGCGTCTGGGCCAGGGTGCTTCGCCGCGGTGGGCGCCGGCGCCGAGCGCGGGGATGAGGTGGGTTCGGACGGCGTCGGCGAAGAGCAGCCGGTGTTGGCGGGGGAGCTTGGCCAGGGCGAGGTCGAATCCTGCGGTGGTCTGGTATCTCACCCGCCGGCCTCGTGGTCGATGGCGTCGAGGTGGCTGAGGAAGTCCTCGTCGCTGGCGAACCGGCGAACCCGGTCAGCAGCCAGGTCGGCTTCGGCATCGCGGAGCTGCTGCTGCCAGGGCGGGCTGTAGATCCAGGCGTCTTCCTCGGGGATGATGCGGGCCAGGCGGCGGCCGTCTCGGGTCAGCACTGTGGTGACGTGGCCGTAGGCGGCCATGTTCACCAGTTCGGGTAGCTGCCTGCGGGCTTCGGTGGTAGTCATCTCCTGGACCTCGTATGGCAGTGGCAGGGCATTCTCGCTCATGTTCCTAGTGTACGTGATGTACACGACGCTTCAGCTGTGCGCGCTGGCAGCGCTACCAAGCACCACTACACTTGGAAGGTGAGAATTCGCCACCACAAGGTGACCAAGGCCCAGCAGGCCGCGATTGCCCGCGCGGCTCAGGCGCCTTCCAACGGCAGTTCGTGCGGCGTGATGAACCGCACGAATAATTGCGGTGCTGAGGGACTGAGCTTAACCCTCGTCCGACTGGACGATGACGTGCCCGATGGTACCGAGGAGTGGCTGTTCGCAGCCGTCGACTACATCGCTACCCGCTGGAACGGCAAGACGTTCTCCGACGCCATGGCTATCGTGGGCCTATCTCGTGAGGGGGATGACTTCGTCAGCGAACCGACGATCAGCGTCACGGCCACTTGCCCCTGTAGCTCGACGAACGGCGGCATCGTCATGGCCGGCCCGCTGAGCGACACACTCGCGGGAAGCCTGCATCACACGGCGCACGTTGGGACCGGGCAGATCCTCAACGCCACGCCGGAGTATGAGATGAGCGGATCGGCCGAAGGCGGCAGCGGTGACATCACCTGGCTTGGGGATTCCGAAGTGCGCTGCGACCACGTCTTCGCGATCGCCGGGTGTGTCTTCCCGGAGTACTGGCCGACCGTCGATATGTCGGACTTGCCCCATATCGCGCCTCACGTCCAGCAGGTGGAGGGCAGGGGCGCCCACCTGGGCAACGCTGCCTACAACAGCCCGCTTTCGAAAGGCACCGGCAGGCAGCAGGCGCGCAACCACAGGCACCAGGTCTGCCACGGCAAGCCACCGAAGAAAAGCTGGAGCTGCGATGAGTACCCCTTTGCCTCAACGGCGCAAGGCGGCACCTCAGTGTCCGCGATCAACCGGAGCACCGCCTGGGTCCCGCGCTCGGAGAACAGCAAGCAAGGCGGCATTCTCGGCAGCTTCTACAAGATCAACCGGCTGCTGCCGCACGACAAGTTCTTCGTCACGGCATGAATCTGTGGGGCGGAATCCCGGATGGCTACTGCGTAGCTCTAGTCCGGGGCACAGGTCCGGCTGAGCTTCTCGGCCGGCTGAGGGCCGGGCTGGTAGCCGAGACAACGCTCAGTTTCTCCGCCATGCTCGGTGAAGCCCCGCGTTACGGTAATTCATCGCTCATCGGCGTCGCTGAGATTCCCGGGTCCTTCTGGGACGCGGGCCCGGAGTGGGTTTGCGCCTTTGAACCCGACTCCGCGGTTATCTCCGCGAAAGCCGCCTCGCTGGCCGTTCGCGGGGCTGAGATTTATGCCGTTGCCTATCGCCCGGGCGAGCTATATCACTTCGTCTGGGCTCTGGAACGCAAGATCAGGATCAGGATCGATCTCCTCACCGCCAGCGTGCTGGACGGAGACCCTGACCTGGTCGCTGCTCTTCGCAGGCCGTCGGAAGCCTCGGACTTTGAAGCCGCCGCGGCACCGTTCCTCAGAGAAGGCCTGCAAGCTGTCGGAGTTGTTCCCGGCAGCGGTCAGGCCGCGCAGGACGACGCGGGACTGGCGCTACTTGCGCACGAAACTGGCATGAGGATTACCGCCAAGTTCATGACCTCTGCCCTGTTCCTCTGCGGTACCCTCAAGCGCACGAAGTAGCCGCCTGCTCCACCTCACGGGCTCCCGGTCAGCAAGAACTGATCCGGCGTGCGGCGCGCCATTGTCTGGTCATCACACCTTGTGACGAGAACTGGGGGCAGCTCAGGTTTCTTGAAGTGAACCGCTGCCGGGCTGGCTGGGTTTATTGGGTGGCTTGGCGGGCGCGGTCGAGGATGCCGGCGGTGGGGGTCGCGCCAGCCGGCGGTGCGGTAGGCGGTTTTGAGGACGTTGCGGTTGAAGTTGGAGGAGCGCCACAGGGTGTAGCGGGGGCTGGGGAAGAGGAGGCCGCCGGGGTTGCGGCCGTCGTCTTGCTCGGCGCGGGCCTGGTCCAGGCGGGCGGCGAGCTTGCCGGCGAGGGGGTAGCCGGCGGGGGTCTGGCGGGGGTAGATGGTTTTGCGGTTCTTGCGGTTCTTGGGGGGTTCGATGAACAGGTGGCCGGCGATCTCGGCGGCTTTGCGGTTGACGGTGATGACGCGGGCGGCGGGGTCGATCTGGGGGATGGTGAGGGCGGCGAGCTCGCCCCAGCGCAGGCCGGTGTAGGCGGCGACATTGGCCATGAGCTCGTCGAGTTCGCCGCGGCGGCCGGCGGCGAGGGCCTGGCCGAGAGCATGGATGTCGTCGGGGGCGGGGATCTCGGCGGGGTCGACCCACAGGGCCGATTCCCCGGCGGTCGCGGCGCGGAGGGCCGGGAGGGGGCGGCCGGCGGCCTGCCAGTGGGTTCGGGCGAGGCGGGGGCTGGTGAGGTAGCCGGCGTCGAGGCCGGCGGCGACGAGGGCGGAGATCATCCGGGCGGTGCGGGCTCCTTCCCCGGCGGTAGGGGCCGCGTTGACGGCCTGCTGCATGTGGGCCGGGGTGATGTCCTGGCACGCGACCTCGCCGATGACGGGGAGGGCGAACCGCTCGCACAGCCGCCGCTGGGTGTGGGCGTGCTTGCGGGACCACCTGCGCTCGGCCGGCAGCCGGTCCGGGTCCAGGTAATGCCCGACCAGATCCGCCCCGCTGCGCTCCGCGTTGACCGCACCCGCCGACAGCCGCCCGGTGACCTTCTCCAGCTTGACCGCCAGCCCCGCCTCGGAAGAGGCCTGCACGAACCGCCGGCGCCCGCCCTCGGTGAACACCGCCCGCCACGTCCCGCCCGGTGACTCCGGCGGATACACCACCACACCAAAACCAACCTCAATAACCTGACGATCCGGGTCACGGGAGGAGCCGCGCTCGTCGCCGCGAACGCGGACCGAGTTCCGTGTGGTCCGGGACAAGTTGCCCGCGTTCGCTGACCGCGACTTCCGACCAGGAGCCGCTTGTGTTGGATTTGTGTTGATCTTGGGTCGCGCGGACGCTGACTGCACCACGGGACATCCCTCTCTTCCTGCGTTTTCGCAGGTGAGAGGACTGGTGAACATTCTGGGACCGGGAGCCGGTGAGCGGGATCGAACCGCTGACCTGCCGCTTACAAGGCGGCTGCTCTGCCATCTGAGCTACA
>Ga0335074_10013803_pt1 | contig 11350 bp, 7 predicted proteins | sample Lox_Sample_23_FD_206715 | JGI IMG/M metagenome (GOLD analysis project Ga0335074, IMG submission 206715) | Soil microbial communities from Loxahatchee National Wildlife Refuge, Florida, United States - Lox_Sample_2.3 | ecosystem: Environmental > Terrestrial > Soil > Wetlands | place: USA: Florida...
CGGCTTCGCTGGAGCGATGCGCGGGGCACGGCACGCCGAACTTCTGCTCGTACCAGAGGTGGACCCGGGCCTGGTTCCGGATCTGGACGGGGGCGGCGATGCCGCCGAAGACCGTGCGCCCTGCCTGGATGACCGCGTCCTCGGCCTCCCAGGACAGGTCCGAGCCGTCGAAGTAGCCGAGGTCGTAGTCCAGGATCCCGGACTCGGGCGGCTGGCCCGTGACCACGTTCCACACGGTCTGGTAGAGGCACCCGGCGAGCAGGTACCAGTCCGGCAGGCCCAGGCCGGCGGCGAGGCCGAGCACCCGCATCAGGGTCGCGTTGCCGCGCAGCGCCGCGCGGAAGTGATCCAGCTGCTCGTCAATCGGTAGCTGGCCGGCCCGCATGGGAAGGTGTCTACCAGACGGGTCCGTCAGCGCCGGTGCGCACCCGGTCAGCCCGCCCGGCGTGCCGGCGTGGCCGCCTCGGGCGGCCCGGGCAGCGCGGGCGGCTGCGCCGGCAGGTCCCGCCGCGCGGTGAGCGTGCGGGTGAGCAGCAGCGTCCCGGACAGCGCGGCGGCTCCGAGCAGCAGCCACAGGGCGTCACGGACGCCGAGCCAGGCGCCCAGGCTGCCGCCGAGCAGCGCGCCGGCCGGGCTGGTGCCGAAGATCAGGAACCGCATGGTCGCGGTGACCCGGCCGCACATGCCCGGCGGCGAGTACGACTGGCGGAACGCGGCGATGATGATGTTGCCGACCGCGATTCCGGTGTACGCGACCAGCGAGCCGACGATGTAGAACGCCAGCCGCGGCCCGGGACCGGTGAGCGGGATCAGCAGCCCGAACGGCACGGCACACATGGTGCTGAGCACCAGGGCCCGCGCGGTTCCCAGGCGCGCGGTGATGCGCCCGGTGAGCAGGGCTCCGAGGATCCCGCCGACGCCGGGGACCGCGGCGAGCAGGCCGACGGTCCCGGGCGTCAGCCCCACCACGCGGATCAGGAAGACAACCAGCAGCGCGGCGTAGCCGGTCAGCGCGAGGTTGGCGGCGGCCCAGAACACGCTGAGCTGCCGCAGGAACCGGTCGCGCAGCACCAGCAGCAGGCCGTCGGCGATCTCCCGGCGCAGCCCGGCCCGGCCCACCGCGGCGCCCCGGGCCCTGGTGCGGCGCAGCCCGGCGCGGCGTGCCGGCGCAGCCCCCGTCCTGGCCTGCGGGCGGGCGCCCAGCAGGCACACGGCCGAGACGACGAAGCTCACGGCGTTGCAGAGCACGGCGGTCGCCGCGCCGACGAGCTGCGCCACCAGGCCCGCCAGGCTCGGCCCCGCGAAGGCGGCGGCCGACGCGCTGCCCTGCATCTTCGTGTTGCCCTCGATCAGCTCGTCCGGCCCGACCAGCGACGGCAGGTAGACCTGGTAGGCGGTCATGAACAGCACGCTGGCCGCCCCGCCGAGCAGCTGGACGGCGATGACCAGGCCGGTGCTCAGGACGCCGGCCCAGGCCGCGGCCGGCACGCTGCCGTACAGCACGGCCGAGATCACGTCGCAGCCGATCATCACCCGGCGGGCCGACAGCCGGTCCACCCACGCCCCGGCGGGCAGGCCGATGATCAGCCACGGCAGCCATCCCGCCGCGGTGAGCACACCGACCACGAACGTGCTGGCGTGCAGCACGATGACCGCGACGAGCGGCACCCCGACCACGGCCATGGCGTTGCCGAGCTGGCTGACGGTCTCGCCGGCCCACAGCAGCCGGAAGCTGCGCTGCCGCAGCAGCCCCCCGAACCGGCGCCCGTCAGCCGGCCCGCCCGGCCCGCCCGGCCCGCCCGGCCGGCTCCCGTCCGCCGGCACGCCACCGCCCCTTCCGCCGGGCCGCTACATGGGCTCGCGGACCACTTCCGCAGGATCCTTGTCGGTTCGCAGCCCTTTATACGCCGCGGCCCGCATCACGCCGGCGCTGGTCCAGCCGCCGAAGCCCACCTCGATCACCAGCCGCGGCTCCGTCCAGATCGCGGCGCGGGCGTGTTCCGGCGGGACCGGAGCCGCGAACGGGGACGTGCCGCGGCGCAGCGGCGCCAGTTCGCGGCGCAGCATGGCCAGCGTGTCCTGGGTGAAGCCGGTGCCCACGTGCCCGGCGTACTCCAGGCCGGCGGCGTCCTGCACGCCGATCAGCAGCGAGCCGATCAGGCCCTCCCGGTTGCCCTCCCCCGGCTTCCACCCGCCGACCACCGCCTCCTGGCGGTAGACGTTCTTGATCTTGCGCCAGGCGGGTGATCGCTTTCCGGGGTCGTAACGCGACGTCAGCCGCTTGGCCACGATGCCCTCGAGACCATGCTGCTTGGACACCGCGACGAGCTCCGCGCTGGTCACGTCGGTGAACGACGGCGGCGCCTGAACGTGCCGCGCGGACAGCCCGAGCCCGTCGAGCAGCGCCCGCCGCCGGGAGTACGGCTCGTCGAGCAGCGGCCTGCCGTCCAGGCACAGCACGTCGAAGGCCAGATAGCTGACCGGAACCTGCGCGGCGAGCATCCGGATCTGGGCGGGCGAGGAGATGTTGATCCGCTGCTGCAGGGCCTCGAAGCTCGGCCACTCCCCGCCGCCGAACGCGACGATCTCGCCGTCGAGAACGGCTCGCGCCGTGCCCACGGCCGATGCGAGCTCGGCCAGCTCGGGATAGCTGTACGTGATGTCGCGGAGGGTCCGCGACCATAGCTGGACCGCGCCCTGCTCGATGAACGCGATGGCGCGCACGCCATCCCACTTCATCTCGTATGCCCAGCCGTGACCGTCGGGCGGCAGGCTGCCCGCCGTTGCCAGCATCGGCCGGATCCGGCCGGGCAGGACCTGCCGCCCCGAGTCAGTCACTCAATATGACTACCCTGAACGTGCCGTCGAGTTAAAGCTGCGCCACGACGGACTTGACCTCGGTGTAGTTGTTCAGGACCTCGTGGCCCATCTCGCGACCCCAGCCGGACTGCTTGTAGCCGCCGAACGGCAGCGAGGCGTCGAACACGTTGTAGCAGTTGATCCACACCGTGCCGGCCCGGAGCTTCTTGGCCATCGCGTGCGCCTTGCCGATGTCCCGGGTCCAGATGCCGGCGCCGAGGCCGTACTCGGTGTCGTTGGCCACGGCGGCGATCTCGCCCAGGTCGCTGAACGGCGCGGCCACCACGACCGGGCCGAAGATCTCCTCGCGGACGACCTTCATGTCCGGGGTGGTGTTGGTGAGCACGGTCGGCTCGACGAAGTATCCCTTGTCGCCGAAGCGGCCGCCGCCGGTCACCGCGGTGGCGCCGTCGGCCTTGCCGGACTCGAGGAAGCCGGTGACCCGGCTGAGCTGCTCGGCGGAGACCAGCGGGCCCATCTGGGTGGTCGGGTCCATGCCGGAGCCGATCTTGAGCGACTTCGCGATCTCGGACACGCCGTCGACAACCTCGTCGAAGCGGCTCTGCTGCACGAACAGCCGCGAGCCGGCGACGCAGCACTGGCCGTGGTTGAAGAAGATCGCGTTGGCCGCGCCCTCGACCGCTGCGGCGTCGGCGTCGGCGAACACGATGTTCGGGCTCTTGCCGCCGAGCTCCAGCGTGAGCTTCTTCAGGTTGGTGGCCCCGGCGGCCTGCACGATCAGCTTGCCGACCTCGGTGGAGCCGGTGAACGCGACCTTGTCCACGTCCGGGTGCGCGGCCAGGGCCGCCCCGGCGGTCTCGCCGTAGCCGGGAACCACGTTGACGACGCCGTCCGGCACCCCGGCCTCGGCGATCAGCTCGGCGAGACGAAGCGCGGTCAGCGGCGTCTGCTCGGCCGGCTTGAGCACCACGGTGCAGCCGGCGGCCAGCGCCGGGCCCAGCTTCCACGCCGCCATCAGCAGCGGGAAGTTCCACGGGATGATCTGGCCGACGACGCCGATCGCCTCGCGCCGCGTGTAGGCGTGGAAGTTGGCGCCCGGCATGTACGGCACCGAGATGTCGATGGAGTTGCCCTCGATCTTGGTGGCCCACCCGGCCATGTAGTGGAACAGGTCGGCGGCCAGCGGTATGTCCGCCGCCTGCGCCACGACGAACGGCTTGCCGTTGTCCAGCGACTCGAGCTGGGCGAGCTCGTCGGTGTGCTCGAGGATCAGGTCACCGATCTTCCAGACGATGCGGCCGCGATCGGACGGCGTCATCCGGCTCCATGGCCCCTCTTCGAACGCCTTGCGCGCCGCCGTCACCGCCCGGTTGATGTCCTCCGCATCTCCCTCGGCGACCCGGGCGAGCGTTTCGCCGGTGGCCGGGTCGGGGGTCTCGAACGTCTTGCCCGACGCCGCATCGGACCACTGCCCGTTGATGAACAGCTGCCGCGGTGTGGCGATGAACTCTTCGACGTTGCGGTCCAGGGTCACGGTCATGAGTGATCATCCTTCTCAGTAGTCACAGTGAGACGACAGGGGGTAGTCCCAATGAGACAACAGGAACCGGACCGGCACAAGAGCCTGTGGCTGCGGAAACGCTCTCAGAATGCGACTCCCGGCCGGGCTTACCGGGCGGGTGTCCGCGCGCGCAGCGAGTCGAGGAACCGGATAGCCGCCGATACCGTCTCATACCGCCACAGGACAAGCGTGCGGTCGAATCCGGCGGCCTCATCCAGGCGCCCATGCAGCGCGTCGGCGAGCGGCAGCAGGTGCTCACGCTGCGCTTCGAGCAGCGGCTGCGGATCCGCCCCGGCGCGATCAAGCAGGGCTAGCTTCACGAGCAGCTCGGATCGCACGTCCCTGGTATGCGACACCGGCCTGGTCAGCCACTCGCCAACCGCCTCCCGCCCGGCCGGGGTGGCATCGATGAGCGAGCGGACCGGGCCCTGGCTGCTCGCCTGCTGCTCGGTGGTCCGCACCAGCCCGAGCTGCTCCAGGCGCTGCAGCGCCCGGTAGATGACCGGCTTCGGGACCCGCCACACCTTGCCCAGGCTGCCCTCGGCCTCCAGCATCCGGGCGATCGCAAACCCGTGTCTGGGCTGCTCGCAAACCAGGCAGAGCACCAGCCACTCGGACAGCGACAGCGAGCGCTCCTCGGGCGAGGTCATCTCCAAAGGCTAACGGGCCGGCCCAGCCCAGACGGCCTCCTGCGGCCGCGTCGGCGCGGACCCACTGGCGGCCACTCCCGTCACGCTAGTAGTCTCAGTGTGACTAGCGGGCTCACCGGGAGGACGGTTCGTGTCGGTCGATGTGATCAGCCCGGGGGCCGCCCCGGCGCTGGCCGGGCTGCGGCCGGGCGCGTCGCGTGCGGGGTCGCGGCGACGGGGGCGCCTGGCCGACATTCGGCCCTCCGGCCACCCGGTCCGCCCCGTGGCCGACGTGCTGGCCGACGGCACACCCTGCTACGCGCCGGTCGGCGAGGTGGTCATCGTCGACGGCTCGCTGGTGATCTGCCACCTGTGCGGCCGGCAGCTGCGGTCGGTCACCGCCCACCTCAAGGCGCACGGCTGGACCAAGGACGCGTACTGCCAGGCGTTCGGGCTGGAACGCGGTCAGTCCCTCGAGGGCCCGCAGACCCGCAAGCTGCGCGCCGCCGCGTTCACCGCCCGCCTGGTCTTCGACGCCTCGATCCGCGAGGGAAGCGCGGCCGGGCGCGACCGGGCCAAGGCCGGCGACCTTGCCCGTGACGCGGCCACGGCGGCCCGGGGCCGCCCGATCCCCGAGCAGCGCCGCAGGAAGGCCCTGCGGTCGCTGGCCGCGGTGTCGCCTGCCGCGGTGGCCCAGGCAAACTCGCAGCGGGCGCGGCGGCGCCTGGCGGAGGTGGCCGCGGCCGCGGCCCGCCGTGCCGGGTACCCCGACATCCGGGCCCTGGTGCTGGAACGGGCCGCCGAGGGCGCGAGCATGGCGACGATCAGCCGCGAGGCGGGGCTGCACAAGGACTGGCTGTCGCGGCACCTCGCGGACGTCGATCCGCAGGCAGCGGCGGCCGTTCGCCCGCTGCAGCACGGCCGGTGGGACGCCGTCTGGCGGCCCGCCCTGACCCGCCTTGGCTTCGCCGACGTGGCGGGCTACCTCCGCGACCGGCACCTCACCCGGCACTGGACCGTGAGCGCCATCGCCGCCGAGGCGGGCCTGTCACACCACGCGGTAGCGTCCGCGCTGCGCCGCCACGGGCTGGACCAGACCGCGCACGCCGCCAAGCGGCACGCATCGCGGCAGCGAGCGGCCGAGGTGGCCGCCTGCCTCGGCTTCGATGACATCTCCCGCTACCTCGCCGAGCGCCGGGCCGCGGGCTGGAGCTGGCAGGCGATCGCCGGGGAATCGCGCCAGCCCCCGTCCTGGATCCGCAGGCAGGCAGCCGCTTCGGGGCTCATCGCCGGCCGGTAGCGCCGATGGCCGCCGCGCCGTGGCTTCCGGCGCCGACGCCGGTGTGCTATTCGCCGAATGGCACGGGCGCGCCAATCAGCGGCCATAATTGCCAGGCCACGGCGCCGCTGCAGCCTTGACACGGGCACTGGGCGTGAGCTGCTAACCTGCCCTGCGAGAAAGCCAAAATATTTCTTTACCTTTTCTTGACACACGCTTTAATAAAATTGGTCAACTCTTGGATATCCCAATGCATCTTTTTGGTATGCGACTTTTGCGGCGCCTGCCGGGGGCAGGCAACTCGGTCCTGGCCGGCCAATTCGGAGCAGAATGCCGGTCGGCACGATGACGGCCCGGGACGTGACGCTCGGCCGGGGCAAAGGCCTCCCGGCCGCAACGCAGGCCCGGCCGCGGTGGATCGGCGTTGCCCGCGGTCCGGTGGGCGTGCACGTGGCTGTCCTGATCGCATACCTCGCCGCCGGTGTCGCCGTAACCTGGACCCGGGCCATCTATCTCACACAGCACGTGCTGCCCGGAGATGCCAGAGACCCCGGCCTGTTCGTCTGGGACTTCTGGTGGATGGCCCGCTCCGTGGAGCACCTCAGCAATCCCTGGTACACGTACTACCAAGCCGCGCCGGTCGGGGCCCCGCTGGCGTTCCACACCCTGATGCCGCTGCCCGGCGTGCTGATGGCCCCGGTCACGATCGCCTACGGCCCGAGCTTCACCTACAACCTGCTGTCGGCCGCCGCACCGGGCCTGATGTGCTACGCGATGTACCGCGTGGCTCGGCTGTGGCTGCCCTCGCAGACGGGCGCGATCGCGGCCGGCGCGTTCTTCGGCCTGTCCACGATGATGACGTGGAACGCCTGGTACGAGATCCAGGCCGCGCTGGGCGGGATCTTCCTGCCGCTGGCGCTCGAGGCCTCGGTACGCCTGCGGCGGCGGCCGGGCTGGCGGCGGGCGACGATCCTCGGCGTGGTCATGGGGGCGGCGCTGCTGACCGACCAGGAATCGGCGATCATGGCCGGGGTCCTGGTCATCGTGGCGCTGCTGCCCTGGCTGGCCGGCCGGCCGGCCGACGGCGGGCGCGTGGCCTGGGACAGGCTGCGCTCGGCCGTCCTCGCCGCGGCGGTCACCGTCGTGGTCGCCAGCCCGCAGCTCATCGCCATGGTCCAGCAGGCCCACGATGCGGCGGTGCCGCAGGGCGTCCTCGCATCGGACTACCTGCAGTCAGGGGCCAACCTGCAGCAGATCTTCGCGCCCTCGCCGCGGGTGGCTTTTTTCGGCCTGACGGCCCTGGCCCAGGACTACTGGCACAGCGGCGACAGCCTCACGTTCACGGCCTACGGCACGGTGCTGACCCTGCTCGCGCTGTTCGGCCTGGCCGTCTCGTGGCGGCGGCGCAATGCCCGGCTGCTCGCCCTGCTCTGGCTCGGCGCCACGTTCACGGCCCTCGGAACCGGGATTGTCATCGGCGCCCATCGGTACGTGCCGGCCGGCGAGTTCTGGCATGGCATCCACGTGTCGCTGATCATGCCCTACACGTGGATGGTGCGGATACCGTTCCTGAACTCGTTCCGGGAGGCCAACCGGATCACCGAACTCGGGCTGCTGCCCGCGGCACTGCTCGCCGGGGCGGGCGTGAACTGGCTGCGCTATCACGCCAGAACGGTCCTGGTTGTGGTGCTCGCGCTGGGCGTTCTCGAGGCCGGCAGCGTCGGCTCCGATCCCGGCCCGACCCCGCTGGTCACAATGCCGACGGCAATGCCCGCGCTTGATGGCCCGATCGCCGCGGATCACTCCAGCTCGATCGTCGTCGACATCCCGTACGGGGTGCGCAGCGCCGTGCCGCTGCCCGACGAGGGGGCGGGCTTCAACCCCGAGGCCCAGGTGCAGGCGACGGCGGACGGTCATCCGCGCGCCATCGCCTACATCTCCCGGCTGCCCGAGTCGGAGGAGGCAGCGGTCCGGCGGCACCCGTTCTACGCGGACCTGTTCGAGGCCCAGCGGTCGCCTTCCGCCCTCTACACCCTGCTGTTCGAGCACTCCAGCGCGGCCGCGGCGCGTCTCGCCGCGGCACGGCAGGACGCGCGCCGGATGGATGTCGGCTGGGCGATCGCCTGGTCGTCCAGCCCGGTGATCCTGCACTACCTCGAGGCGGTCGGCTTCCGCTTTGACTACCGGGCCGACGGCGTCGCGGTGTACCGCTTGACGCGGGGCTAGGAGCCGCGGCCCGCCGCATGCCGCGCGGTCAGGACGTGTGCCGCAGGCGAAGGCGCGAGCGGGTGGCCAGGCCGCCGCGCCACGCGACGATCGTGGCCAGCGCGGCGGCAACGGCCGCGGTGAGCATCGCGGTGCGGTCACCGCTCACCGCGCCCGCCGGGCTGCCGTGGCTGACCGTCTCCGCAACGGCGGGCAGCAGCGCGGCGCCGATCGCGGCACCGACCTGGCGGCTGGTGTTGATCACCCCGCCGACCAGGCCCTGGTCGCCATCGCCGACCCCGGCGCTCGCGGTGACCATGGTGCCGAACGCGGTCCCGGCGGTGCCGAACCCGACCAGCATCACGGCCGTGAGCAGCGGGCTGTAGCCGCCGCTCGCCGGCAGCCGGGTCAGGACGAGGAACCCGACCGTCGCCAGGGCGCTGGTCAGGATCAGGACCCGGCGGATGCCAATGCGCCGGGACATCCGCGCCCCGAACGCGCCGGCCGTGAACCCGATGACGCCCTGCGGCGCGATGGCCAGGCCGGTGGCCAGCGGCGAATCGTGCAGGACCTGCTGGAAGTAGAGCGAGAGCACGATCAGCTCACCCGCGTTCCACAGGCCGAGCAGCAGATTCATCGTGCCGGCCTTGCGCAGGCTGGGCAGGCGCACCAGGTCACCGGGGACCAGCGGCGCCGGGTGACGCCGCTCCACGGCGACGAACGCGGCACCCGCCGCCCCGGCGGCAGCGAGCGCGCCGAGCACGGCCGGCGAAGCCCAGCCGAGCACGTATCCCTGTGAGACCGCGAACACCAGGGCTGCGACGGCTCCGGTGATCAGCAGCGCACCGCCGATGTCCAGCTTGCGGCCGGTCCCCCCGGCCGCGCTGGACTGCCGCGATTCCCCGAGCAGCCTGGGCGCGACCAGCAGGGCCACGATCCCGACCGGCACGTTCACCAGGAACACGGCCCGCCAGCTGGTGAACTCGACGAGCACGCCGCCGAGCACCTGTCCGGCCACGAATCCGATCGACGCGGTCGCCCCGTACATTCCGAGCGCGCGCGTGCGGGCCGGTCCCTCGGCAAATCCCGTGGTGATCAGCGAGAGCGCGGAAGGCGCGACGAGCGCCGCGCCCGCTCCCTGCACCACGCGGGAGCTCACCAGCAGCACCGGGTCGTGCGCCAGCCCGCCGGCCAGCGACGCGGCCGAGAAGACCGCCAGGCCGATCATGAACATGCGGCGGCGGCCGAACGTGTCGGCTGCGCGGCCGCCGAGGATCAGCAGGCCGCCGAACGCGATCGCGTACCCGGTCACGATCCACTGGACGGCCGTGGCCGAGAAGCCGAACTCGCGCTCGATCGACGCGAGCGCCACGTTCACGATGCTGAAGTCGAGCACGACCATGAACGCCGCGGTGAGGATCAGCGCCAGGGCGAGCCGACGGTGATGGGCGGGTGCGGGGCCCGGCCGGGGCGCGTGCTCCAGCGGCCTTGCACTGCCTGCGGTCACCGTCGTCGGCATTACGGTCTCACCTATTCGATACTCTACGTTTCGTTTTATTGACCACTAGGTGAACCGCGTGAGCCGGGTGGCTATTCCCCGGTCAGAGCGCCATAACGGCAGCGTTCTCGCTGGGGACGATCACTCGCCCGCCGCTGATCTCGATGTCGACCGGGACCAGGCTGGTGGCCGTCGCCAGCGGCTCGCCGGTGCCGGTGTTGCGCATGAACCGCGGGTGCGCGCCGCCGGATACCTGCACCCTGAGCCGGTGCCCGGCGCCGAACCGGTGCGCGGTCGCGCTCATCGGCACCGTCACGTCCCGCCAGGCGCCGCCGGCCGCGGCAGCGCCGCCGCCAACTTCGCCGGGGCCGGGCTCGCCGCCAAGGCGCAGCAGGCCATCGCAGATGTTCCATGACGCGCCCTTCGGGTCCACGTCGCAGAGCCGCGCGAACACGTCGAAATGCGCGCCGCTGCCGCGCGCCCGCACCCGGAAGGCGACCGGCCCGATCACGTCGAGTGGCTCGCTCAGCGGCTCGCTGGTGAAGACCAGGACGTCGCGGCGGGCCTCCAGCGCGTTGTTGCGCTGCGAGCCCGCATCCCGGGAGTCCATCCTCGGACCGCCGACCGACGGCGTGGGATCCGCCGGGTCGTAGCGGAACGACGACACCGTCTGCACCGCGGGCGCCTCGGCGGCGAGCGTCCGGCCGGCATGCAGGTGCCATACCCGCTCGGAGAATCCCGGGGGCGGCCAGTCCGCCAGGTCCCGCCACGTGCCCGGCGCGCCGGTCTCGCCGACGTGCACGCGAACCGGCAGGCCGCCGGTGCCGGTGCCGTTGCCGCCGAGGTGCTGGTGCAGCCACCCGAGCGCCTCGCCGAACAGCACGGGAAGGTCCTTGTTGAAGCCGGACGTGTGAGTCCATGGCCCGACGACCAGGCGCGTCGTCCGCCCGGCCTCGCGCAGCCGCCGGTACAGCGCGAGGGTCTGGTCCAGGCACACGTCGGACCAGCCCGTCAGCAGGCTCGCTGGCGGGATCCGCTCCGGTGACACGGCCACGCGCCGCGGCGCCCAGTACGGATCGCCCGGTTCCGGGTGAGAGATCCAGTCCTCGAAGTAGCCGACCCGGCCGCCGAAGGCAGGCGGGTAGGCGTCGATCAGCGGCAGCGTGCGCGCGACCTTGCGATAACGGCGCAGCAGCCGGAGCATCGCCAGCGTGAAGCTGCCCATGCCGCAGTGCATCGCCTGAGTGGCGGCGACGCCGGTCAGCGTCGCTTCGAGGGCGAACGCCCCGCCTGGGTAGCGAATCCCGTAGAAGTCGTCCGAGCTGACCTGCACGACCATCGCGCCCAGCTCGGGCGGC
>Ga0335074_10013805_pt1 | contig 11349 bp, 9 predicted proteins | sample Lox_Sample_23_FD_206715 | JGI IMG/M metagenome (GOLD analysis project Ga0335074, IMG submission 206715) | Soil microbial communities from Loxahatchee National Wildlife Refuge, Florida, United States - Lox_Sample_2.3 | ecosystem: Environmental > Terrestrial > Soil > Wetlands | place: USA: Florida...
TAGGCCGCGCGTTCCAGGAAGCTCAGCGGCGTCAGCGGCGCGTAATTCGCCTGGTTGCGGTCAAGACCTGACAGATAGGCGCTGTTGCCGGCCATATTCGTCTCCGTCCCATCATGGGTCTCTCATAGCGGTCTATACAACTTCGGCGGTGTTACGAAAACAGGAGAGGCGCGGGACCCGGGATGACCGCATGGGGTGGGCAGGGCCGGTGCGCCGCCTTGAGCAGGTTGTCACGCCAGGACGGTGCGGTGTGCAGCCAAACGTATTATAACACTGAGGTCGCAGAAAAAGATAACGCCACTGATATCAGAGTCGAAGTTGTCTCCAGAGATGTATGTTCCTCTCTGCGCAGTCTGTGGCTTTAGCTTTTTCTGCGGCCTCTGTGCCAAGTTGATTCTTCGCCGCGCTGGCCTCTGGGGTATTCGACGAAAGTCAATCTGCGGTCACGAAGCTGCCGCGCGGCAAGGGCGATGGGCGTGCCACGAGATGTCGCGGCGTTCGACCTTCGCCCGGCCCTTGGTCCGCTTCGCGGTCCGAGCCCCAAAAGAAGTGTCCTTCTCCCGGGGCCAGCTCCTGCCCTAAGCTCCCCACCAACGCGCACCAAACGGAGGGAACCATGATGGAATTCAGCGGCAAGGTGGCCTTGATCACCGGGGCGGGCAACGGCATCGGCCGCGCGGCGGCGCTGGGCTTCGCCACCCGGGGCGCCAAGGTGGTGGTGGTGGACCGTGACCAGGCCGCCGGCGACGCCACCACCGGCATTATCCGCCAGCAGGGCGGTGACGCGCGCTTCGTTGCCGCCGACGTCACCCGATCCGCCGACGTGCAGGCCTATGTGAAGGCGGCGCTCGACGCCTATGGCGCGATCGATTGCTTCTACAACAATGCCGGCATCGAGGGCAGCGTCGCCCCGACCGCCGATTACGAGGAAGAGATGTTCGACCGCGTCATGGCGGTGAACGTGAAGGGCGTGTTCCTCGGCCTGCGCCACGTGCTGCCTGTCATGATCAGGCAGGGACGCGGTGCGATTGTGAACACGGCGTCGGTGGCGGGGCTGGTCGCCTCCCCCGGCATGCCGGCCTACGTTGCGTCCAAGCACGCGGTGATCGGCCTGACAAAGACCGCGGCCGGCGAAGTGGCGCGGTCCGGCGTGCGGGTGAACGCCGTCTGCCCCGGGCCGATCGACACGCGCATGATCCACTCGCTGGAATCCATGCTGAACCCGGGCGATCCGGCCAGCGTCGGCGCGCGTTATCAATCCAACATCCCGATCGGCCGCTACGGCACCGCCGAGGAAGTCGCCAACGTGGTGATGTTCTTGTGCTCCGACCTCGCGGGCAACGTAACGGGTGCGCAATACGTGGTGGATGGGGGCCGCACGGCGACGGGCGGCGCGGTCACCAACAACCTGGTGCGCGCATCATGATCACCGCGATCGTGCTCTACGACCTGCCGCCGGAGATCGACCGCGAGGCGTGCCGGCAGCATTTCCTCAAGATCGCGCCGGACTTCCTGGGCGTGCCGGGCTTCGTGCGCAAGCAGTTCATCCACGATGTGAACGGCGGCGTGGCAGGCGGCTCGTATATCTGGGAAGACCTGGCGTCGGCGAAGGCGTTCTATAACGGGCCGTGGCTGGAGGGCATCCGCCGGCGCTACGGCTGCGAACCGCGAGTCACCTATTTCGAGACGTTCGCCATCGCCGACCAGGCCACGGGCTATGCCGGCGCGCCGCAGGAGTTTCACAAAGCCTTGGCGTGATGGCGGAACCGCCCGATCAGTGATGCTCGGCACCGTCTGCCGCACCGGTTGCGGCAGCGGTTCCCCGGCCTTGCGGCTTCAAGCTGACCCAATGGGGTTACGAGTGGGGCTACCGGCGCGGCATCGGTGCGGCGCTCGATGATTGCTGCGCCGAGGTTCACCCCCATATCACCCATGCGTCCGACGTCGATTACCTCACTGTGCGGGCGCGTATCTGGCTCACCGATCGGGATTGGAAACTGAGAAGGGCGCGCCGCGGTAGCCCGATGCCGCGCCCGGGAGGGGGTATTGTCGGACGTGATGACCTCCTCGGAGGCCTTGCTGTCGCTCAGTCTGGCGAGCGCGTTGATGCTGGCGACCGCGCTCGATATGCGCTTCGACCGCAAACGCCCATTGTGGCTGCGTTTCGTCATCAGCATTACCATGTTCGGGGTGACGACCTGGCTCATGCAACGTGCGATCGGCTCGCCGGTGGCACCGCGCCTCCACGCCGCCACGACCGGCGAACTGGTGTGGATGCGACTGGCCGAGATCGGCTGGTGGATGCTGGGCGCGCGCGTCGCCGTTGGCATTGTCCGGCTGGTTGTGGTGCTGGAGAACCAGCCGCGCGAGACGAAGATCGTGTCGGACCTGCTGGCCGGCGCGATCTACATCGCGACCACGCTCGCCGTGGTCAATTTCGTCTTCGGCGTCGCCATCGCCGGGCTGGTCGCAACCTCCGGCGTGGTTGCCATCATCCTGGGGCTTGCCTTGCAGAGCACGCTCTCCGACGTCTTCTCCGGCATCGCTGTCGGCGTGGAGCGAGCCTACAAGCCGGGCGACCTGATCTGGGTCGAGGGCGGAATCGAGGGCCGCGTCCTGCAGGTCAACTGGCGCTCGACCCAGATCGCGACGCTGCATGACAGTATCGCAATTGTCCCCAACAGCGTGATTGCCAAGTCACGTCTGGAGAATCGCAGCGCGCCGACGCCGACGCGCAGCATCACCGTCACGGTCAATGCCGACTCCGCCATCGATCCGCGGCGCGTCATTTCCGCACTCGGCGCCGCGTCGCTCGCGTGCCGCTTACCGCTGTCCGCTCCGGAACCTACGGTCGAGTGCGTCAGCCTGCTCGGTGACGGCAACACCTACGAGGTTGGGTTCCATGTCAGGTCCAGCGAAGAGGTTCGCCCGGCGCGCACCGAAATGCTCGCGCAGATCCATCGGCACCTGCTGCACGCAGGTATCGGCTTCGGGGTCGGTGGGGTGGCGCCGCTGCCGTCGCCCTCGGCTCCGGCCATCGGCGACCTGCTGGCTGAATCGGACATGTTCGGTGCTCTCGCCCCAGAGGAGCGCGGCTTGTTCGCGGAGCATTTTGTCCCGGTCAGGCTGGAGAAAGGCGAGACGCTGATCCGCGAAGGCGAAATGCCCGAGGCGGTGTTCCTGTTGTCGGGTGGCACTGTGGAAATCGCACGCGACCAAGGCCCCCGCCGGCAGGTGGTGATGCGCTCGAGCCCCGGCGACAGTATCGGAATGATCGGCTTGATCACCGGGATGGCGTCGTTCGTGACCGCCACCGCGCTGACGCCGGTGACCGCCTACCAACTCGACAAGACGGCCATTGCCATGGTGCTGCGCGCACGCCCGGAACTCCAGGGCAGCCTGGAAGCGCAGGCCAGGCGGGGACACGCCTGGCTGCGCTGTGAAGCCGCCGCCCATGAGCAAGAGCAGTTGATGCAGAAACCTGACATGCTGCTGGCGCGGCTGCGGCAATTCCTCCATCGTCTCAACGCATAGCGGTCTTGCGGCCCTGGTCACGATGGCCGCGATACGGGTTCTGCAAATCGTTCGTCGCGTCGCCAGCAGACAGGAAGCAACCCGTCATGGCCGGGCCGGTGGACTCGCACGGACATCGGAACGGCCGTGTCGTGCAGCCACAAGTCCGAATACTAGCGCGCCTGCTGAATGGCGGACAAAATCCAATGCCCGCCCGGCGCCCGCAGGAATGTCCATAGTTCCGTCGCGGTGAGATGCTCGTTGGGGCTGCCATCCACCACGCGTCCCATCCGGTCGCGCGTCACGTCGATCATCGAGAATCGCATCGCCACCGTGGCGTAGTCGCGACCATTCTCGTGCCAGGCCTGTGCCAGGTCGCCTTGCAGTAGCCGCACGTCGCGCACTTCGTTGCGAACGCCGCGGCTCTCCTGCTCAGCCATTTGCTCGCCGAAATAGCCGGCCATCTCCGGCGTCGTCATCGCACGCAGGGCATTCAGATCATGCCCGCTCCACGCCGCCTGGACCGCTTGCAGCATCTGCTCGAACGCCTGGTAGTCGGGGGGGTTGATCGGAATGGCCTGTGTGCCGCCGCCGCCCATCGGCATTGCTCCTGGTGCGGGGCCGCGGGCGTTGATGTTGGGGCCGCCCGCATAGACCGGGTAGCCGCTGCGGAACAGGCGCAGGACGAAGCGCACCAGCCAGAACAGCAGTAGGATTTGCAGCAGGAAGCCGAAGAAGCCGAAGAAGCCCATGCCGCCGTGCCAGAAGCCGTGGCCGAACAACAGGCCGCCCAGGCCGACGCCGATCAGCCCGCCCAGCAGGCCGGACATGAACGGCGACCCGGACCGATAGCCATAGCCGAACGTGTTGGAGCGATAGGACGGATTGTTCGGGGTCAGGCTGCGTTGCATGAGCGACCCGCCGTACGGCGCCGTTCTGGTCGCCGGCGGAGCCGACCATGTCATGCTGCCGCGGCTGCCGAAGGACCCGCCACTGCCGGCCCGCGCATCCGCGAGTCCAGGCGCGAGGGCCAGAGCCAGCGCGGCAATGGCAGCAATCAGCCAGGAAGAACGGGGCATCGTGGTTCGCCGGTTTGTGAACGCTGCCGGAATATGGGCGTTACGATGGGGAACGGACAGGGGCTGAAGGCGCCCGCCGGGGGAATTCCCCTCATGCCCCGGCCAGGGTCATCCCGTCGACGCGGACCGTCGGCGAATCGGTGCCGCGGCGGAACTCCAGGTCGTTTGCCGGGGTCAGGTGGGCGAACATGTCCAGCAGGTTGCCGGCGATGGTGATTTCGGCGGCCGGCTCTGCGATGGCGCCGTCGCGGATCATGAATCCGGCAGCGCCGCGGCTGTAGTCACCGGTGACGCCGTTCACGCCCATGCCGATCAGTTCCGTCACGTAGAAACCCAGCGCGATGTCGGCCATCAGTTCCGTCGGGGTCAGCGTGCCCGCTGCCAGGAACAGATTGCTGGGCGCCGGCGAGGGCGGGCCGCCCGTGCCTCGGGAAGCATGCCCGGTGGAGACCAGGCCGAGCTGGCGGGCGGACCGGCTGTCCAGCAGCCAGGTCGTCAACACGCCATCGGCGATCAGGTCGCGGGTTTCGGTGGGGGTGCCTTCGCCATCGAACAATCGGGAGCGCAGGCCGCGGCGGCGCAGCGGGTCGTCGTGGATTTCCGTGCCGGCGGGGAAGATGCGCTGGCCGAGCTTGTCTTTCAGGAAGCTGGTGCCGCGCGCCACCCCGGCGCCATTGATCGCGCCGACGAAATGGCCCAGCAGGCTGCCGGCGACACGCGGGTGGTAGACGATAGGCAGCTTCGCGGTCTTCGGCCGGCCGGGGTTGAGGCGCGCCACGGCGCGCTCGCCGGCACTGCGGCCGATCGCGGCGGGGTCGTCCAGGTCCGCGAGGTGGACGGTACTGTGGGAATCGTAGTCGCGCTGCATGGCGGTGCCGCTGCCGGCCAGCGCTGCGGCAGAGACTGAATGGTGCGTGCGCAAGGTTCGGCCGGCAAACCCGGCGGAGGTGACCAGGAACCCTTCCGACCGGCTGAAACCGGCGTCGCCACCCTCGGAATTGGTGACGCCCTGGACGGCGAGCGCCGCGTCCTCGGCGGCGGCGGCGCGGGCGATCAGCGCTTCGGTTGAGGGCTCGCCGGGATCGTCCAGGTCCAGGTCGAGCGAGCGCGGCGGCGCGACGGTGTCGGCCAGGCCGGTGAAGGGGTCCTCCGGCACCACGCGGGCCATGGCGACGGCGCGTTCGGCCAGTTCGGCGAAGCGGGCGGGCGCGATGGTGGTGTCGGAGACGATGGCGGCGCGCTTGCCCAGGAACACGCGCAGGCCCAGGTCGCGGCCTTCGGCGCGCTCGACATGCTCTGTCTGGCCGAGGCGGCGGGAGGCTGAGAGCGAAGTGCCAGAGATCAGAACGGCATCGGCGGCGTCGGCACCGGCGGCACGCGCGCGGGCAACCAGGTCGGAGAGGAGGTCGAGCGGATCGGTCACGCCTCGGGTTTCCTTTGCAAGCGGCTGCGGCCGCGGTCAGGCCAGTCGCACCAGGTCAGTATAGTCGCCGAGCTTCGGGGCGACGGTACAGAGATGGACCGGTGCCCCCATCACCTGGGCCGCGATAATGCGATGTGAAGAGGCAGGCGCCCCGATTGCCATCGGGAAGCGGGAGCACATCGCCCATCGCGCTGATCAGGCGGGTGTACGGCGGGCAGCAGCAGGCATCGGTGTCGCAACCTACGCGGCCATCCTGACCTCCTGCCGGACCAGATCTGCTGCCTTCTCGCCGATCATAATCGTCGCCGCGTTGGTGTTGCCGGACACCACCGTGGGCATGACAGACGCGTCCACCACGCGCAATCCGCCGATGCCATGCACGCGCAGCTCGGGGTCGACCACCGCCATCGGATCGATGCCCATCTTGCACGTGCTGGTTGGGTGGAACACCGTGGTGCCACGATTGCGCGCATGCTCTAGCATCTGCGCGTCGGTCTGTATCTGCGGGCCGGGCAGGAATTCTTCCGCGACGTAGGCCTGCAAATGTGGAGTGGCGAGCAAGCGGCGGGCGAGGAACAAGCCGTCGGTGATGGTGCGGCGATCGGTTTCGGTGGCGAGGTAGTTGGGAAAGATCGCCGGTGCGTCGTGCGGGCGCGGAGATTTCAGCCTGATCTCGCCTCGGCTTTCCGGGCGAAGCTGATAGACGATGATGGTGAAGCCGGAGAATCTGTGCAGCCCGTCCTGCGGCCGGTCGGCACTGAAGACCGAGATCGACATCTTGATGTCGGGCGTCGCCAGTTCCGGCCTGGTGCGCGCGAACAATGCCACCTGCGCCGAGATCGCCGCCATCGCGCCGCGGCGGCCGAGATAATATTGCAGGCCGGTGTTCAGCATTTTCAGCGGGCTGAGCATGATGTCGTTCACCGTGATCGGGTAACGGCATTTCAGCTCGATCGGCGCCGAGTAATGGTCCTGCATCGCCTCTCCGACACCGGGCAGATGGTGCACCACCGGAATGCCGAGATCGGTGAGCTGCTGCTGCGGCCCGATCCCCGACAGCAGCAGAAGCTGCGGCGAGTTGATGGCGCCACCGCAGAGGATGACCTCGCGGCGGGCGCGGGCGGTGAGGGCGAAACCGTCCTGACGGAAGGCCACGCCGATGGCGCGGCGGTTTTCGACGATGATGCGTTCGGCGAGGGCGCCAGTGATGACGCGGACGTTGCGGCGCTGCGTTGCCGGCTTCAGGTAGCCGACGGCGGTGGAGCAGCGGCGGCCGTTGCGCGTGGTGGTCTGGTGATAGCCGACGCCGTCCTGGGCGGCGCCGTTGAAGTCTTTATTGGTGGGGTAGCCGAGGTCGTTGCAGGCGCGGATGAAGGCCTCGCAGAGGGGATGGCCGGGCTCGACATCCGAGACGACGAGCGGGCCATTGGTGCCGTGCCATTCGTCGGGGCCTCGGGTCTGGTGTTCGGCGCGCTTGAAATAGGGGAGGACGTCCTGGGCGGACCAGCCGGTGCAGCCCATCTGGCGCCAGAGGTCGAAATCCTCGTGCTGGCCGCGGATATAGACCATGCCGTTGATGCTGGACGAACCGCCCAGCACCTTGCCGCGCGGCCAGAAGATTTTGCGGCCGGCGGCGCCGGCATCGGGTTCGGTTTCGTAGCACCAGTTCACCGACGGGTCGGCGAAGGTCTTGCCGAAGCCCAGCGGGATGTGAATCCAACGGTTCCAGTCGTCGCCGCCGGCTTCGAGCAAGACGACGCTGGTGGCGGGGTCTTCCGAGAGGCGGGCCGCCATGACGCAGCCGGCCGAACCGGCGCCCACCACGATGAAATCCGCCTCGATCGCGTCCTGGTGGATGGTCATGGATTTTCCCTCTCCTGCGCCGGGTTATCGGTGCCGGTGGACGGTTGTGATGGCGACATCGTGCGGGTACTGGTGTTCAGGTCAAGCTCGCCGCGCAGCCCTTCGCGACGGCCACGCGGTGGCGGGCGGTAGCCGCAGCAATTGACCTTCAGCATCGCTCTCCCACATTCTCCCGCCTTGCCACGCGGACGCCGAGCCGCATGTCGGGAGAAACGGCCCAAGACGACGTTCCCCATCGCGGGATGATCACGGCGTGCGCGATCCTCGCCACCGTGCTGCAATTGCTCGACCAGACCATCGCCAACGTGGCGCTGCCCTATATGCAAGGCAGCTTTTCCGCCAGCTTCGACGAAATCACCTGGATCCTCACCTCCTACATCACCGCCTCGGCGATCATGACGGCGCCGGTTGGCTGGCTCGCTTCCCGCTATGGCCGCAAGCCGCTGTACGTGGTTTGCATCATCGGCTTCACCGCGACATCGATGCTGTGCGGCGCGGCGCAGTCGCTCGGCCAGATGGTGGTGTTCCGCGTGTTCCAGGGCATCTTCGGTGCCGCGCTGGTGCCGTTGTCGCAGGCCACATTGCTCGACATCTACCCGCCGGAGCGGCGCGGCTTCGCGATGTCGATCTGGGGCGTCGGCGTCATGCTCGGGCCGATCATGGGGCCGACCGTGGGCGGCTGGCTCACCGAAACCTATAACTGGCGCTACGTGTTCTATGGCAGGTGCCATGTGAAAGACCGGCGGCTGCACCGCATCGCCACATTGTTCGGCGAGGTGACGGTGCGCCTTCCCCCGTTCCTGTGTGCCGGCTGCGGTCACGCAGAGACCGGTGTGAGCCGGCCATCGAATTGCCGATCGACCCCGGTGCTCGACCAATTGCAAGCGCGGCTATCAGCACTGATGACCTATCGGGTCGCGGCTGAAGTGCTGGTGCACCTGCCGCCGGTCAACGCCGGCAAAAGCCCTGAAACACTGCGCAGCCACATGCCGCAGGTGGGCGGGCAGCCTGGCCGTGCGGCGCCAGATCGGCCGGTCACCGTGGCAACGGCAATCACAGTCAGCCTGGATCCAACCTTCATTCGCAGCCGCGAAAAGGGCGAACGCCACTTGGAGGTCCGCGTCGGCAACGTCGAGACCACCGCCGGAGGATGACAGGTGTTCGCAGCAGCGGCGAAGGCCAACACTGACACCGCAGCGTTGATTCGACGCGGCCTGGAGACCGGAGGACAAACCGACGAGACCGAGGTGACCGCATTTACTGACGGTTGTCCCGATTTACTGACGGTTGTCGTCGCCGAACGCAACCATCACCCGACGCGGTCGTCGCCGAACGCCGCCGCCAACTGGGCGGACCGGCATGGCCATGGCGTTCCCGCCGCGACGTGGTACATCCAGCCAACGGAAAAGCTGACGCGCCGGCCAGTGTCCGGGCCGGCGCCAAAAACGGGAGGAAGCCATGGACCGTCTCAAGGGCAAGGTCATCCTGATCAGCGGCGGCGCGCGGGGCCAAGGCGCCGCCGAGGCACGTCTCTGCGTCGCCGAAGGCGCCCGGGTGGTGCTGGGCGACGTGCTCGAAGCCGAAGGCCGTGCCTTGGCCGCCGAGCTCGGCGCCGCCGCGACATTCCTCCGCCAGGACGTGACGCGCGAAGCGGATTGGGACGCCGCGATTGCCGCGGCGCGCGCCATGGGCGGACTGCATGGCCTGGTCAACAACGCCGGCATCTACCAGCCACGCACGCTGATGGAGACCGACGCCGCATTGTTCGAGCAACATATGCGCGTCAATCAGCTCGGGTGCTTCCTGGGGATGAAAGCCGTCGTACCCATTATGGAACAATCCGGCGGCGGCTCGATCGTGAACATATCGTCGGTGGCCGGGCTGCGCGGATCGCCGGGCGCAATCGCCTACAGTGCGACCAAATGGGCGCTGCGGGGCATGACCAAGGCAGCCGCCATCGATCTCGCGCCACGCGGGATCCGGGTGAATTCCGTGCACCCCGGACCGATCGACACGGACATGCTAAAGGTACGCACGCCCGAACAAAATACCGCCCGGCTGCAGCATGTGCCGATGCGGCGCATGGGCACCGCGGAAGAGGTTGCGCACCTCGTATTGTTCCTGCTCTCGAACGAAAGCGGCTATATCACCGGCGCCGAGGTCGCGATCGACGGAGGCGCGACTCTGTAGGCGGCGTTCTTGTCATCGTGGTGAAACTCCTGCGCCGCGCGCCGATCCTTCGAAGCGCCGAAAAAAACCGCCGTGGCTGGCTGACTCTCGCGATAGAGCTGCCGCCCGGCAGATGGCGTATGGCAAAACCCGTGTATGGCTGGTAGCCTGCGCTTTCAGGCCGTATCGATGGAGATTCGCACGTCCGCCATGTTCATGACCGCCGCGACCCTGGAAACGCTTCCGGGTTTCCGCGGCCTGGAATCGGATACCCTCGGTGCCGTCCAGGCTATCAGCCGCCTGATCGAGGTCCCCGTCGACGCCGTGTTGTGCCGCCAGGGCAGTCCGCCGGAATCGCTTCACTACCTGCTTGAAGGTCAGGTGACGCTGTCGCAATCGGCGGGCAACGGCGACGTGGCGATCATCGACGTGCTGCAACCCGTGCGCGGCATCGATCTTGCCAACGTGGTGACCGGCCAGGCACACCAGATCACGGCACGCGCGCTGATGCCGTCGCGCCTGGTGGAACTTCGGGCCGCCCCGCTGCGAGACTTGATCGGCGTGCGGCCATCGCTCGCCACAACGATGCTGCAAGGCCTGTCAATAGACCTGACCACCGTCACCCTGCAGGTCATCGATCTCAAGCTGCGTACCGCGACCCAACGCCTCGGCTGTTATCTTTTGCGGCTGGCGACCGATGCGGCCGGCAACCGCGCCGACTTCCGCCTGCCGGTCCGCAAGGGATTGCTCGCTGAACTGATCGGCTGCCGGCAGGAAAACCTGTCGCGCGCCTTCGCCACGTTGCGTGACTGCGATGTCGAAACCCATGGCAGGCGCGTCATCTTGCACGATATCGACCGGCTGCGTCACTACGCGTTGGCCGACCAGACCGCTCCGGCCGCTGCGTCGGGCCTCCGGCGGTCCGCGCAGGCTTTCAGCGACGCGTTCTCGCTGCGCTGATACCAGCCCGCATGACGCGTTCTCGCTGCGCTGATATCAGCCGGCATGACGCGTTCTCGCTGCGCCGATACCCACGGGCATAATGCTGAACCGGTCGCCTTCGTGCTCGCCAGGCGACGAAGCATGCATCGGTGATGCGACGCCCATCCGTGATGGTACGCCGGTGCAACGGCTGCGCCCTCATGGCAGCATCCGATGAGTCAGACCAACCCGCGGAATGACCGACGTACGCGGCTGCGCTCCCCATGTCATTGCGAGTTGCCCACCGGCCTAGCGGCCGACCCGCGGCTGGATGAAAGAATTTCCTTCGTCTGGTGGAGGTCGGAGCAAAATCCTCCCTTC
>Ga0335074_10013806_pt1 | contig 11349 bp, 7 predicted proteins | sample Lox_Sample_23_FD_206715 | JGI IMG/M metagenome (GOLD analysis project Ga0335074, IMG submission 206715) | Soil microbial communities from Loxahatchee National Wildlife Refuge, Florida, United States - Lox_Sample_2.3 | ecosystem: Environmental > Terrestrial > Soil > Wetlands | place: USA: Florida...
CGCGAGAGCGGTTTCTAGCTGCCCACCCTCTCGTCCGAATTCACCCCCAACTGCTTCAGCTTGCGGTGCAGCGCACTGCGTTCCATGCCGACGAACTGGGCGGTCCGCGAGATATTCCCGCCAAACCGCATCAACTGCGCTTGCAGGTATTGCGTCTCGAACAAATCGCGGGCCTCGCGCAGCGGCAGGCCCATGACGTCGGCGGTGGGGTCGATGGTCAACAGTGCGGGCGCGCCGGCACCGACCTCGGGCGGCAACATGTCGGCGCGGATCGGATCCGCGGGACCGCCGGGTGCCATGATCAGCAGCCAGTCCATCAGGTTGCGCAATTGCCGCACGTTGCCCGGCCAGTCGTAGGCCTGGAGGGCGGCAATCGCGTCGGCGGACAGTTCCCGCACCGCGATGCCGGAGCTTTCCGCCGAGCGGGCGAGGAAATATTCGGCCAGCAACGGGATGTCCTCGCGCCGCTCCTTCAAGGCCGGCACCTTCACCGGCACCACCGCAAGCCGGTAATAAAGATCCTCGCGGAATCGGCCGGCTGCGATTTCGCTGTGCAGGTCCTTGTTGGTGGTGGACAGAACCCGTACGTCCACCTTGATGCGCGACGACCCACCCACGCGTTCGAAGGTCAGATCCTGCAATGCACGGACGATCTTGCCCTGCGTCTCCAGCGGCATGTCGGAGACCTCGTCCAGCAGCAGCGTGCCGCCATGCGCGCGTTCCAGCACGCCGGCGCGGCGCGGGTACGCCATCGGATCGGCACCGGCTTCGACGCCGAACAATTCCTCCTCGAACCGCCCCGGGTTCAGGGTGGCGCAGTTCAGTGCGACGAACGGGCCGTCGACGCGCCGCGAACGCGCGTGGATCATGCGCGCAACCACTTCCTTGCCGGTGCCGGCGGGACCGTGGATCAGCACGCGCGAACCGGTGGGGGCCACCTTCTCCACGCCGGCTCGCACGACCGCGATCGCATTGCTCTCGCCGGTCAGGCGATTTTCCGGGCCGACACGCAGGCGCAGCTCGGTATTCTCGCGCGCCAGCGCGGCGGCTTCCAATGCCCGCCGCACCGACAGCAGCAGGCGATCGGACTGAAACGGCTTCTCGATGAAGTCGTAGGCGCCCTGCTGGATCGCGGTCACCGCCATCTCGATGGTGCCGTGGCCCGAGATCATCACCACGGGCACTTGCGGCTCTTCGCTATGGAACAATTCGAGCAAGCCAAGCCCGTCCAGCTTGGAGCCCTGCAGCCAGACGTCGAGAATCACCAGCGACGGGCGCCGCATGCGGAAGGCCGCGACGGCGCCGTCGGAATCGGCTGCGCCGCGGGTCTCATAGCCTTCGTCGGCGAGGATGCCGTCAATCAGCAGCCTGATGTCGGGCTCGTCATCAACGATCAAGATGTCATGCGCCATTCGGCACCACGCTCAACTGGTCGCCGGCGCTCGGCTGAGCGCCGGCGCCTGTCCCCGATCCGGGGCCTGTCCTGGAGCTCGATCCGCCGGTCCCGAACCAGGGGCCTGTCGCGGACCTCGATCCGCCGGTCCCGAACCAGGGGCCTGTCGCGGACCTCGATCCGCCGGTCCCGAACCCGGGGCCTGTGCCGCACTCCGTTCCGGCGCCTGTGCCGAACCCGGGGCCTGTGCCGCACTCCGTTCCGGCGGGGGCAATGGGAGCGTGAGCGTGGCAACCGCGCCCGGATTCGCGGCAGGGCCGCCCGGACGATCATCCAAGGCAAGGCTGCCATGATGATCTTCCATGATCTTCTTCACGATTGCCAGACCGAGTCCTGTCCCCTTCGGCTTATGAGTAACATAAGGTTCGGTGAGGCGGACACGATCGGCCGGCAATCCGATGCCGTCATCGGTCACAGTGATGCGTACGACATCTTGCTCCTGCCCTATTGCCATCGCGATGGATCCCGCGCCGGCACGCATCGCTACGGCATCGGCAGCGTTCTGCAACAGGTTGATCAATGCCTGGCGCATCAGGCGGCGGTCGCACGGCACCACCGGGCCGCGCTCGGGAATCTCACTCCGCCAGGCGATGTGCGGCCGCGCGGTCTTCTGCAGCACCAGTGCCTCGCGCGCGATCTGGCCGATATCCTCACGCTTGATCGCCGGCTGCGGCATGCGCGCGAAGGCCGAGAACTCGTCGACCATGCGGCCGATATCGCCGACATGGCGGATGATGGTGTCGGCGCACTGGCCGAACGTGTCGGGATCCGACGTGATCTCCTTGGCGAAGCGCCGCTTCAATCGCTCGGCGGCAAGCTGGATCGGGGTCAGCGGATTCTTGATCTCGTGCGCGATGCGCCGCGCCACGTCGGCCCAGGCGGCCTTGCGCTGCGCCGCCTGCAATTCGGTGATGTCGTCGAAGGTCAGCACGAAACCGTCGGTGCGGCCGCCGGAGAGATCGGCACCGATGCGCGCCAGGAACGTGCGACGATGATTCGGCGGGCCGATCTGCACTTCCGCGGTATGGGCACGCTCGGGCGAGGCGACCACTTCGGCGATCAGCGCGGCGAATTCCGGCACTTCCTCGGCGAGCGGACGGCCGATCGAGGCGAGCAAGTCGCGGTCCAGCAGTTCGTCGGCGGCGCGGTTCGGCAATTCGATCCGGCCCTGTGCGTCCAGGCCGATCACGCCGGCGGAAACGCCGGACAGCACCGTTTCGGTGAAGCGGCGGCGTTCATCGATCTGGCGATAGGCGTCCATCAGCTCGGCGCGCTGCGCGCCAAGCTGGCCGGTCATGCGGTTGAAGGCGCGTGACAGGCCGGCGAGTTCGTCGCCGGTGGCGATCTCGGCGACGCGCGTGGCAAGGTCGCCACTGCGCACGCGTTCGGCGGCATTGATCAGCGAGCCGATCGGGCGGGCAATCTGGTTGGCCATGACCAGGCCGATCAGCGCCGCGGCCAGCAGCACCAGCAACGCAACGATCGCGAAGATCCAGGCGAAGGCGATCTGCAGCCACGACCGGTTGTCGTTCAGCCGCTGGTATTCGGCGAAATTGGCCTCGGTGCGTTTCATGTAGCCGAGGATCTGGGGATCGACCGGGCGGCCGATCATCAGCATCAGGGGCGGCGTCGAATCCAGCCGCACGATGGCGCGCACGCGCGTGTCGTCGCCGCCATTCATCACCACCACGTCGCCCTTCAGGGCCTGGTCGGTGTACGCCTGCGCCGGCGGCGAAACCCCGAGGCCGGCGAACAAGCCGGACGATGCGATGACCTGATTGGTATAGGGGTCGTAGATCACCGCCTCGGTCAGGCCGCGCAGCGTGGTCTGGGTGGCCAGCACGTCGCCGAACGCGCCCGGTGCGTTCGCGAGCAAGACACCGGCGCGGTTGAGATCGGCCGCCATCTCCAGCGCGACGGCGCGGATGTTGTCGCGATGCTCCTCCAGGTAGCCGCGGGAAACCTGCAAGGATTCACGCAGCGCCTCGCGCACGGGATCATTGAACCAGGTCTGGATGCCGAAATGGAAGAAGGCGACGGCGAAGCAGGCCACCACGATGGTGGGTGCCACGGCGACACCCGAGAACAGCATGACGAGGCGCACATGCAGGCGCGAGCCGGCCGAGCCGCGGCGGCGCTCGGCCCAGACGCGCGTGAGCCGACCCGCCAGCACCGCGCCCAGCAGCAGCATGACCGACAGATTGACCAGCACCAGGGCGACGCTGGTGCCGGGTGCGACGTCGTATGGCGAGGCGCCGCGCGCCATGACCAGGAACGTCGAGAGCCCGACGCCCAACGCGATCGCGGTCAGGACCAGCGTGGTGACCTTGCCCAGCAGCACGTCGGCGAGCCATCGCGGCCACGAGCGTGATGGCGGCGGCAGCGGCGGGGGCGGCGGCGCGGGGCGTAATTGCTCTGGCGAGGGCGTGACGTTCACACCAGCCCCCGGACCACGGGGATTTCCAGATCGCGAATCTTCTTGCGCAGCGTATTGCGGTTCAAACCCAGCATGGCGGCGGCCTTGATCTGGTTGCCCCGCGTGGCGGCAAGCGTCAGACGAATCAGCGGCCTTTCTACCTCGGCGATGACCCGGTCATAAATATCGGATGCGCCCATGCCGTCATCGTGAGCCGCGAGGAACTCGCGGATGTGGCGCTCGACGGCCCTGGCGAGCGTATCCGGCACCGTGATGGGCGCGGCGGTCGGTGGCGGCGGCGGCGCGGCATCGACCAGCTCGGTGGCGATCGAATCCGCGCTGATCGTATCGGTGGGGCAGAGCGCGGCGAGGCGGCGCATCAGATTTTCCAACTCGCGCACGTTGCCGGGCCAGTTGTACTGCTTCAGCTTCTCCACCGCGGCCGGATCGAGCGATTTCACTGGCAGTCCGTCCTCGCGGGCGCGCTCCAGGAAGTGGCGTGCCAGCAGCGGAATGTCCTCGGTACGCTCGCGCAACGCCGGCAGCCGGATCGGCACGACGTTCAGGCGATAGAACAGATCCTCGCGGAACTGGCCCTGGCGAATGGCATTGCGCAGGTCGCGGTGGGTGGCGGCGATGATGCGGACATTGGCCTTGATCGGCTGGCGGCCGCCGACGCTGGTGAATTCGCCCTCCTGCAACACGCGCAGCAGGCGGGTCTGTGCCTCGGGCGGCATGTCGCCGATTTCGTCCAGGAACAACGTGCCGCCATTGGCTTGCTCGAAGCGGCCCTGGCTGCGGTTGGTGGCGCCGGTGAAGGCGCCGCGCTCATGGCCGAACAATTCGCTTTCGATCAGCTCGCGCGGGATCGCCGCCATGTTGATGGCGACGAACGGGCCGGCGCGGCGCTTGCCATAATCGTGCAGAGCGCGGGCCACGAGTTCCTTGCCGGTGCCGGACTCGCCGTTGATCATCACGGTGAGATCGGCGGTGCTGAGCCGCGCTATGGTGCGATACACTTCCTGCATCGCGACGCTGCGGCCGATCAGCGGCATTTGCTCGTCGGCCTCGGCTTGCTCCGGCGGCGCGGAGACGCGCGGCACGGGGCTGGCGAGCGCGCGTCCGACCACCGCCAGCAACTCTTGCAGGTCGAACGGCTTGGGCAGGTACTCGAAGGCGCCGCGTTGCGCCGCCTTCACCGCGGTCATCAGGGTGGACTGCGCGCTCATCACCACGACGCGCAGATCGGGGCGGATGCGCTTGATCCGGGGGATCAGATCGAGACCGTTCTCATCCGGCATCACCACGTCGGTGATGACGAGATCGCCTTCGCCTTCCTCCACCCAGCGCCAGAGGGTGGCGGCGTTGCCGGTGCTGCGGACCTGGTAGCCGGAGCGGCCGAGCGCCTGGGTGAGGACGGTGCGGATCGAACGGTCGTCGTCGGCGACCAGGACCGTGGGGAGGGTCATGCCTCCGCCTCCTCGTCCGTTACCACCGGCAGATGCAGCCGGAACTCGGTCCGGCCCGGGCGCGAGTCCACTTCGATCAGTCCCCCATGGTCGCCGACGATCTTCGCCACCAGCGCCAGGCCAAGCCCGCTGCCATTGGCGCGCGAGGTGACGAAGGGCTCGAAAAGATGCGGGCGGATATCGTCGGGGATGCCGGGGCCGTTATCGCGGACGGCGACATAGAGCGGCAGGTCGACCCGCGTGGCAGAGCCCGACACCGCGATGCGCATGCCGTGCTGGAAGCCGGTGGAGAGCACGATCTCGGGGTGCAGGTTGCCGTCATGGGTGGCGGCTTCGGCGGCGTTCTTCACCACGTTCAGCACCACCTGCACGAGCTGGTCGCGATTGCCCCAGACCGGCGGCAGCGACGGATCATAGTTTTCCTGGAAACGCACATGCGCCGCGAAGCCGGACTGCGCCAGGCGCCGCACATGCTCCAGCACGCGGTGGATGTTGACGGCGTTGCGCTGGATCGGCTTCTCGCCGAACACCTCCATACGGTCGACCAGGGCCCGGATTCGATCGGCCTCGTCGCGGATCAGTTCCGCGAGTTCCCGGTCGGCCGGCGCGACCGAGGCCTCCAGCAACTGAGCCGCGCCGCGGATGCCGGACAGCGGGTTCTTCACCTCGTGCGCCAGCACCGCGGCCATGCCGGCGACACTGCGTGCCGCACTGCGGAACGCGAGCTGTCCTTCCAGCGCGCGCGCCGCCGAGGCGTCCTGCAAGACCAGCACCACGGTGCCGGGGTCCTCCGGCAGCGGCGATGCCTGCACGGTGATGCCCGGTTTGTGCAGGCGCGGGCTTTCCAGCGTCATCTCATAGTTGGCGATGGTGGCCTCGGTCTGCCGCACTTGCTCGATCAGCAGGAAGACCGGGTTGTCCTGCGGCACCAGGTCGTTCAGGCGGAGCTGTGCCAGCGAGGCGGCGGACATGCCCAGGAATTGCTCCGCGGCGAGGTTCACGTAGCGGAAGCGGTTCTCCGGATCGAGCAATACCACCGGGATCGGCAAGGCGGAGAGGACGGCGCCGAAATCGGCGGCGGCCGCGCGCTGACGACCCGGCAGCAGGCGGGCGGCCCGGGCGACAACGGAACTCATGCGGCCTCGGCGGTCAGCGCGTCATCGCGCGCCGGCGGGCGGCGGGTCGTGCCGCGGGCGATCAGCGGGTCGTAGAAGCCGTCGATCAGCCGCAGCACCCCGGCGGCGTCGGGCAGGCGGTTGACCGCGGCGCGGAATTCGGCCGAGCCAGGCAGGCCGCGCGAGTACCAGGAGACATGCTTGCGCGCGAGCCGCACGCCCGCGTCGTGGCCGAAGCGGCCGAGCATGGCGTGGTAGTGGCGGAGGAGTACGGATTTCTGGCGCGCCAGCGGAGGGTCCGGCAGTCGGCTGCCGGTGCGCAGGAAGTGGGCGACCTGGGCCAGCAACCACGGGCGGCCGTAGCAGCCGCGTCCGATCATGACTCCGTCGGCGCCGGAAAGACGCAGCGCCTCGGCGGCATCGTCCTCGGTGAGGATGTCGCCATTGGCGATCACGGGGATGGAGACCGCGGCCTTCACCCTGGCGATGAAGCCCCAGTCGGCGCGGCCGTTGTAGAACTGCTGGCGGGTGCGGCCGTGCACGGTGACCATACGGATGCCGGCGTCCTGAGCGATGCGGGCGAGGCGCGGGGCGTTCAGGCTGGCGTGGTCCCAGCCCATCCGCATCTTCAGCGTCACCGGGACGGGCACGGCCTGTACGGTCGCTTCCAGGATGGCGGCCGCGGCGGCCTCGTCGCGCATCAGCGCGGAGCCGGCCATCTGGCCGACCGCGACCTTCTTCACCGGACAGCCGAAATTGATGTCGATGAGGTCGGCCCCCTTGTCGACCGCCAGCCGCGCAGCGTCGGCCATGGCCGCGGGATCGCAGCCGGCAAGCTGGAGCGCGGAGACGCCGCCGCAGCCATCGACCTCCGCCATGTCGAGCGTCTTGCGGTTCTCCCGGATCATCGCCCAGGAGGCGATCATCTCGGACACCACCATTCCGGCGCCGACCTCCTTGGCGATGCGCCGGAAAGGCAGGTCGGTGACACCGGACATCGGCGCCAGCAGCACGGGCGTGTCGATGCGGATCCCGGCGCCGAGATCGATCGCCGGCAAGGCGCCAGGTGTGGTGGCGGGACGACAGTTGCCTATCATTTGGGCAAATTAGCGACACACGGCGGGGGACGCAATGCCCGATGTGAAAGCGTGGGCTTCCAACCCTGGCCGCGGAGCCTGCCGCGGGTTCCGCCGAGGTTCGCGACTGGCCAGGGTTTGAGCAAGGCAGCCAGGTTTCAGGTGTCCGGTTGCTTGCCCAGCGCCGTGTCGCAAGCCGCCCGTGCCGTAGCGGCATCCGGGAAATCCCGAATGCGGTCGTAGTCGTCCGTCAGAAAGGCAGGATCGATCCCGTCGGCGGTCGCCGCGCCCCTCAGGGCGGCCAGCCAATGTTCGCCCGGCCGCGAGCGGTCCCGGAACACCAGCGCGATGCCGCCAACCCGTTCCTGCGCGTCCTCGCCGCGCGCGAGCCAGCCGGGTGCGCCCGCCACGGCGGCAGTCGTCACGGCAGCCGGCGGCGGCGGCGCATCAGTCGGCGGTGCTGCCGCAGGCGAGGCCACACCGTGGGGCGGCGTCTCGCGCGAGACCATCGCCGGAGCTTGCCCGGGCTTTTGCGCTGCCGCCAGTTCCGGCGCTGCCGCCGGTTCCGGCGCTGCCGCCGGTTCTGACACTGCCGCCGGTTCCGGCGCTGCCGCCGGTTCTGACACTGCCGCTGGTTCTGGCGCTGCCGCTGGTTCTGGCGCTGCCGCTGGTTCTGGCACTGCCGGTGGTTCTGGCAGTGCCGCTGGCTCTGGCACTGCCGCTGGCGGTGCCGCTGGTTCTGGCAGTATCGCTGGCTCTTGCACTGCCGCTGGCTGTTGCACTGCCGCTGGCCGCTGCACTGCCGCTGCCTCTTGCCGTTCCGCTGGCTCTGGCTCTGGCCGTGCCGCTGGCTCGGTTGGGGCCGCTGGCACCGGCAGTGCCGCTGGCTCCGACGGTGCCACAGGCTGTGGCCGTACCACGGCCTCTGGCTGTGCCGGTGCCTGCGGCTGGGTCGGCGGCGCGGCGACCGGCGGCACACCCGCCGGAGCAAGTCCCAACAATTCCCGAACCGCGGGGGCAAACGACCGGATCGCCTCGTCCTGGACCTGCGACAAAGCGGCCAGGAGATCCTCGGCCACAGCCCCCTGCCCCGCCTCGGACGCCGCCTCGCACTCCTGCTGGATCCGCGTCAGCCAGTCCTCGCGCGCGCCATGGCAGTAGTGATTGACCACCAGGTTGCGATAACACGGCAGTTCCTGCACCGCCGAGTTCGGCGCCAATCGGCCGGCGCTATCGAACACCAGGCCACTGACCTGGAACTGATGCGGGGTCTGCGTCACGTCCAACAGGTCGCTGCAATGGGCGAGCACTCGAACATGGCGGTTGGCGGCAAAATCGTCGCCTGCCCGCCGGTCGTGCATCTCGATCGCCAGGCCCGGCGATCGCTCTGGCCATGGCCCCGGCGCGAACACCCGCCGATGCAGCAAGATCGCCCCAGCGCTGCCGAGAAAGTCCAGCGAATCGAGGACAGTGGGGCCGGACAACGGCAACAGGTAGTCATCCACGCCGAGAAATGCCGCCCACTCGAATCCCGGCGCGAAAATATCGATGAAATGCCGATATGCCGCCAACTGCCCCGGCCGTTGCTGCCAGCGGATCAGCGTTACCCGCTCTGCCATCGGCAAACCGCGCACCATGCGCGCGGGATCGTCCACACTGCCGTTGTCGTACAGGACGAAATGCTCGACGCCGACCACGCTGTGATACGCCAGCCACTCGGGCAATCGCGCCGTTGCATTCTCGAACATCGCGCAAACCGCCAGCTTCTTCCGGTCCATGGCCATACCCCGCTCCGCAGGGTCCCGTTGATGGTGCGATGCTTGTCAGGTCAAGGGGCGGCAGCAGGGGTTCGGGAGCGAAGCCCTGAGATCGCCAAGAAGCGAAAGCATTCCAAGGCACCGCGGTCGTTTGCGCCACGCGGCGGTCGCCATCGTCGTAGCGATTGAGCATGCGGTTGGCAGCGATCACGGGCAAGCCGCCATGGCCTGGGCGTGATCCACCTCCCCGGCCGCGCCAGGTTTTTATTCGACCGAGCAGCATCACTTTGGATGCTATATTCAGCTCCGTGAGCCTAGTAGGTGATCGTTATCCGCCGTGCCATGCTGCCATCTGGCAGCCCCACATCGTCCTGGGTGATCACCCGTCCGGTCAGGTCAGACGGGACATCGGTGGACGTGGTATAGGACGTGGCGGCGGTGCAGTTCACCTGCCCGCGGCCCGTCATGCTCACCGCCGCGGTGCACCGGCCGCTGACGACCGCCGATACGCTGAGCGTCGCATTGGCGGTGCGGGCCAGGCACGCGCCCGGCAGGCAGAGCAACAGCAGGACGATCAGGCAACGCATCTTAATTCTCTGCATTCGGATCATTTTCTTTCCGCAGACCATAGCAGACAATTGACAATTGTCTACGAAATAGCACGAAACGTTGGTATGCGGATCCTGCAATCTATACGCGCAAAAGTATGCGCCCGCACAACGGCACCCATCCCGGTCCCCATCGAGGCACCGGATGGCGGCAATTCCGGACGGCCGTATGCGGTCGGTTCAACAGATTATTCTCTGGCATATCAAGCAGGTATGATCGGACGCTGTCGCTTTCGGTCGGGTCATGGGGTGGCGGGGGCAAGGCTCAGACAAAGCCCCCACGCGGCTGCCCTCGGCACCCCAAGCGCCCACCCCCAGCAGCACTCTACGCAGCGGGCGCCGTCATGCGGCGAATGGTGCCGGTGGTGCTGTGGCCGGCCTGTAGGTCCACCAGCAGGACGCGGCCGCCCCATCCCTGCACGAGATCGCCGCCGACCACCTGGTCCACCGTATAGTCGGCGCCCTTGACCAGCACGTCGGGGCGGAGTGCACGGATCAGGGACAGTGGCGTGTCCTGGTCGAACAATACCACGAGGTCGACGGGTGCGAGCGAGGCCATGACAGTGGCGCGGGCGGTCTCGTTCTGAACCGGGCGGGCTGGACCCTTCAGGCGCTTCACCGAGGCGTCGGTGTTCAATGCGACGACCAGGCGGTCGCAGGCGGCGCGGGCCTCGGCGAGCAAGTGGACGTGGCCGGGATGGATCAGATCGAAGCAGCCATTGGCGAAGCCGATTTTCAGGCGGCTGGCGCGCCACGCGGCGACCCGTGACAGGGCTTGCTCTGTGGTGGCGACCTTTCGGTCGGTTGCCACCAGATCCTGCAGATGCAGGGCACCAAGCAATTCCTGGGCACTGACCGTCGCCGTGCCCGGCTTGCCGACGGAAATGCCGGCGGTCAGGTTGGCGAGCATCGCCGCATCGGGCAGGGCCGCGCCGGCCCCCAGGGCGACCGCCAGTGCGGCAACCAGGGTGTCGCCGGCACCGGAGACGTCGGCCACATCGCGAGCCCGGGCGGGCAGGTGGAGCGCGGGATAGCCACGGCGCACCAGCGTCAGCCCCTTGGCCGAGCGGGTAACGAGCACAGCCTCGCCGCCGGTGGCATCCAGCGCAGCGCGGCCGGCGCGGTCAGCCTCCATGTCTTGCTCGGCGTCGATGCGGGTCGCCAGCCTCACCTCATGCTCGTTCGGCGTCAGGATGGCGACGCCGCGATAGGCAGCGAAATCGGGGCGCTTCGGATCGGCGACCACCAGGGCACCGCGTGCCTCGGCCGCGGCGAGCGCAGCGGCGAGCACCGGTTCGCTCAGCACGCCCTTGGCATAGTCCGACAGCACGACAATGTCGGCCCAATCAAGCGCCGCAGCAAAGCTGGCGAGCAGTTCCGCCGCGGTGTCCGCTGCCAACGGCTCGGTGGTTTCCTCATCGAGCCGCAGAAGCTGGTGTGTGCCCGCCATGAAAC
>Ga0335074_10013807_pt1 | contig 11348 bp, 12 predicted proteins | sample Lox_Sample_23_FD_206715 | JGI IMG/M metagenome (GOLD analysis project Ga0335074, IMG submission 206715) | Soil microbial communities from Loxahatchee National Wildlife Refuge, Florida, United States - Lox_Sample_2.3 | ecosystem: Environmental > Terrestrial > Soil > Wetlands | place: USA...
GGGCCGGGGCCCAGGCGGGCCGGGGGCACGGGGCCGGGGGCACGGGGCCGGGGCCCAGGCGGGCCGGGGGAGCCGGTTAGCGCAGGGAGGCGGCGGCTTGCGCCGCGGCCGCCGCGACGGCGGCCTCGTCGACGGTCTTCACCTCGTCGTTCTCGACCACGACCTTGCCGTTGACCAGCAGCAGCATGAGCGACGGCCGAGTGCCGAGCACCAGCGCGGCGACCGGGTCAGCGATCCCCGCGCTGGCGAGGCCGTCGAGCCGCCAAAGCGCCAGGTCAGCCAGCTTCCCGACCTCAAGCGATCCGATCTCCCCCTCGCGCCCGAGCAACGTGGCTCCGCCGAGGGTGGCCAGTTCGAGAGCGCGCCGCACGGTCAGCGCCTGCGGCCCGCCGGTGGCGCGGGCGAGCAGCAGCGCCTGCCTGGCCTCGGCCAGCATCGAGCCTTCCTCATTCGAGGCGGCGCCGTCGACGCCGAGGCCGACAGGCACCCCCGCGGCCACCAGGTCAACCGTGCGGCAGATACCCGCACCAAGCCGCGAGTTCGATGACGGGCAGTGCGCTACCCCGGTCCCAGTAGCGGCGATCCGCCTGATCGCCGCGTCGTCGAGGTGCACGCCGTGGGCGAGCCACACGTCAGGCGCCAGCCATCCCAGCGAGTCCAGGTACTCAGCCGGAGTGCAGCCGAAATGCTCACGGCAGTAGCTGTCCTCTTCTGCTGTCTCGGCCAGGTGGGTATGCAGCCTCACCTGATGCCGTCGCGCCAGGTCCGCCGCGGCCAGCATGAGCTCCCCTGTCACGGAGAACGGTGAGCACGGCGCCACCCCCATCCTGAGCATCGAGCCTGGTGCGGGATCGTGGTACCGCGAGATCGCTTGCTCGGTCGCGGCCAGCACCGTGCCGAGGTCCTCGACCACTTCATCTGGCGGCAGGCCGCCGTCGGACTCACCGAGGTCCATTGAGCCGCGGGTCGCGTGGAACCGCAGGCCAACGGCACCGGCCGCGGCCACGGTGGCACCGAGCACATCGCCGCCGCCACGCGGGAAAACGTAGTGATGGTCAGAAGATGTCGTGCACCCCGTACGGGCCAGCCAGGCCAGCGCCGCCATCGCCGCGTCGGCGACCACCCGCTCGTCAATCTTCGCCCAGACCGGGTAAAGCTCGCAGAGCCACTCGAACAACGTCGAGTCGACCGCCCGGCCCCTGGTCACCCACTGATAGAGATGATCATGGGCATTCACGAGCCCTGGCGTCGCCAGGCAGCCGCTGGCGTCGATGACGCGGTCGGCCGGCCAGGTGCCTTCGCCAGGCCCGACCGACGTGATCGCGGCGCCGTCGATCGCGACGTGGCCGAAGGGGTACTCGGCCCGCTCACCGTCCATGGTCACGACGTGACAGCCGTTGAGCAGGATCGTCGTCATCCGCCAGGCTCCTGGCTCATCCGCGCGGCGGCCAGCTTGACCGCGTCGAGTATTTTCTCGTATCCCGTGCACCGGCACAGGTTGCCTGCCAGGGCCTCCCTGATATCCGCGTCGCCGGGATCGGGTTCCCGAGCGAGCAGGTCATGGGCGGCGACCAGGAGGCCGGGCGTGCAGAAGCCGCACTGGACGGCCCCGGCCTCGATGAACGCTTGCTGTAGCGGATGCAAAGAGCCGTCCACGGCCGGCAGCCCTTCCACGGTCACGATCTCGCGTCCCTCTGCCTGCCCGGCGGCGACCAGGCAGGCACAGACGGGCACGCCGTCAAGGTAGACCGTGCACGAGCCGCATTCTCCCTGCTCGCACGCGTTCTTCGAGCCGGGCAGCCCCATTCGCTCGCGCAGCACGAACAGCAGGCTCTCACCTGGCCAGACGTCGTCGGCCCGATGAGTCACCCCGTTAACCGTCGCAGTCAGCCGCATGGCAACTCCTCGCAGTAGTCACGCCACGCCCAGGTCAGCGTCCGCCTCGCCAGCACTCCGAGCGAATGCCTGCGGTAGGCGGCGGTCCCGCGAACGTCGTCTATCGGGCGCGCGGCCGCACTGACAAGCGCAGCGAACTCGGCCGTCACCGGCTCGGGCAGCGGCTGCCCAGATCCCCATAGCCCGGCTTCGCCGATCGCGCTAACCAGGAAGGACTCGGCGGCAGGAGCTCGCACCGGCGTCGGTGCCGCCGACCCTATACCGGTCCTGACCTGGCGCTGCTCGGGATACAGTGCGAGCGCGAATGCCGCCACCGCGATCACCATCGCGTTCCTCGTGCCGATCTTGGCGAACTGCGCGGGACCTGACGGCGGCCTGACCCAGACCGCCGCGATCAGTTCGTCGGCCGCGAGCGCGTTCCGCTTGACTCCGGTAAAGAACTCGTCGATGCCGATACGGCGGCTGCCTCGTACCGAGGCCACTTCGATCTCGGCGCAGTACGCGAGCAGCGGGGGATGACAGTCACCGGCCGGAGACGCGGACCCGAGGTTCCCGCCGATCGTCCCCCGGTTCCTGATCTGCGGCGATCCGACGGTACGAGCCGCGATCGCCAGCCCGGGCAGCCGCCTGCTCAGCTCGGCAGCCTGGCGAGTGCCCCGCTCCCCGGCCAGTTCGGCGTAGGTCACCCCGGCCCCGACTCGCAGCCAGCCATCGGCCGCCGACCACCCGAGCAGCTCGGGCACGAGGCTCAGGTCGAGCAGCGCCGACGGCCGCCGCCGGTCGAAGTTCAGCTCGACCATCACGTCGGTACCGCCCGCGATCGGCACGGACTCCGGATTCTCGGCCTTCGCCGCCAGCGCCTCCTCCCAGGTCAGCGCCCGAAGAAACTCCATGATCACCCCCTTGGCCGGTGAAATGCCAGCTCAGGCGAAACAGGCAGGCGACTCCCATGCGGGCCCGGCGGGTGGAGCATCGTCGCGCTGGACCGCGCACTGGATCAGCCCGTATGGCCGGTCCGCCGCGTGAAACACCTCGCCCGGGTTGGCGAGCCCGAACGGCGCAAGGTCGGCGAGGAAGTGGTGCTTGTTCGGCGCCGACAGCCTGATCTCGACGATATCGTCCCGCGCCGCGAGCACGGCCGACCCCATCTCGAACAGCGTCTGCTGGAGTGCGTGACTGTAGACCAGCGCGAACTGTTCAAGCAGGATCTGCCTGACCTGACCAAACGCCTCATCCCAGTCAACCTCTCGGCTCGCGTACCGCCAGCTCGCGGTCAGCGAGGTCGCCAGGATCCGGTCGGTCGTTTCCGCCAGAGTGGTGTATTCATCCTGATAAAACCCAGTGAACTCCGATCCCGTTGACTTAAGGACAATCAGATCTTTAAGTCCTGAAACAACCCAAAGACCATTTTCGGCCAAAGAGCCGTCACTGACTGCCGCAACCGCGGTGCGGACCCAGGCGCCGGTCCTGACGAACGTGTGACCGTGGCCGGAGCCGCCGGCCTGCACTCGTTCCCACGGGTACTCATCGACCGCGACCCGAGCCTGATGGACCGCGGGGATACCGGCGACAAAGTGCCCGGCGAGCGCGATGGCGTAATCCTCGATCGCGCCGTAACAGTGGCTCTTGGCGTAGGCGAAGCAGGTGTTCTTCTGGCTGTCGGTCGGCAGCACGCTGACCTGGTCACCGGTCAGGTGGGCGTCGTCGAAGTCGCCGCGCAGCGCGGTCGACACGTTGAGGTCGCGGATCTCATGTCGCTCGGTGTCACGGTAGATCCTGACGACACGGGTCTCCGCCTTTCCGTACTGAGTTGGCCCGAGAACTATCCCCACGAGGCTCAGCTCCCCAGGTAAGTCGAGTAAGCGTGCGGGCTGAGCAGCAAGGGCACGTGGTACCTCGGACGCCGCCCGTCGGCGCGGAAGGTCACCGCAACCTCGGGGAAGAACGAGCCTTCGCCCAGGTACTCACCAGTCTCGAACACCAGTCGGTAAACCCCGGCGGTCAGCCCGCCCACCCCGAAGTCAGAAAGACGCCCGTCCACGTCTGTGATCCCGCGCCCGAGCTCACGCCTGTCGCGCTCGAGCTTCACCACGATTCCGGCCACGGGCTCGCCCCTGACCGTGTCGAGCACGTGCGTGCTTACCCCGCTCACGCTCCACCAGCTTCCGCATCTACCAGCTTTCCGGTACTAGCTTCCCCAGGCGAATCCGGTTGATCTTCGCCAGTTCCCCCGCTACCACCTCCCACTCTTGATCCGGCTCGTTACCCAGTCTCCCGTACAGCAGTTCAAGCAACTCGGCCCCGCTCCGCCCGCTGGCGCAGACCAGGTAGATGTGCCCGAACTTTTCCTCGTAAGCCGCGTTGCCTTCCGCCAGCCCTCGCGTCAGTACAGCATCAGCCTCTGACACTTTGGCTTGCTCGCTGGCCGACCAGCCGCCCTGTTCCGGCTTCTCCCCGATCCTGGGATGTCCTTCAAGAGCTTCCAGCAGATCATCTCGTGCCAGCATGGACACAGCCGCATCGCTCGCAGTTAGCAACTCGCCAACTGTGAGGTACGGCCGGCCGGCGAGCACGGCATCGGCCCAGCGAGCGGCCGCGCAACAGCCTGCGAGCAGCGGCCTTACTTCGCCCGTCCGCTCGTTGAACTCGGCGAGCGTCAGCATGCGGCTAGCCTGGCAGCGCCTCCGTCGCCTCCCCCTCTGCCCGCACCGTCCGGCTCGCCATCAGATAGTAAGCAAGGCCGCCGACGGCCAGCCCGATGAACACGCTGAAGTCGGAACCGAAGGAACCGCCGATCCGGCTCGCGAGCGGCCCGACGTAAGGTGAGTAGGCGTTCAGCCACATCGCGGCCGCGACCATGCCGAGCAACTGCGCGATGAGTGCTGGCCAGTGGAAGCCGCCGTTTCGGTAATAGAGCCCGCCACTCTCGTTCAGCAGCGAACCCGAGTCATACCTGTTTTTTCTCAGCCAGGAATCCACCAGGTAAATCGCGCACCACGGGCCCAGCCACAAGATGATGAACAGCAGGAAGTCGGTCAGCAACGTGTAGAACCTGCTGGAGAACACAGCGTAGGCGGCGATAAACAGGCAGATGGTGGCGTCGATCAGCACGCACGTGATCCTGTGCAGTCCTGGCACGAGCGACTGAAGCGTCACTCCTGACGAGTAAAGGTCGAGCGTGTTGATCGAGAAGAGCTGGAAGATCGCGAAGATCAGGTAAGGCACCACGAACCAGGCAGGGAATCCTGCCGTGAGGCCGGTCACGCTGGTCTCCGCGGTCTTGGGCAACTCGGCGCCGAGCGCCGCGCCGAGCACCTCAAGCAGCACGGAGGGGATCAGCCCGCCGAACATGACCGCGAGGACGATGCCGCGCTTGCTAGCGGTCGGGGGCAGGTAGCGGGAGTAGTCGTTGCCGTTCTCACTCCAGCCGAGGCCTCCGGCCGAGATCACCAGCGCAAGGAAGATCGTCAGCGAACCCCAGCTCGCGCTTGGCGGGCCCGAGTGGTACCTGTGCACGACGAAGAACGTCATGATCACGAACAAGACGATGAAGGGGAACGCCAGGATCCGCAGCACCTTAAGCACGGCCGCGTGACCGAGCAGCGGCAGCACGGACTGGATCCCGACGGCGACGACAAGGAAGACTACCTTCGCCCAGCCAGGCACGGATTGGACGCCCGCACGGTTGGCAAGTGCGATCCCGGCGAAGACGATCAGCGCGATGCCTTCGATCTCGAAACCAACTTGAGTTATCCAGTTGAACAGCGAAGGCACCCGGTTGCCGTTCGGGCCGAAGGCGGCTCGGCTGACGCCGAAGCAAGTGGTACCCGCTCGCGGGCCCTGCAGGCTGGCCAGGCCCGTCAGCACGTAGCTGAGGTTGCCGAGGACGATGATGAGCACGGCCTGCGGGAAAGAGAGCTGGAACACGACGATGCCGAGCACGCCGTAAAGCAGGAACTCCACGTTCCAGATCGCTCCGGCCCACATCCAGAACAAATTCCCAGGTCGGCCCCACCGCTCCTGGACCGGTACGTACTCGATGCCCCGGTGCTCTACTGCCGTAATAGGAGGGGCCGATCCGGCCGGCGTCACCAGTCCGCTCGCGTCTGCCACTTGGATAGGCCCTTCTGCTCGCCGACACCATGCAAGGCGGAGATTACTAGAACAGCGTTGAGCGCAGAAGTGGCCTTTCAGCGACGCGCCGGTAACCGAAAGTGATCTTCAGTGTCCGCCTACGCCCGCCAGCCTCTAGGCGGGCGCGGAAGTCCGCTGTCCACGGCGGGTACTCGTCTCAGCTCGTCGTCTGGGTAGTTCGAGTCCCTCAGCCACGTGATCAGCGAGAAATACACCACGGGAATGCAGCAGACGGCAGGAATCGCCCAGAGGATCCCGGCCGCCACTTGCTGGCCAACGGCAATGCTCAGCCCGCCGCCTGTCGCGTGCGCGAAGACGGAAAACCAGGCTGTACGGGAAAAGGCCATGATGTAGGCACTAGCCCAGATCGTCCACATTGGCAGCGCCGCGAATAGCGCCCGCACCGGGCGGCTGATCGCCGGCAGGAACGGCGGTGATTCGGCGAGCTCGAGCCACAGCGCGCAGCCAATCGTGACCAGGCTCGCTGCCTCCACAACCGTCAGCACCGGATCCCTGACCAGCGCATTCACCGTGACAGGCAGGCGCCAGGCAACGATGAGTGCGAGATTGCCCACCAGGATCAGCCAGGAAGACATGCCCGGAGCCCGATGCGATCTGGCATTGGCAAGCCGCTCGAGCCGCTCGGCACCGATCAGCTTTTTCCACGGCGCTCCCAGCACGATCAGCGCAGGCGCGAGCGTCGCGAGGACGGCGAACTGCGCCGCCTGAACGTAAACGTATTGCCTGGCCAGCGTGCCGACCGGCGGCACGAGCACGGCAAGCGCCAGCACCACTCCGGCCGGCGTCAGCCAGGGTCGCCGCCGCCAAACCCGGTTCCACATGCGCCACTTCCTAGCCCTGCCACCCCTTAACCGTCAACCCCCCACCGTAGGCGCCCCGCACGGCCAACACCAAACCCCCGTTTGATGGGGTCAGCCCACCGTCCGGCGGCGGAAAGCGACCGGACCCCGGCCACGCAGGGTAGATGATGGGACGCATGCAGCTACCCGTAATGCCGCCGGTGGCGCCGATGCTGGCTAAGTCGGTCGCCAAGATTCCCGGCGGCGCGATGAGCTACGAGCCTAAGTGGGACGGCTTCCGGTCGATCATTTTCAGGGACGGGGCAGAGGTCGAGATCGGCAGCCGCAACGAACGCCCGATGACCAGGTATTTCCCCGAGATCGTGGCGGCCGCTCTGGCCAGCTTGCCCGAGCGCTGCGTCATCGACGGCGAGATCGTCATCCCCGATGCCGACGGTCGCCGGCTGGACTTCGAGGCCCTGCTACAGCGCATCCATCCCGCGGACAGCCGGGTCAGGCTCCTCGCCGGGCAAACCCCCGCCGCTTTCGTGGCGTTCGACCTCCTGGCGCTCGGCGAGACTGACTGCACAACCGAGCCGTTCGCGGCGCGACGGCAGTGGCTAGAAGAAGCGCTGGCTAAGGCGAGTCCGCCGGTCTACCTGACGCCGGCCACGACCGAGCAGGGCCTGGCCGAGGTCTGGTTCAGCCAGTTCGAAGGCGCCGGCCTTGACGGCATCGTGGCCAAACCGCTCGACGGGGGCTACGAACCGGACAAACGCGTGATGTTCAAGATCAAGCATGAGCGCACCGCAGACTGCGTGGTCGCCGGGTACCGGCTGCACAAGTCTGGCGACGACGCGATCGGCTCGCTGCTGCTCGGGCTCTACAACGACGAAGGCCGGCTGGCCAGCGTCGGCGTGATCGGCGCGTTCCCCATGGCCAGGCGCAAGGAACTGTTCACTGAGCTTCAGCCGCTCGTCACGACCTTCGAAGGCCACCCGTGGAATTGGGCCGCCCTAATGGAGAACGAAGGCACAAGAAATCCGCGTGCCGCAGAGGGCAGCCGGTGGAACGCGGGCAAGGATCTCTCGTTCGTTCCGCTCAGGCCAGAGCGCGTAGTCGAGGTCAGGTACGACCACATGGAAGGGACCAGGTTCAGGCACACCGCTCAGTTCGTGCGCTGGCGCCCGGATCGTGACCCAGTCTCCTGCGGGTTCGCTCAGCTCGACGAGCCGGTGAGCTTCAACCTCGCCGACATCCTGGCAGGCTGACCGCCATGCGCGGCAAAGCGGCCGTCGTGCTGGCCGTCGCGTTCCTGGCCACCGCCTGCGCGACCGTCCCTGCCCACGTAACGGGCGGCAAGCATCCGGCCCAGACGCACACTGCGAAGCCGGCACCTACGCCGACCGAGCTAGTAGCAGAAGGCCCGCACGGCCGGCCCGTCATTGGCGTTGCCCACAGCTACTGGACCGGCTACTACACGACCGCCTTCACCGAGCCCGCCCACCTCGGCCCAGACAACCACCACCTCCCGGCACGCCGCTTGCTGACCCAGATCTGGTATCCCCTGGCCGGCCGCCCGTCAGCGAACACCGGCCCCGCACCAGGTCCGTTCCCCGTGATCGGCTTCGCTCCTGGCTTCATGCAGTGCGGAGGCCCCTACAGTGACCTGCTCAAGTACTGGGCATCGGCCGGCTACGTGATCGTGACAGTGAACTTCCCGCACGCCGACTGCAAGGTCGGCACAGCGGCGACAGAGAACGACCTGCTCAACGAGCCCTATGACATGTCCTACGATCTCACCCGTGCCCTCGGGCAAAGCCAGGCCAGACAGGGCATCCTGGCCGGCCTGCTCAATGCGAGCGAGATCGGCATAGCAGGCCAGTCAGACGGCGGTGCTGTCGTCGCCGCAATCCTCGGGAACACCTGCTGCACAGACAGCCGCGTTCGCGCGGTCGCGGTCGAGTCGGGTGACGAGTGGCCGCCGATGGCCGGCCAGTACTTCACCAGGCCAACCGTCCCCGTCCTGTTCAGCCAGGGCTCGGCCGACGTCATCAACCCCCCTGGCTGCAGCGTCACCATGTACCTCGCGGACCGGTCGCCCGCCCGTTACTACCTGGACCTCTTCGGCGCCAGCCACACCGAGCCCTACTGGGGCGTCAACCGTTACGAGCGGGTCACCGCGCGGGTCACGCTGGCTTTCTTCAACCGGTACGTGCTAGGCCAGAAAGCGCAGGCCGCTGCCATGGCACGGCAAGGTAACGTACCCGACCTGACCGCCTTGTACGAGAACGGCAGCGGCGGTCTCACCGACACGTACTGCAACACCTGACCGGGAGCACGCAATGCAGCCCATGCCGGAAGACTGGGAGTCCGCCGTCGCCGTCGTCGCCCACCCCGACGATCTCGAGTACGGGGCGGCGTCTGCGATCGCTCGCTGGACGGGGCAAGGCAAGAAGGTCAGCTACCTTCTCGTCACCAAGGGCGAGGCAGGCATCGCCGGCCGTAACCCGACCGAGGTCGGCCCGCTGCGGATGGAGGAGGAACAAGCCAGCGCCGCGATCGTCGGCGTCACCGACGTCAGGTTCCTTGACCACAAGGACGGCCTGGTGGAGTACGGTCTCGGCTTGCGCCGCGACCTCGCGGCGGCTCTTCGCGACTTGCGCCCTGACATCGTGCTCGCCCAGAGCTTCGATCTGACGTGGGGTGAGGAAGGCCCGGTCAACCACGCCGATCACCGTGCGGTCGGTCTCGCGACGCTCGACGCGTGCCGCGACGCCGCCAACGAGTGGGTTTTCCCCGAGGCCGGCCCCGCCTGCAAGCCCATCACGTTCACTTACGTCCTGAACAGTTCAGACCCCACCCATTACGTCGACGTCACGGAAACTATCGACCTCGGGGTCGCCTCGCTCAAGGAGCACCAGGCCTACATCGACGGCCTCGGCCGCGAGTTCGACCCTGACCAGTTCCTCCGCGACGCCGCGGGCTACCTGGGCCTTGGCGCGGGAGTTGACTACGCGGTCGGGATGCGCCGGTACATCACCGGCTGAAACCGGCAGGCCGGGGAAGGACTCACCCCGTCATGACGACGTCAGCCGAGAAACTCACCGTCTACGCTGCCGGCCTGGTCCAGGGCATCACGCTGGTCACCTTTCCTGCCGCCAGCACGATCTTCACATCGGCTGCCGGCTACAACCTCTCGGCCAGCCAGTACGGCACGATGTTCGTGCCTCAGGTCGTCGCCGCCATCGCGGCTTCGCTGGCCGGAGCAGGCCTCGCCCGCCGGTTCAGGCTCAAGGCGGTGTACCTGGCCGGGCTGGCGGCGAACCTGACCTCGATGGCCCTGCTGATCGCGAGCCACTCGGCCGAGTCAGACCGCGCGGTCGCGTATCCGCTGCTGCTCCTTGCCACGGCCTTCCTCGGCCTCGGCTTCGGCCTGACCGTTCCCGCGGTGAACACGTTCACCGCGAACTTTCACCCTGACGCGGTCGACCGCTCCGTCCTCGTGCTCAACGCATTGCTCGGCCTCGGCACCGCACTGGCCCCGGTTTTCGTGGCGATCTTCACCGGGCTCGGCTTCTGGGTCGGGCTGCCCGTGCTCGCCGCCGTCCTGCTGCTCGGCCTGATCGTGGTCAGCGCCAAACTTCAACTGCGAGTTCGCCAAGTGAGCACCTCGGGAACGTCCGCACGCGGCAAGCGCTCCCTCGTACAGTTCGCGCCGTTCGCGGTATTCGCCCTGCTCTACGGCTTCTGCGAGACCATGAACGGCAACTGGTCGCAGATCGACCTCACAGCGCTGCACGTCTCGGCGACCACGGCGTCGCTCACGCTGACAGTATTCTGGGCGATGGTCACCGCGGGCCGGGTGCTCTTCGCGCTGATCCAGCGCGTGGTGCCAGGCAAGCTTGCTTACCACGTGCTGCCGTTCGTGCTTGCCGGGGCGTTCGCGCTGATCGCGGCGCTGCCATCGAGACCGGCGGCGTCCGGGGTGATCGCGTTCGGGCTCGCCGGCCTCGGCTGCTCGGCGCTGCTGCCGCTCACGATCAGCTTCGCGCAGGAGAACCTGACCGCGATCGAAGCCTCGGCGGCTAGCTGGGTCATAGCGTGCTACCAACTCGGCTACGGCATCGCCGCCTTCGGCGTCGGCCCGCTCCGCGACGCGGGAATCACCTTGCCCGCGATCTACGCCGCCAGCGTCATCGTCGCGCTCGCCCTGGCCGCACTCTCCTTCGTCATCGCCCGCAGAAGACCGTCGCCCCGCTCGCTCCACCCACGCCCTCACGCCGGCACGACGTAGGAGCTCAGGTTAATTGCGGTAAACGCGGCAGAGGCGGCAACGCTCCGCCGCCGGACGGGCAACCCGACCCCCTCAAACCGGGGTTTGGTGTTGCGTGCACCCCATCAAACCAGGGCTTGGTGTTGGCCGGCATGGCGGGCACGGCGCGTGAGGCGCAGGAACGGCCGGGCACCGCGCGGGCACAGCGCGTGAGGTGCGGGAGCGGCCGGGCACCGCGCGGG
>Ga0335074_10013811_pt1 | contig 11347 bp, 8 predicted proteins | sample Lox_Sample_23_FD_206715 | JGI IMG/M metagenome (GOLD analysis project Ga0335074, IMG submission 206715) | Soil microbial communities from Loxahatchee National Wildlife Refuge, Florida, United States - Lox_Sample_2.3 | ecosystem: Environmental > Terrestrial > Soil > Wetlands | place: USA: Florida...
TTTGGACAGAGCACCTGGCGGTGGCAACCTTCAAAGAAGACAACATGCAACGTAAGCTATTTCATGCTGTGTATCATCTGTTGGAACGAGAACACCTACGAAGTTGGATTTCTAGCGTCATGTCCCATGTTCACAATAACTACCAGGGGGCATTGTCTTCCCCACTCTCACTGTCTGTTATGGCCTCCTTAGAAGTCTTATCTAATTGGCTCACCAACTCCAATAATGCAGCCAGGACCTCTATGTTAGATGATTGCCCCAGCTGGAAGGCTGCAATCCGAACTGACGGAGAATTTGACTGGAAATTGTGGTGCGCAGTGGCGGCAGCCGAGGTTTGGGCAAGTCATGATCCATACGAATGGGAGTCGTCGGTTTGCTGTTTCGATATTGCATTGAAGTTGTGTTTAGGTGAGGATAGAGAAGGTGGGGACCTCGAGGCGAAGGTTAAGAGAGTGGCAGAGCTCGTCCAGCCGGGGACGTCACGGGATGGATATAAATTGTTTGGTAACCAAGCGTTATTGTTCTTGCTTGGCTACGAGAGTCTAGCAATGTTGGTCCAGGCCGAACAGCTTCTTCGTACTGCTTTAAGTTTTGCCAGCGAAGAGCAGGTTCCTTGGGCTCTTTTCAGACTAGGTGGATATTTTCGTCATCGGGCTTTAATCAGCGAGTCTCTCGCAGATGCTGATACGGCAGTCCAATTTACTCAAGACGCACTGGAAGCCATCGATGGAGACCAGTTCGAATATCCTTCAGCCCTCGCTTGCAGGGCCGATTGTCTGCTTGTCCGATCACGCCGTCAACCTGATGAAGCATCTAAGACCGCAGATACACAAGCTGCAATGGAATTGTGCAAAAAGGCATTTCGTTCGGCGATCACATCAAGCCCCGAAGGTATGGTAAGTTACCTTCTTATTTTCTAGCTGATGGTGCAGAGCAGAGACGTGTGGACTGAAAATGAAGGTAATGAGTCAGAAGCCCGAGCCTATAGAGGCACAACCAGCCAAGTCTCACCGGAATTCCGCTCTTCTCTTTCTCTCTCGGAAACCAACATGTTTAATCCCGTGATTTTTGAGATTGTTGAGATTATGACAGAGGCCCTGAATCCAGAAACGACCACAATTGATAGCGACTTCAGAGAATGCCTCACACTCTGCCAGGCTGCCTTATTACGTATTCCGGAAGGAAGCGCGACTCAGTGGTGCAGAGTCGCAGGGGCCTTACTTAAATGCCATGAGTCCGAACAATATAGCAAACGTGTCATCGTGCAGCATTCTGATGCAGAAGACCAAGTCGCAACGGAGAAGGAGCAAGCGCCATCTGGGATCCAAGATTCCCAAATTCATACAATCCGAGAGCGTTCAAACTATCTGGATCAAGGAATCAATTGTTATCGAAAGGCACAGTCTCTTCTGCCGAAAGAACATCCCGCTCGTGTAAATTACCTCAACGACTTTGGTGTGGCTTTATGTAGACGCAAAGCAGACGGCGATTTGGATGAAGCAGCCTTAGCCTTCCGTGCCATTCTGCAGTTGGCCCCGAAGACTTCGTCACTATATGGCGTGTATCTTGCGAACCTCGGGTTTGCTCTATGGCAACGTGATGAATCCCCTGAGAGCATCGACGAAGCAGTCAAATGCTATCAAGACGCTCTTGATTGCCTTCCTGCCGAGCATGTAACGCTCTCAACAATATCCAACGATTTCGGTTCAATTTACTACAAGCAAGGGAATTACACCAAAGCGATTGACTTTTTCCAGAAGGCATTGAAAGCCTCGATGACCCGCGATGGCAAGCTCAATCCGAAATTTGCCATCGATGTCGCAAAGGCATTCTTCGGTCGGGGAGAGCCGGGGGACTTAACCAACGCGATTGTCTATTGCCTAGACGCAAAGAAGAACGCTCAGACTGGAGATCCTTCGTTGCCCATGTACGAACATAATCTAGGAATTTTGTATAAAACGCGTGGAGATTCTGGAGATCTCAATGAAGCCATCAATAGCTACCGGCGGGCCTTCACACTGCTCCCCGAGAAAGATCCATTGCAGGCTAAGTATGCAACTGACCTTGGCAACGCTTTACTTGACCGAGACTCGGGCGAGGATGTAGACGAATTGATAAAATGTTATCAAACGGCGGTGGAAAGGGGATCATCAGACGGACCCGAGTCACGGGCTACGTACTTCTACAATCTCGCATACGTCTTAGAAACACGGCGGAATGATGCAAACGCCCTCGAGGCGGCTATTCAGTGGTATAAAATGGCGATTCAGACGGCACCAGCAGCTTGGAGTACGTTAGCAACAGCCTATTCCCGCCTCGGACTCGCTATAAAGAGGCGAGAAAGCCCCGAGAATTATATCGATGAATCAATTCAGTATTTCGAAGAGGCACTGAGAATCATAACAGAAGAAGACGGAGACTATTCGCTATATTTAATCGACCTTGGGTTCGCACTTGAAACCCGAGGAAAAGGTGATGACACCAAACGAGCACTTGACAATTACCGAAAAGCAGCTAACTTGATCGGAGAGATTGACCATGGGAACTCCGGTTACGCACGAGACCTCGAAAGTGTTCTACGAGATTCACCATTACCGACCGACCAGGAGGAAAGTAAACAACTTCGTCGGCGGCTGATTCAGCTCGACTTCCAAGGGGAAAACCCGCAGCACGCGGAATGGCTGCGCGGCGTGGCGAACATGCTTCTCAACAGAGAATCCATAAGCAATACTGCAGTGAGTGACGATCTCACATGGCTCCACCTCGACTCAATTCCGTCTCGGTTACAACGAAGTGCTGTGTCGTTGACTGCGATAAATGTATGCGTACCAAAAGAATCTGCTGAGGACAATTTGGAAGCGATTGCTTGTCTGAAAAAGGCGCTTGAATTGGACACAGAAGAGAATTCCGTAAGAGAAACCGAGTTTTGGTTGGCTTTCGGACTGGCCCATCGTTTTGCGTATTCTCAAGATCTAGAAGATCTGGTGGAGGCCGTTCGCAGGTCTCGAAAATCAATTTCCGAGCGTCCGATCGGCAAAGGAACCGACTTCATTCCAACGTTTCTCATGTTGGGAATTATCGCTCTGAAGAGAGCAAGTTTGGATGGTGTCGTGGTGGACTTGAAGTACTGGATAGAGGCATTTGAGGCGTTGGAAGCAGAGAATCATGAGGGAATTTACCACGACAGCGTCATAGGCTTGAGTATATGTATACAGTATGGGATTTACTTGTCCGAAGCACATATATAGATAGGACAGAGCCATGGAAATGATCAGTATTACGGACTTGATATTTTCCCATCGCCGTCAAGTCTCTATTGCCTTGAGCTAAAGTTCTTTCAACACCTATTTCGAGGTCGGCTTATAAAGTCTAACTCCAATCTCTGATTTCCAGTTGGCGTTTCACCGTGAAAAGACTACTGCCCGCCCCGACATTCCATTCTCAATCACCCAACACTTTCCTGCCGATTATGTGGACATAGAAAGACAGTAGGTAATGGACGCTCCCGGAGACACTGCTGACAGGACGCCTTTGACCGAAATTAGAGTGTGTAGCAAAGTCAAAAGGTAACAGCACTCAACATCCCAATATCAAGGCAGAAACCCATGGCTGGAATACATAAGGGATCACATACTGGAAGTCCCAAACCCACGACTCCAAACAGCTACGCCGTATTACCATCAAGCATTTAGCCTGAAGACCGTATCACGTATCTACTTTCATATTCTACCTCTCCTGAATCCTATATCTATCGATTCTTTGGTCTGTTTTATACTCTGCTTTGCTTCTTATGCGCACTCATGCATAACTGTTCTCTGCTCTATTCTCTTGTCGGGTTTGTCGACATGATCAGCAAGGTTATTCCTATTGTGGAAGGCTATACACGGCCGCAAATAGAACCAAGCCATGCACAACTGTAAACAGACCAGAGTGGCGTGTTGCTGGGGGTTCTAAATAGTAAATCCAGCATCGCCCACTTCATGGACATCACGAATACGTGGCTCCTGCCGCACAGCGAGGAACCACAAACCCCCTTTGAGATCGCCTACTTATCATGGGTATTTGTCATTTGCACTGCAATTCTGAAGCTTCTATGTCACTCTTCAAGTATAAATAGACCTGCTAGCTCGCTTTTCTCAATCAAGTTTATCATTCAATCATCCATAAATCTTACACAATCGCCGGACGCATATAGAACAGGCTGATGGCAGGATGCATAGGGGTAGCTTGGAAAGTTTGGTTTGGATTTGCGTTACTTAACTCTAATAACCTTTCCTCTCACTGCAACTATTCTTATCTCTCCTATAATGCAATTAACGAGCACATCCGATACAGCTCCGGTCCGACACTTCCAACATAAAATCCCAACCGGCTCCGGTTATACAGTTTAAATAGTCCGTCTGGTGGATGAACTGGCCGTTTTGCTACGGTCGATTGCCAAGTCTGGCAACGCATTCATCACTAGGAATTTGAATAAACTCGTGATCAGCGTGCGGGTGGGGCGTCATCGTAGAACACTTTTGGCAGAGGTCGTAGTCGTCGCATGTTATGCATTTTTGCATAATGCCGCGAATTGGGCGTACATCGCAATGGTCGCAGAAATGGGTATGAATAATATCGTTAACTTGAAGGATATGAGCGTTCATTGGGTTTAGGATGCAGCATAAATCGTACGACTTGGAAGCCAGAGATGGCGACGCAGAGGCTAGATGCCAATTTCCGAGAAATTCGTGGAATAAGTGGTCTGATGGGTACAAGTCCAGGAGAAAGTGGAGCAAACCAAGACGATCCGCGAACGCGGGATGACCACTACTAGGAAGAGCAGTCGTGTCGGGAACAGTGACCTCCACATATGCCGGTAACAACAACTTCACCACTTCCAGATGCCGATTCCCTACTGCAGCATGAAATGTCGTCCATCCAGATTTACTCTGGAGAGCCACATCTGCATGAGCGTCCAACAACAACTTCACCACTTCGACATGCCCATTCTCGGCTGCTCCAATTAACGCTGAAAATCCGTTGTTATTTTGCACATTCACATCAGCCTTGACTTCTAGCAACATATTGACTACTTCGCCGTGTCCATTCCTGGCTGCAACAATCAACGCGGTAGATCCATCTTCTCTTTGCGCATTCACATCCGCCTGGGCGTCCAGCAAGAACTTGACCACTTTGCCACGTCCATTCGATGCTGCGACAATGAACATCGTAAAGGGATCTTCGGGTTGTGCATTCACGTCCGCTGCTTCGTCTCTCCCAATAGCAATATGAGACCAGATTCCCATAAAATCGAAAACCTTCCTTCCCAGATTAACAATAGCAGTTTGGTTTGCTCCCGCCTCCAGCAATAGATCCATCACGTCTACCGATCCAACTAGAAGGGACCAATGAAGTGGACTAAGGCCGTATTTCTGATCGCCTTTTTCCAGATCCACTCCATGAGCAATTAATACTCGAACCACTTCTGCTTGCCCTTTCTTAACCGCTTGATGTAGTGGGGTGAACCCCTCATGGATTAATTCGGGATCCGCCCCAGCGGCAAGGAGCACTTCGACGATGTCCTCCAACCCGAATAACGCCGCCCATGAAAGTGAAGGCAAATATACTTCGCTTTTAACGCCTTGCCAATCTCTCAACATTTGTCGCATAGAATCTATGGTGAAATTGTTGTAAGTAACCTGAGGGCGATCTCGGACGTGATGGGGATCTCGTACTTCGCCATATTTAATGGCAATTTCGAACAGTTGCGATTAGAAGAATTTTCACCAATTCAAAACGGGGCTATTCGACATTGACATATGATATGGCGAAGTACGAGATCCCCATCACGTCCGAGATCGCCCTCAGGTTACTTAGTGATCATTTTGATTATTCACGCCGCACAGACTCCGTCTCGGAAATGAAAGATACAAATTGCATCCTATGCGACTTTGCCAAAGATTTAGGCAAACCATATTTATAATTAATTATATGGAATAACGTACATTAGAAAGGAGATATCGACACATCAACCAGTAAAGAACGTTCATGTTAGTACCCAAGTTCCCTCCTGTCCGTTCCACGATATTTGGCGGATTGTCCGACAGATATCTCACTGAATCTTCTGATAAGCTGGTAGTTGCTCAATATTTTGATTTAAGTCCATGCTACATTGCGTGTTCGGGTCCTCTCCAAGTTTTCTCGTCCTGATCTCCACGCAGGCCTCAACTAAATTGATCGCTTCATTGAATCGCCCAAGCGTCTGGTACAATATGGCAAGATCATTCATGAGGTCCACTGTATAGGGATGCTCATCCCCGAGCACTTTCTTCTGGCTCTTCGAGCATCCCTCACCCAGGCTAACCGCTTCTTTTAATCGTCCCAGCCCCTGGTACGTCTCTGTCAGATTGTGCATGCTCGCCAGCGTGTCGGGATGCTTCTCCCCGAGCACTTTCTTCCTAATCTCCAAGCATTTCTCACAGAGTTTACGGATCTCAAGGCATGCCTCGATCTATAAACTGAAATATCGTCAGCATCATCCAGCCCCAATCCCGCTGCAACCCGTGGCACCTCCGACTCGACTAGTAAATGCCAGAGCCCCGAGACCTTCTGGCGGAGCTGAGGCAATTGAAGGAAAGCCTGTGATCCAATGTGACGGCATCGAAAGGCTGAGAAGGAACTGCTTGAGAACCATACGTGGAATAGGCTAGACATTCACGATTCTTCAAACTATCTCAAGGTTTTCCGGCCGACCGCCAACTATTTCGGGTACCCTCCTACCCTCCTACCCTACTTCTCCCTGACCCGAGCGACGGTCACTTTCAAGATTTGGAGATTGGGTTTAATGGTCGCATTCATTAGGGATCTGGTTCTATTTCGATGGATAACTTTACGGATAAAACATTGCGTTATTATGCTGGAGGTTAACAGTCAAGTTCTGGAGCCGTTAGAAAGATGAAATAGGATTCTAGGTCGTTCCAAATGCGTGATAAGAATCAGTAAACGAGAGAGTCTGGATGTGATTGGGAGGCTCAGGTTAACCGCATTTCCTTTCGGGTAATTAGCCGTACTTTTCCTTTTATCTCACTAGGTGGAAACGAACTATAGATGGTTACATAGCGGTGTGTCCTTCTTTTAGTTATCTTATCAAGTTATCAGCACTGATCGAGGTTAGTGTTGAAATAGAGTTCAGTTATTTAAATTAAGCTTTCCTTACCGCATTCTATTCTAACCTTATTCTTGCGACAATAGACTGGGGGCAGTGCTCCGCATGCGGGCAGGCTGTGCAGGCCAAGGATTCTTGACACCGCCACTTCCAACAATAAGAATATAAAGGCCCTGGCCGGCCCTCGCCAAGGCCCCTCTCTTTGTCGCTCTTTTCGGTATGCCTCGCTCTATCCTGCCTCGCTCTATCCTTTCAGCCCAAACCAACAGGCAGCGACAATTCGGAGAAAACCTCACCGGCACAACCCTTGGGGTGGCTCTGTACAGTCCGCTCACATATGTGGTGCCCACCGTCCCTCAAATGCCAGTAATGGGCAGTCCTTCGGCAGCTCCACAAACGCAATCGCGAGTCTCAGGCAAAGTCGGTGACATCGCATTTTTCACAAAAGAAGGGAAATATCAATGGTTGGCTAACGCCTTTGATCACGAGGTAGCGGATCGTTGAGACTTCGTTGAGCTAATACTCCATTAAGGGATTACGACGATGGAATTGGCCAATGTTCGCTCTACCTGAACGTCAAGCAGTCTCTGAAGAGGTACCTGGGCATTTTCGCATTGCTGTCGGAGGACATTATTCTTTCGTTGAGAAAGAGAGCGGTGCGAGTGTCAAACTTCCAATTGTTCCAAGGTATTTCTCCGCATCGCAATCTTGAAGTTAATGGATTAGTGCAACTGTGGGAGCAGATTTCAAGATCCAGCTTTCAGAAGCGGAGGGGAGCATGTCCGTACTTGTGCCCGGACAAGACGACCTTCGTCATCGCGCCTGCGTTGAGTCCACGTATTACGATTTGCTTGAATGGTTTGCGGCCTGCGAAATCTACGCTTGGAAAGTGGTAGATGCATATCATCAAGATAATAGGCCAGAGAGGATCTTTTTAGTTTACGGTCAGACATTGACGTCTGAATACTCGATAAGCCACATTGTACATTCGAGTTACGACTGCGAAGTGAAGTTGGACGTGAATGCAGGAATGCCGATTGTAGCTGACGCACACATGCTGTTAGGATGGAGCCTGAAACGAGTCCACGCAGCAAAAGGTTTCGAAGTTCGCAACAGGCCGGCTCCCGGTTGTCTATACTCTGTGTTTATGGAAGTTCGCGATTCTGGCCCTATACAAACTATCCTCCGGAAAGACTTGCAAATTCGTGTAAGCAAGATGTACGAGTACTTGGCTATTCATTATCTAAACTGATATTTGTTTCTTCTATAGAGCAAATAAATCTAGAACACAATCGTCGCGCGGCTTTCGGGCCGTTATCTGGCCATCTGGTCCCGAGGTAGCACCTATTTCGAGCTCAGTTTCTAATTTCAGATCCCTGAGAGGACGCAAATGGAAAATAGCTCCACGTCCCAATACGCGCTAGTGAGACAAGGCGACCTTTTTGCGGTTCAGTACTCCGGGCCTGAGCCCAACATACATTTCCCCACCAATATGGAGGGTAACTAAGACTTATGCCATTATGTACGTTAACATTAGAGGAGGAGCTGGTTGAATTAATCGAACGATACCAACTTAGTTACATTACAAGTCTTGGACATCGTAAGCCGTTAGTTGAAGAGGATTTCGGCCGTTTCGGAGATAAGATGCAGGCTCAAGCTGAGCTGTCTCATACAGAAGTCATACGCAAGTCTTTCCCCGTGAAGATTCTCAAATTGATGGAAGACGTACGCGAAGGCTTGTGAGACCAATTGAAAGGGGAAACAATTTATACGGAAGGCGAGGACGACTAAGCTGCCAAAGCTGCCGACGCCGGAAAATGAGGGTTGACTGACTCCCAGGTCTCGCTTAATTGTAGTGTGAGTACGAATCGGAATTACTCCCTTGCCGTTTTTGCCAAGTAAAAGGTTTTCCGAATTGCATCAAAGTCTTGGGCCCCAAGGCGCAGAGCCTCAACTCCTCGCCGGGCTTGCAGGTAATGCAATTCCACGGGTATGACCAATCGATTGCACCCACAGAAGCATTGCTTCTTCAATACATCTATTCGGAAGCGTTTGTGGACTCCCTATCGTTCCCAGCTCTCGGCCAACTTTTTCAACTGTTCCCTAGTATATATGGTCCCTCGATCTCTCATCGAAGTCTTCGGTATGCAGCACTCGTTTTTGCGAGTGGCTTTATTAAACCCAATGAGCTACCTTTATTCGACTTCAAAAACAAGTTGTTGGCGCAACTCAGACAACGATTGCTTGGCGAAATCGACGAAGGTGTTTTGTTCACATGCTTTCTGATGGCATTGCAAGCGACGGAGCATGCATACGAATTTGAAGTGCATGTGAAGGGCGTGCTATTTACTATGAGATATCTTTCGATCCAAGATCAAGCCAAAACTGGACTAAGGAAATTTTGGCCTCTGATACGTGATGCCCTTTTCTTCTTTTCCCATGGGTACCGGAACATGCCGAAGCTGTATTTACTAACCCTCGAATCTTTTCATAGCATTCTAGGGCTCGCTACTTACCAGCAGCTCAAAAGTTACGAAGAGTTGCTAGTCCGTAGCACGGATCCAACTAGGACGCAAACGATTGTCGGCGTGATCGTAATATCCATGCAACAAGTTGCCCTTCTCAAACTGTTCTTTTCGGACAAACTTCGCAGAACCGGGGAGCTGTCACTACTCCAATCTTCGACGGAAATTACCATCGCTCTCACCGAGGACCTGTGTCCCACGGACGAGTCCAGCACTTTAACGTTTGTGCAGAATAGCTTACATGCAGGCGGAATGGTTTTCCGCAATGCCACAATAGATGAGGCGGGTATGATTCAGAACAGCATTGCACAGAATGCGCAACTCCTGCTATTGTTGGAGACACGACGTGTGATGCTGTTCCTCTTGACCGCCGCATCAATTCCATTGGCTCTCAAGTCGGATGAATGGCGGAACGTCTCCCAGAATGTTGCTTCCCTTATTCGAGCCGTAGGAGGGGCTGCGCTCATCCCTCTCAATAGTTCTCACGGAGATACAACCGTATTCGGAAATCCGTCGATGTTGCCAAAAGATGGTCAGGAAGTTAAAGGCCCTGGCGATCAGAGCCTAGAAGCTCTGGGAAATTGGCTGGATGGAGCAGCAAGTGCTGGCGAATATTGTTTAGCAAGTATTCATCCTTTTTTAAGACTCGCACTAAAACGGGTAAGGATCAGTGTGGCAGATCGAGCAGAACGGACCATTTCTAGAGGCGCTGTTGGAGGGCGGCATCGATATTCTGGAAGTTTTGTTTGGCGTGATTGAACGGGGCTTGGACGCTTATCGAGATTCCGAGGAATTCGTTGAAACTTCGGACCAGTCGGTCATCTCATCGAAGGAGCGCGGAGAAGAAGATTGGACAGAAGTGTATTATACTCTGTGGGAGAAATCTCATTTCGGCTTTCATTCAGCTCCGGAATACAGCGCAAATTGGTGGGGGCAAGAACCCAGAAAGATATTGAGGGAGGAATATCAGGACGTAAGATTACGGTTTTGGTGCTCTGCTGATGGTAGTCCGATGCGGGAATGATGGTTGTCGACGTTCTGTGAGAGGCCACGACGGCTCGCCGTATAGGTCCACCGTGCGTAATAATACCGCTGTCCGGGCCTCAGTCAATCTTTAGTAAATTAGCCTATTAATATGCAGTCGGTCAATCGTTTGGGTTAAGTTTTCCATAGTAATTGGTATTAGGCATTAACCGGAACTAGCAATCATTGAAGCCGCAATCGTGACAGGAGGTGACGCCAAATTGCCTACTATGAATGTCTCGCTGCAAAACAGACGACCTTATTTGCTTGAATTGCCGTATTTGTAGACTTGCGGTTGCATTTGAGAGACAACTCGTCGAACTCCGCTGGCAAATGAAACAAACGTTCATGGCGGAAAGAAACAGTCGTTACCAAGACTTTGATCGCATCATTCAATCGCCGTATTTAGGCAATGCCAAAACGAGAACCTCACTCCCCTCCAGAGCCCCGTCGCACTGAAGCGATTTCATGGTGAAAACTGAATTCCGGCACGTGAATCGGTCTGATTGAGCATTGACGTGGTTGGCCCGTGGACTTGGCTGGACTCAGTCCTGATCATTCGATCGCTCCTCATGGAAGCCGCAGCTCTCTGGGTCGGGTTTGTCGCCGCCATAGGAACCATCCTTCAACTCTCAGGAGAAGTGATCAAATA
>Ga0335074_10013812_pt1 | contig 11347 bp, 12 predicted proteins | sample Lox_Sample_23_FD_206715 | JGI IMG/M metagenome (GOLD analysis project Ga0335074, IMG submission 206715) | Soil microbial communities from Loxahatchee National Wildlife Refuge, Florida, United States - Lox_Sample_2.3 | ecosystem: Environmental > Terrestrial > Soil > Wetlands | place: USA...
GGCAAGTTGTGCGGCATGCCTGGAAGTGTACGCGATTGATCGAACAGTGGCGTGGATTCGCTTTTCCAGCTCCGATCGTTCGCGACAGTAAAAGCTGATAGCCACTACTATTAAGACGCCCCCCCCGCTAGGGTTATCCCTAGGTTTTGCCGGTGCTGATTTTTTTCAATTTGTGGAACTGTATCCCAGAATGCGCAGCATGGCGGCTTCAGTACTTAAATCCCGGGTCGAGGTTTTTCGCCACGGGCACCAACATGGAATCAGCGTTTCAGCCACAGCGGCTCCGACCCGGCTCGACGGAACCAGGGAGGGCGCGTTCGCGTACACTGGGTAGTAGCGACCTGAAAGAACAACGCAGCTATGAAGAAGATTGTCTTTATCTCTCTTGGCGTTCTGGTGGCCGCCGGACTTGTTGCCTTTATGGTTCACCGGCAGCAGGCCGGCTACACAAAGGTTTTAACGGCAAAGGTTGTCCGCGAGGATCTGTCGACGATCGTCAGCGGTACCGGCCAGATCAAGCCCAAAAACTATGCGAACATCGGCGCCGAGACCACTGGGAGGGTCACCCACCTCTACGTCAAGGAGGGCGAGAGGGTGACCAGGGGCGAGGTTGTGGCCACCATTGAGAACGTGCAACAGGAGGCCAACGTCGCCGGGCAAAGAGCCGCCATCTCCGCCGCGCAAACTGACATCGCCTCTTACATCGCAGCGGAAAAGACTGCCGAAGCCAACCTGGCCCATGCGCAGGCTGACCTGGAGCAGAAGAAACTGGCCTGGCAACGCGCGCAAGCGCTGCTGAAAGACGGCATCATGGCCAGGCAGGACTACGACACCGCCAAGGCCAATTACGACATCGACGTGGCCAGCGTGGCGCAGGCGGTGGCCGGGGTGAACCAGGCCAAGGCGCAAACCGCTTCGGCGCGCGGCCATTTGCAGACTCAGGAAGCCGACCTGAAGGTCAACCAGGATCTGCTTGACCGCACCATCGCCATTGCCCCGTTTGACGGTATTGTGACGAACGAGCCCGTGCGCCAGGACGAGACGGTCGTCCCGGGCATCCAAAACACCGAAGGCTCGACGCTGATGACGCTGGCCGATATGAGCGTGGTGACGGCCGAGGTGAAGGTTGACGAGACCGACATTGTGAACCTGCAGCTTGGCCAACCCGCCGAAGTGAGCGTGGACGCCCTGCCTAACAAATGGTTCAAGGGCCACGTGACCGAGGTGGGCGACCAGGCGCTTTTGCGCTCCACGGGGGTGGCCACCTCGCAATCAACCACGGGAACCGAGGAAGCCAAGGACTTCAAGGTTGTGGTGACGCTGGATGGCTCGGCGAACGACCTGAAGGAGCTGCGCCCCGGCCTGTCGTGCACTGCCAAGATCACCACGGCGCACAAGAAAAGTGTGCTGGGGCTGCCCATCCAAGCTCTTACGATGTATGATCCGGCGCTCGACCGCGCGAAGAGCAAGGGCAGCGTTCAGGCGGCGACGAATTCATCCAATCCCAAGTCCAATCCCGTGCAGGGAGTTTTTGTGGTCCAGAAGGATCCGCACGGCCGGCTGCGGGCCAAGTTTGTTCCCGTGAGCACGGGGATCACCGGGGCCACAGACATCGAAGTGCTTTCGGGCCTGGGCGCGGGCGAGGAAGTAGTGGCCGGCCCCTACAAGACACTGCGCGACCTGAAGAGCGGCGCACTGCTCAAGCGAGACGCGTCGCAACCGATTTCGCTGAACTGAAAGACTAAGGGGGGCTTCCAGCTTTTGGCGTTTAGCTGGTGGCTGCGGATCGACAGCGGGGGAAGCATGGCTCTGAACGGGATCGGCATCGAGGAACTTCCACAAACCAGTGTGGTCTCGGCTGACGAGGTGATCGTCGTCGAGGATTTGTGGCGCACCTACGATATGGGGTCAGAGCAGCAGGTGCATGCGCTGCGCGGCGTCTCCCTGCGCATCCGCCACAACGAGTATGTGGCGATCATGGGGCCTTCGGGCTCGGGCAAATCGACGCTGATGAATCTGATCGGCTGCCTCGATACACCTTCAAAAGGACGCTACTGGCTGAACGGGCAACTGGTGAGCGAACTGGATGACGACCAGCTGGCGCGCATTCGCAACAAGGAAATCGGCTTCGTCTTTCAGACCTTCAATCTGCTCGCCCGCGCCACCTCGCTGCATAACGTGGAACTGCCGCTGATCTACAACGGGACGCCGGCGACAGAGCGGCTGGCGCGCGCGCGGCAAACCCTGATCGACGTCGGGCTGGAGGCGCGCATGATGCACAAACCCAGCGAGCTCTCTGGCGGGCAGCGCCAGCGCGTGGCCATCGCCCGCGCCCTGGTCAACCATCCCTCGATCATCCTGGCCGATGAGCCGACCGGCAATCTCGATTCCAAGACCGGCCTCGAAATCATGGCGCTCTTCGACCAGCTGCACGCGCAGGGCAATACCATCGTGTTGGTTACGCATGAAGCGGACATCGCGCAGTTTGCGCATCGTGTTGTGCACATCCGCGACGGGCAGATCTTCTCCGATGAGCCCTCCGCGCGCAAGCGCTGATCCGGATCGAGGTGCTTTGATCGCGCCGCTGCCCTGGCGCGAAGAACCCGCGAAAAGACGGCACAACCAAAAATTTGCATGTAACAAAACGGATTCGCTCTCATCAAAATTGTTGGGGGTTTGAACGGCTGATCTTCGATGGCAATCGATTTCCCGATGGCATCAATTTCCCTTTCGCATCCAAGTCGCAATCGCGTCATCGCTAACTTGCGAGGCGCAAGAAAACCAATCAGCGCGCAAGCAGGAATTTTTTGCGCGCTGACGAAAAACTTTCGCGAACATTCATGGAATCGTCTTGACACAGGAAGAGTTTCAGCGCAGTATTTCCACAGAGCGTTCGGGAACGGATGTAAGCGGTCAGGACGACCGCCGGGGCCCTGAAAGAATTCCATCCTGGCCATTCATCTTTCCCCTCAACCAACGATCAGCGGCGTGCTGCTTCCTGAAGCTTCAAAAGGGTCGTTCAAGGATGCGGTCGCGGTTCTTGAAAGCCATCGCTGATTGATACGGGCAGCCCGGAGAATCTCTGTTGTGGACTGCGCATGCGCGCCGCGTTGTCAGGATTTTTGCCTCTTCGGTTGTTGCGATGGTGACGTTCCGGCACGGCAGGATGGGTGTCTGGTTCTGCGCACGGGACGAAAAACAAGGCACTACTTTATTACTGGCCGATGAAGCAACTGCGAGCGAGACAAGTTGCATCTTCTGCGAGTAAGCCGATTAGTTGGCAACCGGGCCACTCTTTCACGCGAATGATTCTGCTGAATTCTGGAATCGTTCCGGGGCGAACCTTCTTCGCCGTTGCCTGGGTTGCGAAGCCGGTCTCAAAACTGTTGGGGTTAAGCGGAGGAGATCGATGGTCGTTACATCACAATGCTGCGGACACCGGGTAACCGGGCTCTATGTCGGGGCCGACAACGTGCGGCGCTACTTCCCGAAGCACCTCTCTGAAATTGAATTGCAGATCGATCATTTGCGCATCGAGTGTGGGCTGGATCCGGATTTCTGGCAGGATCAGCCGGAGATTCACGACCCGCGGTTGTGCGTCTGGCTGGAGTCGAAGCAGATGAAAGAGGCGGGATCGCGCAACCCTGTATTGCTTTCCATGACCCCGAAGGGTGGAAATTCTTTTGTTCTTGGCCCCGCCACTCTGAATCCATCGTCAAGAGCGCGCCGGGCGCCCGCGACGGTGAATGCGCGCCACGATGCCTACGGGTTACAACCTCAGGGCGGCGCAGCAGCCTGAGGGGAGCGGCCAGGCGCTCAAGGCCATTGAGCCCTCGTATTTCAGTCGTGCGTAGCAACCAGCGAGACCGAAGCGAAAAAAGGGGATTCGCCATGAAAAACACCATCGCACTCGCCGATCTGGAGATGCGCGCCACCGAGGCGCTGAAGGCCGTGCTCGGGCAGGTTTCCGTCATCAAATTGAAAGAGGTGCGGCGCGAGGCGGGCACGCAGGGCCGGGGGGCAGAGATATTCGCGGACATCGATGTCTTCGGGCATACCCATTTGCTGGCCTGCGAAGTGAAAGCGCAGGGCGAGCCGGAGCAGCTTCGCGCCCGATTGCGCGACCTGCGGAACGACGCTGCCGGCACTCAAGGAAATGTAACCCCGGTGATCATCGCTCCGTATCTTTCACCGGAGGCGCAGCAGGTGTGCAAGGAGAGCGACGCCGGTTTCCTCGATTTGGAGGGGAACGCCCGCCTGAGCTTCGGCGAGGTCTTCATCGGGATGCGCTCGCTGCCGAGCCAGCGTGCAGATCAGGCTGTTGCGGTGCCGGCGCGGACAACCCGCGGCTCATCGCATCGAAGCGCGGCTCGAACCTATTCCTCAGACCGATCCGCGGCGGCAATGACCGCCTGACTGCGGCGGGCAGGGCGGCGCCGCGAACAAGCGTGAAGACACGATGAATCGCCGCGGAGCGGTGCCATTTCCCGCTTGACAAGTGTGCGGCTCCCGCATCAACATCGTCCCTAAATTGAATTGGCGCCTGCGAATCAGAAACCTGCATGCGGGTTTGTGCCGTACAAAGGCGGCTTCACCTCTGTAGCCGGGCCCCCATCATTGCTCTTCAGGGAAGCCGCGCCGGGGGTGAGCGATGGTGGTGCGGACGCAGTCAGATGGGCATGCGGTGACGGGAATTTACATCGGCACGCGCAACGCGCGGCGCAAGTTTCCCAGACACGTAAAATCTGTAGAACTGCTGTTGGGCCATCTTCATATTGACTGCGAGTTGCCGTCTGATTTCCGGCACGGACGCCCGGAGATTTGCGATGCGCGCCTCGGCGGTTGGCTGGAGGCGAAGATTTTTCACGGCCGATCGTGCCGGACGCCGGTGCCCATGGCGCTTCTTCCTGCCGGCAAAAATGCTTTCCGCCTGCTTCCCTTGCGCCTGCCCCTGACATCGTCTACTCAATCGTTGCGCGTGGGCCTGGTTCCGTCGCTGGTTCGCGACCAGGCTCCGAACCCGCCGTGCAGCTTCGTGGTTTGCCGCACGCGGGACTTCATCGGTTGTTCGGTCAACACCAGGCCGCAGTTCAGATCTCCAGAATCACCGGCATGATCATGGGCCGGCGCCCGGTATTCTTCTGGATCAGCCGCTTCAGCTCCACGCGCACGCGCTCGTTGACCATGCCGTAGTCTGACTTCTGCTCGGCGCTCAGGCCATCCAGGGTTCTGAGCACCGTTTCACGCGCCTGGTCGGTGATGTCCGCGCCGCCAAAACCGCGCATCAGCACCTCCGGCTCGCGCTCCACCTTGCCGGTCTTCTTGTTGATGGCGAGCACGGCCAGCACCACGCCGTCTTCCGACAGAATTCGCCGGTCGCGGATGACCAGGTCCTCAACCACATCAATGGACGAACCGGAGTCGATGAGAATCCGCCCCGCGGTCACCTTATCGAGCTTGCGCGCGTCGTCCTTGTCCAGTTCCAGCACGTCGCCGTCTTCGAGCACCATGGCGTGATCGACCGCGCCGGTTTCCATGGCCACCTGGGCATGCCGCCGCAGGTACCGGTAATCGCCGTGAACCGGGATAAAGAATTTCGGCTTGACGAGGCTGATGAGGAGGCGCATCTCTTCCTGGCTGCCGTGGCCGCTCACGTGGATGAGCCCGTGCTGCCCATCGTCGTAGATCACGTTGGCTTCGCGGCGGCTGAGGTGATCGATGACCCTGAAGATTCCCTTTTCATTCCCGGGAATGATGCGCGAGCTCAGCACAACGGTGTCGCCCGGCTCAATGTGCGCGTGCTTGTGATTGTCGACCGCGGCGCGGCTGAGGGCGCTCATCGGCTCGCCCTGCGTCCCGCTGATCAGCACCATCATCTGGTCGGGAGAGTAATCGCGAATCTGCCCGGGGTTGATGATGAGTCCGGGCGGGACCTCGATATAGCCAAGGTCCTGTGCAATCTCAGTGCTGTCGACCATCGAGCGGCCCACCACGGCCACCTTGCGCCCGTGCTTGCGGGCCAGCTCCATGGCGATGCGGATGCGGTAGATGGACGACGAAAAGCAACTGAAGAAGAGCTTCTTTTTCGTCTGCGTGAAGACCTCGTCGAGGCGCGGAATGACGGCGCGTTCGCTGGGCGTATAGCCGGGCCGCTCCACGTTGGTCGAGTCCTGCAGCAGGGCCAGCACGCCGCGCTTGCCGTACTCGGCGAAAGTATGCAAATCAAAGGCCTTGTCGTCGAGCGGCGAGAGATCGATCTTGAAGTCACCGGTGTGAATGATGACGCCTACCGGTGTTTCAATGGCCAGGGCCACGCAATCGACCAGCGAATGGGTCACGCGGATGGGCTCGATGGTGAACGGCCCGATGGTGAACCGCGCCTTCGGCTCAATCTCGACCAGCTCGGTCTCATCGAGCATCTGGTGCTCTTCCAGCTTGTCTTCCACAAAGGCCAGGGTGAACTCAGTGCCATAGACCGGAACTTTCAGCTCATTCAGAATCCAGGGCAGCCCGCCGATGTGGTCCTCGTGGCCGTGGGTGAGAACGATGGCGCGAACGTGCTTTTTGTTCTCGATGAGGTAGGTGATGTCGGGCACCACGATGTCCACGCCGAGCAGCTCGGTTTCGGGGAACATGAGACCCGCGTCGATCACAACGATGTCGTCTTCCCAGCGCACGGCCAGGCAATTCATCCCGAACTCGCCCAGCCCGCCCAGGGGAATGATCTGCAGCTTTTTTGTTTGCATCGGTCAATATCGATGCTACCACCGGCGGTACGCCGGCGATGGAGCGGCGCGCGGCTCAGCAGTTCTGCGCAGCGGCGGCGCGCAGTGCGCGGGCCGGGAAATCGAAAAGGCAGCGGACAGCGCGGCTTTGATGAAAGCCCTTGTGGCGGGGATGGGTATGAGCCGGGGAGTGCCGTTCGATGCTTGCGCGCCACCTGGAACCGGAGCCTGATGGACGATGGCTTAGAGGTGCGACGCGCCGTAGACGCAGATTGCAAGCAGCACAGCGGCCATCTCGATGCCAAGCGCCATCAGCGCACCTCTTGCACATGCGCGGCCGGCAGAGGTGGAGACGGTCACGCTCTTTCCGCTCAAAGGCAGCTCCTCCAGCGGGCCGGAATAGATTGCTGCGAACCGGCTAAACAAGTCGGAGGGTTCGAGGTCGGAGTGAATCAGAACTGGGGCAGCCATTTTTTGGCTCCTTTACACTTCGAAACCATTACGTGCGGTACTGCAGTGGCCCGATTGTTATGTTTCGTCCAGCATTCACAGGTCCAAAACCGGAATGCAGACGAATTGACCGATTTTGAAGGAGTTAGGAAAGGAAGCGCGCTCATGATCGCGCGCAAGAGCAGGTAATTTCTACACGAGGGAGCAAGAAATACCGGTGCGGAACGGGAGACGCAATCTTCACGATGGATTGGATCATTTCCACAGCACCCTGTCATAGCTTCCCTGTGGTAGCCTCGACGGATGCCGGCAATGCAGTTTTTGGGAAGCCGGCAACTTATCCCTGATCTGGAGGACGACATGGGAATTCTTGAAGAAGCCGCAGGGGCGTTCGCCGCAGTAGAGGGCGCCAAGAAGCTGGATCCGAATGCTGGAATCGTCACTGAGGGTATCGCCGCGATAGCCGGATTTGAGGGCACAAAGGCCGTCACGGATCTGATTGAGAAGAAGGAAGAGGAGAATAAAGATTCTCAGGGCTGATCCCTTGAGTGCTTGAACGGTGGTTGTGCAGCAGCCGGGAGATCACCTGACATGCAGACCAATTGAAACGGCCCGCTCCCAGAGTGGAGTGCGGGCCGTTTCTCTATCTGCGAGTTTCACAGGCTGAACTGCGGAGAACCGCCGTTTTCATCGCATGCTGCGATGAGGATTTCGCGCCCTTCCGCGGCTGGCTCGCCTTCCGGCGCTCACTTCGATTTTGGCGGTTGATTGGCGATAATCATGCCCGAGATCTTGCCGTAGAGCGCCGCGGGAATGATGCTCTTTGTCTTCAACTGCGTCTTGTTCGCATAGGGACGGCCGGCAATGATTTTCTGGGCGTAGACATCGCCGACCCCGGGGAGGGCCTTGAGTTGATCTTTGGTTGCGGAATTGATGTCGACCAGGCTGGAAGCTGGTGCGCTTGCCATTGCGGAGCTCTTTGAGCCCGATCCTGCCTGAGCAGCCATCGCCGGCAAAACTCCGAAAAGGAGACACGCCGACAGCGCGGCGAGAACCGTTGCAAACCTCTTCTTCGTCATGTGAACTTTCTCCTGCCTTTCTTACTCACGTAAATCCCGGCTCACGTAAATCCCGGGCTGTTTGCCAATACACTGATGCGCTGAATGCGTGGCGAACATTCCGCAGTGAATCGCGCCGGCGGCGCTGACCGCTCCGGCGCGAGTTCCAAAGCCGGACCAAGCTATCCTTTATTGCCGCCGAGGAAGCTTTCCGCCATTCCGAGCAGGCCGCCCATTCCGCCTGATGCGGCGGGCGCGCCGGCACTGCTGCTGTCGCCCACGCCGAGCACCGATGTGAGCATGCCCTGGAACTCCGGTGGCACCTTCGACAGAAGGTGTTGAGCAACCAGCTGCTCTGCTTGCTGCGCCTGATCGGGGCTCAGGCCTGCCTTTTGCTGCAACAGATCTGCAATCTCACTCATACCTGTACCTCACACCTCATATTCAATTCATTGCTTTGAAATTCAGATGAAAAACCTGGGGCCGCGCCGTCATCGTCGCGCGAGAGACTGCCTTCGCAGGTCGTCTCGGGGGCTGCGGACAGTGGGAGCCGATGAGAAGGAACCGCTGGCCGCTGCGGTTCCTTCTGTTGCGGTGAGCGCGGCAAGACTATTTGCTGCAGGGCTTGCCACCCTCAGAGTGCGCTCCCTTCGCTTTGGCGTCGGCCTCGGTCATGTAGGAGCCTGCCTTCGTCTTGCCGTAATACTGCGTTCCGTAGCAGTGGTACACGTTCGACGAGGTATTCAACCAGACGAGCCCGGGCCCGCCGCCAGCCGCCGCGGTCTTTGCGCTCATCGGGGTCTTTGCCGATGATGACGCCGGCGCTGCCGCCGCCGGCTTGGGCGGTGCCGCTGGAGGAGGCGCCGATGTGGGGGAAGCAGATGTGGAGGACGAACTGCCTTTCGCGCCCTTGGTGGAAGCCTTTGCAGAAGTCTTTGTGGAAGAGGCTGCGCCCGCAGCGCCCCACCATGTTTTCACGCCCTTGTGGCCGCGGCAAGCGCCCGACTTGCTGGCTCCGCTGTAATAGGATCCGTCGCTGCATTGCGCGGTTGAACCGGCGGGCGCGCCCGCCGGAGCTTGCGCCAGGCAGATCTGTGCAACCATGATTCCAGTCAAAAACAGTGCTTTCCTTACCATGTGCCTTTCCTCTTTCTCAAAAGCAACTACAAAATGAGCCTGATCAGTGAGATGGATACTGTCATCCGGCACGCGGGCATGTCAAGTGAATTTTCCGGGCCGGCAGGGGTTCGGAAATCTCCAGTTGAGATCGAGTTTCCCGTCGGCCCGGCTGGGCTGAAGCATCGGCGCATGAGCCGTTCGCGGGCCTCTCCTGGCGGGTGCGACGGGATGCGCTCCGCTGGTGTACATTGGGTCCGCTGTGCAGTCACGGCGCAAGGGGGACCTGAATGAAATTCACCAGACGCGCATTTCTGAAGACATCGGTTTCCGGGGCGATTGCCGCCGGATTTCCGGCGATTGTTCCGAGCTCCGTATTCGGCGAGACGGCACCGTCGAACCGAATCAACATCGGTGCCATCGGCGTGGGCCGCATCTCGCGCGGGCACGACATGCCGGGAGTGCTGCAGTACACAGGCGTGGAAGGGCGCGACAACCGCATTGTGGCCGTGTGCGACTTGAGCGCCGCGCGGGTGGAGCTGGGCAGACAATTCGTTGATGACGCCTACACGAAGAGACTCGGCAAGCCTTACACAGGCACCAGAGGATATGCGGATTTCCGCGAGCTTCTGGCGGATAAGGAGATCGATGCCGTGTTGATCTCCACGCCCGATCATCAGCATGCACGGCTGGCGGTGGCCGCGGTAGCCGCGGGCAAGGACGTCTATCTGCAGAAGCCCGCATCGCTCACCATCCGCGAGGGGCGGATGATGGCCGACCGCGTGAAGGCGAGCGACCGTATTCTGCAGGTCGGCTCGCAGCAGCGCTCGTGGAAGCAATTTGCGCGCGCCGTGGAACTGGTGCGCAACGGGCGCATCGGCACGGTGGAACGCGTTGAGGTTGGTCTGCCCGGCGATCCATCCGGCGGCAATCCAGAGCCGATGCCGGTTCCTGCAGGATTCAACTACGACGCGTGGCTGGGATCGACGCCCGAAGTGCCTTACACCGTGGACCGCGTAATGCCGCAGAAGGGATTCGGCCGGCCCGGATGGCTGCGCATGGAGCAGTTCGGCGCGGGCATGATCACCGGCTGGGGCGCGCACCATGTGGATACGGCGCACTGGGGGATGGACACAGAACTGACAGGACCGGTGGAAATCTGGGGCCAGGCGCAGTTCCCGACCGAGGGGCTCTGGAACGTGCACGGGCCGTTCAAAACCTACGGCCGCTATGCCAACGGCACGGTGATGACGATTTCAGGCGACTTTGAAAACGGCATCAAGTGGATCGGCGACAAGGGCTGGATCTTTGTGTGCCGGGATGGCATGACGACGCCGACATCCACAGGAGCTCCGTCGACTCCGATTATCCCGCTGCGCGCCAGCGACCCGAGGATCCTCGATTCCGTGATTGGGCCCACGGAGTATCACGTCTACACCTCCGACGACCAGCACGGCAACTGGCTGGACTGCATTCACTCGCGCAAGGCGCCGGTAGCGCCGGCGGAGATCGGCCATCGCGCCTGCTCCACCTGCCTGCTGCATTGGATCGCCATGAAGACGCAGCATCACGTCAACTGGGATCCGAAGACGGAGACCATTGTGGGCGATGACATCGCCGCGAGCCTGCTCGCGCGTCATCAGAGGCATCCGTATGAGATCGCATGAAGCGATCGCGTGCGCCGGCAGAGTGCCGAACACGAGGCGTGACAGAGCATCGGCATGAAGCTGCGCGGGCCCATTTCGCGCCGGAGCATGCTGGTGCTGCTTCATCCGGTGTTCGCGCTCACCGCAGTAGCCGACGCGATGACCGGGCCATTGCTTCCGTCGCTGGCGCACGCGTTCCACCTGTCGGATAGCCAGGCGGGACTGCTTTTGTTTTGGATTTTTGCCGGCATGGCGACGGGGGCGCTGCTCTGCCGGGGCAATTATGCGCACCTGCTGACGGGCGGCCTGCTGGCGATGACGTGTAGCTGCCTCTGGTTTCAGTGGGTGCCGC
>Ga0335074_10013813_pt1 | contig 11346 bp, 9 predicted proteins | sample Lox_Sample_23_FD_206715 | JGI IMG/M metagenome (GOLD analysis project Ga0335074, IMG submission 206715) | Soil microbial communities from Loxahatchee National Wildlife Refuge, Florida, United States - Lox_Sample_2.3 | ecosystem: Environmental > Terrestrial > Soil > Wetlands | place: USA: Florida...
AATCGCCAGCGTTGGAATCGACAGTGTCGGAATCGACAGTGTCGGACTCGCGCTTGTCGCTCGCGCAGGCGGTGACCGCGGACACGCCGATACCCGCAAGCAGCGCCATGACGTGCCTCCGGTTCAGCGATTTCACCCTTCTTATCCGGAAATGAACCGTCGGTACGCTAGCAGGCGCAGGCAAGCTTTCCGGGCTAGATCCCCGGCGCGGACCTGGCTTCGGCCCGGACGGACCGCCCAGCCAGCAGCAGGTAGGTGAGCCCGCCGACGATCAGCCCCATGAACACGCTGAAGTCCGACCCGCCGATCCGGCTGGACAGCGGCGACACGTACGGCGAGTAGGCATTCAGCCACAGCGCCGCGGCGGCCATGCCCAGCACCTGGGCGATGATCGCCGGCCAGTGCACGCCGCCGTGCCTGTAGTAGAGCCCGCGGCGCTCGTTCAGCAATGCTTCCTGGTCATACCGGTTCCGCCGGAGCAGGCAATCCACGAGGTAGATCGCGCACCAGGGGCCCAGCCAGACGATGATGAACAGCAGGAAGTCGGCGAGCAGGCTGAAGAAACGCGCCGAGAACACCGCGTAGGCCGCGAAGGCGCCGCAGACGACCGTGTCGACGGCGACGGCCTGGAGTCGGTGCAGCCCCGGGATCAGGCTCTGCAGGGTGACCCCGGACGAGTACAGGTCGATGGTGTTGATGGCGAACAGCTGGAAGATGGCCACGATCAGGTAGGGCACCACGAACCAGCTCGGGAAAGCGGCGACCAGCGTGGTGACTGTCGTCGCGCCCGGAACGCCGGTCGCGACGGCGGCGCCGAGGACCTCGAGCAGCACGGACGGTATGACCCCGCCGAGGGCGACGGCCAGCACGATCCGGCGCTTGTTTGCCGACTGCGGCAGGTACCGCGAGTAGTCGCTGGCGTTCTCGGTCCAGCCGAGGCCGCCGGCCGAGATGACCAGAGCCAGGAAGACCAGCAGCGAGCCCCAGCCAGCCCCGTGCGACGGGACGTGCAGGTTCACCTTAGGCACCGTGATGATGGCCATGATCACGAACAGCACGACGAACGGGAACGCCAGGTACTTGAGCACCTTCAGCACCGCGGCGTGGCCAAGCAATGGCAGGACCGCCTGAATCGCCACGGCCAGGATGATGAACACGACTTTGGCCGGCGTTCCGGCGGAGAAGTGCGCCCGGGCCGTCAGGGCGATCGCGACCAGCACCACGAGCGCGATGCCCTCGATCTCGAATCCGACCTGGGTTACCCAGTTGAAGAAGCCAGGCATCCGGTTGCCGTTGCGACCGAACGGTGCCCGGCTGATTCCGAACGCGGTAGTACCTGCCTTCGGCCCCTGCAAGCTCGCCAGCCCGGTGAGCACGTAGAAAAGGTTGCCTATCACGATGACGACCGCGGCCTGGGCGAACGAAAGCCCGAAGACGAGCACCCCGAGCGTTCCGTAGATGAGGAACTCGACGTTCCACACTGCCCCGGCCCACATCCAGAACAGGCTGCCTGGGTTGCCCCAGCGGCTGCCTTCGGGCACGTGCTCGATGCCGCGCCGCTCGACGGTGGTTACCGACGGCTGGCCAGTGCCCGTTACTACCGCTCTGGCGCCACCGCCCGATGCTGCTGCCTCACCCGCCACGCCGACCCCTCCTTGCCACATGGTCCTGGGGACGTGATACCCATTCCAGGCCAAGATCGGACAAGCCAAGATCGGACAAGCCAAGATCGGACAAGCCAAGATCGGACAGCAAGACCGGGCAGCAAGACCGGGCAGCGGGTAAGGCGCAGCACCGGGTAATGGCTAGCTGACTCCCACGTCGAAGTTGAAGTAGCCAATGTGGAAGGCGAGGCTGAAGCCTCCGAAGTGATGCACAATCGCTGCCGCGATTACGATCACGATGATGGCCACGAGCAGCCAAAACAGCCAAACGATGAAGTTCGGCACACTGTTCCTGAGACTCATGAGCCGGTTAACTGCCCGGCGGGCCAAAAAACATGCAACTTCCGCGAACGGGTGTACTATCCGCCTCTGCTCGCTGCGTGCCGCCTGAAGACGCTATGAGAGGCCGACGATCTGGTCCTCGTCGTCAAGGTCGATACGGGCGGCTGCCGGGTTCGACGACAGGCCCGGCATCGTGCGGATGTCACCGCAGATCGGGTACACAAAACCGGCGCCGATCGAGGCTCGCACCTCCCGGACCGGCATCGTCCACCCGGTCGGAGCGCCCATCAGAGCCGGGTCCGACGAGAGCGACAGCTGGGTCTTGGCGATGCAGACCGGCAGCCGGCCGAACCCGGCCCGCTCATAGGTGTCCAGCTGCCTGGTGGCCTGGGCCGAGTAGCTCACCCCGGCCGCGCCATACACCCTGGTGGCGACCGTCTCGATCTTCTCGCGCAGGCTCGCCTCGTCGGGGTAGAGCACCGTGAAGCTGCCGGGCTCGTTCGCCGCTTCCGCCACGGCCTCGGCCAGTTCGGCCGCGCCGCGGCCGCCGTTGTCGAAGTGGCGGGACACAGCCGATCTCACGCCCATCTCCGCGGCGACGTCGCGGATCGCCTGCTGCTCGCTCGGGTGGTCGGTAGGGAACGCGTTAACGGCGACCACCGGCGAGATGCCGTGCAGCCGGACGTTCTCGATCTGCTTGCGAAGGTTCGCCGCGCCCTCAAGCACGTCGTCAGGGTTCTCCTTGAGCATCTCTTCCGGCAGCGGGCGGCCGGCCACGACCTTGTACTTGCCGGAGTGGGTCTTGAGTGCCCGAACGGTCGCGACGATCACCGCAGCGTCCGGCACGAGCCCGGAGTACCGGCACTTGATGTTGAAGAACCGCTCAGCGCCCATGTCGGCACCGAAGCCCGCCTCGGTGACGAGGAAGTCCCCGGTGTGAATGCCGATCAGGTCGGCCACGATCGAGGAGTTGCCGGTCGCGATGTTCCCGAACGGCCCGGTGTGCACGAACACCGGCGTGTTCTCAATCGTCTGCATGAGGTTCGGCTTGATCGCGTCGCGCAGGATCACTGCCATCGACCCGGCGGCGCTGAGCTGATCGGCGGTCACCGGCGTGCCGTCGGCGGTGTACCCGACTACGATCCGGCCGAGCCGGACGCGCAGGTCTGACAGGGACGTGGTCAGGGCCAGCGTCGCCATCAGCTCTGAGGCGGCCGTGATGTCGAAACCGGTCTGCCGGGTGATGCCATCGGCCTTCGGGCCCAGGCCGATCACGATGTTGCGCAGCGCCCGGTCGTTGACGTCAAGCACCCGCCGCCAGGTGATGTTCTCGATGTCCAGGCCGAGATTGTTCCCCTGGTAGAGATGGTTGTCGATCATCGCGGACAGCAGGTTGTGCGCTGCGGTCACCGCGTGCATGTCGCCGGTCAGGTGCAGGTTGAGGAGCTCCATGGGGACCACCTGGCTGTACCCGCCGCCGGCCGCACCGCCCTTGATCCCGAAGGTCGGGCCCATCGACGGCTGCCGGATCGCGATCGTCGCCCGCTGGCCGATGTGCCTGAACGCCTGCCCGAGCCCAACGGTGGTCGTTGTCTTGCCCTCGCCAAGCGGGGTCGGAGTGACCGCTGTGACCACGACGTACTTGGCCTTCGGCGCGTCGGCGAGTTCCTCGATCGCCTCCAGCTTGATCTTCGCGACCTGCTCGCCGTAGGTCTCCAGCAGGTGCGGGCTCAGGCCGACCTCGCTGGCTATGTCGTCAATGGGCTTGAGTTGCGCGCTGCGCGCGATCTCCAGATCGGTCGGGAATGCCACGGCAGGGGCTCCTCATGGGGTTTCCGGGCAGGCAGTGCTCACTGCCTTCAGCATCGGAGCGCCGCAGCTCTCATTGCTACATCCAGTGCCACAACGCGCTGCCAGCGATCATTGTGCCGCCAGGACAACCTCTCAGGCAGCGAAATCGCGCTGCGAATCTAGGCGCGGCTGATGCGGGCCAGACGCAGACGCAGGTAGACGATCAGCAGGACGAGCATCAGTGCGATTGCTGCCGGCGTCAGCGTGCCGACCCAGTTGAAGCCCGGGCTGGGCATAATCGGCGGAACGGGAAAGCCCTGACGGGCCATCATCTGCCGTGCGAACTCTTGCTGCTGGAGGGTCGGTCCGGTGGCCAGGCCGGCGCTCAGCGAGGCCAGGCTGAAGGCGAAGGCAGCAGCGGCTGACGCGCCTATGGCGACCTTGGTGGCGAGGACGCGATGCTCTCGTTCCTCGGGCGTGATGCGCGGCGCTGGCGGGCGCGGTATTGGCAGGTCGGCCAGCAGGGCGGTCAGCTCTTTACCGGTGCGGCTGTGCAGGGCCTGCCCTGACCGGTCGTCGAACTCATCGGACGTGATCCGGCCAGCCTGGAAGGCCTCGCTAAGCTCGGAGAGCGCCTGGTCCCGGTCAGCATCAGAAACCCGCAGTTCACCGCGCGGATAACTCCAGCCGCCTCTGTCCATAGTTCGAGCTCCTTCGCCCCGAATTTCAGCCTAACACCTGCCCGCTGAAGCGCTGCGGCCCCGGAACGCTGACCCCCGATCCGCACGCGAGACCGGCCCGGCCCCACTCAGCCACCAGCCCCAGCCAAGCCACCGGCCCCGGCCTTGTTCCAGCGCGGCTTGGATGAGAGTGATCATCCGGGCATTCCACTCACGGTAGCCAGGCTGGGAACGCGCGGACCGCCCCAGGAAGGCGGAGCGCTTAAGTTCCTGCCGTTCTGGCTCTCCGAAAACAGCAACCAGGCCTTCCGCTAACCCCTCTCATGTCCGCAACGAGCGGGATTTGGTCAGCAAGGCGATTCCGGTAACGCGCCGAGTCGCAAAGTGCCCCGCCAAAACATGACTAGAGCGCTTGAAACATGACCAAAATCGACAACATGTGCGATCGATGGATAAATACGCCTCCGATCAACCAACTTGATGCGGGCAGGGACCGGCGCGCAACCGGGGCGCGGGACGCGCGGGGCGCGGGACGCGCGGGACGCAGGACGCGCGGGACGCAGGACGCGCGGGACGCAGGACGCGCGGGACGCAGGACGCACGGGACGCGCGGGGCGCGGGGCGCGCGGGGCGCGCGGGGCGCACAGCGGGGCGCGCGGGCAGCCGGGGCGGCGCGCGGCGGGCAGCTCGGGCGCGGGCGGCGCGGGCGGGCTACTGGGGCGCGGATGGGGGCCGACAACGCTGCCGGTGGGGGCGGAAGAGCCGACTTGAGGGCTGCAGCGGGCCGGTAGGAGCGGATCGCTAAAGAGCGGCGGGAAGACTGGTCCCTTGCCGACTTCTTGAGTGTAGCAGATCCGGAGGAGTTTGTCGCATTTGGGGTTTTTGGTAGCTCGTGTCAGAATTTCCGCATGACATCAGAGCCAATTCCCGCGGCGGCCGCGGGTACCTGGAAGCTTGGCGACCTGACCGTCAACCGAGTGGGCTTCGGCGCGATGCGCCTGACCGGCAGCGTGCCGTTCAACCGTGGGACTCCGCGAGACCGCCAGCAGTCGATCAGCGTGCTGCGCCGCGCGGTCGAACTCGGCGTCAACCACATCGACACCGCCTCGTTCTATTTCTCGCAGCTGCGCTCAGCGAACGAGCTGATCAACTCGGCTCTGTCCCCATACCCGGATGACCTGGTGATCGTCACCAAGGTCGGCCCGGCCCGCGGACCGTCCGGTGAATGGCAGACGCCGGCGACGCCGGAGCAGCTGCGCGGTCAGGTCGAGGAGAACCTGCGCCAGCTCGGCCGCGACCACCTCGATGTCGTGAACCTGCGGCTGATCGGCGACAGGCCGGTGGACGAGCTTTTCGGAGCCCTGGCCGAGCTGCGCGACGCCGGGCTGATTCGCCACCTCGGCGTCTCCGGGGTCACCATCGGCCAGATCAGGCAGGCACAGACGATAGCCCCGTTGGTGTGCGTTCAGAATCGTTACGGGATTGGCCAGCGCGAAGCGAGCGGCGGCGATGTCGTGGCGGCCTGTGGCCAGCGCGGCATCGCGTTCGTGCCGTATTTCGCGATCGCCGGGCCCGGGCGCGAGCGCGGCCCGGCCGAAGCCGAGCACGGCGAGGTACTCGCCGTGGCCCGCGCGCACGACGCGACACCGGCGCAGGTCCGGCTGGCCTGGTCGCTGCACCTCGGCCCGCATGTGCTGGCGATCCCGGGCACCGGCGATCCCGGGCACCTGGCCGAGAACGTGGCCGCTGGCGCATTGCGGCTCTCCCCTGACGACATGGCCCGGCTGAATTCGATCGACCAGGAGCCGTAGCCATGATCGGGCGGCCCGATATACCGATGCGGCGGTACGGGGACGACGACCGGGTAACCCGGCAGCAGGTCAAGCCGGGCACCCTCCGCCGCGTTCTCCCCTACTTCGCGCGGTACCGCTGGACGATGGTCCTGCTGCTGCTGATCACCGCGCTGAATTCGGCCATCACTGTCGCCAGCCCGCTGCTGCTCGGCTTCATCATCGACGACGGCGTGCTGCGGCGGCGGCTTGACATCGTCGTCGGGCTGTCGCTGGCCATCGCCGGGCTGGCACTGGCAGACACGCTCGCGCAGATGGTCCAGTCCTGGTATTCGGCCCGGATCGGTGAGGGGCTTGTCTCCGAGCTGCGCACCGAGGTCTTCCGGCATGTGCAGCGCCAGCCGCTGGCTTTCTTCACCCGCGCCCAGACCGGTGCGCTCATCAGCAGGCTGAACAACGACATCGGCGAGGCCCGGAGCGCGGTTGGGCTGCTGCTGCACCGGTCGATCTCCACCCTGCTGACGCTGCTGCTTGTGCTGATCGCGATGTTCTACCTGTCGTGGCAGATCACGCTGATAGCCCTGGTGGTGCTTCCGCTGTTCTTCCTCCCTGGCCGGGTGGCCGGGAAGCTGATGCAGCGGTTCACCCGGGAGGAGATGCAGCTCCAAGCGGAGATGGCCACGATGGCGGCCGAGCGGTTCAACGTGGCCGGGGCGATACTGGCCAAGCTCTACGGCCGCCCTGAGGAGGAAGCCAGCCAGTTCGCCGGCCGGGCCAACCGGGTCCGCGACATCAACGTCACCAACATCATGTACGGGCAGGCCTGGGGCAACGCGATCGCGCTGCTGGCCGGGCTGACCACAGCTCTGGTCTACGGCCTCGGTGGCACGCTGGTCATCCACGGCTCGCTGCAGGTCGGCACCCTGGTCGCGATGACCGTGCTGCTGACCCGGCTGTACGGCCCGGTCAACCAGGTGTCGAACATGCAGCGCAACGTCCTGACCACACTGGTCAGCTTCGACCGCATCTTCGAAGTCCTCGACCTGCAGCCGCTGATCACCGAGCGTCCGGCTGCGCACCCGCTGCCCGCGGCGCCGGCTGCCCCGCAGGTCGAGTTCGAGCACGTATCGTTCCGGTACCCGGCCGCGAGCGAGGTATCGCTGCCGACGCTGGAAATGGTCACCGGCCATGTTCCTGAACGGGAGGCCGGTGACCTCGTCCTGCGCGACGTAAGCTTCCGCGCTCCGGCGGGCAAGCTCACCGCGCTGGTCGGCCCGTCAGGTGCCGGAAAGACGACGATCACGCACCTGGTCCCGCGCCTGTACGACCCGGGCTCGGGGAACGTGCGGATCGGCGGCCACGACATCCGCGACCTGACCCTGCAGTCGCTGCGCGACACCATCGGCGTCGTCCCCCAGGACGCGCATCTCTTCCACGACACGATCCGGGCCAACCTCGCCTACGCCCGGCCAGGCGCGACCGAAAGCGAGCTGGTCGATGCCTGCAAGGCAGCACGGATCTGGGACCTGATCTCCTCACTCCCCCAGGGCCTGGACACGGTGGCCGGCGACCGGGGCTACCGTCTGTCCGGCGGCGAGAAACAGCGCGTCGCCCTGGCCAGGCTGCTGCTCAAGGCGCCAACTGTCGTCGTGCTCGACGAGGCGACCGCGCATCTTGACTCCCAGTCCGAGGCCGCGGTCCAGCGCGCGCTCAAGGCCGCGCTGGCCGGGCGCACCTCCCTGGTGATAGCGCACCGGCTGTCCACGATCCGCCAGGCCGACCAGATCCTGGTCATCGACCAGGGCCAGATCCGTGAGCGCGGAACCCACGACGAACTTGTAGCGGCGGGCGGCCTGTACGGCGAGCTGTACCGCACCCAGTTCGCGCCTCAGGCCACAACGGAGTAGCGGGGCTAGCGGCCGGTCATCCGTACCGGTCTTCGATCGCCGCTGAGATCATCGTGGTGACCACGCGGAACCAGCTGTACATCTCACCGGCGCTCGAACTGTCGTAGCTGACCGTGCGGTCGCCGGTCCGGCGGACCACCGGAATGATCGCGGCCGCCTGTGCCAGTTGCGCGGCATCGACCTCGACCTCGACGTGGTAATCGGCCCCCGGCGCCGGGTGCCCCCCGGAGGCGGTCGACGAGCGCCCGGCCAGCGCCATCGCCTTCGCCGCCGCCTGCCGGATCGACGCGGCGGTCACCTCGGGCGGCGGGCACAGCGCGGAGTAGCGCGTCAGGCACTCCTTGACCGCCGCCGTCTGCGCCTGCGGCGCGTAGCTGGCGGCGTCGGCGCAGGTGCGGTCGTCGCCGGTGACGAGAATCACCGGGGCTCCGTACTCCTCGCACACGAGCGCGTTCATCCGCCCCTCGCTGGCGGGCTCGCCATTGATCCAGACGCCGGTGATCGAGTTCGGCAGGAAGGTATGGGCCAGGACGCCTTCGGCCCCGGCGCCCGCGTGGTAGCCGACGAACGCTACTCCGTCCACGTCACCACGCTGGATGCCCTCGAGCATGCCCAGGTCCTTGTGCCGCCCGGTGATCATCACGGCCCGGCGGTCGAGCTTCTCCAGCAGCAGGTTCCGCATGGTCGCGTGGGCCTCGTTGATCACGACGGCGGTGGCGCCCGCGTCGAACAGGCCAACGACAGTGGCGTTCACGTCCGAGGTGAGCATGACCCGGAACCGCTGCCACTGCTCGGTCCCCGGACTAACGTCGGCGGGCCAGGTCACCCCGGTCGCGCCCTCCATGTCCGCGGAGATCAGGATCTTCATGCCGGTCCTCCCGTTCCCGCTGCGCCAGCCCCCGCAGGCACCGCGACCACCTGCCGGCTCTGCGGGTACAGGCAGGCGTGCTCGTGGCCGCTGGCGCCGAGCGGTACGAGCGGCGGCACGCCCGACCGGCAGTCGGCAGCGGCGAACGGGCAGCGGGGCTCGAACAGGCATCCGGGCGGCTCGGTCTGCTCGTCCAGCGGGCCGAGCGGCGCTGGCTGGTCACTGCCGGGCTCCTCGAGCCCGCGCAGCACCGGGATCGCGGCCAGCAGGCACTGGGTGTATGGGTGGACCGGGCTGTTGATAACGGCTTCGGTGCCGCCGTGCTCGACCACCATGCCGCGGTACAGAACGTACATGTCGCCGTCGCTGCCGATGTAACGGGCGGTAGCGACGTCGTGCGTGATGAAAAGAACGGCCACGCCCAGGCGTTCCCGCAGGTCGCGCATTAGCCGCAGGATACCAAGCCGCAGCGAGACGTCGATCATGGAGACAGCCTCGTCGGCTACCAGCACCTCGGGGTCCACAGTCAGCGCCCGCGCGATCACCACCCGCTGGCGCATCCCGCCGGACAGCATGTGCGGGTAGCGCGGCAGCACGTAGCCGGGGTCGAGGCCGACCAGCTCGAGCAGCTCGTCACGGCGGCTGCGGATCCAGTCCTGGCCCTTCCCGAGCTGACCGGCCCGCAGGGCCAGCGGACTGCCCAGGATCGTCTCGATCGTGTGGGTCGGGTTCAGCGCCGAGTACGGGTCCTGATGGATCATCTGGATGCGCCGGAAGTACGGTGCCCGCTGCCGCCGCCGCAGCGAGCTCATCGACTGCCCGCCGATCACCAGCTCGCCCCCGTCGAAGTCCTCCATCCCGCAGAGGATCCGGCCGAGCGTCGTCTTGCCGCAGCCGGACTCGCCGATGAACGTGACCGCGCCGCTGTCGGGGATCGTGAAGTCGACGCCGCGCACCGCCCGGACCGGGCTGCGGCCGAGCAGGCCGCCACGGCCGGGGAACGTGCGGGTAATCCCCCGAGCCTCAATCATGCCCAGCCTCAATCATGCACAGCCTCCACAGCGAAGCAGGCCACTCCCCGATCACCGTGCTCTACATATGCCGGCTCGGCGTCGGCGCAGGATGGCATGGCCAGCGGACAGCGCTCGCGGAACACGCAGCCCTGCCGTGGGATCGAGGCCAGGTCCGGCGGGCGGCCGGGCAGCGGCTGGGCCAGGTCCGCGTCGCCGGTGATCCGCGGCATCGCGCCGAGCAGCGCGCGGGTGTACGGGTGCCGCGGGCTGGCCAGCAGATCAGCCGTCGGCCCCTGCTCCACGATGCGGCCCGCGTACATGACAGCTGTCCGGTCGGCCAGGTCGCCGACCACGCCCAGGTCGTGCGAGATGATCAGCGTCGTGAGCTGGCGCCTTGCGTGCACGTCCCTGATGACCTGCAGCACCCCGGCCTGGGACAGCATGTCAAGGGCGGTCGTCGGCTCGTCGAGTATCAGCACATGCGCGTTGAGGACCAGCGCGAACACGATCCCGACTCGCTGGCGCATGCCCCCGGACAGCTCATGCTGATATGAAGCCAGAACGCGGGCCGAGTCCAGGCCCATCTCGTCGATGAGCTCCCGGGCGCGGTGCAGCAAAGCCCGGCGGTCGCTCACGCCGTGCGAGCGGCCCAGGTCGAGGAGCTGCTTTCCCACCGGCTTCAGCGGGTTCAGCGAGTTCTGCGACGCCTGGAACACGTAACCGATTGTGGCTCCCCGCACCTGGCGCAGCCCGGAACCGCGCAGGCCGAGCACGTCACCGAGGCCATCGATCTCCACGCTGCCCGAGGTCACCTGGCCCGGCGGGGGTACCGCGTTCAGCAGCGACAGCGCCAGCGTCGACTTGCCCGAGCCGGACTCACCGACCAGGCCGGTGATCTGGCCAGCGGGCAGGTCCAGCGAGACATGCGAGACCGCAGGCAGCTCGCCGTCTTGCGTGGCGAAAGCCACGGTCAGATTTTGAACGCTCACCGACGGGGCAGCGTTCTGGATGCTTGTCGTGACTGCGGGGATAGGAGCTGCCATCAGATCTCCCGCAGCCGGGGGTTGAACCACTCGTCGACTGCGTTGAGGACCAGCACGATGCCCAGCGTGAGCAGCAGGATGCAGACCAGCGGCGAAAGAACGTAGGCGAGTGCATGGGTGCTTGTCAGCGCGCCGCCGGAGAACACGGCGATGTTGAGCATGACGCCCCAGTTGTTGGCATTGAACGGGACCACGCCGAGGAAGTACAGGCCAGCTTCGGCGTAGATCGCGCCGGTTATCGACAACAGCAGGTTCATCGCTATGTAGGGGGCAACGTTCGGCAGAACCTCACGGGAAATGATGTGCCG
>Ga0335074_10013814_pt1 | contig 11346 bp, 8 predicted proteins | sample Lox_Sample_23_FD_206715 | JGI IMG/M metagenome (GOLD analysis project Ga0335074, IMG submission 206715) | Soil microbial communities from Loxahatchee National Wildlife Refuge, Florida, United States - Lox_Sample_2.3 | ecosystem: Environmental > Terrestrial > Soil > Wetlands | place: USA: Florida...
TGCACGAGCGCAGCATCCGCCGCAGCGACGCGCTCAACGAGCAGCTGCAATCGGCGCTGAACAGTCGCGTCGTCATCGAGCAGGCCAAGGGCAAGCTGGCCGAGCGCCTCGGCCTCGACATGAGCGACGCGTTCATCGTGCTGCGCGACCACTCCCGCTCGCACAACCGCCGCCTGTCCGACGTGGCCCGCGCCTTGGTCGAAGGCACCGAGACCATCGCCGACCCCCGGCTCGGGCCGGACCGGTCCTAGTCGGACGGGTCCCGGCCGGACCAGTTCTAGCCGGCCGGGCTCGCCAGGGCAACGGACGCGGCGAGGACCGTGGCGGCGGCGGTCACCGACCGGCACAGGCGGCTGGCCCGGCCGATGTCGGCGGGCTCGGGCGGGCGGCCGAGGCCGAGCCCGGGCCGGTGCTCGGCCCGGCCCGCGTAGCTGAGCGGCCCGCCCAGCCGGACCCCGAGCGCGCCCGCGAAGGCGGCCTCGCACCAGCCCGCGTTCGGGCTCGGATGCCGCCCGCCGTGGTCAAGCGCGATCCGCCAGGTGGCGGCCGGCCGGCCGCCGACGACGGGAGCGCAGGCCGCCGCCAGCAGCGCCGTGACGCGGGCGGGGGCCCAGTTGACGACGTCGTCGAGGCGGGCCGAGGCCCAGCCGAACTGCTCGTAACGCGGCGAGTGGTGCCCGACCATGGCGTCGAGGGTGTTGGCGGCCCGGTAGCCGGCCAGGCCCGGCGGCCCCGCCAGCGCTCCCCACAGCAGCGGGGCGACGATCGCGTCGGAGGTGTTCTCCGCCACCGACTCCACTACCGCCCGGGCGATCCCGGCCACGTCCAGCCCGGCCGGGTCCCGGCCGACGAGGTTCGGCAGCAGCCGGCGCGCGCCCGGCAGGTCGCCAGTTTCAAGCGCGCGTCCAATTCGGCTTGCCTCCCTGGTCAGGGAGCTGGCGCCGGTGACCGCCCAGGTGACGGTGCCGGCCCAGGCCAGCCGGGTGGCGGGGCGGCGCCGGGAGATCCGCGCGGCCGCCAGCGCGGGACCGATCGCGAGCGCCTCGCAGCAGCCGGTGAAGACCACGCCGCGCGGCTTTGCGTCCGCGTAGAGCGCGCGCTCGACCAGCGTCGCGGCCCGGCCGAAGAGCGCGACCGGATGACCGCGACGGGGGTCGCCGACCAGCGCGTCGGCCAGCACGCCGGCCGTGATGCCGCCCGCCAGCGGCCAGTCCGCTGACCGCGCGCTCGGTTTCCTCACGGTTTGTGCCTCACAATCGCGGCCTCACAGTCCCGGCTTCGGCAGTCCCGGCTTCCACCGCTCCCGCTTTCACAGTCCCGGCCGGAGGGTGGGCAGGCGGGGGGTCGGGCCCTGCTCGATGAGGCGCAGCAAAGCGGCGGTGTCGAGGTGCTCTTCGACCGCGTCGGCGAGCGTGTCGAACTGCGCCTGCCGGGCGGCGGCGAACGAGGTACCGGGCGCAGGGGCGAAGTTCCGGCCCGCGAGCCGGGCGGTCTCGGTGAGATAGGCCCGGCGGAACTCGTCGTTCTCCAGGATCCCGTGCCACAGGGTGCCGCTGACGGCGCCGTAGCGGCAGCCGTCGAGCGCCGTCCCGCTGCCGTGGGGGACGCTTCCTCCCGGATCGTCGGTGAACCACGCCTCGCCGCCGCGCACGTCGACGAGGCCGTGATGGATCTCGTAGCCGGCGACCGGAATCCCGCCCGCGTACCCGGCCGGGCGGCCGAGAGTCTTGTCGGCCGCGAACCGGGTCACCACCGGCAGCAGGCCAAGCCCGGCGAAGACGCCGTCCCCGGCGACGCTGCCCTCGGCCGCGCCGGCCGCGTTCTCGACATCGTCGTGGATGACCGTGCCGAGCATCTGGTAGCCGCCGCAGATCGCCAGGATGGGCTTGCGGTCGGCCGCCCGGCGCTTGAGCGCGCCGTCCAGGCCCTGGCGACGGAGCCAGCCCAGGTCGGCGACGGTGGCCCTGGTGCCCGGCACGACGACCAGGTCGGCGTCGGCGAGCTCGGCCGGGGTGGTGACGAAGCGGACGGCGACGCCGGGCTCGAGCGCGAGCGCGTCGATGTCGGTGAAGTTGGAGATGCACGGCAGCCGGATCACCGCGGCTCGCAGGATGTCCCCCGTCGCCCGCCCGCCGGGCGGCCGAATGGCGTACGGGCGCTCGGTGGCGACGGCGTCCTCCGCGTCGATCCAGATCCCGTCCAGGTAGGGCAGCACCCCGAGGACCGGACGGCCGGTCAGCGCGCCGATCTGGGTGAGGGCCGGGTCAAGGAGCTCGCGATGGCCGCGGAACTTGTTGATGACGAAGCCGCTGAGATGCGACTGATCGGCGGCGTCAAGCAGCGCCAGGGTGCCGTAGAGGGCGGCGAAGACGCCGCCGCGGTCAATGTCGCCGACGACGATGACCGGCAGCTCCCTGGCCCGGGCGAGTCCCATGTTGACGATGTCATCGCGGCGCAGGTTGATCTCGGCCGGCGAGCCCGCTCCCTCGCAAATCACCACGTCGAACCGGGAGCGCAGGTCGTCGTAGGCGTCGAGCACGACGCCGCGCAACCGGGCCCGCCCCTCGCCCGACCCCCAGTAGCCGGTGACGCTCGTCTCGCCGACCGCCCGGCCGAGCAGGACGACCTGGCTGCGGAGATTGCCGCCGGGCTTGAGCAGCACCGGGTTCATCGCGGCCTCGGCCGGCACCCCGGCCGCAGCCGCCTGCATCGCCTGCGCACGGCCGATCTCGGCCCCGTCCGGCGCGACCATCGAGTTGTTGGACATGTTCTGCGCCTTGAACGGCGCGACCCGCACCCCCTGCCGGGCGAGCCAGCGGCAGATCCCGGCGGTGATGACCGACTTGCCGGCGTCAGACGTGGTGCCCGCCACCAGTAGCGAGCCGCTTGTTGTGGGCACCGTCCCGCTCCTTCCCGAGCCGTCGGCGGGGACGCGTCGGCGGGCGCCCGCTGCGCCAGGGTCGCACAGCAAAGAAACGATAGCCGCCGACGACGGTACCGCAACCCTCAACCGTTAGGCGCCACGTCAGCGCAGGCTAGAAACGGTTCCTACAAGAGGGTCGCACTTGCGAGTGATTCGCATCTGTCGCTACGCTCTGAAGAATACGTAAGGGATCCGGGGGCGCTCACCGCGCGGCCCTGCCAGCTGAGGGGAGCCGTTCATGGCCACGGAGACCATCGCCAGGAAGCCGGGCGTCTCCGTCATGATCAGGCAGTCGTTCACGGCCATGTCAGCCCCGGAGCGCTTCCGGGTCATCGCCATGTACGGCGCGATCATCTTTCTGCACCTGCTCGGGTTCTTCATCTTCATCGTGTTCGTGGTGCCCGCCCACTACAAGGGGCTCGGCATCGGCCTCAGCCTCACCGCCTACACCCTCGGCCTGAGGCACGCCTTCGACGCGGACCATATTTCCGCGATCGACAACACCACCCGCAAGGTAATGGGCGAGCGGCAGGGCACCGGTAAGCCGCGACCGTTGTCGTTCGGGTTCTTCTTCTCCCTGGGCCACTCGACCATCGTGGTCGCGATCGGGGTCGGCATCGTGGTCGCCGAGAAGACGGTGTTCGGCGCGGTCTCGGACAGCGGCTCGGGCCTGGAGCAGTTCGGCGGATTGTTCGGCACGATCGTCTCCGCCTCCTTCCTGTTCCTCATCGGCCTGCTCAACCTGGTGATCCTGGCCGGGATCGTGCGGGTCTTCCGGTCGATGCGACGCGGTGACTTCGACGAGGCGGAGCTGGAACGGCAACTGGAGAACCGCGGGTTCTTCTACCGCTTCTTCGGCCGGTGGATGAAGTCCATCACCAGGGGATGGCAGATGTACCCGGTCGGGGTCGTCTTCGGCATGGGCTTCGACACCGCGACCGAGGTCGCGCTGCTGGCCACCACCGCGCTGCTGGCTTCCCAGCATGTCCCGTGGTACGCGATCATGTGCCTGCCGATCCTGTTCACGGCGGGGATGACGCTGTTGGACACGACCGACGGGCTGTTCATGAACCTGGCCTACGGGTGGGCGTTCTTCAACCCGGTTCGCAAGGTGTACTACAACCTCGCCATCACCGGGCTGTCGGTCGCCATCTGCTTCTTCATCGGCGGGGTGGAGACGCTGGGGCTGTTCCCGCAGGAGATCGGCGGCCTGAGCCGGACCAGCGGCTTCTGGGGCTTCATGTACAACTTCGACATCAACAAGGCCGGCTTCGTCATCGTCGGCATGTTCATCTTCACCTGGGCCGCCGCCATGATCATCTGGCGTTACGGCCACATCGAGGAGAAGTGGTCGGCCCGCCTCCAGCGCGGCCGCGAGGATACGGCCGAGCGGGCCATCTAATAAGGCCGCGAGCCGCCCGTCAGCAGGCAATCCACCGCAGAACCGGCCGAACCGACGCCGCGATAGTGTGCTGTGAATGCACGCACCTGAGAACGCCGGCCTCGGGCACCACGGCGACGCCGACCTCGTTCCCGGCCTGGTCGACCTCGCGGTCAACGTCCGGTCGTCGGGGACGCCGAGCTGGCTCGCGGCGCGGATCCGCGGGGCGGATCTGGCCGCGTACCCGGATCAGGGCGCGGCGGTAACGGCAGTCGCGGCCCGTCATCGCCGGGCGGCCGACGAGGTGCTGCTCACCGCCGGTGCGGCCGAGGCCTTCGTCCTGCTGGCGCGGGCGCTGAGACCGCGCCACGCGGTCGTCGTCCACCCTCAGTTCACCGAGCCGGAGGCCGCCCTGCGCGCCGCCGGCCACCAGGTCGACCGCGTGATCCTGCCGTTCCCGTTCGCGCTTGACCCGACGCTGGTCCCGGCCGACGCGGACCTGGTCTTCATCGGCAACCCGACCAACCCGACGTCGGTCGCCCACCCGCGTGACGGGCTGCTCGGGCTGGTGCGCCCGGGGCGGATCGTGGTCGTCGACGAGGCCTTCGCCGACTGCCTGCCGGGCGAGCCGGAGTCGGTCGCGGGCCACGGCGGCCTCGACGGGCTGGTTGTGATCAGAAGCCTGACCAAGACATGGGCGCTGGCCGGGCTGCGGGTGGGCTACCTGCTGGCCGCACCGGACATCGTCCGGCTGCTGGCGGCGGCGCAGCCGCCGTGGCCGGTCTCCTCGCCCGCGCTGGAGGCGTGCATCGCCACCGCGTCCGACGCCGCCGCGCGCGAGGTCGAAGCCTGGTCGCGCGGCCTGGCGGCCGAGCGCGCTCACCTGCTTGACCGGCTCGCGGGCATCGACGGGGTGCGGATGGTAGCGGCCGCGGCGGCGTCGTTCGTGCTGCTCGACACCGGGATCGCCGACGTGCGGACTCGCCTGCATCGGCACGGATTCGCCGTCCGGCGCGGTGAGACGTTCCCCGGCTTGCGGCCGGGGTGGATTCGCGTCGCCGTCCGCGACACTGAGACCTCCGACCGCTTCAGCGCCGCACTGCGGGCGGCGATCGCCGACGGGCCGCCGGGCGACTCGACTGTGCCCACGGGGACGGCGCCAACCCGGACCCGGCCAGCCGAGGCCCAGTTCGCCGTTGCCCGGCCTGCCGAAACCCGCGAGCGCCGGGCCGGACGGCGGGTCCTCGTGCTCGGCGGCAGCCGGTCGGGGAAGTCCCGGCACGCCGAGCAGCTGCTTTCCGGTGCGGCTGCGGTGACCTATGTCGCGACCGCGCAGGGCGACCCGGCCGACGCGGAGTGGACGGCTCGGATCGAGCGGCACCGCACGCGCCGCCCGGCCGGATGGTCCACGGCTGAAACGACAGACCCGGCCAAAGTCATTCATCAGGCGGACGCCGGGGCGCTGCTGATCGACAGCGTCACCACCTGGCTGGCTCAGGTCATGGACGACTGCGGCTGCTGGTCCGAGGTCAAGCCGGAGGACGCGGACCGGCGGCTTGATGACGCGCTCGACACGCTGATCGACGCGTGGGCGGCCGCCGCGGTCACCGTGGTGGCGGTGAGCGACGAGGTCGGCAGCGGAATCGTGCCCGCCACCGCCTCGGGTCGACGGTTCCGTGATGCGCTCGGCGAGCTCAACCAGCGGCTGGCGACGGCGGCGGACGAGGTATGGCTCGTCACCGCCGGGATACCGCGCAGGCTCCGATGAGCTCCCGGCTGGCTCGATCCCTCAGCATGTTCACGATCGTCCCGGTTCAGGTCCCGGTCGACCTGCAGCCCGGGGAAGGCACCGGCGCGCTGCTCTGGCTGCCGGTCGTGGGTGCCTTCGCCGGCGCGGCGGCCGCGCTGCCGGCCTCGGCCATCCGCGAATGGACGCCGCACGCGAACCTGCTCGGGGCCGTGCTCGCCGTCGCGGTGCTTGCGCTGCTGAGCCGGTGCCTGCACCTGGACGGGCTGGCCGACACGGCCGATGGCCTCGGCAGCGGCGCGCCGGCGGCCCGGGCGCTGGAGATCATGAGGCAGTCCGACATCGGCCCGTTCGGCGTCGTCACCCTCATCTTCGTTCTCGGCGCCGACGTCGCCGCGCTCGGCAGTATGCAAGGCGGGCCGTGGACGCCGGTCGCGGTCGTGGCGGTCGCCGCCGCAACCGGGCGGGTCGCCGCCGTCCACGCGGCCGTCGAGGGCGTCCGGCCGGCCCGCACGTCCGGCTTCGGGAGCGTCGTCGCCAACCACGTTCCGCTCGCGGCGGCGGTCGCCTGGACCGCGGGGGTCCTCGGCCTGGGCGCGGCCATCGCCATTGGCCTGTCCATTCCGGTCGGCTGGGTCCTGCTCCCTCAGGCCATCGCGCTGGCCGCCGCCTACCTGTTCAGGCTGCACGCGGTCCGGCGGCTTGGCGGCGTCACCGGCGACGTGTTCGGCGCGCTGATCGAGTCCGCCACCGCGGTCACGCTGATGGGCGTGGCGCTGCGATGAGCGAGCAGGACGAGCGGACCTGGCCGCGCCCGGTTCCCCTGGTCGGAGATCCCACGTCGGCGGCCGATCGGTCGGTCGACCCGGCCGGCTGGTCGCTCGGCGAGCCAACGATCGCCGCTCTGCACACGGTGCTCGCCGCGCGGCGTGATGTCCGCCGCTACCGGCCCGACCCGGTGCCTGCCGAGCTGCTCCGTCAGGTGCTGACCGCCGGTCACCAGGCGCCGTCGGTCGGGCACTCGCAACCGTGGCGGTTCATCGTGATCAGCGAGCAGGTCACCCGTGACCGGGCCGCGCTGCTCGCGGACCGCGAGCGGCTCCGGCAGGCCGGGCAGCTCACCCCCGATCGGCGCGCCAGGCTGCTCGACCTCCAGCTCGACGGCATCCGGGAGGCCCCGGTCGGCGTCGTCGTCGCCTGCGACCGCCGGGCGCCCGCGGCCGGGGTTCTCGGCCGGGCGACCCTGGGCGACGCTGACCTGTGGAGCTGCGCCTGCGCGGTCGAGAACATGTGGCTGGCCGCTCGCGCGGCCGGCCTCGGCCTCGGCTGGGTGACGCTCTTTCAGCCCGCCGACCTGGCCGAGCTGCTGAGCCTGCCGGACGGCGTTGAAACCCTCGGCTGGCTCTGCCTCGGCTGGCCGGACGAGCGGCCGCCCGATCCGGGGCTCGAGCGGCAGGGGTGGTCACGGCGGCTGCCTCTAGACGACGTCGTGATCAGCGAGCGATGGCCATCGGCCAACGAGCCGTCACCCCCGATCTCCCACCTCGCCGGTCCGGACCAGCGGGCCGTGGTGGCCGGCCGGGACACCGGCGATGACCGGCTGACCGTCCCCGGATCTCTCGGCGTTCTCGATACGGCGGTCAACCGGGTGCTCGCGCTCAACCCGGTGCCGCCGACGGGCGGAACGCTGATCGTCGCGGCGGCCGACCATCCGGTCGCCCGGCATGGGATCTCCGCCTTCTCCCCCTCGGTCACCGCCGATGTCCTCGCCGCCACGCGGGACGGGGTCTCGCTCGGAGCCGCGACTTCACGGCAGGCCGGACTGCGGGTGGAAGCGGTGCGCGCTCGCCCGGCCGGTCTCGTGGGCGATCTCGTCGAATCGGACGCCATGCGCGTCGACGACGTCAACCGCCTCATCGAACAGGGCCAGGCCCTCGGGCGCCGCCTCGCGAACCATGGTCTTATCTGCCTGGGCGAGGTGGGCATCGGCAACACCACCGTCGCGGCCGCGCTGACCTGCGTGCTCCTCGACCTCTCGCCTGAGGCCGCCGTCGGCCTGGGGGCGAGCGCCGACGCCGCGATGGTCGAGCGCAAACGCGAAGTCATCGCCCGCGCCCTCGCCCGGGCGCGGGCCGACCACGGTGACGGACTGCGCGACCCGCGCGTCCTCGCGGCGGCCCTCGGCGGTCCGGAGGTCGCGCTGCTGACGGGCGTCACCCTCGCGGCCGCGGAACGCCGCGTCCCGGTCGTGCTCGACGGTCTCGTCACCTCGATCGCGGCGCTGCTCGCGGTCCGCCTGGAACCGGCGGTGCAGAGCACGCTCATCGCGGGACAGGAAAGCAGAGAACTCGCCCACGGCGCCGTCCTCGACGACCTCGGCCTGGAGCCGCTGCTGCGGCTGCGGCTGCGCTCGGGCGAGGGAGTCGGCGCCTGCCTGGCCGCCCAGCTGCTGCTCACAGCGTTGCGGGCACGGGAAGCGACCGCCCGCGTCACCGAACCATGACCACATGGGTCAACCGACGCCTGAGGGTGGCGCAAGGGCGGCGGTGAACCCGCCCAGGGCGTCCTGACCGCCGGCCGTCTCAACCGCGCAGGTGGCCACCGAGTTCCGGAGCCCAGATCAACCCGCGGGCCTACGCCAGTCAACCCAGGAGCCGATGACGGCGACGGGGCCGCGGCATACGGTGAGCGATATCCGGCCGGCCGGTCTGGATGGAGAAGTCGGAGAATCACCATGCAAGCGCTCAAACTCGCCATCGGCATCGCCTGGATCGTGTTCTGGATCTACTGGCTCGCGTCCGCCGCCACCAGCAAGGCGAGCGTCCGGGGCGGCTGGCGGACCCGGCTGACCGGGGTCAGCGTGGTCGCGGTCATCGTGATCGCCGACGCCTTCCGCGGCGGCGGGCTGGCCGTGCACAGCGTGATCCTGGCGGGCGTCGGGGCGGCGCTGTTCGCCTGCGGCATCGCGCTCGCGGTCTGGGCCCGCCTGCACCTCGGCCGGAACTGGGGGATGCCGATGACGCAGCGGGCCGAGCCCGAGCTCATCACCTCCGGCCCCTACCGGTTCGTCCGCCACCCCATCTACTCCGGGCTGCTGACCGCGATGCTGGGGACGGTGCTGGTCAACAACCTGCTCGGCCTGATCGTGGTCGCCGTGCTGATCGCGTACTTCTACTACTGCGGGACGGTCGAGGAGCGCAATCTTGTGTCCACCTTCCCGGCCGCCTACCCGGAGTACCAGGGCAGGACGAAGATGCTCATTCCCTTCCTCCTTTAGGCGGGCGAGTAGGCGGGCGAGCGCGGCGCACTCCTACAGCGTGTCGTACTTCCCGGGGGCCGTCAGCGGGGAAGGTCGCCGGCGTGAGTAGATTCGACACAGAACGAGAGGAGGTGCGCGCGTGGCCATCGCCGCACTCGTGCTGTGGATATGCACCGTTGCCGTCGGCGCCTACCTGCTGGCGACGGCGCGCCGGTACGGGAACACCGAGGCCGTGCCTTCCGAACCGGTCTCCGTCGCGGCCGGGCAGCCCTCGGCCTCGCCAGCCGACGCCCCCGCCCCCGCCCCCGCGGCGCCGGCCCGCGCCAAGGACCCGTTCGCCCCGCCGTCGCTGCAGCGCGACCGGAGCGAGTCACTGCCCCTCACGCGGGCGCTGGTCGAGTTCGCCCACCCCGCGCTGGGGATGACCGGCTTCGGCTTCTGGTTCGGCTACCTGGTCAGCCGCGACCGGATCTTCCTCGCGATCAGCCTCGGCATCCTGCTCGGGACGATCTGCGCCGGCCTCACCTGGTTCACCGTCAACAGCCGCGCCGTCAAGCGCGTGGCGGCGGCAGAGGCGGCCGGCCGGCCCGGGCTCGAGGACCCCCGATTCGCCCCGCACACCTACTCGCCCCGCGTGCTCATCGTGCATGGGGCGGGCGCGGCCCTCACCCTGCTGATCGCCGCCCTGATCACCGCGCGCGTGTAGATTTTCAAGCTTGATCGGGTACGGCTGTAGATTTATCCGTGCAAGTGGCGATTGTCACGCAAATTCTTCTCAAAGCATGGCTTGCACGCCCATAACATCGACGGGTGACTGACGCGCCTCCAGGTCCGGTGACCATCTTCGGCCCCGACTTTCCCTTCGCCTACGACGACTGGCTGAGCCATCCCGCGGGCCTCGCCTCGATTCCCGAGTCGTCGCACGGCGCCACGGTCGCCGTCGTCGGGGCGGGGCTGGCCGGGATGGTGGCCGCCTACGAGCTCATGGAGCTCGGGCTCCGGCCGGTCGTCTACGAGTCCGCGCGAATCGGCGGGCGGCTGCGCTCGCACCGGTTCGAGGGGGCCGACGGGGTCATCGCCGAGCTCGGCGGCATGCGGTTCCCGGTCTCCGGCCGGTCCTTTTTCCACTACGCCAGCCGGCTCGGCCTCGAGAGCGCCCCGTTCCCGAACCCGCTGACCGAGGCGGCCGGCGCCACCTTCATCGACATCGCCGGCCGGACCTTCCACGGCAGCACGCTCGACGACCTCCCGCTGGAGCTGTCGGAAGTGTCGGACGCCTGGGACCAGGCCCTCGAGGAGATCGGCTTCTCGGCCCTGCAGGACGCGATCAGGGCGCGCGACACCGGCACGCTCAAGCGGCTGTGGGACGAGCTGGTGCCGCAGTGGGATGGCCGCACCTTCTACGACTTCATCGACACCTCGCAGGCGTTCTCGAAGCTGCCGTTCTTCTACCGGGAGATGTTCGGGCTGGTCGGCTTCGGAACCGGCGGCTGGGACTCCGACTTCCCGAACTCGATGCTCGAGATCCTGCGGGTCGTGCTCACCAACTGCGACACCGACCAGCAGCTGATTGTCGGCGGGGTGGAACGGCTGCCCCGGGGACTGTGGACCCTGCCGGTCAGCGACCGGAGCCCGTGGCCGGTCGGCACCACGCTCGCGAGCCTGCACGGGGGTGTGCCGCGGCCGGGCGTCGCCGCCATCGCCCGTCACCCGGACGGCACCGACTTCATCGTGCGGGACCGGTGGGGCACCAGCCGGTCCCACCCGGCCGTGCTCACCACCTGCCAGAGCTGGCTGCTCACGACCCAGATCGACTGCGACGAGAGCCTGTTCTCGCAGGAGCTGTGGATGGCCCTCGACCGGACCCGCTACATGCAGGCGTCGAAGACGTTCGTGATGGTCGACCGGCCGTTCTGGAAGGAGATCGACCCCGACACCGGCCTCCCGCTGATGGGCATGACGCTCACCGACCGGCTCACCCGCGGCACCTACCTGTTTGACAACGGGCCCGATCAGCCGGCCGTGATCTGCCTGAC
>Ga0335074_10013815_pt1 | contig 11346 bp, 8 predicted proteins | sample Lox_Sample_23_FD_206715 | JGI IMG/M metagenome (GOLD analysis project Ga0335074, IMG submission 206715) | Soil microbial communities from Loxahatchee National Wildlife Refuge, Florida, United States - Lox_Sample_2.3 | ecosystem: Environmental > Terrestrial > Soil > Wetlands | place: USA: Florida...
CGATTATCACGACGATCAGGATGCCGCCCGCGACGTACCTGAGCGTGTGGTGAGTCGCTTTCGCCGGTTTGGCTTTGGAGACCGCGATCGCGTAGTGGGCCCCGTTCGCGCCCGCCAGCACGATCAGGTGTTCCTGAACGCCTGAGCCGTGGTATACGACCGTGTAGTGGGCGTGGTTGACCATCGACACGTGCACGTGCCCGGGCGCGGGGCTCGGGTGGAACGTCAGGGCAACCACTTCGCGGTGCTTCAGCTGACCTTCCAGCGCCGAGAGCCCCTCGGGGGTGAAGTGGATCACGGTTGCCGTGCCTTCGGCGGCGCTCGCAGCCGGGGCGAGGGCGAGGGTTGCGCCGCTCGCTGCGGCGAAGGCGAGGATAGTGGTCGCGGCGACCAGCGCTCGTATCGATCTCACCGACGGGACACTATCGTCGCGGGCCGATGTCGGTAGCATGCCCCGCGCGAGGGACGGTCGTGCACGTACCAGATGCCCGCATCTGCGGGCATCGTCGCCTCCTACTTGCGCGCCGCTTTGATCGCCTTCGCGCGGTCGATTTTGCTCAGCACCACCTTGCGCGGGCGCACCGACTGCGGGGTGACCTCGACGGCCTCGTCGCTGCGCACGAACTCCAGGGCCTCATCCAGCGTCGGCTTGTGGTGGGTGTCCAGGCGCACGAGCACGTCGGAGGTCGAGGAGCGCATGTTCGTGAGGTGCTTCTCCTTGCACGGGTTCACGTCGAGGTCCTCCGCGCGGGCGTTCTCGCCGATGATCATCCCTTCGTATACCTCCTCGCCGGGTCCGACAAACAACGTCCCCCGCTCCTGCAGAGTCATCAGCGAGTACGTCGCGGTCTGCCCGCGGCGATCTGCCACGAGCGCGCCGGTCGTGCGCGTGATGATCTCGCCCGCCCACGGCTCCCAACACTCGAACACGTGGTGCATGATCCCCGTCCCGCGCGTCTCGGTCAGGAACTCCGTGCGGAACCCGATCAGCCCGCGCGCCGGCACCAGGTAGTCCATCCGCACCCAGCCGGTGCCGTGGTTGGCCATGTGCTCCATCCGGCCCCTGCGCGCCGCCAACAGCTGGGTGACGGTGCCGACGTGCTCCTCGGGCACGTCCACCGACAGGCGCTCCACCGGCTCGTTGCGCTTGCCGTCGATCTCGCGCTCGAGCACGTGCGGCTGCCCGACGGTCAGCTCGAACCCCTCGCGGCGCATCATCTCCACGAGGATCGCGAGCTGCAGCTCGCCGCGGCCCTGCACCTCAAATGATGTGGGATCCCCGCCCGCCCTTCCCCCGGCCGCCTGCTCCGTGTCGTTGACCCGCAGCGACACGTTGCCGACGAGCTCCTGGTCCAGGCGCGCGCGGATCTGGCGCGCGGTGATCTTGTCACCCTCAAGCCCCGCCAGCGGCGAGGTGTTGACGCCGATCGTGATCGACATCGCCGGTTCGTCGACCGTGATCACGGGCAGCGAACGCGGATCTTGCGGGTCGGCCAGCGTCTCCCCGATCGTGACCTCCGCGATGCCCGCCACCGCGATGATTTCCCCCGGGCCGGCCTCGGGCGCGTCCACGCGATTGAGCGCGTCTGTGACGTACAGCTCTGCGACCTGGGCTTTCTGGATCGAGCCGTCCGCCCGGCACCAGGCGATCTGCTGGCCCTTTTTGATCGTGCCGTTGCGCACGCGACAGATTGCGAGTCGGCCCACGTAGGGGGAGGCGTCGAGGTTCGTGACGAGCGCCTGCAGTGGGTGCTCGGGATCGTGCATAGGCGCCGGAATCCGCTCCAGCAGCAGGTCGAGCAGCGGCGCGAGGCTGCCCTGTGCCGGCAGCGGCTCGGTGTCGGGGTCATAACGCAGCGAGGCGATGCCGGCCTTGGCGTTGGTGTAGACGATGGGGAACTCGATCTGGCTCTCGTCCGCGTCGAGGTCCAGGAACAGCTCGTACACCTCGTCGACCACCTCGCCCACGCGCGCGTCCGGGCGATCGACCTTGTTGACCACGAGGATCACTGGCAGCTTGGCCTCCAGCGCCTTGCGCAGCACAAACCTGGTCTGGGGCAGCGGACCCTCGGAGGCGTCGACCAGCAGCAGCACCCCGTCGACCATCGTCAGCCCGCGCTCGACCTCCCCGCCGAAGTCGGCGTGCCCGGGGGTGTCGACGATGTTGAGCTTGACGCCGTTGTATCTGAGCGAGGTGTTCTTGGCGAGGATCGTGATGCCCTTCTCGCGCTCGAGGTCCATCGAGTCCATCACGCGCGTGGCGACCTCCTGGCCCTCGCGGAACGCGCCCGACTGCCACAGCATCGCGTCCACGAGCGTGGTCTTGCCGTGGTCGACGTGCGCGACGATCGCGACATTCCTTATGTCGTCTCTTGGGACCAACATGCGGCCCGACAGGCTAGCGGCGTACTGCCCTGACGCCTGTGTTCATTGCGAATTTGGCCAGCGCCGAGGGGTAGCGCTCGGCCTTGGCGACCGTCTCCTCGAGCGCGCCGGCGAAGCGGCGGACCTCCGATTCCTCGACCACGAGCGGCGGCAGCGCCTTGATCACGTTCATGCGGTGGCCGGCGACCTGACAGAAGATCTTGTGCTCGTGAAAGAGCGGCACAGTGATGAGCTGGCTGAACAGGCCGGGCTGGCGTCGCTCGACCGACTCCCACATGCGCCGGCCGACCGCGCCCGCGGGCGGTCCGAACTCGATGCCCCACATCAGGCCCAGGCCGCGCACGTCGCGCACCACCTCGTAGCGATCGACCAGCGGGCGGGTCAGCTCCATCAACAGCGCCCCCATCCGCTCGGCACGCTCGATCAAGCCCTCCTCGTCGATCACCGCCAGCGTGGCCAGCGCGGCGACGGCGGCGAGATCGTTGCCGCCGAAGGTGGAGCCGTGACGGACGGCGCGCTCCATCCCGTCGAACACCCGGTCAAACGCCGCGCGCGAGACGAGCACGGCGCCGATCGGCACGAGGCCCCCCGACAGCGCCTTGGACAGGCAGATCAGGTCCGGTTGCAGATCCCAGTGCTCGAGCGCGAGAAAGCGACCGGTGCGCGCGAGGCCGGTCTGGACCTCGTCGCAGACGAACAGCGCGCCGGCCTGGCGGCACAGCCGCTGGGCGCCGGCGAGATAGCCGTCCGGGGGGAGGTGCACGCCCTTGCCCTGGATCGGCTCGACCACGAACGCCGCGACGTCGCTGCCGGACCCAACGCCGCCGTCGACTCCTCCAATGCCGCCGTCCGGACTGCCAGCCCCAGCCAACGCCCGCTCCAGCGCGTCGAGATCGCCCCACGGAACCGAGTCGCAGCCAGGCACCAGAGGTCCAAATCCCTCGCGAAAGATCGCGTCGCCGTTCAGCGACAGCGAGCCCAAAGTCAGCCCGTGGAACGCATGCTCGGCGTACAGAACCCGCGGGCGCCCGGTCGCGGCACGAGCGATCTTGATCGCCGCCTCGACCGCCTCGGTGCCGGTGTTGGCGGGCACCATCGCCCCGACCGAGTCCGGCGCACGGGCAAGCAGTTGCTCGGCAAGCACACCACTCAACAGCGTCACCCCCAGCTGCGGCAGGTTGCCGGTGCGCGCCTGCATGACTTCCTCGACCGCCGCCACCGCCCGGGGGTGCGAGCGCCCGATCGCGAACACGCCATACCCGCCGAACAGGTCGAGATACCGCTCCCCGTCCGAGTCGATCAGGTGCGCCCCCTCGCCGCCGGCCCAAGTCTTGTCGAAGCCCAACGTGCGCAGGATCCGCCCCATCTGCGGGTTCAGATACCGGTCGTTGAGCGCCAGCTCCTCGCCGCTGCGGCGCTCGATCAGCTCACGGATGCCACCGGATGCCAGTCCCTCCGACACCGGATCAGCCTAACCGCTGATAGAGTCATCCAACTCATGGCAGGCGGTCAGACACCCAAGCAGAAACAGTCGCACTCGCGTACGGCCAAGCGCCGCGCGCAGCACAAAATCGCGCCCGCGGGCTCGCAGCTGTGCCCGCAGTGCCATCAGCCCAAGCTGTCGCACCGCGTGTGCACGACGTGCGGGTCCTACAAGGGCCGCGATGTGATCGAGGCCGCTCCCACCCCGCTAGAGGGCTAGTCCGGAGCCTGCACGGTGGCGGGCGACACGCAGCCATCCCCGACCGAGGACCTCGCCACTACCCCGCTGCGCGAGCGTCCCGCGTGGGCGGCGCTGCAGACCCACTTCGAGCAGATCCGTCCCACGCACCTGCGCGAGCTGTTTGCCACTGACCCCACGCGCGGGGAGCGCATGACCGCGCAGGGCGCGGGGCTGTACCTGGACTACTCCAAGAACCGCGTCACCGACGAGACGCTCCAGCTGCTGCAGGCGCTGGCCAAGCAGTCGGGGCTGCACGAGCGCACGCAGGCGATGTTCGCGGGGCAGCGCATCAACGTCTCGGAGAACCGCTCGGTCCTGCACGTCGCGCTGCGCATGCCGCGCTCGGCCTCGCTGATCGTCGACGGCGTCGACGTGGTCGCACAGGTACACGAGGTGCTCGACCGGATGAGCGCGTTCGCCGATCGGGTCCGCTCGGGGGGGTGGCGCGGGCACACGGGCCAGCCGATTCGCAACGTGGTCAACATCGGCATCGGCGGGTCGGATCTCGGGCCGGTGATGGCATATGAGGCGCTGCGCCACTACTCGAAAAGAGACATGACGTTCCGGTTCGTGTCCAACGTCGACTCGACCGACTTCGTCGAGGCCACGCGCGATCTCGATCCGGCACAGACCCTGTTCATCGTGTCCTCCAAGACGTTCACGACCCTTGAGACGATGACCAACGCGCGCTCCGCACGGGAGTGGGTCCTCGCGGGCCTGGGCGTGGGCGCTGGGGGCGACGAAAGTGGCCGCGACAGCGGGGCCGGCGGCAGCGGAGTCGGCGGCGGCGGCAGCAACGGGGGCGGCGGGGACGAGAACGCGGCGATCGCCAAGCACTTCGTCGCGGTCTCCACCAACGCCGCCGGCGTGGCCGAGTTTGGGATCGACACCGACAACATGTTCGGCTTTTGGGACTGGGTCGGTGGGCGCTACTCGATGGACTCGGCGATCGGCCTGTCGACGATGCTCGCGATCGGGCCCGACCGGTTCGCGGAGATGCTCGCCGGCTTTCACGCGATGGACGAGCACTTCCGCAACACCCCTCCCCAGGACAACCTGCCCGTGCTGATGGGCCTGCTGTCCGTTTGGTATCGGGACTTCTTCGGCGCGCAGACCTGCGCGGTGCTGCCATACGAGCAGTACCTCAAGCGCTTCCCCGCCTACCTGCAGCAGCTGACGATGGAGTCGAACGGCAAGCACGTCACGCTCGACGGCGCCCACGTCGACTACGACACCGGCGCCATCTTCTGGGGCGAGCCGGGCACCAACGGCCAGCATTCCTTCTACCAGCTGATTCATCAGGGCACCACGCTCATCCCCTGCGATCTGATCGGCTTCGGCCAGACGCTGAACCCGCTCGGCTCACACCACGACATCCTCATGTCCAATGTGTTCGCGCAGGCGCAGGCGCTGGCGTTCGGCAAGACGGTGCAGGAGGTGCGGGCGCAGGGCACACCGGAGGCGGTCGTGCCCCACCGCGTGATGGAGGGCAACCGTCCCTCAAACACGATCCTCGCCACCCGTCTTGACCCCCATACGCTCGGGACGCTGGTCGCGTGCTACGAGCACAGCGTGTTCACGCAGGGCGTCATCTGGGGGATCGACTCGTTCGATCAGTGGGGCGTGGAGCTCGGCAAGGTGCTGGCCAAGCAGATCATCCCCGAGCTGACGTCCGAGTCAGAGCCCGAGCTCGCGCACGACAGCTCGACCAACGCCCTGATCCGGCGTTACCGAGCGCTGCGGTCTGCATGAAGACCCCACCACGGCCGAAGCCCCCACCCCACCCGTGTAAAGCCTTTGTGAAAGAGCGGGGCAGTGTATGCACTTTTTGGGTTTTGATAACTATGGTATAGACCATAGTCCCAATAGATAGAATCTAAGCCCTCAAGCCAGTGTCAACGGCGCTAGAGGCAAATACGATGGTTACCAAAACTCAAAAAGAGCACCTCACACCACCCGCCTTTACATTCACTTCACAACGCCCTCTGGCCCGCGCCGCCCGACAGGCAAGACGAACCGCCGCACCGCCTGCGCGAACCCGTCGCGATCGTTGGGGCCGGTGACCCGCCGCGCCGCGCGCTGGACCTCGCGGTCGGCGTTGCCCATCGCGATCGACAACCCCGAGCGGGCGAACATGAGAACGTCGTTGGGCATGTCCCCGATCGTGGCGATCTGCTCTGAGGGAACGTCCAGATGGGCCGACAGGTACTCGACGACGCTGCCCTTGTTGGCCTGGGGATGGGTAACGTCGACGTAGTAGGGCTGCGAGCAGGCCGCGGAGACGTGGTCGCCGAACTGCTCGCGCGCCGCCTGCGCCGCCCGCGCGACCGCGTCGTGGTCGTCGCTGACGCCGACCACCTTGGCGACGTCGCTCAGCCCGTCATAGTCGGCGCGCACGGTGGGCGGGAACTGCACGGTGGCCGCCTCACGGTCGACGTGCGGGCCGTCGGGGTTCTGCACATACCAGTCAGACCCCGCATAGGCCCACACGTCCAGGCCATGCGAGCTCAGCAGCTCAAACACCGGTCCGAGCAGGCGATCGGGGATCGTGCGCTGCTCGAGCACGGTCATGTCGGGGGCCACGATCACGCCCCCGTTGAACGCCGCGGTGGGCGTGCGCACCCGCAACGGCTCGACCAGCATCTGCATCCCCCGCGGCGGGCGGCCGCTCGTCAGCGCGAACGCGATCCCGGCTTCGTCCAGCTCACGCACGGCCGCGATCGCCGCGTCTGTCAGTTCCTTCGCGGAGGTGACCAGCGTGCCGTCGACGTCGGCCAGCAGCAGGCGGATGGACCCGTCGCCGGACATCAGTAGCTCAACACCAGCGCCCCGCCGCCCGCCGGTTCGGCCCCGCCGCCACCGGCCTCGCCCGTACCCGCCTCGATCTCCGGCGGGTCGGTGCGGGCGTAACGGCGCATCAGCACGAAGTCGACGGCCCCCAGCACGACGTACAGCAGCGCGAACCCGGCGATCGTGATGGCGAGCATCGCCGAGGACACATTCGGCGAGTTGGCTTCGGCGGTCTTCAGCAGGCTCTGCACGATCCACGGCTGGCGCCCGACCTCGGTCAGCACCCAGCCCGCGGTGGCGGCGATGAAGGGAAACGCGATCGCGGCGATCGCCGTGCGCAAAAACCAGCGACTGGACTCGAGCCTCCCCTTGCGGTACAGCCACGCGCCGAGCGCGGCGATCAGGAACATCAGCCCACCGAGATAGGCCATCACGCGCATCGACCAGTAGACCGCCTCCACCGGTGGGGTGTACGTACCCGGGCCGTGTTCGGCCTGGGCCTTGGCCTGCAGCTGGTTCAACCCTGGGACGGCGGCGTGAAAGGAGTTGGTGGCCAGGAACGACAGCATGCCGGGGATCGCGATCTGAAACGACGGCGTCGGGTCCGCGGCCGAGAACCCCGCGATCTGAAACAGCGAGAACGAGGCTGGCTGTTCGGTGTTCCACAGCGCCTCGGCCGCGGCGATCTTCATCGGCTGGTCGTGCTCGGTCACGACCCCGAACTCGCTGCCGACGATCAGGTTCACGAACGTGACCGGCACCGCCACGATCAGCGCGACCGCGGCGGCGCGGCGGAACAGCTCGGTGTTGCGCCCGCGCAGCAGGTGCCAGCAGGCGACGCCCAGCACCAGCATCGCTGCGGTGCTCAGCCCGACGAGCAGCGTGTGCATGAGGGCTTTGATCGCGAAGTTGTTGCTCAAGAGCGCCCCCACGCTCGTCAGTTCGGCGTGGCCATGCACGAGCCGGTAGCCGACGGGGTGCTGCATCCACGAGTTGGCGACGAGGATGAAATAGGCCGACAGCCACGTCCCGCCCGCCACCAGCCAGATTGTCGCGAGGTGTACGCGCGGCTTCAGCCGCCCCCAGCCGAAGATCCACAGCCCCAGAAACGCCGACTCCAGGAAGAACGCGGCGAGGCCCTCCATCGCCAGCGGTGCGCCGAACACGTCGCCGACGTACTTGGAGTACACCGACCAGTTCATCCCGAACTCGAACTCCTGCACGAGCCCCGTGACGACGCCGACGGCGAAGTTGATCAGCATCAGCGTGCCGAAGAACCGGGTCAGGCGCAGCCAATGCTCGTCTTTGGTGCGGTGCCACACCGTCTGCATCCCCGCCACGATCGGCGCGAGACCGAGCGTGAGTGGCACGAACAGGAAGTGGTAGATCGAGGTCATCGCGAACTGGATGCGCGCGAGGTCGACGGTCTTCAGCGCAAGCACGAGCCCATTCATCGCCCGGCCCCCCCGGCGCCCGTCTTCATCACCCCGGCCTTCATCGGCCGCTCCTCGGCAGCCGCGCCGCCGGTCCCGAGCCCCCCGGCTGCCGCCCCCCCCGCACCGCCCCCGCCGATCCCGGCCTGGACCGGGATCTGGCCGTGCTCGATCGAGGACAGCTCGCCGTCGATCACCTGGTCCTGGGGCTCGCCCACGCGCGCGCTGATCCAGTCGATCAGCACCTTCAACCGGTGTCCCGGCCCGCCGCCTGACAGGTAGTACATGTGGACCGTCAGGTACGTGAAGAACGCCGGGCGCCCCGACAGCTCGTGGCCACGGATCTCGCACACCGCCTTGCCGCGCCCGACAACGGCCAGCGCGCCCTTGTCGAAATATCGAAACGGCTTGCTCGCGCCGGGCGCGCCGCTCCGGATCGCCTTCGCCACATGGCGTGCCTGCTGGATCGCAACAGTCGCCAGTCCCGGCAGCAGCCTCCCATCCGCCCCCGCCAGCGCGGTGGCATCGCCGATCGCCGAGATCTCCGGATGGCCGGGCACGGTCAGGTCCGGCTGGGTCTGGATGCGCCCCGCGCGGTCGCTCTGCGCACCAGTCGCCCGAGCCAGGGTGGCTGCGAACGGCGCCGCCTGCACGCCCGCGGCCCAGATCGCGGTGCGCGCTTCGATCCGCTCCTGCGTCGAGCTCGCCCGTGCGCCGCCGGTCTGCGTCGCGCGCGCTTCGGTCGCATCGCCAGGCCTCACGCCCGCATCCGTGCGCGTCGTGCCGGTCTGCGTCGTGCGCTCCACCGCGCCATCATCGCCGCTGACCTGGACGGTAACGCCGCGCTCGTCGATCGCGGTCACGCGGGCGCCCTCGCGCACGCTCACCCCGAGCTCGCCCAGATAGCGCGCGACCTTGGCGGACAGGCGCTCGCTGAATGCCGCGGTCACACGCGTGCCGGCGTCGAGCAGGATCACCCGCACCTGATCGCGCGGGTCGATGCGCTTGAAGTACCCCCGCATCGTGTGCCGGGCGACGATCGCCAGATCGCCCGCGAGCTCCACCCCGGTCGGGCCGCCGCCGATCACGACAAACGTCAGCCACTGCGCGCGCTCGGCCGGGTCAGTGCAGCGCTCGGCCTCCTCGAAGCAGCCGTAGATGCGGTTGCGCAGGGCGACGGCGTCGGTGAGCGTCTTCAGGCCGTATGACACCTCGCGCCAGCGATCGTTGCCGAAGTAGGAGGTCTGCGCGCCGCAGGCCACGATCAGGCTGTCGTAGTCCAGGCGCTCGCCCCGGTCGAGCACGACCTGGCGGCGCTCTGTATCGACGTCGGTGGCGCGAGCCATCAGCACGGTCGTGTTGGATGCGCGCTTGACCGCGGCGCGGATAGGCGTGGCGCACTCGCCCGGTGACAGACCGCCGCAGGCCAGCTGGTAGAGCAGCGGCTGGAACAGATGGTGGCTCGTCGGGTCCACGAGCGTCACCTGCACATCGGCGCGCCGCAGCTCGCGCGCGGCGGTCAGCCCGCCGAACCCACCTCCGACAATCACCACACGCCGAGCACTGCGTGGCATGATCGGCATTGAAGATCACGGTACCAGTCCCGCTGGCGCACCGCAGGCGCACCACGAGCGCACCGCAACGCACCGCACAGGCACGGCGGGCACACTGCGAGGTGTGGCGGGGCGCACTGCGAGGTGTGGCAGACGCACCCGCGAGCTGATATCCAATGAATCGAACAGACCGAAGACCCGACGAGATCGAACAAAGGAGCCGGCACGATGGCCACTGACGCACCGATGCAACTGGGAATGGTGGGACTGGGGCGAATGGGCGCCAACATCGTGCGCAGGCTGATGCGCGACGGACATCGCTGCGTGGGCTATGACGTCAGCGCCGACGCGGTCGCCGCGCTGGCGGCCGACGGCGCGACGGGCGCCGACTCGATCGCCGACTTCGTGGCCAAGCTGCAGCCGCCCCGCACCGCCTGGGTGATGGTGCCGGCGGGGGACATCACCGACAAAACGATCGCCGAGCTGGCGCAGGCGATGGAGCCGGGCGACACGATCATCGACGGCGGCAACACCCACTACCACGACGACATCCGACACGCGCACGAGCTGCGCGAGCAAGGGATCCACCACATCGACTGCGGCACCTCCGGCGGCGTGTGGGGGCTGGAGCGCGGCTACTGCCTGATGATCGGTGGCGAGGCCGAGGTCGTGCAGCGGCTCAGCCCGATCTTCGCGACGATCGCCCCGGGCGTCGACTCCGCCCCGCGCACGCCCGGGCGCAGCGGCGAGGCGAGCCCCTCAGAGCAGGGCTACCTGCACTGCGGCCCCAACGGCGCCGGGCACTTCGTGAAGATGGTCCACAACGGGATCGAGTACGGGATCATGGCCGCCTATGCCGAGGGTCTGTCGATCATCCACTCCGCCGACGCCGGCCTGCACACCCAGGAGCAGGACGCCGAGACCACGCCGATGGAGCATCCCGAGTACTACGAGTACGACATCGACACGACCGAGGTCGCCGAGGTATGGCGGCGGGGCAGCGTGATCGGCTCGTGGCTGCTGGACCTGACCGCGGAACAACTGCTGCGCTCACCGCAGCTGTCGGAGTTCGCCGGGCGCGTGTCCGATTCGGGCGAGGGCCGCTGGACCTCGATCGCCGCGATCGACGTGGGCGTGCCCGCGCCGGTGCTCACCTCGGCGCTGTACTCGCGCTTTGCCACCCGGGGCCTGGATGAGTACGCGGGCAAAGTGCAGTCCGCCATGCGCAAGGGCTTTGGCGGGCACGACGAGAAGTCCGCGCCGGCGCACGAAAGCTGAGCGGGCCGATAATTACTGGAACTCGCCCAGCCGCTCGGCGATGATGATGCGGCCGGCGGCCTCGATCAGCGCGAGGTGGGAGAACGCCTGCGGGAAGTTGCCGAGGTGACGGCCGGTCGCGGTGTCGAACTCCTCGGCGTAGAGCCCGAGCGGCGAGGCGATGCGCAGCAGCCGTTCCATCAGA
>Ga0335074_10013816_pt1 | contig 11345 bp, 11 predicted proteins | sample Lox_Sample_23_FD_206715 | JGI IMG/M metagenome (GOLD analysis project Ga0335074, IMG submission 206715) | Soil microbial communities from Loxahatchee National Wildlife Refuge, Florida, United States - Lox_Sample_2.3 | ecosystem: Environmental > Terrestrial > Soil > Wetlands | place: USA...
GGCACGGATTATGGGTATCAGCTTACAGTCAAGAAGGATATGCAGCTTGATGTGGAGCAGAATCTTGCGGGTATCATAAAAGGGAATCTGAGTCTCAATGCGTCGAGCATCGTGCTGGAGGCATCTCAGAAGATAACGCTCAAGGTCGGGAGCAGTACTGTCGTGCTCAATTCGTCTGGTGTCTATCTGGACGGCACGATGGTTTACAATCAGTGCAACGGGCCTGCCGATTCCACGTCGGACCTCACGTTCCAGAATGTGGTGGACGCGGCGCAGGCCGATCCTGGCGAACCCGCGAACGCACGGCAGGGCGGTGCGAGTGGTGCGGGCGGTGCCGCAGCGCCACGCGGATCGCACCAGGTGCAGGCCCAGCACGCCCCGACGACGGGATTGGATGACGACAACATGGTGTCCTCCGACATGGCGCAATGGAGCGGTGACGATGGAGGGGCCGGGTGAACGCCATTGCGCGCCATTCGCCATTACTCGTTCCTGGCAGGTCACGGCTGCGCGTCAAGCCGGTTGACTCCCACTTCACCGATGCCGTGCTGCGGGATCTGTTGACCATCCGGCGAACGTGCGCCGGACGCGCCCTGTTCCGCCGCCTGCGCGAAGCCTGCCGGGTCGTCACCATTGAGAAGCCGAACCCGCCGGTCGATCCGCCGAACGCCTGGACGCAATCGCGCGATCCCGCGAGGCGGGGTGCGATCGAGATGGTGGTCGTCTATGACCCGGCCGATTGGCCGGGCAAGGCGCCGCACAGCGCATTGCCCAGCGACGCCGTGTTGTTTGGCCGATTGCTGGACGCTGCCGCGATGGCCGAAGGGTCGGACCCGCCCGAAGCAACCGACGGCGTGGTATCGCCGGCGATTGTGGGCTATTTGCGGGACAGGGGCGGAGTCGCCGTGCCCTCGTCACCTGCCGGGAATGCGCAACCATGAGCGGCTCCCGCACCGGCGTCGTGGATATCCGGCTGGACTGCCGTCCCGCCAAGCAGGGCAGCGCGCTGCTGTTTCCCTACACCGTGCAGAACCATGGCTCGGTGGACGTTTACGTCATGGATTGTTCGCGTAACGCTGGCCTGCCGCCCCCGGACGCCAAACCTAATCCGCAGGCGGCAGTTGTCCTGCATGGCCCCGGCGATGACGTGACGGTGGGCAAGTTCATCGCTCCGCGCCCCACCGATCGCCGCATTGCAATGCCGGTCATTCCGCTCGCCCGGCACCTGCCGCCGCACGAGACCCTGGAAGGGCGACTCGACCTGCCAACGCCGCTTGCCGAAGCCAGCCCCTACTTCGGCGATCTTCCGCTGTGGCAATACGAGGTCGTGGAGGTCAGCGGCCTGGCCTTTACGATCGGCTACTGGGCCGCCGGCGTTGATGGGCTGGCTGCGCTGCCGCTGGAAGACGCACCGGAGCTGTTCACTGTGGTGACGCGCAACACGGCTCGTAGCGCGCGCCTGGTGTCGCAGCGTTTCCCTACCCACTCTCTGCAATTGTTCAAGCGCACCGACCAGTTTCCGCGTACGATCCCCGGCACCGCCGGATCGGTGGCAACGGGAGAAGCGGCAATGGCGTAGCGGTTCCGTCCGGAATCTGCAGGACATCGGATGGGCGGTGACGCCACGGTGCACCCAGCAGCCATGGCGGGTTCACAGATTCGCCGCCGCCAGAGGCGGAATGCCACGGATCAGATCGGCCGCGCGCTCCGCCAGCATCATGATGATGGCGTTGATGTGGGCCGATGGCATGTCCGGCAATGCCGAGCCATCGACGACCCGCAACGCGTCGATGCCGCGCGCCGTGAGGTCGGGATTCAACACCGCGTCAGGGCCCGAACCCATCGCACACGTACCCAGGGGATGATTGACGGTTACGGCGGTTGCGCGAATCCAGGCCTCGATCCCGGCCTCGTTGTCGCGGCCTGGTTCGGGCGACATCTGGGCGCCCCGGAACGGGTCCAAAACCGGCTGCATCGCGATATCGCGCGCCATGCGCACCCCGTCGCGCAGCGCGGCAAGGTCGGCTGGGTTGGAGAAAAAGTTGAACCGGATGCGCACCGGTGCCAGCGGGTCGGCGGACCGCAGCGAAACCGTGCCGGCGCTTCTCGGATGCAGCAGCACGGGGCGAATGCCGGTGAGTTCCGCCGGCGGCTTTTGCCAGCCGGGAATCCAGGTGCGGGCGTCCTGCGGCCTTGTGGCACCGAGCAGGAACTCGATGTCGGGCGCTTCGAGTTCCGGGTGGGTGCGGACGAACGCGGCACCGCCGAGAGGCATCGTCGCGGCGGGACCATCGCGAAACAGCAACGCGCGGGCCATCGCCAGCGCCGCTCGGTCGAGCCGCAGCGTGCGATGGAACGGCCCGGACCCGCGCCGCCGCCACGCCAGCATGACGGCCAGATGATCGCGCAGATTCTGGCCCACCGGCAGATCGACCAGCGGCGCGATCCCCATCTCGCGCAGGTGCGCAGCCGGTCCGATGCCCGAGAGCATCAGCAATTGCGGTGAATTGAATACGCCGCCGCACAGGATCACCTCACGCGCGGCTGCCGCTTCGTGGGTCTGGCCGTCGGCGAGATAGCGCACGCCGGCGGCACGCGTGCCACGCAACGTCACGGCCAGGGCGTGCGCGCCGGTACGAACGGTGAGGGAAGGCCGCGACATCGCCGGGCGCAAATACGCATTGGCGGCCGATGCGCGGCGGCCGTCGCGGATGGTGAACTGGGCTTTGCCGAAGCCTTCGGGGGCGCCCCCGTTCATGTCCTCGGTCACCGGCCAGCCGGCGAGGCGGCCGGCCTCGCGCCATGCCTCGGCGGCGGGATCGCGCAGGCGGCCCCATTGGGTGCCGAGCGGTCCCGCGCCGCCGCGCCAGGGTGTCTCGCCGTCCTCCCAGGATTCGCTGCGTTTGAAATAGGGCAGCGCGTCGGCGTAGGACCATCCGGCCGCGCCGTCGCGCGCCCAACGGTCGAAATCGCCGCGGTGGCCGCGCGTGTACAGCATGACGTTCACGGAAGACGAACCGCCCAATACCTTGCCGCGGAACACATCCAGCCGGCGGTTCTGCAGGTTGGGTTCGGGCTCGCTCTGATAGTTCCAGTCGAACAAGCGGTGCTGCTGCAGCTTGCCCAGGCCGATCGGAATTTGAATGTAGGGATGGCGGTCGTGGCTGCCGGCTTCCAGCAGAAGAACAGTGGCGCCGGTGTCTTCGGTCAGGCGGTTCGCGAGCACGCAGCCGGCCGAGCCGGCACCGACGATGATGTAGTCGTAGCCGGCGGCCTGGTTCATGGCCGGCCCGCGGCGTGTGTTTCCGACATGCTGGCGGGATGCGGCCGATCTGTTGACCGGTCGAAGCGCCGCGTATCTGGCAGCCCGGCTTTGGCATCGCAGCAGGCGATGCACATTGCGCCGTGGGTGTGCACGTCGCGGCAGTGGTCGCTGTCGCCCGCCATCGGTGTGTCCCTCTTTGTCCTGTTTCCATAACACGGGGTTGCCGGTGACGGCACGAGCATCGCTCGCGAACCGGGCAGGGGGCGGACTCGCCTGCCCGACCGGCCGGTGCAACGATGACGTGTTGGTACATGCGAGACCGCCGATGCGATTTGGGGTGTGCATCTACGAGGGTGTCGAGCCGATCGATCTGGCGACATTCGGCGTGCTGTCGATGGCGCGCCGTATCCGGCCCGAGATCGAAATCTGCACGGTCGCGCCGCGCGCCGGCACGGTGCTGCTGTCGAATGGATTGCGGGTGGTCGCCGATTACGACCTGGCTTCAGCGCCGGTGCTGGACGTGCTCATCGTGACCGGCGGCCCGGGCTGGGTGGCGCAATCGCAGTCGCCGGACATGTTGGCCTTCCTGCGCCGCCGTGCCGCGGACACCTTGCTGGTATCGGTGTGCACCGGCGGTATGATCCTGGGCGCCAGCGGCGTCTTGGACGGGCACACGGCAACGACGAAGCGCGAAGTGGTGCCGCCAGAGCAATCACCCTTGCAGGTGATGCGTGAGCGATGGCCATCGATTGATGCGCGCGAGGCGAGTATGGTGGATGCGGGAGCGTTGGTAACAGGCGGCGGCGTCACGCTCTGCATCGACACGACGTTGCACGTCCTGGCGCGCTTGTTCGGCGAGGACATGGCGCGACAAACCGCGAGGATCCTGGAATATCAGCGTGCGTGGTCCGCAAACCAGACGCAGTTTCCGCCGGTCCTGCGCGGTTGAACCGTCGCCACGTGTGGCACAGAACGGTTGTCTGCGGCGGCGCAGGATCTGGGAGACAATTCGTATCTGATTGTTCCAATAGCGACCCCAGGCTGTGGCCCCGGCTGGCCTTTGCCCCGCCGATGCGCCATAGAACCGCCCAACATCTGTCGGGGTATTCATGCTGTCTCGTTTCCGGACCGCCGCCTGTCTCAGCGTTGCCGCGGGGGCTGCGGTCGCGCTCGTCTCCGCCGCTGTCTGGGCGCAGAGCCCGTCTCCGGCGCCGGGCGCCGACCCCGTTGTCGCCAAGGTGGGGGACCAGACCATCTTGCTCTCCGACGTGCAGGCGGCCGCCCAAACCCTGCCGCACAACGCGCAGGAAATGCCGCCAGCGCAATTGTACCCGGTCCTGCTGGACCAGATGATCGACGGCCTTGCCCTGGTCGCGGAGGCGAAGCGCACCGGCATGGATAAGGACCCGGCGGTACAGCGCGAGGTCGCCATGGCCGAGGACCGCGCGTTGGAAACTGCGGTGTTGCACAAGCTGATCGCCCCGCAGATCACCGAGGCCGCGGTCCGCGCCCGCTATGACTCCACCATCGCCGGCAAGCCCGGCGAGGAGGAGGTGCACGCCCGCCACATCCTGGTGCCGGACGAGGCCACTGCGAAGACGATCATTGACCAACTGAACAAGGGCGCCGATTTCGCCGCGCTGTCGAAGCAGTACAGCAAGGATCCCGGCGCGTCGCAGCAGGGCGGCGACCTTGGCTGGTTCAAGAAAAGCGAGATGGTGCCCGAATTCGCCGACGCCGCGTTCTCGCTGAAGCCTGGGCAGATCGACCAGACCCCGGTGCACACCCAGTTCGGCTGGCACGTGATCCAGGTGCTGGATACCCGCCAGGCACCGGCCCCCACGTTCGAGCAAGCCGCCCCGGAGCTGCGCCAGGCCATGATCCAGGAATACGTGCAGCAGGCGGTGGCGAAGGCGCGGGCTCAGGTGACGGTGCAGAAGTTCAACCCGGACGGTTCGCCGGTCCGCGCGACCGATAGCGCCCAGCCGCCGGCCAACAAGTAACCGCCCGGCTAAAAGTCGTTCTGCCCAAGTTGTTCTGCTCACGGGGGAAACGCGATGAACTCGTCCAGCGGCGCGCCCACTGGCGCGTGGAAGCCGTCCGGTCCAGCCGTCTCGCCGCTCGCCGTGCCGCTGCCGGAGCTGCCGCCACTGGCGGGGGTGCGGCTGGGTGCTGCTGCCGCCGGCATCCGCTACCGGGAGCGGACTGACGTGGTGATGATGGAGGTCTCGCCCAACAGTACGGTGGCGGGTGTCTTCACGTCGAACAAGTGCCCCGGCGCGCCGGTCGATTGGTGCCGCGGCGCGCTGAAGGGGCGCAAGGCGCGGCTGGTGGTGGTGAATGCCGGCAACGCCAACGTGTTCACCGGCCGGGCCGGCCGCGAGACCTGCGAGGCCACCGCCGCGGCTGCGGCAGCGCTTGTGGGCTGCCCGCCCCGGCAGGTGTTCATCGCGTCCACCGGCGTGATCGGTGAGGTGCTGCCGCACGAGAAGCTGGTGGCTGCGTTGCCGGCGCTGCATGAAACGCTGCGCCCGGATGGGTGGGAGGATGCCGCACGCGGCATCATGACCACGGATACCTTCCCGAAGGCCTCGACCCACACCACGCTGATCGGCGGCGAGGAGGTGCGGATCACCGGCTTCGCCAAGGGCAGCGGCATGATCGCCCCCGACATGGCGACCATGCTGTGCTTCGTGTTCACCGATGCCAAGGTGCCGGCGCCGGTCCTGCAGAAGCTGCTGAAGGCCGGGGTGGACCGGTCCTTCAACTGCACCACGGTGGATTCGGATACCTCCACCTCCGACACCGTCCTGCTGTTTGCCACCGGAGAGACGCGGCATTCGCGCATTCCGGCCGAGGGCGGCCCGATGCTGCGCGACTTCGCCCGGGCACTGGACGCGGTGCTGATGGACCTTGCGCTGATGGTGGTGCGGGACGGCGAGGGGGCGCAGAAGCTGGTGCGGATCGATGTCACCGGCGCGGTGAACGGGCGCTCGGCCAAGCGGGTGGCCATGGCCGTCGCGAACTCGCCACTGGTGAAGACCGCGATCGCCGGCGAGGACGCGAACTGGGGCCGTATCGTGATGGCGGTGGGCAAAGCCGGAGAGCCGGCAGACCGTGACCGGCTGTCGGTTGGGGTCGGCGGGGTGTGGATGGCGCGCGACGGGGCGGTGGTGCCGGGCTACGACGAGGCGCCCGTGGTGGCGCATATGAAGGGGCGGGAGGTGGAGATCGCGGTCGACCTGGCGCTCGGCCGCGGCCGTGCGACGGTGTGGACGTGCGACCTGACGCACGGGTACATCGACATCAACGGGTCGTACCGGAGCTGATTGCCGGCTTGCCGTCTGCGTGTAACTGGGCGGCGGGAAGGCCGGTGCGGCAGGATCGCCACGGACAGCTTGCACGCGCCGGCGGCGGCCAACAGCAGGAGGCATGATGCGAACCGCCCTTATCACGGGAATCACCGGCCAGGACGGTGCGTACTTGGCGCAGTTCCTGCTGCAGCAGGGCTATCGCGTCGTGGGATTGCTGCGGCGGTCCGCATCGTCCGACGTGATCGGCACGCGGCTGCGCTGGTTGAACATCCTGAACGACATCGAGCTGATCGATGGCGACATCATCGACCTCTCCAGCCTGATCAGGGTGATGCAGAAGGTCGCGCCCGACGAGGTGTACAACCTCGCCGCGCAGAGCTTTGTCGCGACGTCATGGCAGCAGCCGCTGCTGACCGGCGGCGTGACGGGTCTGGGCGCGGCGAATGCCCTGGAAGCGGTGCGCATCGTGCAGCCCGGCGCACGTTTCTACCAGGCATCGTCTTCCGAGATGTTCGGCAAGGCGATGGAGCCACGGCAGTCGGAACACACGGCGTTCTATCCCCGCAGTCCTTACGCCGCTGCCAAGCTGTTCGCCCACTGGATGACCGTCAATTACCGCGAAAGCTTCGGCCTGCACGCGTCATCCGGCATTCTGTTCAATCACGAAAGTCCGCTGCGCGGCATCGAGTTCGTGTCGCGAAAAATCACCGATGGCGTGGCGCGCATCAAGCTCGGCCTCGCGAAGCAGCTCGCGCTTGGCAACCTGGAGGCCAGGCGCGACTGGGGGCACGCGCGGGATTATGTTCGTGCCATGTGGCTGATGCTGCAGCAGGACACGCCGGACGACTATGTGGTGGCGACGGGCCGGAATTATTCGGTGCGCGACTTTGCAGAGAAGGCATTCCGCCATGTCGGATTGAACGCCGAAGACTGGGTAACCGTGTCCGAGGACCTGATGCGCCCGGCGGAGGTTTATGCCTTGTGCGGCGACGCGGCGAAGGCGCGGCAGGTGCTGGGTTGGGAACCGTCGGTGACGATCGATCAAATGATCAGCGAAATGGTCGAGGCCGATCTTGCGCGCCACGCCGCGGGCGGACGGGCGTGATATGGGCCTGCAGCCGCGGCGTATTCTGGTAACCGGCGCTTCGGGGTTTGTCGGCAGTCACCTGCTGCCACGGTTGGCGGCCGCTTTTCCCGACGCGGTGCTGCTGACCCCGGGTTTCGACGTGTGCGACCGCGCCGCCGTGGACGCCGCGGTGTATGCTGCGCAACCCGATGTATGCGTGCATCTGGCCGGGATGGCCGCCGTCACGGCCGCGCACGGCGACAGTGACCGTGCCTGGCAGGTGAACCTGCACGGCTCACTGCATGTGGCGCAGGCGATTCTGCGGCACGTACCAGGCTGCCGGCTGGTGTTCGTCTCCAGCGCCGACGCCTATGGCCGTTCGTACCGCACGGCCGCTCGGGTGACGGAGGACGCGCCGCTGGCGCCGATGAGCAGCTATGGCGCCACCAAGGCCGCGGCCGACCTCGCACTGGGCAGCATGGTGGGGCAGGGGCTGCGTGTGGTGCGGCTGCGGCCGGTCAACCACACCGGGCCCGGCCAGTCGCCATTGTTCGTCGTGCCGGCATTTGCGCGCCAGGTCGCACGGATCGCGGCTGGCCTGCAGGCGCCCATGCTCGAGGTCGGCAATATCGACGCGGCACGCGACTTTCTTGATGTGCGCGACGTGTGCGCCGCCTATGTCGCCTGTATCAGTGCGTTGGACGAGCTGCCGCCCGGCACCATCCTCAACATTGCCTCGGGCGAGCCGCGGCGCATTCGCGACGTGCTGACGGAGCTGCTGCGGCTGGCGGGAATCGCGGCGGAAATCCGCATCGACACGACGCGGCTGCGTCCCGACGACCTGCCGGCGGCGGCCGCCGACGCATCACGCGCGCGAAAGGTACTTCAGTGGCAACCGGTGACACCCTGGATGGATACGCTGCAAGACGTGCTGGACGATTGGCGCGGGCGAGTCGTGCAAGAGCAGGAATAGGCATGGCGCAACCAGGCGTCGGATATGCGATTGGGCGCGCGTATATCGGCTGGATTGCCTGCGTCCGTGACAGTCGGAATTGGATTCGCATAAAGGAGAGGCTGCCATGAACCTGCACAGGCAGATAGCACGCCGGATCGTGGACAGGCTTTACCTTTCGATGCGTGCGCGGCTACGCAACGAACTGCTGGGCGACGAACGTTTCCCGGATGCGCCTGCGCGGTCGGGCCAGGAAGACCAGTCGCCCTGGGGCCACTTTCGTACTAACGCGGAACATCGGCCCACGATCGATCCGATGACCATTCTGCAAAACGAAGTCGCCCTGCTGAGGTGGAACGTCAAGGTTCTGGCAGGTGCCATTGCGCAGAATCTGCCGTCGCGCCCATCCGGAGAGAACTACGAGCGGGTTCATGTGGGTTTGGGCAGCCGCCTGTGCCGCCAAAGCGACATGGAAGCCGAGTGGATGCAGTACTGGCGTTCGCGGCTGTGGCAGAATCCCAACTACCATCGCAAGTTCTGGGAATGGGGCTATGTGCTGCAGGTGCTTTGGGAAGCCGGCATGATCGCCCCAAACAAGCGCGGACTGGTGTTTGCCGCGGGGCAGGAGCCGCTGCCGGCCTACCTGGCGGGGCAGGGGGTGGACATCCTGGCATCCGATCTCGACAACAGCGATTTGCGCAGCGACGCATGGCGCGCATCCAATGAGCATGCCGACGGTCTGGATGCTCTGTTCTTTTCCCAGTTCGTCAGCCGTGATGTATTCCTTGCGAAATGCAGCTTTCGCTGGATCGACATGAACGACATTCCGCGCGATCTCGATGGCAAGTTCGACTTCTGCTGGTCCGTCTGCGCGGCAGAGCATGTCGGCAGGATCGATCTTTCCCTGCGCTTCGTCGAAAATTCGCTGCGCTGCCTGAAGCCGGGCGGCGTCGCGGTCCACACCATCGAGTTCAATCTTGATTCAAGCCCGGCGACGATCGACAACGGGCCCACGGTGCTGCTGAAACGGCAGCATATCGATCTGCTGGCGCAGCGCCTGGCGGCGCAGGGACACGTCCTGTCGCAGGTGGACTATGACGGCGGTACCGGCGTGCTGGACAGTTATATTGATCCGCATCCCTATACGCTTCCGAGCGGCGCATTCCTGCGTTACCCTGACGTGCCCCATCTGCGGTTGAGCGTTGACCAGTTTCCGGCAACATCGATAGGCTTGGTGATCCGGACCGCCGCGTGAGTTCCCACGAAGTCTTGAGGCAGAACAGCATGGATGGATTGCCCTCGATCGAGACGGTAGCCGAGTACTGGAATCGCCGGCCGTGCAACATCCGTCATTCGACGGCCGAGATCGGCTCGCGGCAGTATTTTGAGGAAGTGGAGCAGCGGAAGTATTTCGTCGAGCCGCATATTCCGGAGTTCGCACGGTTTGAACTCTGGCGTGGGCGCCGGGTGCTGGAGGTTGGCTGCGGCATCGGCACCGATGCGGTGAACTTCGCGCGCGCCGGTGCCGAGTACACGGGCGCCGATCTTTCCGCGGCGAGTCTTGCCTTGGCACGGCGCCGGTTCGAGGTATTGGGGCTTTCCGGCCGATTGATCGAGGCGAATGCCGAGGAACTCGCGCAGCGCCTGGAACCGGGGTCGTTCGATTTGGTGTATTCCTTCGGCGTGATTCATCACACGCCACGGCCGGACGCCGTGGTTCGTCAGGTCCGCCGCCTGATCCGGCCGGACGGCGAATTTCGCCTGATGCTGTACGCGAAGGATTCGTGGAAGGACGCGATGATCGAGGCGGGATTCGATCAGCCTGAAGCGCAGTCCGGCTGCCCGATCGCATTCACCTACACGCGGGACGACGTGCGGGGGCTGTTGGAGCCTGCTGGCTTCCACGTTGTTTCGATGACCCAGGATCACATCTTTCCCTATGTGATCGAAAAATATGTGCGTTATGAATACGAGTTGCGGCCATGGTTCGCCGCGATGCCTCGCGATATGTTCCGTGCCCTGGAGCGGCGCTTCGGCTGGCACATGCTGATCGTGGCGAAGCCGGCGTGAGCAACGCGGCGACCGCGGTTCCTGGCCGGAGCATCGTGCCATGATCTCGGTTGTCCTGTACGGCCGGAATGACAGCTATGGCTACAACCTGCACAAGCGCGCCGCGCTCAGCCTAAACTGCATTGCGGAAATCCTGACCCACGACGGCGACGAGATCCTGTTCGTGGACTACAACACGCCGGACGACTTCCCCACCTTCCCCGAAGCGATCCAGGATACCCTGACACCGCGCGCGCGGCGCCTGCTGCGCATCCTGCGCGTGCGGCCGAAGCACCACCAGCGGTTCAAAGACAGGACGCACCTGGTGGCGCTGGAACCGGTGGCACGCAACGTTGCCGTGCGGCGTTCCAATCCGGCCAACCGCTGGATTCTGTCCACCAATACCGACATGATCTTCGTGCCGCGGCGGGACCAGTCGCTGTCGGAAATCGCGGCGGGGTTGGAGAACGGTTACTATCACCTGCCGCGATTTGAAGTTCCGGAGTCGTTATGGGAATCGCTTGATCGCGCTGATCCGGCGAAGACGATGGCGCAGATCGAAACATGGGGCCGTGAGTTTCACCTGAATGAGATCGTGCATGCCCACGATCCGTGGGTGAAGTTCGATGGTCCCGGCGACTTTCAGCTCATTCTGCGCTCGGATCTGTTCCGCATCTCGGGTTTCCACGAAGACATGCT
>Ga0335074_10013817_pt1 | contig 11345 bp, 13 predicted proteins | sample Lox_Sample_23_FD_206715 | JGI IMG/M metagenome (GOLD analysis project Ga0335074, IMG submission 206715) | Soil microbial communities from Loxahatchee National Wildlife Refuge, Florida, United States - Lox_Sample_2.3 | ecosystem: Environmental > Terrestrial > Soil > Wetlands | place: USA...
GAGCAGCATCGCCGGGTATTCGGGATAGCCCGAGGTGCGCATGCCGAACGCGCCGCCGACATCGCCGCTGACGACGCGCAGCTTCTCGACCGGCACGCCCATTGTCCGCGCGACATGCTGGCGCATTGCAAAGGCGCTTTGCGAGGCCGTGTGCAGCACGTAGCGGTCGGTGTCGGGCTCGTAGAGCGCAACACCGGCCCGCGGCTCCATCGGCGCCATCATGATGCGCTGGTTGACCAGCCGCAGACGCGCGACATGCGCCGCGCCGGCAAAGATGCGGTCGAGCTCGGCACGCTCCCCGGGCCTTGCGCCATGCGGATGCCAGTCGACCGCGACATTGCCCGGCGCCTGCGGCCAGAGCTGCGGCGCACCGAGCTCGGCCGCGCGGGCGACATCGGTCACCGCATCGCGTGCAGCGTAATCAATTTCGACCAGCTCGGCCGCATCGCGCGCCTCGGCTTCTGTCTCGGCGACAACCAACACCACATTATCGCCGACATGGCGCACGCAATCGGCGGCGAGCGACGGGCGGTGCGTCACGGCCATGCCGGGCGCGCCCGGCACCGGTATCGGGACCGACACGGAGCCGATCCCTGCCGCGTCGAGATCGGCCGCGGTCAACACCGCGAGCACACCCGGCGCCGCCTTTGCCGCCGTCGTGTCGATGCCGCTTATATCGGCGAAGGCATGCGGCGAGCGCACAAAGACGCCCCAGGCCGCACCCGGCCAGTCCGCGTCATCCTGGAAATTGCCGGCGCCGACGAGGAGCCGGTAATCCTCCAGCCGCGGCTCGAACGATCCGTCCATTCTGCACATCCTCTGAGCAGATTGCCGGCACGCGACAATCGGCGCGGGCCGGACAATAGCGTCGGGCTTAACAGAAGTCGCCGATGCTGTTCTAATTGCGGCGAGGTGCCAAAAGGGCGCCGCATTAAGCCGTTTTGGCGAAAAGCAGGTTGGGGGGAGTGCCGATGACGAGAACGCCCGCGCGCGAGGAGGCCGCGCCGCCCCTCGGCATAGCCGCCCGCGGCCGTCGCTAGACGCATGGCGCAGGCGCTCGGCCGCGTTCCCCGATGATCTCGCTCAATCTGCTCGTCAACGCGATCGTCGCCGGCATTCTGCTCGGCGGCTTTTACGCCTCCGTCACGGTCGGGGTGACGATCTCCTTCGGCATGCTCGATATCGCCAATATCGCGCAGCCGGCCTTTATCCTTCTCGGTTGCTATGCCGCCTATCTGACCAATAGCTGGTGGGGGCTCGACCCGATCGTCACCGGCATCGTGATGACGCCGTTTTTCTTTGTGCTCGGCATGGTCGTCTACCGGCTCTATTACTATGCGTTCGAGCGGCGCGGCGATCAGGCGATCCAGGGGCTCGCCTTCTTTTTCGGCCTTCTGTTTGTCGGCGAAGTCTCGCTGGTGCTGGTCTTCGGCGTCGATTACCGCTTTGTCGAAGCAAGCTATATCGGCCCGAGCATCCATATCGGCTGGCTCGAATTGCCGCTGCGGATGCTGCTGCCGTGCATCTTCTCGCTGATCATGGTCGGGATCACGCAGCTCTATCTGACGCGCTCGTTCACCGGCCGGGCGATCCTCGCGGTGTCGCAAGACCCCGGCGCGCTGCAGCTGATGGCGGCGAGCCCCACCAAGATCAAGCAGATCGCCGTCGGCATCTCGATCGCGACCTGCTCGGTCGCCGGCTCGTTCCTCATCATCATTCAGCCGGTCGAGCCATCGATCGGCCGCGACTATATCGGCCGCATCTTCGCGATCTGCGTGCTCGGCGGCATGACGAGCTTTCCGGGCATGCTGATCGCGGCGATGCTTTTGGGCGTTGTCGAGAGCATCACCGCGACGTTTTACGGCCCCTCCTGGGCGCCGGCGGTGTCGTTCGGCTTTCTGCTGGTGACGCTGGCGGTGCGCCCCGCCGGTCTGCTGGGCCGCTGATGATGCGCGTTAAAGCAGCCGCCTCGTTCGTCACCCCCGCGCAGGCCGCGGTCCATGGCGACCGCTTGGTCGGCTGCCCCTGGATTCCCGCTTTCGCGGGAATGACGAACAACGAACGGCGGCGCTGAGCATGCGCGCTCCCATCTTCTGGCTCATCGCGGTCGTGGTCGGCGCGGCGTTTGTCGTGGCCAGCCGCATCCTCATCGCCAACGAGTATTTCTATTTCGCCGGCTATGTCGTGCTCGAATACATCGTGCTGTCGACGGCGTGGAACATCCTCGGCGGCTATACCGGCTACACCAATTTCGGCACCGGCGCGTTTTTCGCCTCGGGCGCCTACAGCTCGGCGGTGCTGCACAAGCTGCCGACGCTGCTGCACAGCAGCTTCGGCTGGACGATACCGGGCATTCCCTTACCGGTGATGATCCTCGTCGCGGGGATCGTCTCGGGCGCGATGGGGTTCGGCACCGGCTATCTGACGCTGCGCTTGCGCGGCGTGTTTTTCGCGATCGCGACGCTCGCTTTCACGATCGTCGTGCAGACGCTGATCGTGAACTGGGATTTTGTCGGCGGGTCGCGCGGCATCTACATCATCCGCCCGGCGCTGTCACCGCTTGGCGGCGGCTACATCCAGTACCTCTTCACGCTGATGGTGATCCTCGTCGTGATCTCGGTCGGCATCGCGCGTGCGATCGAGCATTCGCGTTTCGGGATCGGCCTCGCCTCGATCCGCGACGACGAGTTGGCGGCCGAAGCGAGCGGCGTGCCGACCCTCAGGTTGAAGCTGGTCGCGACGACGCTGTCCGGCGCGCTGATGGGCATGGCGGGGGCGCCACTGCCCTATTACGTGACCTATCTCGACCCGACATCGAGCTTCAACCTGTCCTACGCGGTCAACAGCGTCGCGATGCCGGTGATCGGCGGGATGACAAGCTGGATCGGCCCGGTGATCGGCTCGATCCTTCTCGGCACGATCCAGCAATTGGCGACGGTGACCATCTCCTCGGCGCTCAACCTCCTGATCGTCGGCGTGCTGCTGATCCTTTTTGTGATCATCGCGCCCAACGGCATTGTCGGGCTGGTGCAGTCTTGGCGCCGGAAGCGGGAGGCGTGATGGCCGAGGCCGAGACGCTGCTCGACGTGAAAGGGCTCAGCAAGCGCTTTGGCGGGTTTGTCGCGCTCGACGGCATCGATCTCTCGATCGCGAAAGGCGAGCGTCTCGGCCTCATCGGGCCCAACGGCTCCGGCAAGTCGACGCTGGTCAATTGCCTCACCGGCACGCTGCAGAACGAGACCGGGACGATCCTGTTCCAGGGCAAGACGCTCAATGGCCTCATCGCGCATGAGCGCACCCGGATGGGGCTGGCGCGCAGCTTCCAGCTGCCCAAGCCGTTCCACTCGATGAGCCTTATCGACAATCTCCGGGTGCCGATGCTCTACACGGTGAATGCGCGACCGCAGCACCATCTGACCGACGCGACGATCGCCGAGCGCTGCGAGCGGTTGCTGCGCGACGTCAACCTCGCCGACAAGGCGCGCCGTCGGCCGCGCGACCTCACCCAAGTCGAGATGCGCAAGCTCGAACTGGCGCGCGCCGTCGCGACCGAACCGACCCTGCTGTTCGCAGACGAGGCGATGGCCGGGCTGTCGCATTCCGAGGTCGAGGAAATCCTCGCGGTGCTGTTCCGGCTCAACGAGGAGGGGCTGACGATCGTCCTCATCGAGCACATCATGAGCGCGGTGATGAGCTTCTCGACCCGACTGGTCGTGCTCGTCGCCGGGCACAAGATCGCCGACGGCCCGCCGCAGGAGGCGATCCGCAATCCGGAAGTCGAAAGGGCCTATCTTGGCGAGTAGCCCGCGCCATAACCCCTCTCCACCCATTGGGGGGAGAGGGTGGTCGCCGCGCAGCGGCGGCCGGGTGAGGCGGGCACGCCCTGACGCCGCTGGAATCCCCCACCTCACCCCGACCCTCTCCGCCCCCAGGGGCAGAGAGGGAGTTGGGCGGGAGGCCTATCTTGGCGAGTAGCCTCACCCTTTCGGGCATCAATGCCGGCTACGGCGCGGTCCGCGTGATCGAGAACGTGTCGCTGACCGTGTCGCCGGCCGAAACCGTGGCGCTGCTCGGCACCAACGGCAACGGCAAATCGACGCTCATGAAATGCATCATGGGCATCCTGCGGCCGCAATCGGGGAGCATCATCGCCGAGATCGACGGTAAGAAATTCGACCTCGTTGGGCGCTCGACCGAGGAGATCGTCGATCTCGGCGTCGCGCTGGTTCCCGAAGGACGGCGGCTGTTCCCCAAGCTGACGGTCGAGGAAAACCTGCTGCTCGGCGCCTTCCGCAAGAGCGCGCGTCGCGATCTGCAGCGCAACCTCGACTCCGCTTTCGCCACGTTCCCGGTTCTGCAGGAGCGCCGCCGCCAGATGGCGGGCAGCATGTCGGGTGGCGAGCAGCAGATGCTGGCGCTGGCGCGCGCGCTGATGTCGGCGCCGCGGATTCTGCTGATCGACGAGCCCTCGGTCGGGCTCGCGCCGATCCTCGTCAGCCGCACGATCGACAAGATCAAGGAGCTGAAGGAGAAATTTCAGCTGACCGTGTTGATGGCCGAGCAGAACTTCAACCAGGCGGTGCGCATTGCCGACCGCGGCTACGTGATCGTCCACGGCCAGATCGCCTTCGAGGGCCGCAATACCGACGAGCTCAACAACAACGAGTTGGTCCGGAAATTCTATCTCGGCCTTTAATAAAATATTTCCCATAAGTGGATAGTGCTGCCACGCAAAACCCGTCGCAATTTGCAAGGCAGATGAAATCGTTTATTTTCTTTAACTGTACTCAACCGCAGAATTCCTCATCATTTTATTTTCTGAAGCCTGGCATGTCGCTTGAGAAAGAACCGGCAGCAATTGGCAACCGGTTTTTTGGAGGCGATGATGCGGCTGTTCAACAAGATGCTCTTTGGCGTTGCGGCGCTGGCCACCGCCACCGCGGCGAGTTTCCCGCAAGGTCTCAGCGACCGCTACCTAGGCACCTACCCGCAGGACCTCCACCGGCAGGAGGCGCTCAAGCTCTGCCAGCAGGAAAGCCAGGCCTTTGTGCGGTTCCTGGCTGCCGACCGCGACCAGTGCTATCGCCAGATGCGCCCCCTCGGCATGACCGCCGGGTTCAGCGGCGTGTGGAGCAAGCCCGACCGCCGGCACATGCAGGTCGCGTCGAATTAGAACTCCGACGCGTAGCCGCCATCGACCGGGATCGCCGCCCCGGTTACGAAATCGGAGGCCGCGCTGGCGAGGAACACCGCGATCCCTGACAAATCGTCGGGCACGCCCCAGCGCCCCGCCGGAGTGCGCGCCAGCACCCGCTCGTTCAACCCCTTGACCTGATCGCGCGCGTTCCGTGTCAGCTCGGTGTCGATCCAGCCGGGCAGCACCGAATTGACCTGGATGTTGTCCTTGGCCCAGGCGGTGGCAAGCGATTTCGACAGCTGCACGATCCCGCCCTTGCTGGTCGAATAGGGCGCGGCATAGGCACCGCCAAAGATCGACATCATCGACCCGATATTGATGATCTTGCCGCCGCCCTGCGCCTTGAACGGCGCATGGGCCGCCTGGCACAGCACAAAGACACCGTTGAGATTGGTGTCGATGACCTGCCGCCATTCGTGCAGCTCGTAGGTCTCGGGTGGCTTCCTGATCGACATGCCCGCATTGTTGACGAGGATGTCGAGCCGACCAAAGCGGTCGAGCACTTCCTTGATCACCGCGCGGCACGATTCCGGCTTGGCGACATCGAGCGCGACAAACGCGCTCTTGGCCCCCAATCCTTCCAGCTCGGCGACCGCGCCAACGGATTTCTCCGCATTGCGCGCGGCGACAACGACGCCGGCACCGGCCTGTGCCAGTCCGCGCGCCATGCCGAGCCCGATGCCGCCATTACCGCCGGTGACGATCGCGACTTTACCGGTGAGGTCGAACAACTTCATCGCGCGTCTCCAAACGGGCATCGAACGATGCCCGTTTTAGCCGATCGCGATGAAATTGCACGCCGCTAAGAAGCGGCACCGTCCAGTAACGGAAGAACGGCCAGCCGTGGTGGTGATGGCAGTCCCCGTGGCCGCCGCCATGCCCGCTGACATGGATAGCGCCAAGCCCGCCCGGATGCCCAGGATGGCCGCCGCCACGATGACAGCCACCGAAAACTTACGCACGGGATTGCTCGCTGTCCGATGAGGCTTTCGCCCAGTGATGGCAGAGCAACGCCAGCGCGCAAGCGCTGGTTCTGGTGGTTTTCGGCTGGCTGGTGTGCGGGACGGGCCGAACCGGGATCCCGCGGCCGTCGACGCCGGCACAGCGCCATATCGGCGCAGTGGGCCGCGGATGCTTCTCCCCCGCGGCACCACGAAGTATCTTGATAAATATAGCGGATGGGGAGGATCACGATGTTGCGCCGCACGCTGTTCACCGCGCTTGCCTTGCTCGTCGCCGGGACGGATCTGACGACCGCGGCTCGGGCCGATGACCTCATCGTTTTTGCCGCGGCGAGCCTCAAGGACTCGCTCGACGCGGTCAATGCCGATTGGCAGAAGGCGAGCGGCAAGCACGCGACGGTTTCCTATGCTGCAAGCTCGGCGCTCGCCAAGCAGATCGAGGCCGCGGCACCGGCCGATGTCTTTATCTCGGCCGATCTTGACTGGATGGATTATCTCGACAAGAAGAGCCTCATCGCGCCCGGCACGCAGCACAACCTGCTGGGCAACGCGCTCGTGCTGATCGCGCCGGCCGACAGCAAGGCCAGCGACGTCGACATCAAGCAGGATTTCCCGCTCGCCAAGCTGTTGGGTGGCGGCAAGCTGGCGATGGCCGACCCGAACGCGGTGCCGGCCGGCAAATACGGCAAGGCGGCGCTGACCAAGCTCGGCGTCTGGGACAGCGTCTCGGGCTCGGTCGCGGCGGCCGAGAATGTGCGCGCCTGCCTGCTGCTGGTCGCGCGCGGCGAGGCGCCCTACGGCATCGTCTACAAGACCGACGCGGCGATCGAACCCAAGGTCAAGATCGTCGGCACCTTTCCCGCCAATGCCGTGCCGCCGATCATCTATCCGATCGGCCAGGTCGCGTCGTCAAAGAACCCCGACGATGCCGCGTTCATCAGCTATCTGAGCGGCCCCGACGCGACCAAGCAGTTTGAGCACTATGGCTTCTCGGTCCTCAAATAGCCCTTCCCGTCTCGTCATTCCCGCGCAGGCGGGGGCGACGGCTGGTTGCGGCTGATGTTTGCCGGCTTTTCGCCCGAGGAGCTGACCGCGATCAAATTGTCGCTCCGGGTCGGCTTCTGGGCGATGCTGACGAGCCTGCCGGTCGCTGTGCTGGTGGCGATGCTGCTGGCGCGCGGCCGCTTCTGGGGCCGCTCGATGCTGAACGTGTTCGTACATCTGCCGCTGGTGATGCCGCCGGTGGTGACCGGGTATATCCTGTTGATCCTGTTCGGGCGACGCGGTGTCTTGGGCGAACCGCTGGCCGATTATCTCGGCATCGTCTTCGCGTTTCGCTGGACCGGCGCGGCGCTCGCCTCGGCGGTGATGGGGTTTCCGCTGATGGTGCGCTCGATGCGGCTGTCGATCGACGCGGTCGACCGCCGGCTCGAGGACGCCGCCGCGACGCTCGGCGCCAACCGTGCCTGGGTGTGGCTCACCGTGACGCTGCCGCTGATCCTGCCCGGCATCATCGCCGGGATGATCCTGTCCTTTGCCCGCGCGCTCGGCGAGTTCGGTGCGACAATCACCTTTGTCTCGAACATCCCCGGCGAGACGCAGACCCTGCCGACCGCGATCTACACCTTTCTGCAGGTGCCGGGCGGCGACGCCGGCGCGTTCCGCCTGACCTTGGTGTCGGTGGCGATCTCGGTCGCCGCGCTGTTCGCTTCTGAAGCAATCGCCCAGCGCGCGAGCCGACGGGCCGCGGGATTGTGATGTGCGCGGCACTCACCCCCACCCCGCCCCTCCCCCATCCAGGGGGAGGAAGATGACGAGCATTGGCGCGCTCCTCCCCCTTGATGGGGGAGGCTGGGTGGGGGTGCCCCCAAGGCCAATTCCGCGATGCTGAGCGTCGCCATCACGCACCGGCTTGGCGCCTTCACCCTCGACGCCGCTTTCGAGGTCGAGGGTGGGCTCACCGCGCTGTTCGGCCGCTCCGGCGCCGGCAAGACCTCGCTGGTCAATGCGATCGCCGGACTCATCCGGCCGGATCAAGGCCGTGTCGAGGTCGATGGCGTGGTGCTGACCGATACCGTGGCGGGCGTTTTCGTGCCGCCGCATCGCCGGCGCATCGGCTATGTCTTTCAGGAAGGACGGCTGTTCCCGCATCTCAACGTGCGGCAGAACCTCGTCTACGGCCGCTGGTTCGCGCCCAAGGCCGCGCCAAAGTCCCTTGCCGGCAGCGATTTCGACCAGGTGATCGGGCTGCTTGGCATCGAGCATCTGTTGACCCGGCGCCCGGCCAATTTGTCGGGCGGCGAGAAGCAGCGCGTCGCGATCGGCCGCGCGCTGCTCGCGAGACCGCGCCTTTTGGTCATGGACGAACCGCTCGCCGCGCTCGACGAAGGCCGCCGCCATGAGATCTTTCCCTATATCGAACGGCTGCGCGACGAGATGCGCGTGCCGATCGTCTATGTCAGCCACTCGATCGCCGAGGTGTCGCGGCTGGCGACGACGCTCGTCGTACTGTCGGATGGCGAGGTCGCGGCGATCGGCCCGACCGCGCAGGTGATGGGGCGGCTCGACCTCTTCCCGCTGACCGGCCGTGCCGAGGCCGGTGCGATCCTCGCAACGCAGATCGCCGGCCACGACCATTCGTTCGGGCTTACCATCCTCAAGGCCGCGGCGGGCGAGTTGCGCGTCCCGCACCTCGACCTGCCGGTCGGGACGGCGCTCCGCGTGCGCATCCGCGCGCGCGACGTGATGATCGCGCTGAGCCCACCCGAGGGGCTGAGCGCGCTCAACGTGCTGCCGGGTACGGTCGCCGAGATCGCGGCAAGCGACGGGCCGATCGTGCAGATGCGGCTCGATTGCGCCGGAGAGGCACTGATCGCGCGGCTGACGCGCCGCTCGGTCGATACGCTCGGGCTTATCCCCGGCCTCAAGGTGCATGCGGTCATCAAGAGCATCGCCTTCGACCAGCACGCCTTCGCCGGCGCGAAACCGGCTGTCGCCAGCGCCGACGCGGAAATCGCCGAGGATTAAGGGTCGGCGAGCGACGCAGTCAGCGCGCCGACATGATCGGCGCCGGCGGTCTCGGCCGCCTTCTCGATCGCCCTGTAATGCCCGACCACGGCGCGTCCGAACGGGGTCAGCGCCGCGCCGCCGCCTTTGACGCCGCCGACCTGCGCCGCCACCAGCGGCTCGCGAAAGCAGCGGTTCAAGGCATCGACCAGAAGCCAGGCGCGGCGATACGACATGCCCATCTGCCGCCCCGCGGCCGAGATCGAGCCGGACGAATCGATCAGCTCCAACAGCTTGATCTTGCCCGGCCCGATCTGCCGTTCGCCGTCAAAGTCGATGCGCAGCGTCAGCCTTGTCATGGCTCACTTTAGCATTGTTGCAGGGTCATTGCAGAACGCCATCGCCAAACGTGCATTTGCCTGGGGCTATGCTCGTTGCTATCTTTTGTCATGCGACGTTTTTTCGCATCAACACACAAGACACCGAGGGAGAACGGGATGGAAAAGCTGCTGAATTCGCTAACCGGGACGGTCATCGCCGGCTTTGTGCTGGTGATCGTCGAAATCCTGGTGATCCACGCGATCCATTGATCCGCCATCCACAAATCCATTGGGGGAACCGCCATGGAATTCGTAGCCTATGACTGGTGGACGCAATTTGTCCGCTGGGGCCACATCATCAGCGGCATCATGTGGATCGGCCATCTCTGGTACTTCAACTTCACCCAGACGCCGACGATGCCGAAAATCCCGGCCGAGCTGCGGCCGGCGATCGTCCGCTTCATTCTGCCCGAGGCGCTGTTCTGGTTCCGCTGGGGCGCGATGTTCACGCTCGGCTTTGGCCTCGTCCTTGCCTACATGAACGGCTATCTGCTCGACGCGATCAAGATCGGCATCGGCGACAACAACCACAAATTCACTGCGATCGGCATCGGCATGTGGCTCGGCACGATCATGTGGTTCAACGTCTGGTTCATCATCATGCCGAACCAGAACAAGGTGATGGGCGTCACCAGCGCAACGCCTGACGAGGTCAACGCCGCACGCCGCACCGCCGGGCTCGCCTCGCGCGTCAACACGCTGCTGTCGATCCCCATGCTCTACGGCATGGTCTTCGCGGCGCATTTCTACTAGGCCGAACTCAGAACCTTCCCGTCATCACGGCGAACGCGAGCCGCCAGCTCTGCAGCGGGTCGCTGTCGCCGGCGCCGGAAAACGGGTCGAACCCGACGCGTTGAAGGCGTTTAAGTGCGGTCGCCGCGACGCGCGCCGGCAGCAAGGCCGGTAATGCGCGCCTCGGCAGCCGACCGCGCAGACCGCGCGCCGCGGCAAGGTGTCCTTCGGCGGCCCGGGCAATCGTTTCGACCACCCGACGCAAGGCCGGCGTCGTGCGTCCGCCAGCGTAGTCCCGAGGGACGAGACCGGCTTTCGCCGCGATATCGTCGGGCATCATCAGCCGCCCCGCGCGGGCGTGGACGGGCATCGCCCGGATCAACCCGACGAGCGCGTAGGCAATGCCGATCTCCGTCGCCGCCGCCATCGCTTCGGGCGTGGTTGCACCGAGGATTTCCAGCGCCAGCCGAACCAGCGGGGCCGAGCTGCCGTCGGCATAATCCTCGAGCTCGGCGAGCGTGGCCGGAGGCGATGGGTCGAGATCGCGCTCGCGGGTGTCGATCAGCCGCTCGAAATGCTTGCGGCTCAAACCGCGTTCGCGGATGACCGCGGTCAGCGGCTCGACCACCTCGTGCCGGCGCGGTGTAGCGCCGGCATAGGCAGCCTCGATCGCCTCACGCCACCATTGCAACCGGATCCGCCCGAGCATCGGCTCGCGCACGCTCTCGCGCACGCGAGCGATCTCGTAGTTGAACGCATAAAGCGAGAACAGCGCCTCGCGCGCTACCGCGGGCGCGAAGATTGCGGTCTGAAAGCGGTCGTGGTCGTGCCGGCGGACAATCGCGGCGACGAGCGACAAAGCGCCGCGATGCTCAAAACCGTCATCCGGGTTATGTACCATCCGGGTCATTGCATCCGCAAAGATCGCCTCATCAACCGTTCCCCCGCCGAACCGCAACGAGAGGACATCATGGCTTTCGAATTGCCCGCGCTGCCTTATCCCAAAAACGCCCTCGAACCGTACACTTCGGCGAACACGCTCGATTTCCATCATGGTAAGCACCATCA